>Ga0105049_10003547_pt1 | contig 18410 bp, 16 predicted proteins | sample MAT06_FD_78087 | JGI IMG/M metagenome (GOLD analysis project Ga0105049, IMG submission 78087) | Freshwater microbial communities from Lake Fryxell liftoff mats and glacier meltwater in Antarctica - MAT-06 | ecosystem: Environmental > Aquatic > Freshwater > Ice > Liftoff microbial mat | place...
CGCCGCCATCGGCGACGACACCCTGCAACGCCGCCAGGGCGGCCGGGTCCAGCCGGACGGCTTCACCCACGGCACTTCGGCCCAACGGATCGAATGGCTGCGGCGCGGCTATGAGTCTGGCGACCCCGCCGCCTGCGACACGTTCGGGTCGCTCTAACCCATTGTCAGGTCCAGAGGGCGGGAGACGTGCAGCGTCCCGGCACCCAGATCGATCGCCACGCGCCGGCCGGTGAACGCCTCCATCCCAACCAAACCGCCGGGAAAATTGGGCAGTGGCGGTTGGTTGAATACGCCCACCGGCACGCGCCGGTACAGGTGATCGGCGAAGGTCACGGTTCGGGCCTCGACAATGGCCGTGCGCGCGGCACCGCCCAGCACCAGACTGACCCCGCTGCGCTGCGGCCGACCGTCCAGCAGGCCGACGCGGGTCGCCGTCTCGCGGTTCAGCCCCAGCAGGGACGAGGCCCCGGTGTCCACCACGGCCTCGACCAGCGCGCCCTCGACCGTGACCTCGGCCGTCAGGGCCCGCCCCGCGCGCTTCACCGGAACCCCGGCCAGATCGGCGGGCCGCACGAAGGCGTCACGGTCGACCAGCCGGCTGTACCTGCGCGCCGGATCCAGCGCCAGAACGACATCGCCCAGCAGGTCCTGACCCAGGATAACCGGCGTCCGCAGCCCCGCACTCGACGCCAGCGGCCCCAGGTCCAGGATCGCCGCTCGCAGACCCGTGACGCTCAGTCCGGCCAGTTCGAGGTCCAGCGCCGTGCCTCGCCCCACCTGCGCCCCGCCGCCGACGCCATAGGCGACCAGAGGCATGTCGAACAACGACCGCCCACTGTCCGGAAGCTCGGCGAAGAAGGCCCGGTCTATGACCGAATACTGGGCTCCGGTGTCGATCAGGGCGGCGACCTCGCGCCCGCCCAATCTCACCGCCACCGTCGGCGCGGCCCCTCCCCGGGCGTAGGGCATCCAGGGCGTCGCCCCGCCGCTCGCGAAGTTCAAGGTCGGCCTGGGCCACAGCAGATGATCGCGCGCCCACCACGCGCCGCCCACGACCGAAACCAGCCCGACCATGCGGATAAGGAGCGAGCGACGGTTCATGTGCGGCAAAAATGGCGTGTGGTCTGCGGCAACGCCAGCCCCGCCGTTGTCGCGGCGGTGGGGGACGGCCCGACCGGCGCCCCCCGACGCCGACCGGACCGCCACCGCGCGCCCATCCCCCACGGGCGCGAAGCATGCGGGGTCAACAGACGCGCCCGCTTACTGACGTCATCTGGCCTTTCGATGTCATCGGAGTCGATGCGGTTCTCCGCCCGGGCGAACGGAACATGGCTACCTGTGGCCGAAGGGGACCACCTTGTTGTGGCGGTCGTGGCCGATATCAGCGGCCCCGAGATACGGAATTCCCGCCCGCTCGCACCAGTAGCGGCAGATCTCTTCTGCGGTCAGGCCGAAGTCGGGCTCGTTGTAGGTGATGTCCGACACCCGCCCCATCCGGATGCCCGCCACCTTGCGGATCGAGGCCTGGCCGGTCAGATGAAACATCATCCGGTCGATCCGGTACAGCGGCTCGGACACATCCTCCAGCATCAGCACATGGCCGGTCAGGTCAGGCTCCAGAACCGTGCCGACCAGGGCGTCGAGGATGCTGAGGTTGAAGGCCGCGGCCGGACGCGGATCATCCACCAGCGACGGCTCGAACGAAGCCGGATCGCCAGACTTCAGCCAGTTCAGCGCCCGCCAGGCCGTTTCGTCATGCCGCACCGAATCGGACGCCATCGGCCCGTGCGCCAGATGCGGGAAACCGGCCTTGTAGAGCAGGGCCAGGATGCTTCCGGCGTCGGAATAGCCGAGATATTTCTTCTTGCGCGCCACCCCGGTCAGCCGTGGCAAAACCGCCTCGGCGATCCGGCACGCGCCATAGCCGCCGCGCGCGAACCAGACGGCGTCAATCCGGGGGTCGTTGGCATATTCGACGAAGGCTGCGGCCCGGCTGGCGTCATCACCGCCGAAATGGCCGTGCTTGCCGAAGCTGGCCGGGTGGAACACGACCTTGACCGAGCCGTCGGGAATGTTGGCGGCGAACCACGCATTCACCGCATCGGCCCGCGCGGGGTTGAAGCGGGAGCTGGCGTTGACGATGCCGATCTTCATGGACGTGTCTGGCCTCAGGCGTCGCCCGTGCTAGTCAGGCCGCCGGACATTCCCCGGTTTCGCCCTCATGAATCAAGACGACTATTTCTTCTGCGGCATCGGCGGGTCCGGAATGCTGCCCCTGGCCCTGATCGTCCAGGCGCGCGGGGGCCGGATTGAAGGCTCTGACCGGTCCCGGGATCAGGGCCGAACGCCCGAAAAATTCGCCTGGCTCGAAGCCCACGGCGTGACCCTTCACCCCCAGGACGGCTCGGGCGTCACCCGTCCGGATCAGACCGTCGTCGCCACCGGCGCCATTGAAGAGACGGTCCCCGACATCGGTGCGGCCAGACGTGCCGGGGCCCGAATCGTCACCCGGCCGGAACTGCTCAGTCAGCTGTTCAACGGCGCCCCGGCCTCGATCGGCGTGGCCGGCACCAGCGGCAAGTCGACGATCACCGGCATGATCGCCTGGATCCTGCACGAGGCCAAACGCCAGCCCACCGTCATGAACGGCGCGGTGATGAACAATTTCGTCGACGCCGACCACCCCTTCGCCAGCGCCCTGATCGGCGGACCGGATTTGTTCGTCTCCGAGGTCGACGAATCCGACGGCTCCATCGCGCGCTACGATCCGACTGTGGCCGTGGTCTCCAACATCTCGCTGGACCACAAGTCGATGGAAGAACTTCGCGACCTGTTCGGCGGCTTTACCGGGCGTGCGGCCAGAGCGGTGCTCAACCTCGACAATGTCGAGACCCAGGCGCTGGCCCAGTCCCTGCCGGCGGACAGGGTCATCACCTTTGCCTTGGGCGAGGAGTCGGCCACGCTCAACGCCCACGATCTCGAGCCGCTGCCCGCCGGCATGCGCTTCACCCTGACCGAGCGGGGCGGTAACAGGCACGCCGTGGTTCTGAACGTCCCCGGTGCCCACAATGTCGCCAACGCCCTCGCCGCCCTCGGGGCCGTTCGCGCCGTCGGCGTGCCGCTGGATCAGGCCGTCGCCGCGCTGGAATCCTTCGCAGGCATCCGCCGCCGCATGGAGGTGGTCGGGACCGCCAACGGCATCACCGTCATCGACGACTTCGCCCACAACCCGGACAAGATCGCCGCCACGCTGAAGACCCTGCACGCCTTCGACGGCCGCCTGCTGATCCTGTTCCAGCCGCACGGCTTCGGCCCGCTTAAGCTGATGAAGCACGAGTTCATCGACGGTTTCGCCGGCCTGATGCGCGCGGACGACGTGCTGCTGATGCCCGAACCCGTCTATTACGGCGGCACCACCGACCGCAGCGTGGGCTCGGAGGACATCGCCTCGGGCATCCGTGCCGCCGGCCGTGCGGCCGAGGCCCTGGCGACCCGAGAGGCCTGCGGCGACCGCCTGGTTGACCTCGCCCGGCCCGGCGACCGCATCGTCGTCATGGGGGCCCGCGACGACACCCTTTCGGAGTTCGCCGCGGGCATCGTTCATCGCCTGAACTGTCCGCTTACGGATTGATATTCAACACAATCTCGCAAAAAGTTCACGCCCGGAAAAGCTGGCGTTAAGGCCCGATGCCCTATCCCGAAGGGCAATCGGGAGTATCGCATGGCCAGGATCGGAGACTTCGCCAGTGCGACGGCACCCATGGCACCGGACACAGCCGGCGCGGATGTCTTCGACCGATTCCAGCGCGAGCCGGACACACTGGTCATCGCGGTGGTGGATGCCGACAACCGGCCCCTCGGCCTGGTGGAACGCAACGCCTTCACCCTGAAAATGGCGGCCGAGTACGGGCGGGCGCTGTATGCCAAACGCCCCGTGTCTTCGTTCATGCATGCGTCGCCACGCATCATGGATGCCGGGTCGGACGCCGAAATCCTGTTCGAGATCATGGACGAGACCAATCTCGGTGCCCTGCTCAACGGCTTCGTCGTCACGGTCGATGGACGCTATGTCGGCGTTGGCGCGGGCGTCCATGTGCTCCAGGCTGGCAGCGCTATTCATCGTCGACGCGCCGAGGCCATGAGTGCCCTCGCCCGCGACCTCGCACGCGCCGAGGCCGAGGCGCGAGCCTCAAGCCGCGCCAAATCCGAATTCCTGGCCGTCATGAGCCACGAGATCCGCACCCCCCTGAACGGCGTCCTCGGCGTGGCCGGCCTGATGGAGCGCGAACTGAAGCAGGAGACGTTGCGGCCCTATGTCCGCACCATCCTCGATTCCGGCCAGAGCCTGCTGCGTCTGCTCACCGACGCCCTGGACATGTCACGCGCCGAAGCTGGCCTGATGACGTTCGAATCGGCACCGGTGCATCTCGATGCCGTCGCGGCCGACCTGCTGGCGCTTTGGAATCCCCGGGCACAGGAGAAGGGTCTCAAGCTCGAGGTCACCCACGACACTGCGGCACATGACTGGGTCATGGGCGACGAGGTGCGGCTGAAACAGCTGTTCAACAATCTGATCGGCAATGCGCTGAAGTTCACCCGTGCGGGTGCGGTCGGGGTTCATATCGCCACGGCCTTGCACGATGGGTCCGTGGCCATCACCGCGACCGTTGAGGACAGCGGGCCCGGCGTCGCGGATGAGACTGCGCACACCATATTCGAACCGTTCAACACCGGCCGGGCCGGGCGCGAGGGTGCCGGTGCCGGCCTGGGTCTGGCCATCTGCCGCCAGATCGTCGATCGTATGGACGGCGAGATTGCGGTCGATCGCTCGCTTCGCGGCGGGGCGCGATTCCGGTTCACCCTGAACCTGCCCTGTGCGGGTCCGGATCAGCGCGGTGCGACGCCGCCCATGGCCGAGCCGACGCCGCATCAGACGCTGCACGTGCTGGTCGTCGACGACAATGCGACCAACCGGTTCGTCGCCGCCAAAGTGCTGGAGTTGTTCGGCTGCACGTCGGAAAGCGCCGAAAATGGTCAGGAGGCGGTCGAGCGGGTTCAGGCCCGGTCGTTTGATCTGGTGCTGATGGACGTGAAGATGCCGGTCATGGACGGCGTCCAGGCCACCCGCGCCATACGCGCCCTGCCCGGCGAGGTCGCCCGCATCCCGATCCTGGCCCTGACCGCCAACGCCGATCCGCGTGACGAGACCGAATACCTCGCCGCCGGAATGAACGGTGTGGCCCAGAAGCCGATCCAGCCGGAAGTCCTGTTGAACGCCATCCGCCTCGTGCTGACCCCCGGCGACACATCGGCAGTCGCCGTTCACCAGGCGGCCTGACCATCGTATGCGACGACGAGGTAGCGGGGGCTTCACCGGAGCCATTGCAAACCGTTCGCAACTTCGGCACAAACCGTCGTTGACTGAAGCCGCCTCGACCGCATCTGCTCGCGCGATCCGGGCCCGGATGGCGTCCGGTGCCGCTACGGCCAGTCCCGGAACAACGACCACGCTGACGTCCTCAGGGCGTGGGTCGATCGCAGTCCGCCATCCATGTCGCAGTAGTCTGGAAGGCATGTCGAAGGGCGTGCAGTCGGCGCTGACGGATGCGCTCGGCCCCCACGGCTGGCGGAGCTGACCGAAGCCGGACGCTACCGGAGCGACGTCTGTTAACCCGGCGGCCAAAGCCACCATCCGCTAACCCGCCGTCACCTGTTTCATCGATACCGACGTATTGACCAGCTTCGCCGCATCGACGGGCGTCGCCTTGCCGATCATCTGCCGCCCGGCCATGAACTCGGCCGGCGCATTGACGGCCTCGACGCACAGGATCCGGTCTGCGGCCAGGTGGAAGACCGCGAACGAGGCTCCCTCGCCGAACACGCCCGGATCGCCCCGCATCACCTGGCGGTCCGCCCCGTCGGGGAGGCCGGCGATCTGAAGCTTGAGGTCGTATTGATCCGACCAGAACCATGGAACTTCCGGCGTCGGTGCCGGTCGTCCGACGATGGCCGAGGCCGCCTGCTTCGCCTGTTCCAGCGCATTGGGCACGCTTTCCAGGCGATGCCTGCGCCCGCCGTGCACCGGTACTGGCCGGAAGGTCACATCGCCGATGGCCCAGATCGCGGGGTCCGAGGTCCGCGCCTGCTCGTCCACGACCACGCCGTTTTCACACGCCAGCCCCGCCGCCCGGGCCAACTGGTCGCAGGCCAGGGCCCCGACCCCGACCAGCACCCCATCGGCCTCGATCATCCGCCCATCCGCCAGCCGCACCCCGGCGGCCTCGAAGCCCGCGACCTCGGCCCCGGTCACAATCTCGACGCCCTCGTGGCGGTGCCGGGCGGTGAAGAAGGCCGACAGCGTTTCCGACGCTACCCGCGCCAGCACCCGGTCCATGCGTTCGAGGATCACCACCTCAGCACCCAGCGCCCGCGCCGAGGCGGCGGCTTCCAGCCCGACATAGCCACCCCCGACAATGGCCAGCCTTCGGCCCGGCCCCAGCGCGGCCTTCAGCCGTTCGGCGTCGGCCAGGGTTCGGAGTTCCAGCAGGTCCGCCCGGTCCGCCCCCGGTATCGTCAGCCTCCGCGCCGTCGAACCCGTCGCCAGGATCAGGGCGTCATAGGGTTCGACCGTCCCGTCGGCGAAGGTCACCGTCCTGGCCCCCGCGTCGATCGCCGTCGCCGTCACGCCGGTCCGCAGCTCGATCCGGTGTTCCGCATAGAAGCGCTCGGGACGCAGCAGCAGCGCCTCCATATCCGCCTGCCCCTTCAGCCAGGCTTTCGACAGCGGCGGCCGTTGATAGGGCGCGGCCGGCTCTTCGCCCGCAAGGACGATCGTCCCTTCATGACCATACTGACGCAACAGCGCCGCCGCCGTTCCGCCCGCATGGCCCGCGCCGATGATCACAACCCTGGTCATGGGACCGAAATAGAGGGGTGAGGGGCGAGGGTCGAGAGGCGAGTTGGCCAGCCCCAAACCGAACCCGGCCCATCGCTTCCGTCAATCGCCTTGACTGTGCCACCGTTACAGCATAGTGGAACGCGCCATGACAAACTCCGTCACCCGCAGTGCCGTCAACAAGGCCGCCGACGACCGTCTGGCGCTCTACGACGCCCTGTTGTCGCTGAAGACCCGCGAGGAGGTCGACGCCTTCCTGTCGGACCTGTGCACCCCGTCCGAATTGCGCGCCTTCGCGGAACGCTGGGTCGTGGCGCGGCTTCTGTACCAGAAGGTCAAATCGTATCGCGAGATCGCCGCCGAGGCCGGGGCCAGCCCAACCACCGTCGTGCGGGTCGCCCGCTTCCTCAAGGAAATGCCGCATCAGGGCTATCGCCTCGTGCTGGATCGCCTGAAACCGAAAGCCTGAGTTCACACCATGAGTACCGTCCAGGGCCGGCTGCGTATCGCCGTCCAGAAATCCGGCCGTCTGTCCGACCGCAGCCTCGACCTCGTCCGCGACGCGGGGCTGCGCGTGGTCAAGGGCAACAACGACCTGCTGTACCGGGTCGAGAACTATCCGATCGACCTTCTGCGCGTGCGCGACGACGACATCCCGACCCTCGTCGCCGACGGTGTCTGCGACCTCGGCATCGTCGGCGAGAACGTGCTGGAGGAGGTGCGCAACGGCGGGCCGGTGGCCGAGGTACTGATGCCGCTCGGCTTCGGCCGCTGCACCCTCAAGATCGCCGTTCCGCCGACGCTGGCCTATGACGGACCGGCCTCGCTGGAGGGGCTGCGCATCGCCACCTCCTATCCGAAAATCCTGCGCCGCTGGCTCGACGGCGAGGGGATCGCGGCCGACATCGTCACTATGCGCGGTGCCGTCGAGGTCGCCCCACGGCTGAAACTGGCCTCGGCCATCTGTGATCTGGTCTCGACCGGGGCGACGCTCGACGCCAACGGCCTGGTCCCCAGGGAGACGGTGCTCGAAAGCCAGGCGGTGCTGATCAAGTCTCCGGTCGCGCCGGAGGCCGGCCTGCAACATCTGCTGGACAGTATCGTCGAACGCATGGCCGGCGTGGTGTCGTCCCAGGGTGCCAAATACGTGATGCTGAACGCGCCACGCTCAGCCCTGGACGCGATCACCGCCATCCTGCCCGGAGCTGGCTCGCCGACCGTCATGCCCCTGTCGGGCCGCGACGACGCAGTGGCGGTGCACGCCGTCTGTCAGGAGGCCGTGTTCTGGGAGACCCTGGAGAAGCTCAAGGCCGCCGGGGCCTCGGCCATCCTCGTCCTGCCGATCGAGAAGATGATGTGATGAAGCGGTTCGACTGGAGCACCCTCGACGCCGCCGGCCGGGTCGCCGCCCTCGCCCGCCCGCGCCGCCGGACCGAGGCCCGTGTCTCGGACACCGTGCGCGACATCCTAGGGGATGTGGCCGCGCGCGGCGGGCAGGCCGTGACCGACTGGAGCGTCAAGCTGGACGGCGCCCCGCCCCGCCGCCTTGCCCTGACGCCGGATCTCGTCGCTGCGGCGCGTGACCAACTGCGCCCCGCCGACACCCGGTCAATCCGCATCGCCGCCGAGAACGTCCGCATCTTCCACGAGGCCACGCGCCCGGAGGATTCAAACTGGGTCGAGATCACGCCCGGCGTCCGCTCGCGGCTGGTCTGGCGGCCCCTGCGGTCGGCGGGCCTCTATGTTCCGGGCGGCTCGGCCCCCCTGTTTTCATCCCTGCTGATGATGGCCATACCCGCCGCCGTCGCCGGGGTCGGTCGCCGCGTCGCGGTGACACCGCCGTCGAAGTCCGGCGCGCCCCACCCGGCCATGATCTTCGCCGCCGCCGAAGCCGGGCTGGACGATCTGTGGCTGGTCGGTGGAGCCCAGGCGATCGCCGCCCTGACCTTCGGCGTCGAGCTCGAAGACGGCGTCATCGAGCCCTGCGACAAGCTGTTCGGCCCCGGCAACGCCTGGGTGGCCGAGGCCAAGAAACAGGCGAGCGCCCGGCCCGGCGGCCCCGCCGTCGACATGCCGGCGGGGCCGTCGGAGCTGCTGGTCATCGCCGACCGTCGCGCCGATCCCATGATCGCCGCCGCCGACCTGCTCAGCCAGGCCGAGCACGACGCGGATGCCCAGGTCGTTCTGGTCTGCGACAGCGAACGGATGATCGACGAGATCCTCGCCCAGGTGGAAGCGCAGCTGCCGTCCCTGCCGCGCGCCGACATCGCCCGCGCCTCGCTGGCCGAGGGTCGCGCGTTACTCGTCGCCGACCTCGACACCGCCTGCGCCGTCGCCAATGCCTATGGTCCGGAACACCTCGCCCTCCAGACCGGGGACGCCGAGGACCGGGTGTCCAGGATCACCGCCGCCGGTGCCGTCTTCGTCGGGACCTTTGCCGCCGAGACCCTGGGCGACTATGCCGCCGGACCCAGCCACGTCCTGCCCACAGACGGTGCTGCCCGCACCATGGGCGGTATCACCACGGCCAGCTTCATGACCTCCATGTCGGTCCAGAGCGTCACCGAGGCCGGGGCCGCCGGCCTGGCCCCCGTCGCCGCGCGTCTGGCCCGGCTCGAGGGCCTCGAAGCCCACGCCCGCGCCGCGGACCTGAGGGCCGGCACATGATAAACCTGCCCGCCCCCTTTCCGCCCCTGGTCGCTGGCGGCGACGGGCTCGACCTCTATCCCGACCAGTCGCCCGCCTTGGCCGCCCGCATGGCCCAGGTCTATGGCGTCGCCGCCGACAGTGTCCTGCCGGTGCGCGGCCTGACGCACGGCCTCGAACTGGTGTTCCGCCTTGCCGCCCGCGACAGTCAGGCGGTTGAAGCCCCGGACGCGGAACCGTTCCGGACGCTTGCCGCCCTCTACGCCGCCCCGCCCGCCGGCGCGACCGTCGCCGCCGTCATCCTGCGCGCGCTCGGGTCGCCGGAAGCTGTGGCCGAGATGGCCGAACGCGTCGCCCCGGCCCTTCTGGTCGTCGACGAGGGTCTGGCCGAGTTCGCCGACGTCGCCTCGGCCGCGACGGTTATTGCCGATCACGCCAACCTGATCGTGCTCCGCAGCCTGTCGCTGGCCTATGGCCTCGCCGGTGCTCGCGTCGGGGCCGCCCTGGCACAGCCCCCGACTCTCGCCCGTCTGGCCTGCGTGCTTGAGCCCTATGCCCTGCCGGAGGTGTCGGCGCGGCTGGCCCTGCAGGCACTGGACCCCTCGCGCATGATGGAGAGCGGCGAACGCCTCGCCGTCGTCCGCCGCGAGCGCGACCGGCTGGTCAAGGCGCTGGGCCGCGAGATGCCGGTCGAGCCCGGCTTCGGTCCCGTCATCATGACCCGGCCATCCGACCCCGACGCCGTCACGACGGCTCTGGCCCGGCTCGGCGTCGCTGCGGAGCGGGCCGGAGAGCGGGTCCGTCTGCCCGTTTCCGCCAAACCCGAGGTCAACGACCGGCTGCTGGCCGCGCTCGGCCTCGCCGCCCTGTCCGGGCGTCGGCACCGCACGGGCCAGTCCGTGCGCGACACCAAAGAGACCCGCATCGTCTGCACCGTCGATCTCGACGCGGCGGGCCCGGTCTCGATCGCCACCGGCGTCGGCTTCTTCGATCACATGCTGGAACAGGTCGCGACCCATGGCGGTTTCTCGCTGCGGCTGGCCTGCGAGGGCGACCTGCACACCGACCCGCACCACACCATCGAGGACAGCGCCATCGCCCTCGGCCAGGCGCTGAAACAGGCGCTGGGCGAGCGCAAGGGCATCGCCCGCTACGGCTTCGTCCTGCCGATGGACGAGGCCAATGCGTCGGTCTCCATCGACCTGTCCGGCCGGCCATATCCGGTCTTCGAAGGGACCTTCTCGACCCCCTTCATCGGCGACTACCGTACCGACCTGACCGCCCACGTCTTCCGCTCGATCGCCGAGGCCATGGGGGCGGCGATCCACATCTCGGTCACCGGCATTGATGACCACCACAAGACCGAGGCCGTCTACAAGGCCTTCGGCCGCGCCCTGCGCCAGGCCATCCGCATCGAGGGCGACGCGGTGCCGAGCACCAAGGGGGTCCTGTGAGCCGGGGTGCGCCAATCCGTCTCCCTTCGGGGGAGAAGGTGGCTCGCGGAGCGAGACCGATGAGGAGGCTTTTACCCTCACGCACATCGTTTGAAAGCCTGCAAACGGGCCCCTCCCCCTCATCCGCGCGGCTTCGCCGCCCACGTTCTCCCCCAAGGGGAGAACGATCATGAAAGACGTCGCCATCCTGTCCTATGGCGCGGGCAACGTCGCCTCGGTCCAGTTCGCCCTGGAGCGTCTGGGTGCCACCGTGCGGCTGACCTCGAACGCCGCCGACATCGCGGAGGCGGAACGGCTGATCCTTCCGGGTGTCGGCGCGGCCGCCTATGCCATGTCTCGCCTTCGTGACCTCGACCTGATCGATGCCATCCGGGCCTTTGAAGGCCCGTTGCTCGGCGTCTGCCTCGGCCAGCAGCTTCTGTTCGACAGCAGCGACGAGGGCGACTCGACGGAGCTCCTCGGTCTCATTCCCGGCCGCGTCAGCGTGCTGCGCCCCGGGCCTGAGCTGCCTGTCCCACATATGGGATGGTCGCGTTTGTCCCGACGACGGGACGACCCCCTGCTCGACGGTGTCGAGGACGGAGCCTGGGCCTATTTCGTCCATGGCTTCGTCTGCCCGGACGGGCCCGCCACCCTCGCCCTCGCCGACTACGGCGGGCCGGTTCCCGCCGTCGTCCGGGCCGGCAACCGCTGGGGCTGCCAGTTCCACCCGGAGCGTTCGGCCGCGGCCGGCGCGCGCATACTGAAGAATTTTCTGGAGCTCCCCGCGTGATCCTCTACCCCGCCATCGACCTGCGCGACGGGGCCTGCGTGCGGTTGATGCACGGTCGGTTCGACCAGATGACCCGCTATGACGACGACCCCGCCGCTCGCCTGGCCGCCTTTGCCGGCGCTGGTGCGGCTTGGGCCCACATCGTCGACCTCGACGGGGCCGAGGCGGGCCGCGCGGTCCAGCACGCGCTGATCGGCGCGCTCGCCGCCGCCGTCGACATCCGCATCCAGTCGGGCGGCGGAGTCCGCTCGGCCGACGACGTCCAGGCGCTGCTCGACGCCGGGGTCGCCCGCGTCGTGATCGGCTCGCTGGCGGTGTCGCAGCCTGCGGCCGTGACCGACTGGCTGGCTCGCTTCGGGGCCGATCGCATCACCCTCGCCATCGACGTCAAGGCCGACGGCGACCGCTGGATCCCCGCGCTCAAGGGCTGGACCGAGGCGGCCGAGGTCGATCTCTGGGCCGCCCTGGATCACTATCCACCCGGTCTCGCCCGGCATCTGCTGGTCACCGACGTCGGTCGCGACGGGGCCCTGACGGGACCCAATACCGACCTGCTCGCCGAGATCGTCCGGCGTCGTCCCGACCTCAAGGTCCAGGCTTCGGGGGGCGTCTCGCAACTGTCCGATCTGTCCGCCGCCCGCGGCGCCGGCTGCGACGGGGCCATCGTCGGCCGGGCGATCTACGAGGGCCGGTTCACCGTCGCCGAGGCCGTGGCGGAAACCGCATGACCGCCTGTTTTTCATCGACGGAGTCCGTCGGATGACGGCCCGGCGCATCATCCCCTGTCTCGACGTCAAGGACGGACGGGTGGTCAAGGGCGTCCGGTTCAAGGGCCACACCGACATGGGCGACGCTTCCGAGCTGGCCGCCCGATATCGCGATCAGGGGGCCGACGAACTGGTCTTCTACGACATCACCGCCAGCCCCGAGGGCCGCACCCTCGACTACGGCTGGGTCCGCGACATCGCCCACCTGCTGGACATCCCGTTCAGCGTCGCCGGCGGGATTCGTTCCGTCGATCAGGCCGCGCGTTGCCTCGACCACGGGGCCGACAAGGTCTCGATCAACTCCCCGGCCCTCGAACGTCCCGACCTGATCGGCGAGATGGCCGCCCGCCTCGGCTCGCAGTGCGTGGTGGTCGGAGTGGACTCCAAACGCTCGGGCGACGACTGGCTGGTGCATCAGTACACCGGCGATCCCAATGCCAGCCGCGGGGCCGGCCGGCGCACGATGGACTGGATCGTCGAGGCGCAAGGCCTAGGTGCCGGCGAGATCGTTCTCAACTGCATGGACGAGGACGGCGTGCGCAAGGGCTATGACATCGCCCAGCTGGCCGAGGCCAGGGGGCGGCTGACCATTCCCCTGGTGGCGTCCGGCGGTGCCGGCGCGTCGTCGCACTTCCTCGACGTGTTTGAACAGGCTGACGTCTCCGGTGCCCTGGCCGCCAGCGTCTTCCACACCGGGACCCTGACCATTCCCGATCTCAAGGCGTTCCTGTCGGACGCCGGGCAGGAGATAAGACTGTGAGGGATAGAATTTCCGTGCATCCCCGCGAAGGCGGGGACCCAGGCTTGAGCGATCACTCCATGCTGGACGTTCGGACGTGCGTGATCGGTCAGACTGATTGCCGAAAGAACTGGGTCCCCGCCTTCGCGGGGATGAGCGGAGCTTAAGATGATCGATCCCTCCACCCTCGATTTCGACAAGTCCGGCGGCCTGATCCCCGTCGTCGTTCAGGACGCCGCCACCCTGCAGGTGCTGATCCTCGCCTGGATGGACCGCGCCGCCCTCGACGAGACCATCGCGTCCAATGAGGCCACCTTCTTTTCGCGCTCGCGCGGAGGTCGCTGGCGCAAGGGCGAGACCTCCGGCGACCGGCTGCACGTCGTCTCCATCACCCCTGACTGCGACGCGGACTCAATGGTCCTCAAGGTTCGCCCCGTGGGCAACGCCTGCCACCTCAACCGCATCAGCTGTTTCGGCGACGAGGACGCGCCGGGCCTGGGCCGCATTGCCCGGCTCGAGGCGACCATCGCCGCCCGCGCCGCCGCTGATCCCGCTACAAGCTGGACCGCCCGCCTGCTGTCCGAAGGCCCCAAACGCGCCGCCCAGAAGGTCGGCGAGGAGGGCGTCGAGACCGCCCTTGCCGGTGCCGCCGGTCCCGATACGGAACTGGCATCCGAGGCCGCGGATCTGGTCTATCACCTGCTGGTGCTGCTACGCGCCCGTAATATGGTGTTTCAGGACGTCCTCGACGTCTTGGCGGGGCGGGCGGAAGCGGCCACACAGACCCAAGGTCCAGCCGGGACCTGAACGAAGGAGAGCGTATGGCGGCCCTGGTGCTGTTCGGCGGTGGCGGTGACCTCGCCATGCGGATGCTTCTGCCCTCGCTCTATTTTCTCGAGCATGACGGCCTGCTGCCTGACGGTCTCAAGATCATCGGTGCCGCCCGTTCGGACGAGAGCCGCGATGACTATGTCGCAAAGGTCCGCGTCTCGGTCGAGGGCAAGGCCCGGGCCGACGACGCCTGGTCCGACGACGCCTGGACACGGATGGAGGCCCGCCTCGACTATCTGGCGGTCGACGCCACCAGCGCGGCAAGCCTGAAGCCGTTGAAGGACAAGGTCGGCGCCGGCGCCTGTACCAGTTTCCTGGCCGTCTCTCCCTCGCTCTACGCCCGCATCGTCACCGCCATGCGCGCTGCTGGTCTGGCCGAGGCCGACGATCGGGTGGTGCTGGAAAAGCCGGTCGGGCGCGACCTCGAAAGCTTCCGCGAGATCGACGACGCCGTGGCCGACGCCTTTTCGGAACAGCAGGTGTTCCGCATCGACCACTATCTCGGCAAGGAGACCGTCCAGAACCTGATCGCGCTGCGCTTCGGCAACACCATCTTCGAGCCGCTGTGGAACAACCTCTCGATCGACCACGTCCAGATCACCGTCGGCGAGACGGTCGGTGTCGGCGACCGCTGGCCCTATTATGACGAGTACGGAGCATTGCGTGACATGCTCCAGAACCACATGCTCCAGCTGCTTTGTCTGGTGGCGATGGAGCCGCCCAGCGACCTCGATCCGGACTCGGTGCGCAACGAGAAGGTCAAGGTCCTGCGCAGTCTTCGTCCGGTCACGCATGAAGAGGTCGAACGGGTCACCGTGCGGGGCCAGTACGTCGCCGGAACCAGCGAGGGAAAGCCGGTTCCCGGCTATGACGAAGAGCGCGGCCAGCCGTCCGACACCGAAACCTTCGTCGCTATCCGCGCCGACATCGACAACTGGCGCTGGGCCGGTACGCCCTTCTTCATGCGCACCGGCAAACGCCTGCCCGAGAAGCGCACCGAGATCGTCATCCAGTTCAAGCCGCTGCCCCACTCGATCTTCGACAACGACCGCGCCCAGGTTGAGGCCAACCGCATGGTCATCGAACTCCAGCCCGAGGAAGACATCTCGCTGTCGGTGATGAACAAGAGGCCGGGTCTGGACCAGCGCATGCAGCTGCAACCGATCCAGATGTCCCTGTCCTGGGGCCAGAACGACAAGGGTGCCAGGCCGCCCCGCCGCCGCATCGCCTATGAGCGCCTGCTGCTCGACGCCCTGAACGGCGACCCGACCCTGTTCGTCCGCCGCGACGAAGCCGAACAGGCCTGGAAATGGGTCGATGAGGTCTCCGAGGCCTGGGCCAGCGCCGCCTTCAAGCCCAAGGAATACGCCGCCGGGACCTGGGGCCCACAGGAGGCACAATACCTGCTCTCGCGCACCGGCCGCGCCTGGAACACCGGCGATGCGTGACCGCCCGCACCGTCCTTCTTCGCTCGGGGGAGAAGGTGTCAGGCGCAGCCTGACGGATGAGGGGGATGGTTCAATCCGCGCCCTGTCCGCCCGTCCGCGCGATCCCGCCAGCCCCCTCATCGGAGCCGCTCCGCGGCCCACCTTCTCCCCCGAGAGGAGAAGGGGCGTGTACGCATGACGTCCCTCCAGACCTTCCCTGACGCCGCCGCCTGGGCCGACGCCTGCGCCGCGCGCCTCACCGACACACTCGCCGCCGCCCTCGCCGAGACCGGCAAGGCCGTGTTCGCCGGCTCGGGCGGCTCCACCCCCGCCCCGATCTACGCCCGCATGGCCCGGACCGATCTCGACTGGTCACGGGTCACCGTCACCCTGATCGACGAACGCTACGTCCCCGAGACCTCGCCGGACTCCAACGCGGCCCTGATCAGACAGGCCCTGCTGACCGGAGCCGCCGCCGCCGCCCGGTTCGTGCCGCTGTTCCAGTCCGAGGTGACCGTCGACCGTGCCGCCGCCCTGGCCGCCAACGCCCTCGCCCACGAGGGAGGTCGTCTCGACGCGGTCCTTCTCGGCATGGGGGAGGATGGCCATATCTGCTCCATGTTCCCGAACAGCCCGACCCTGAAGACCCTGTTGACGCCAACGCTCAAGCCTGCGGTTTATGGTGTCCCCCGCGGCCGCGACGGCGCGGCCCCCAGCCTCGAGCGGCTGTCGATCAACCTGCCGTATCTGATGACCGCCCGGCGCGTGGTCCTGGCCATCACCGGCTCCGCCAAACGCGCCGTCTTCGAGCGCGAGGCCGCCGGCGATCCGACCGTCCAGCCCATCGCCGCCCTGATCGCCGCCAATATCCCGCTGGACTGTCTGTGGATGGAGAAAGCCTGATGTCCCCCCAAACCGTAGTCTTGAATCCCGTCGTCGCCGACGTCACTGCCCGCATCGTCGAACGCTCGCAGGCGACCCGCGCCGATTATATCCGGCGCATGGACGCCGCCCGCTCATCCGGGGCGGGCCGTGCCAAACTGTCCTGCGCCAACTGGGCCCACGCCTTCGCCGGGGCCCCGGTCAAGGACAAGCTGACCGCCATGTCGGGGACCCAGCCCAATGTCGGGGTCATCACCGCCTATAACGACATGCTGTCGGCGCATCAGCCGTTCGAACGCTTCCCCCAGGTGATCCGCGACGCGGTTCGCGAGGTCAACGCCACCGCCCAGGTGGCCGGCGGCACGCCCGCCATGTGCGACGGAGTCACCCAGGGGCGCCCGGGCATGGATCTGTCGCTGTTCAGCCGCGACGTCATCGCCATGTCGGCCGGGGTCGGCCTGACCCATGATGCCTTCGACGCGGTCATGGCCCTGGGGGTCTGCGACAAGATCGTGCCCGGCCTGTTCATCGGCGCGCTGGCGTTCGGCCATCTGCCGGTCGTCTTCGCCCCGGCCGGCCCCATGCCCTCGGGCATTCCGAACGCGGAGAAAGCCCGTGTCCGCGCCCTCTACGCCCAGAACAAGATCGACCGCGAGACCCTGCTGGAAAGCGAGATCGCCAGCTACCATTCGCCCGGCACCTGCACCTTCTACGGCACCGCCAACTCCAACCAGATGATGATGGAGCTGGGCGGCCTGCACATGCCCTCGACCGCCTTCGTCCACCCGGAAACCGGACTGCGCGACGCCCTGACGGCCGCCGCCGCCAAACGCGCGGTCGAACTGGCCCGTACCGGTCAGGGCCGGATGGCCGACGTCATTTCCGAGAAGTCGATCGTCAACATGATCGTGGCCCTGCTGGCTACCGGCGGCTCAACCAACCACGCCATCCATCTGGTTGCCATGGCGCGCGCGGCGGGGGTGCTGATCGACTGGACCGACATGGATCAGCTCTCGTCCGCGACGCCGCTGCTGGCCCGCGTCTATCCCAACGGCTCGGCCGATGTGAACGCCATGCAGGCCGCCGGTGGCGTCGCCTTCATCGCCCGCGAGCTGGCCGGCGCGGGCCATATCCATTCCGACGTCACCACCATCATGGGCGAGGGCATCCACCACTATTTCCAGGAGCCGACCCTGATCGATGGAGACCTGGTCTGGAAGGACGGCATTACCGAAAGTCTGGACACGGACATTCTGCGCCCCGCCGCCGATCCCTTCGACACCGAGGGCGGTCTGCGTCTCATTCAGGGCGACCTTGGCCGGGCGGTGATCAAGGTCTCGGCGGTCAAGCCGGAGAACCGCATCGTTCAGGCCCCCGCCGCAGTGTTCGAAACCCAGGAGGACGCGCTCGAGGCCTTTCAGGACGGCAAGCTGGATCGGGACGTCGTCGTGGTCCTGCGCTTCCAGGGTCCCCGGGCCAACGGCATGCCCGAGCTGCACACCCTGTCGCCGGCGCTCAGCGTGCTTCAGGACAAGGGCTTCAAGGTCGCCTTCGTTACCGACGGGCGCATGTCGGGGGCCTCGGGCAAGACCCCCGCCGCCATCCACGTCAGCCCGGAAGCCCTGGCCGGCGGCCTGCTGGCCCATGTCCGCGACGGCGACATCATCCGCCTCGACGCGGACGCCGGGGTTCTGACGACCGTCGGCGTCCCGGACCTCGCCGCCCGTCCCGCCGCCACCCGGTCCCCGGCTCAGGCCGAGGGTTCAGGCTGGGGCTATGGCCGTGAACTGTTCGCCGCCTTCCGCGATGTGGTCTCGACCGCCGAAGAGGGTGCCTCTGTCTGTTTCGCCCCGCCGGTGGGCGCACCATCCCAGAATGGCTCCCGGTCGGACAACAATCTCGTCGATCGCACGGTGGATGCGTGACTTCCCCTCAAGCAGCGAGCCCGTCATCCCCGCGCAGGCGGGGACGCGCGGCGACCGGTAGGGACCAAAGAA
>Ga0105049_10003548_pt1 | contig 18408 bp, 12 predicted proteins | sample MAT06_FD_78087 | JGI IMG/M metagenome (GOLD analysis project Ga0105049, IMG submission 78087) | Freshwater microbial communities from Lake Fryxell liftoff mats and glacier meltwater in Antarctica - MAT-06 | ecosystem: Environmental > Aquatic > Freshwater > Ice > Liftoff microbial mat | place...
GGCCGTGACAAGGGCTTCGATGGCCCGGACTTCACCCCGTGATGATGGAGGATTGAACATGACAACGACCACGGCGATCAGGCTGACCATGGATGAAGCCTTGCGCGCCAGGCTCGATGAACTGGCCGACTTCCACGGCGAGAGCGCCGAAGACACGGTCCGCCTTCTGATCCGCGCCTTCTGATCCGCCACGGCCATGCCGACATGCGGCGCTTTCCCGATGAATGATTCGGCCAGAACGGCGAGAGGGTTCCGCCCGCGGAGCCGCAGGTCGATGATGAGATGCCGATGTAAAAGGCCGGAAGGAAAATCCTTCCGGCCAATCGGTGCTACCACCATGAAACACAGGAGACGGTACAGCCGTCACGGATTGCCTCGCGGGCATTCCCGACAAAGGTCAAATCCTCGTTTTGCCCGCCGCGATCGGACTCTCCGAAAAGGAGGCCGGTGGTGTCTGGGCTCAAGTTTCAAATGCAACACCCACAGCCCGCAGTGTACAGGATGTTGCGATGGACAGACGATACAGCCGCCTCATACCAACGGCCAATGAGGCTGACCCGGCGCGGGATTCCCAAGGCACCTGAAGTGCGATGCAAGCGCCTGACTGGACGGGAGTTTATGGAAGAGGATCGTCAATGTATGCTGGTGATCATCGGGGCTGACGAGTGGGGCAACAAGGACGTTCTCGGCCTCATTGACGGCTTCCGCGAAAGCACCCAAAGCTGGCGGGAGCTGCTGCTGGACCTGAAACGCCGGGGGTTGGAGGTCGCGCCGAAACTGGCCATAGGCGATGGTGCCATGGGGTTCTGGGCCGCCCTGCATGAAGTTTACGGCAAGACCCGGGTGCAGCGCTGTTGGGTGCACAAGACGGCGAATGTGCTGAACGCGATGCCCAAGTCGGTCCAGCCCAAGGCCAAGGCGCACCTGAAGGACATCTGGATGGCCGAAACCAAGACCGGGGCAGATGCCGCCTTCGACTTCTTCGTCAAGGTCTACGGCGTGGAATATGCCAAATCCTGTTCAGAATGACGGGCGGTGAAATGCCTGACCAAGGACCGCGCCGACCTGCTGGCGTTTTACGACTTCCCGGCCGAGCACTGGAAGCACATCCGAACCTCGAACCCGATCAAGAGCACTTTTGCCACCGTCCGGCATCGAACCACCAAGACCAAAGGCTGCCCCAGCCGCCAGACCGCACTGGCCATGACCCATCAGTTGCTGCTGTCCGCCAAGAAGAAATGGTGCAGGCTCGATGGTCAAAACCCCCTCCCCGAGATCATCCAGGGGGTTGAGTTCCGCGACGAGCACGAAATCAAGGCCGCCCGATCACAGCGCTATCAACTTCCGGGCATGGTTCGCGGCAGGGTCGGCGCTGAGTGTAATGCAGGTTTTTCTGGCGGCGCTGGGCTTCTTGTCCCATGGCGCGCGCGGGGTCAGGGGTATGTTTCGCCTTTCTCTCACACAGCCGGGCCCGGGCTACTGCTGCGGGCCCGACAGCAATTGCGGTTTCAGCCGAGGTCGAACCGGTCTGCATTCATCACCTTGGCCCAGGCAGCCACGAAATCCTGCACGAACTTCCGGCCTGCATCGGCCTGGGCATAGACTTCGGCAACGGCGCGCAGCTGCGCGTTGGAGCCGAACACCAGATCAACCCGGGTTGCCGTCCATTTCGGCGCACCAGTTGCGCGGTCGCGACCCTCGAACCGGTCTTGCGCTTCCGACACCGGCTGCCAGACCGTTGCCATATCCAGCAGGTTGACGAAGAAGTCGTTGGTCAGGGTTCCGGGCCGCCTGGTAAGCACCCCGTCAGCCGTGCCGCCGTGGTTGGCGTTCAGCACCCGCAGGCCGCCAACCAGCACCGTCATTTCGGGTGCCGTCAGCCCCAGCAATTGCGCCCTGTCGATCAGCAATTCTTCGGCTGAAACGGTAAAGGCCTTTTGCTGATAGTTGCGGAACCCGTCGGCTTTCGGCTCCATCACCTGAAAGCTCTCGACATCGGTCTGCTCTGGCGTGGCATCCGTCCGGCCGGGGCTAAAGGGAACTTGGGTCGGCTGGCCGGCGGCATAGGCTGCCGCTTCCACCGCAGCCGTTCCGCCCAGCACGATCAGATCCGCAAGCGAGACCTGCTTGCCGCCACTGGCAGCGGCGTTGAAACCGGCCTGAATGGTTGTCAGCGCTGCCAGCACCCTTGCCAGTTGCGCGGGCTGGTTCGCCTCCCAATCCTTTTGCGGGGCGAGGCGGATACGGGCACCATTGGCACCGCCCCGCAGGTCTGAGCCGCGAAAGGTCGAGGCGGAAGCCCATGCGGTTGACACCAGATCTGCCACCGTCAGGCCTGAGGCGAGGATACGGGCTTTCAGCCCGGCGATATCGGCATCCGAGATCAGCGGATGGTTGCGGGCGGGTACCGGATCCTGCCAGATCAGATTTTCCGCCGGCACTTCCGGCCCCAGATACAGCACCTTGGGCCCCATGTCGCGGTGCGTCAGCTTGAACCATGCCCGGGCAAAGGCATCGGCAAAGGCGGCAGGGTCTTGCTGGTAGCGGCGCGAAATCGGGCCATAGATCGGATCGAACCGCATCGCCATATCGGCGGTGGTCATCATCGGGCGGTGTTTGACCGCAGGGTCATGGGCATCGGCCACCATATCGGCGGGTTCGACATTGACCGCCGCCCATTGCTGCGCCCCGGCCGGGCTTTTCACCAGTTCCCATTCATATTTGAACAGAACGTGAAAATAGCCCATGTCCCATGTCGTCGGATTCGGCTTCCACGCGCCCTCGATGCCGCTGCCGGTGGCATGCAGGCCCACGCCGCTGCCAAAGGCGTTTTTCCAGCCGAGCCCCTGGTCCTCGATCCCGACGGCTTCCGGTTCGCGGCCCACCAGCACGGTATCCCCGGCACCGTGAGACTTGCCGAACGTGTGGCCACCGGCCACCAGCGCCACCGTTTCCGCGTCATCCATAGCCATCCGGGCAAAGGTCTCGCGGATATCACGGCCTGATGCGACCGGGTCGGGGGTGCCGTTCGGCCCCTCGGGGTTCACATAGATCAGCCCCATCTGCACTGCGGCCAGCGGCGTATCCAGTTCGCGGTCGCCGGAGTAGCGCTCATCCCCCAGCCAGGTCGCCTCATTGCCCCAATAGATATCTTCTTCGGGTTCCCAGATGTCGGCGCGGCCGCCGCCAAAGCCAAAGGTCTTGAATCCCATCGATTCCAGCGCGACGTTCCCGGTCAGGATCATCAGATCGGCCCACGACAGGGCATTGCCGTATTTCTGCTTGACCGGCCACAGCAGCCGCCGCGCCTTGTCGAGGTTGACGTTGTCGGGCCAGCTGTTCAGCGGCGCAAAACGCTGGGTGCCGGACCGCGCGCCGCCGCGCCCGTCGGCGGTGCGATAGGTCCCGGCGCTGTGCCACGCCATGCGGATGAACAGCGGGCCATAATGGCCCCAGTCGGCGGGCCACCAGGTCTGGCTGTCGGTCATCAGGGCAACCAGGTCGGCCTTGACGGCTGGCAGGTCAAGCTTGCGAAACGCTTCGGCATAGCTGAACCCCGCGCCAAGCGGATCGGATTTGACCGAGTTCTGGCTGAGCAGCCGCAGGTTCAGCTGGTTGGGCCACCAATCGCGGTTGGAGCGGGACTGCAGGGTGGCGTTGGGGTTCTGCCCGTGCAGAATCGGGCATCTGCCGCCGCTATTCGCATTATTTCCGTCCATCTTTTCCTCCGCTGATTGTTCGGTCCGGTGCCGGGGCAGGGCGGCGCGGCTGCAACGTCGCTGGCCCGCTGCCCCCTTGGCCATGCCCCCTCTTATCAGAGCGCCGGGATTAGTATAACTTCTATCCTCTGATGCCTTCGATCAGGAAAAGTGATGAACAACCTGACCCTCAAACAACTGCGCTATTGCGACGCGCTGGCGCGGACCGGGCATTTCGGGCTGGCTGCCGATGATCGCGCCATCACCCAGCCGGCCCTGTCGATGCAGATCAAGGAGCTGGAACTGGGGTTGGGAACGCCACTGTTCGAACGGGGCGCGCGGCAGGTCCGGCTGACGGCGTTTGGCGAAATGTTCATCCTGCGGGTGCGCGAGATTCTGCGCGCCGTCGATGAACTGCCCGACCTTGCCCGGGCATCGCGCGACCAGCTTGCCGGGCGGCTGCGGATCGGGATCATTCCCACCGTTGCCCCCTATCTGTTGCCCGCCATCGTCGGCGGGCTGGCGCAGCGCTATCCCGGGCTTGATCTCAACCTGCGCGAAACCGTGACACCCAAGCTGCTGCAAGAGTTGATCGACGGCGGGCTTGATGCCGCTATCGTCGCCTTGCCGGTATCTGAACCGTCCCTGACCGAGGTGCCGCTGTTTTCGGAAACCTTCGTCCTGGTCCGACCCGCTGGCGACCGCGGCAAGCCGGTGCCCGACCGCACGAAACTGCGTGACATGCGGTTGTTGCTGCTGGAAGAGGGGCATTGCTTCCGCGATCAGGCCCTGTCGTTCTGCGGCATGTCGCAGGCACGGCCGCGCGAGTTGCTGGATGGCAGTTCGCTGGCCACATTGGTGCAGATGGTGGGTGCCGGAATCGGGGTGACGCTGATCCCGGAAATGGCCGTTCCGGTCGAATGTCGTGCAGCACCGGTTTGTGTTGCAAGGTTTGACGCCCCGCAGCCATCGCGGACGATCGGGATGATCTGGCGCAATGCGACACCGCTCGGCAAACAACTGCACCAGATTGCCGATGTTGTGCGGCAGGTGGCGGAAATTCAGCGCCACGAACCTGCACCGGCCCCGTGGTAGGGTTGCACCGGTTCTGGCAGTGCTGCGCAACCGGCAAGCGCCGGTCACGCAGGATCATCGCCCGCTACAGGATGAAATCGGCAGCCGTATAGTTTGCCGCCAGCACCGCGCCGTCGGCAATCAGGATAATCACCTCGAACGCTGCGTCATTGTCGGTGTTCAGCCGCAGCAGGGTATCGGTGCCGCTGTCAATCAGCGACAGCCCGGCAAGACCGATGGAATTGAACAGGAATGAATCCTGCGCGCCCAACGCCCCGTCGGCGTCGATCAGGGCAAGGTCGATCAGATCGCCAAGCCCCACCCCTGCCGCCTCGAAATCCATGATCCGGTCCGGGGTTGCCGGAGCCGAAGCCGAAACCGTGGCGAACTGGAACGTATCGCGGCCGGTGCCGCCATACAGCACGTCGATCCCGGTGCCGCCGATCAGCAGATCGGCCCCGGCAGCGCCCTCCAGCGTGTCATTGCCGCTGAGGCTGGATAGCGTGTCGTTGCCCTGTTCGCCACGCAGATAGTCATTGCCCGACGCACTGGTAATCGAGTCGTTGCCAAACCCGGCATAGGTGGAGATCTGGGCAAAATAGCTGTTGTTGAACTTGATATCGTCATTTTGCGACGATCCGGTCATGGTGAAGGACACCGACAGCGTAGACGAAAGGTTGACCACCGCTGATCCGCCTGCCATCAGCCGCACCGAGGCCGTGGTATAGGCTGGGGAATAGCCCGCCACCGTGCCGAAACTGCCCAATTGCGCCGCCGTCAGCGATACCAGCCCGAACAGGTTCAGCTGTTCGATGCCGGTTATGGTGGCCCCGGAGATATCGTAGCTGGATTCGATGCGCAGAATGTCGACGCCAGTGCCGCCATCAAGCACCGCCGCCAGGCTTTCGGTCACCGAGATCAGATCGTCGTTGGCGCCGCCATAAGCCCGGTCACCCGAGCGCACGATCAGATAGTCGTTGCCGGTGCCGCCATCGAGCGAGTCTTTGCCGATGCCGCCATCCAGCGAGTCATTGCCGTTGAAGCCGCGAAGCGTGTCGTTGCCCCCATCGCCGCGCAGGCTGTCATTGCCCGAAGCTGCGGTGATCGAATCGTGGCCCGCACCGGCATAGACAAAGATCTGCTGCACGCCGCCGGGCGCAAAGGTGATCGCATCCGCCGTGGTCGACCCGAAAAGCGAAAACGAAGACGACAGCGAGGTATCGAGCGTCACATCCGCCGTTCCGCCCTGCGTCAGATACAGGGTCGCCGTCGTATAGCCTGCAGCATAACCGGAAATAGTGTTGAACAGGTCAAGCTGCGCCGCCGTCATCTGCACGGAACCGGTCAGGTTGGCCTGTTCGATGCCGATGATCGTGGAGCCGGTGATATCATAGCCGCCTTCAAACCGCAGGATATCGGCGGTGCCGGTGCCGCCATCCAGCGTCCCTGGCAAATCGCTCTGCACCGAAATCATGTCATCATTGGCACCGCCAACGGCGCTGTCATGGGCGCGCACCACCAGATAGTCGTTGTTGTTGCCGCCATACAGCGCATCGGTGCCGGTGCCGCCATCCAGACTGTCATTGCCGTTCAGGCCCGACAGGGTGTCGTTGCCATCATCGCCGCGCAGACTGTCGGCACCCGAGGCAGAGGTGATGCTGTCATCGCCCGCCCCGGCAAAAATTGTGATTGGGCTGCCGAAAATTGTGGCAAAGGTCAGGATATCCGCCTGGAACGAGCCGGTCAGGTTGAATGAGGTCAGAGTTGACGCCAGATCGATATCGGCGACGCCACCAAGGGTCAAAGTCAGTGAAGCCGAGGTATAGTTTGCAGCGTAGCCCGACACTTTCAGGAAGCCATCAAGCTGCGCCGCTGTCATCTGCACATTGCCGTTCAGGTTGACTTGCTCGATGCCGGTTATGGTGGAGCCGGTGATATCATAGCCGCTTTCAAACCGCAGCGTATCCTGCCCGAAGCCGCCGATCAGATCGCCGGGAAGCGATTCCGTTATGGAAATCAGGTCATTGCCGCCGCCACCATCGGCAGTGTCATCCAGCCGCACGATCAGGTAATCGTCGTTGCCGCCGCCAAACAGCCCGTCGCTGCCGCTGCCGCCGTCGATCGAGTCATTGCCGTTCATGCCGTTCAGCGTGTCGTTACCCGCATCGCCGCGCAGGCTGTCCGCCCCCGACGCCGCAGTGACACTGTCATTGCCCGACCCGACATAGGCATAGATCGTGGCAATATAGCCCGCATTGAAGGTTATGATGTCAGCCTCGGCAGAACCGGTCAGCGAGAAATATTGAGTGAGCGTGGGCGACAGATTGACCGATTGGGTGCCGCCTTCGGTCAGGGTTACCGTTGCCGTGGTGTAGGCGGAGCTATATCCCGCCACGACCGCAAAGGCACCAAGCTGGGCCAGCGTCAGAGACACATTGCCGTTCAGGAACAGTTGTTCGATGCCGCTGATGGTCGCCCCGGAAATGTCATAGCTGGATTCAATCCGCAGCGTATCCAGATTGGTGCCGCCGGTCAGAACCGCCGGCAGATCGCCGTTGATCGACAACAGGTCGTTGCCGGCGCCGCCGTTCAGCGTATCGCCGGTGCCGCCAATCAGCGTGTCATTGCCGTTGCCGCCGAACATCTGGTCGGAGCCGGTGCCGCCGTCGATGCTGTCATTGCCGTCAAGGCCCGTCAAAGTGTCGTTGCCGGCCTCGCCGCGCAGGCTGTCATTGCCCGACGCGGCGGTGACGTTGTCGTTGCCGTCGCCGGTATAGGCATAGATGATGGCGACATAGGCCGGATTAAAGGTCAGGATATCGGCATCATTCGATCCGGTGATGTAGAAAAAGTTGGTCAGCGTGGCGGACAGGTTGATATTGGCGGTGCCGCCCTGCGACAGGGTAAGCGACGCAGTCGTTGTGGCGGCGTTATAGCCGGACACCAGCGCAAAGCCGGCAAGCTGGGTTGCCGTCAGGATGCCGGAGTTGGCATTCAACTGTTCGATACTGGTCAGCGTCAGCCCGCTGATGTCATAATTGGCTTCGAACCGCAGGGTGTCATAGTCGGCACCACCGTTCAGAACCGCGGGCTGGTCGCCCAGAATGGAAATGATGTCGTCGCCGATGCCGCCAAAGGCTTGATCATCGGAGTAGACCTGAAGCAGGTCATTGCCGTCGCCGCCAAACAGTGTGTCGATCCCGCCAGCGCCGCCATTCACCAGGTCATCGCCGGCCAGGCCATTGACCGTATCGTCGGTCACGCCACCATAGACGGATTCAGATATTGCCGTGCCGTTGAAAACAGCCATGTGTCGTGCTCCTGAAAAAGGTGGAAAAAGAGAATCAATATTGCCAGTATATTACCCGTTTTTGACCGCAAGGAAAATTCTTTACTGATGCCTTGCAGGGCGAACCTTGGAAAAATCGGTGGTGCCGGTGGCTGCGCGGAGCTTCTTCCTGCTTTCTGACTGCCATCTGGCGGTGCAGGGGTGGCTTTCGGTGCCTGGCCGTTGCGGGCACATCGGGCGTGTCTGGCAAGGCGGGCTTGCATCGCGCCCGATCCTGCCGAATGCTGAAAACCACCAGATCGGAGAGAACGGATGTTTCATGCACTGTTGCTGGAAAAAGATGCTGAGGGTCGGGCCCGCGCCCGGGTGACCGAAATCGACGAGGCTGCCCTGCCGGCGGGCGAGGTGCTGGTCGCGGTCGATTACTCCACGCTCAACTACAAGGATGGTCTGTGTCTGTCGCCCGGCGGTGGCGGGTTGGTGCGGACCTATCCGCATGTGGCGGGGATCGACTTTGCCGGAACCGTCGAGAGCAGTTCTGACAGCCGCTACCGACCTGGCGAGCGGGTGGTGCTGACCGGCTGGCGGGTCGGCGAGGTGCAGTGGGGCGGCTATGCCCAGAAAGCCCGGGTCAGGGCCGACTGGCTGGTGCCACTGCCCGAAGGTCTGACAACGCGTCAGGCCATGGCGGTGGGCACGGCGGGGCTTACGGCGATGCTGGCGCTGATGGCGCTGGAACAGCATGGCCTGTCGCCCGCAAACGGCACGGTGCTGGTGACCGGGGCGGCAGGCGGTGTCGGATCGGTCGCGGTGGCGCTGCTGGCGCATCTGGGCTACGCGGTCGCCGCCGTGACGGGCCGCAGCGAAGCCGAACCCTATCTGCGTGATCTGGGTGCGGCGCAGATCGTGGCTCGTGCCGACCTGGCCGAAACCGTGAAACGCCCGCTGGAGGCCGAAACCTGGGCTGGCTGTATCGACGCCGTGGGTGGGGCGATGCTGGCGCGGGTTCTGGGCCAGATGACCTATGGTGCCTCGGTCGCCGCTGTCGGGCTGGCTGGGGGGGCGGCTTTGCCTGCTACGGTCATTCCGTTCCTGCTGCGCGGGGTGAACCTGTTGGGGATCGACTCGGTCATGCAACCCTTTGCCAGCCGCACCCGCGCCTGGGCCCGGATCGCCCGCGACCTGCCGCTGGCCAAGCTGGAGGCGATGGTACAACCCGCAACGCTGGCCGACCTGCCGGCCCTTGGCGCGGCCATTCTGCACGGCGCTGTTCGAGGGCGCATCGTCGTGGACGTCAACGCCTGATCGGTCGGATTTGAAGCGGGCCGTAACAGGCCAAACCGCTTTGAACCGGGCGGCGCAGTTTTGGCCGACCATTTTTGCTGTGAATGCGATTGACAGGGTTGTTGCGCGGAGCTAATCTTAGGAACGTTCCAAAAGAAAATGGAACGATCCAAAACCCCAACAGGCGAGCGGATGACAAGTAAACTGGTATCGGCAGCGGCGGCGGTGGCGCGGATCGGCGACGGGGCGGTGATAACGGTGTCATCCTCCTCCGCACTGGGCTGCCCGGATCTGGTGCTGGCCGCGATGGGGAAACGTTTCCGGGATCAGGGCCATCCGCGCAACCTGACCATGCTGCATCCGATAGCGGCGGGTGACATGTATGGCGTCAAGGGGATCGACCATATTGCGCAGGATGGCTTGATCGACCGGGTGATTGCCGGATCCTACCCCTCCGGCCCCTCCAGCCTGCCGATGCCCGCGATCTGGCAGATGCTGGTCGAAAACCGGGTGGCGGCCTATAACGTGCCATCGGGCATAATGTTCGACATGCACCGCGACGGCGCGGCGCGCAGGCCCGGCGTGCTGACCAAGGTCGGGCTGGAAACCTTTGTCGATCCCATCCGCGAGGGCTGCGCGATGAATGCGGCAGCGGCGGCGCGCCCGATTGTCAGCCGCCAGAACTTCAACGGCGAGACCTGGCTGCATTTTCCCAATATACCCCCCGATGTCTGCATCCTGCGCGCCACCACGGCGGATGAGCGTGGCAACCTGACCTATGAACATGAGGGGGCGACCCTTGGCGGGCTGGATCAGGCGATTGCCACCCGGGTCAACGGCGGGCTGGTGATTGCACAGGTCAAGCGGCTGACGGCGGCGGGGTCGCTGCGCCCGCATGATGTTCGGGTGCCGGGGCATCTGGTCGATCTGATCGTGCTGGATCCTGACCAGCTGCAAACCACCGAAACCCCTTATGACCCGGCAATCTCGGGCGATGTGATCGCGCCATGGTCCAGCTTTGCACTGGCCGACCATGGGGTGGACAAGGTGATTGCGCGGCGTGCCGCAATGGAGCTGCGCGCGGGGCAAACCGCCAATCTGGGCTTCGGCATTTCGGCTTTGGTGCCGCGTGTGCTGCTGGAGGAGGGGCGGGCGCAAGCCGTCACTTGGGCGATCGAGCAGGGGGCGGTGGGGGGCATGCCGCTGACCGGGTTCGCGTTCGGCTGTGCCGCCAACGCCGATATGTTCATGCCCTCGCCCAACCAGTTCACCTATTTTCAGGGCGGTGGCTTTGACATGGCGTTTCTGTCGTTTCTGGAGGTGGATGCTGAAGGGAACGTCAACGTGTCCAAGCTGGGGAAAAAGCCCTATCTGACCGCCGGTTGCGGTGGTTTTGTCGACATCACCGCCCATGCGAAGAAGCTGGTGTTTTCCGGGTATTTTGAGGCCGGGGCGGAACTGGAACTGACCGAGACAGCGTTGAAAGTGACCAAGCCGGGCAAGTTCACCAAGATGGTCGAGGCGGTGGAACATGTCACCTTTTCCGGCGCGCGGGCACGGGCAACCGGGCAGGATGTGATCTATGTGACCGAGCGTTGCGTGATCCGGCTGACCGCCTCCGGGCTGGTCGCCACCGAGGTGATGCCCGGCATTGATCCGGCGCGCGACATCGTGGCAGCCTCGGGCGGGCGGGTGCAGATGGCGGCGGATGCGAAAAAGATGCCGGTGGCACTGCTGGGCAAGGGTGCAATGGGGATGGTGTTGTGAGCGGTATTTTTCTGGAGCGGCGCGGGCCGGTGGCAGAGTTGCGGCTGGACAATCCGTCCAGGCTGAACGCCTTTACTCCCGAAATGCTGGGCCAGTTGCAGGTTCACTGCGAAACGCTGGAACTGGCCGCAGAGGTGCGGGTGGTGCTGCTGTCGGCCACCGGCTCCCGCTCTTTCTGTACCGGGGCCGATATCAACGCCTGGGGTGATCTGTCGCCCGGCGATTTCGCCCGCCATTGGGTGCGCGGCGGCCACCGGATTTTCGACCGGCTGGCGCGGTTGCCGATGCCGACGATTGCGGTATTGTCGGGTGTCACGTTCGGCGGAGGTCTGGAACTGGCGGCGGCCTGCGATATCCGGGTAATGGCACCCGGTGCCACGCTGGCTTTGCCCGAAACCGGGGTGGGGATCGTACCGGGCTGGTCGGGCACCCAGCGGCTGGCGCGGTTGCTGCCGGAGCCGGTGTTGAAAGAAATGGCGCTGTTTGGCCGCCGGTTGACGGCCGACCGCGCGCTGGCGCTGGGTTTTGTGGCCGAGGTTTCGCCTGATCCGCTGGGGGCCGCCGAGGATATCGCCACAAGGATGCTGGGCACCTCGCCGCGCGCTGCCGAAGTGGCCAAGGCGATGATCCATGCTGCGGTCGGCGAGGACCGCGCGGCGATGATCGAAATGCTGGGCTCGGGCATGATTGCTGCCACCGACGACCGCAATGAAGGGGTCGCCGCCTTTCGCGCCAAACGCAAACCGGATTTTTCGGGGAAATGAGATGAATGAACTGACGCTGATCCCCGCCACCGGCATTGCCCTGCCTGCCACCCCCTTTGCCGGGCGTCATCTGATCGGCGGGCAATGGGTGGGCAGTGCCGAAAGCTTTGAGCGCTTCTCCCCCGCCCATGGTGTGCTGGTCAGCCGCTCTGCCCAAGGCGGTGCATTCGAAACCGAAGCCGCCATTGCCGCTGCCCGCGCCGCCTTTGATTCTGGTGAATGGAGCCGCGCCCCAGCCAAACATCGCGCCGCCCTGCTGCTGCGGGTCGCTGATCTGATCGAGGCGAATGTGGAGCGTATCGCCCTGATCGAAACGCTGGAATCGGGCAAACCGATCACTCAGGCGCGGGGCGAAGCGGCGGGGGCCGCTGATCTGTGGCGCTATGCGGCGTCGTTGGCGCGCACCTTGCAGGGCGACAGCCACAACGCGCTGGGCCCCGACATTCTGGGGGTGGTGATCAAGGAACCCATCGGCGTGGTGTCGATCATCACGCCATGGAATTTCCCGTTCTGGATCCTGTCGCAAAAGCTGCCATTCGCATTGGCGGCAGGCTGCACCTGCGTGGTCAAACCATCGGAAATGACGCCATCTACCACGGTCATCATGGGCGAATTGCTGGTGCAGGCGGGGCTGCCCGCCGGGGTGGTCAACATCGTGCTGGGTTTTGGCCAGCCGGTTGGCGCTTTGATGGCCAGCCATGATGACGTGGATATGGTGACGTTCACCGGGTCAACGGCGGTGGGCAAGGCGATCTCGGTTGCCGCCGCTGCCACGCTGAAAAAGGTGGCGCTGGAACTGGGCGGCAAGAACCCGCAGCTTGTATTCCCCGATGCCGATCTGGCCTCAGCCGCCGATGCCGTTGTGTTTGGCACCTATTTCAACGCCGGCGAATGCTGCAATTCGGGCAGCCGGGCGATTGTGCATGAGGATATCGCGGTCGAGTTTGCGGCAAGGGTGGTCGCCTTGTCGTGCAAGGTGGCTTTCGGCGATCCATTGGACCCGGCGACGCAGGTGGGCGCGATCATCTCTCCCGCGCATCAGGGCAAGATTGACAGCCATGTGCGGGCGGCCGAAGCGGCTGGCGCGCGGGTGGACCTGGGCGGCGGGTTCCTGACCGTGCCGGGACTGGCCGGGCAGTTTTATCAGCCGACCGTGCTGTCGGGCGTGACGCCCGATATGGCGGTCGCGCGGGATGAGGTGTTCGGCCCGGTGCTGTCGATCCTGACATTCCGCACCATGGATGAGGCGATAGCGCTGGCCAATGACGCCGATTATGGCCTGTCGGCGGGAGTGTGGAGCGAGAATATCCATACTTGCCTGGCGGTTGCGCGCCGGGTGCAGGCGGGTACGATCTGGACCAACACCTGGATGGATGGCTACCCCGAACTGACCTTTGGCGGGTTCAAACAGTCGGGGCAAGGGCGTGAGTTGGGCCGCTATGGGCTGGAGGAGTTTGTCGAGGTGAAAACCCTGACGATGCGGGTGGGCCGGACCCGTGCCAACTGGGTGCGGGGCTGACCGTGACCCCCGATGTCCTTATCATCGGATCGGGCATGGGTGGCGCCACTTTGGCGGCGGCGCTGGCACCATCGGGTCGGCGGATCGTGATCCTGGAGCGGGGGGAAAAGCTGGAACCCAGCCCCGAGGCGCGGTCTGATGTGGCGATCTGGGGGCGGGGGCATTACCGCCCGAAAGAACTTTGGCTCGACGGGGCAGGTGAAGCTTTCAACCCCGGAAATTATTACTATGCCGGGGGCAATTCCAAATTCTACGGCGCCGTGCTGGCCCGCTATCGCGCGCAGGATTTCAGCCCGATGCGCCATATGGGCGGCACCACGCCGGGCTGGCCCATAAGCTATGACGAGATCGAACCTTGGTATCAAACGGCCGAGGATTTCTATCAGGTGCGCGGCGCTTTGGGGCAGGATCCGTCAGAGCCTGCCCATTCCGGGCGCTACAATTTTCCGCCCGTCCCCGATGAACCCTGCATCGCCGACTTCCGGGCGCGGCTGACCCGCGCCGGGGTCCATCCGGCATCGCTGCCACTGGGGGTGGACATCGAGCGCTGGCTGGCAGGCGGCAAGACCCCGTGGGATGCCTTTCCCGGCTGTACCGAGGGCAAGCTCGATGCCGAAACCGTGGGGCTGGCCAATGCCTTGCAGCACCCCAACGTGACGCTGTTGACAGGGGCGATGGTGACGCGGCTGGTGGCGGGAGCAGCCGGAATTGAACGGGTGGAATTTACCCGGGCCGGCAAGGCGGAAACCATTTCAGCGCCGGTGGTGGTGCTGACGGCGGGGGCGGTGAATACGGCGGTGCTGTTGCTGCGCTCGGCCGATGCGGCGCATCCGACCGGTCTGGCCAATTCATCCGATCAGGTCGGCCGCAATTTCATGAATCACAACCTGTCGGCGGTGCTGGCGATCCACCCGCTGCGGGTCAACACCTCGGTCTATCAGAAAACCCTGATGGTCAACGATTTCTACCTGACAGGCGGGCCGGGGGGTGAACCGCTGGGCAATATCCAGCTTTTGGGCAAGATCTCCGGCCCGATCCTGCAATCGGACACTCCGATGCCGCTTGCATTGGCGCGCTGGGTGTCGCGCCATGCCATCGACGTGCTGGCGATGAGCGAGGATCTGCCCAATCCCGACAGCCGGGTAACGCTCAAGGAGGATCAGATCGTGCTCGACTGGCAGCGGTCGAACTGGCCCGCGCATCTGGCGCTGGTGGCGCGGCTGAAGGCGGTGCTGCGCAAGGCGGGCTACCCCATCCTGCTCAGCAAGGCGTTTGACCGCCGCACCCCGTCGCATCAGATGGGTACGGCGCGGATGGGCCACGATCCGCGCGCATCGGTGGTCAACCCCTATGGCCAGAGCCATGATCTGGGCAATCTTTACATCGCCGATGCCTCGGTTCTGCCAACCTCTGCCGCAGTCAATCCGGCTTTGACGATTGCGGCTTTGGCGCTGCGCACGGCGGATCATATCCTGCGGGGGGCGACATGAAGGTTGCGCTTGTCACCGGCGGGCAACAGGGCATCGGCCTTGGGGTGGCGCTGGCGCTGGCCCCCCTGGGCTTTCGGATCGCCCTTGCCGCCGATGTGCCCGCCGACAGCCCGGCGGTGGTCGAGGCGCTGAGTGCCATTGGCGGCAGCGCGCGGTACTATCGCCACGATCTGCGCAACCTTGATGGGATTGACCGGGTGCTGGACACGGTGGAGGCAGAGCTTGGGCCGGTCACCACGCTGATTTCCAACGCCGGTATTCCCTCGGTGCGGCGCGGCGACATGCTGGAAGTCTCGCCCGAAGCCTTTGATCTGGTGCAGGATATCAACCTGCGCGGCGGGTTCTTTCTGGCGCAGGCGGTGGCGCGGCGAATGCTGGCCCGTGATAATATGGCGCGCGAGGGGGACTATCGCTCGATGGTGTTCATCACCTCGGTCTCCGCCGAAATGGTGTCGGTGGAACGGGCGGAATATTGCATATCCAAGGCGGGGGCGTCGATGATGGCGCGGCTGTTTGCCACCCGTCTGGCCCCCTATGACATCGGCGTCTACGAACTGCGCCCCGGCATCGTGGAAACCGGAATGACGGCGGGGGTGCGCGACCGCTACACCGCGCTGATCGAGGGTGGTCTGGTGCCGGCCGGGCGCTGGGGGCAGGCAGCGGATGTGGGGTTGGTGGTGGTGCCGATGGTCACCGGGCAAATGGCTTTTGCCACCGGGGCAGTGGTGGCGGTGGATGGCGGGCTGTCGATTGCGCGGCTGTAGGGGGATGAAACTGCGCGATAGTGGAAGTGCTGACCTCCCTTGCTTTTTGCCGGATTTGACCCGCGCCGAATCCGGTAGCGCCTGCCTGCCCCTTGGCAGGCGCTATAGGGCGCGCCCGCCCAGGCAGGCGCTGCCGGATTGGGACCGCCCGGATTGCCCCACCCCGCTTGGCCTCCGGCTCGCGCCTCCAGCCAATCGGACCGATCAAGCCTCCACTGGAGGCTTGCCCAGGCGGTCCTCTGGTGCCCGGTTTTCAAGGGCGGGTTGGCCGCAGCCAAGGACGACTTGCACCACCACCAGAACATAGTTGGGCAACGACATGAAACTGCAAGATAAATACGATTTCGTCATCGTCGGCGGCGGCCCGGCGGGCTGCGTGCTGGCGCGGCGGCTGGTGGATACCGGCGCGGTGTCGGTGCTGCTGCTGGAGGCCGGGCCAAGTGACTGGAACCCCTTGCTGCATATCCCCGCCGGGTTCACCAAGCTGACCGGCACCTCGCATTCCTGGGGCTATGAAACCGTGCCGCAACCGGGACTGAACGGCAAGAAAGTCTGGTATCCGCAAGCGCGGGTGCTGGGCGGCGGATCGTCGATCAACGCCCAGCTTTATACCCGGGGCAACAAATGGGACTATGACAACTGGGCGGCGCATGGCTGCACCGGCTGGTCATATGACGAGGTGCTGCCCTATTTTCGCCGGGCCGAGGATAACAGCCGCTATGCCGATCCCTATCACGGCAGCGATGGCCCGCTGCGCATATCGGATGTGATCCCCCACAAGCTGACGCAGGCCTTTGCCCGCGCGGCGCAACAGGCCGGCATGACCTTCAACCCCGATTTCAACGGGGCGGAGCAGGCGGGGCTGGGTTATTATCAGGTGACCAACCGCGAGGGGCGGCGGTCTTCGGCATCGGTCTGCTATCTGCGCCCGGTGCTGGGGAATGAGCGGCTGACGGTGCAGACCAGCGCCCATGTCGAGCGGATCGAGGTCAAGGGCGGCCGCGCAGTGGCGGTGCATCTGAACGGCCAAAGGATCGCGGCGGGGCGCGAGGTGCTGCTGACCGCCGGGGCCATCGGTTCCCCCCGCGTGCTGCTTCATTCCGGCATCGGCCCGGCGCAACACCTGCGCGAGGTGGGGGTGGATGTGGTGATGGATGCGCCGTTCGTCGGCGAGAACCTGCATGACCATATGGATGTGTTCGTGGTCAGCGAATGCAGCGGCAACCATTCGTTCGACCGTTACAAGCCGTGGTACATGTCGGCCTGGGCCGGGTTGCAGTATCTGGCCTTCGGCACCGGCATTCTCGGGTCGAACATCTGCGATGGCGGCGGCTTCTGGTATGCCGATGCCAGCGCCCCGGCCCCCGATATCCAGTTCCACTTTCTGCCCGGGTCGGGGCTGGAGCACGGGCTTGCGCCGATCCGGAACGGCGTCACCCTCAACTCCGCCTTCCTGCGGCCCCGCTCACGCGGGCGGGTCCGGCTGAAATCGAAAGACCCCCGCGCGAAAGTGCATATCGACCCGAATTACTGGGGCGACCCCTATGATGTGAAAATCTCGATCGAGGGGTTCCGGCTGGCGCGGCGGATCATGGCGCAGGATGCTTTCAAACCTTTCATCAGCGGTGAGGCCCATCCGGGTGCCGGCGCCCAAAGCGATGATGAGATCAGGGAATATGCCTTTCGCCATGCCAAGACCGATTACCATCCGGTCGGGTCGTGCAAGATGGGGGCGGCGGATGATCCGACCGCCGTTGTGACGCCCCGGTTGCAGTTCAAGGGGATCGAAGGGCTGCGGGTCTGTGACAGCTCCGCCATGCCGTTCATCAATTCGTCCAACACCAACGCCCCCACCATCATGATCGCCGAAAAGGCGGCAGACATGATCCGCGCCGATCATGGCCTCTGACGTGCCGATGCCAGCACCATGAAACGCCCCACCATCATTGATGTGGCCAAAGCTGCCGCCGTATCGAAATCCACGGTGTCGCTGGTGCTGCAAAACAGCCCTTTGGTGCGCCCGGCCACCCGCGTGTTGGTGGAGCAGGCGATGGCGGCGCTGGGCTATGTGTATAACCGCGCCGCCGCCAACCTGCGCCAAAGCAATACCGGGCTGATCGGGCTGGTCATCAACGACCTGCGCAACCCGTTTTTCACCGAATTTGCCACCTCGGCCCAGATGGAGTTTTCGCGGCAGGGCTTTGCCACGGTGATCGCCAACACCGCCGAGGATCCGGCACTGCAGGCGCAGGTGGTCGGCTCGATGATCGAACACGGGGTGGCGGCGCTGGTAATCTCGCCGACCTATGGCGACGAGTGGTCGTTCGATGCGCTGCTGCGGGCCGGGGTGCCGGCGCTGCAGGTGCTGCGGCAGGTGGACAGGCGCGCAGCCTTTCCCTTTACCTCGTTCGACTATGTCGAGGGCGGGCGGCTGGCGACGCGGCATTTGCTGGCCGGTGGTGCACGGCGGGTAGCCTTTGTCGGCGGGCTGGAGGGGCGACCCATCACGCAAGAACGGATGGCGGGGTATCTGGAGGTGATGGCGGCGGCGGGTTTGCCACCGCATGTGATCCCCGCCACGCCGTCGCCACAGGCGATGCACGCCACCTCGTCGCCACAGGCGATGCACGCCACCTCGTCGCCACAGGCGATGCACGCCACGCCGTCGCCACAGGCGATGCACGCCACGCCGTCGCCACAGGCGATGCACGCCACGCCGTCGCCACAGGCGATGCACGCCACGCCGTCGCCACAGGCGA
>Ga0105049_10003551_pt1 | contig 18400 bp, 17 predicted proteins | sample MAT06_FD_78087 | JGI IMG/M metagenome (GOLD analysis project Ga0105049, IMG submission 78087) | Freshwater microbial communities from Lake Fryxell liftoff mats and glacier meltwater in Antarctica - MAT-06 | ecosystem: Environmental > Aquatic > Freshwater > Ice > Liftoff microbial mat | place...
AGGTGGCAGTTCTGCGGGCTGAACCGGTCAGGGAAATGGGGAGCCCTGCTTGATTGCGACGACCGATCCGATTGCAACGACGGGGCTTTCGTTCTGGCCGTTCGGCCTGGCATCGATACCAATGTTCCTATCAATGGGGCCAATGTGCCCGACCGATCCATCAGGCGTCTGTTCCCTCGCCGCTTCCAGGAGGCCTTACGCGGCCATGAAAAAAGCTCTTATCACCGGCATTACCGGCCAGGATGGCAGCTACCTTGCCGAGCTTCTCCTCGAAAAGGGTTACGAAGTCCACGGCCTCGTCCGCCGGGCCAGCACCGAGAACTTTGAACGCATCAGCCATCTCTCGGGCAAAGTCCACCTACACCAGGCCGACTTGCTCGACCAGCTTTCCATTATCGACGCCTTCAAGGAGTCGAACCCGGACGAGGTTTACAACCTTGCCGCCCAGAGCTTCGTGCCCACGAGCTGGAAGCAACCCTGCCTCACGGGCGAGTTCACCGCCATCGGCGTGACGCGTATGCTCGAAGCGGTCCACTTTCTCGGCAAGGATCGCATCCGCTTTTATCAGGCGTCGTCCAGCGAGATGTTCGGTAAGGTGCAGGCGGTGCCGCAGTCGGAAGACACGCCGTTCTATCCGCGGAGCCCGTACGGTGTGGCGAAGCTTTACGGCCACTGGATCACGATCAACTATCGTGAAAGCTACAACATGTACGCCGTCTCTGGCATCCTCTTCAATCATGAGTCGCCTCGCCGCGGCCGGGAGTTCGTCACCCGCAAGGTGACCGACGGCGTCGCCCGCATCAAGCTCGGACTCGCCAAGGAACTCCGCCTCGGCAACCTCGACGCGAAGCGTGACTGGGGCTTTGCCGGCGACTATGTCCGTGCGATGTGGCTCATGCTCCAGCAGGACAAGCCGGATGACTACGTGATTGCCACTGGCGAGACTCACACCGTCGAGAAACTGGTGGACACGGCGTTCTCCGCCGTCGGCCTCGACTGGAAGAAGTATGTGGTGATCGACCCCGCACTGGTGCGCCCCGCGGAAGTGGACCTGCTCATCGGCGACCCGGCCAAGGCGAAGAAGGAACTCGGCTGGGAACCCCAGGTCGGCTTTGATCAACTGGTCAAGATGATGGTGGAATCGGACCTGGCCCGCTTGAAGGACGACAAGACGCCGGACTTCAAGGCCCGCGGGATTTGAGTGAATGACCACCCCGAAGTGTGTGGGAGGGCTGACGCCTTAGCCCTTCCGCATGCGGCGTAACCCTCTCCCTTCAGTGCCGAGCACGGTATCGATCCATGCGAATCCTGATCACAGGAGTTACCGGCTTCGTCGGCGGCCACCTTGCCGAGCGATTACTCGCGGAGGGCGGGCACACCCTTGTCGGCATCAGCCGACGCGCGGCCTGGCCACAAGAACTCTCCGCTTTCGCCAATCACGTTGCACTGGCCGCACTCGATCTTCAGAATGGGCCCGCGGTCGAAGCTCACCTCGCCAGCCACAAGCCCGATTGCATCTATCACCTGGCAGGGTACGCCAACACGGGGAAGTCTTTCAAGGAACCGGACCTCTGCTGGGCGGACAACCTCACGGCGACTCGGACCCTTTACGATGCCATCGGCAGGGCCAAGCTTGCGCCGCGGGTCGTCTACATTTCCAGCGGGCTTATCTATGGTGAACCGGACGAGCCCGGCCGCGACTGTGACGAGCGAACCACGCTGAAGCCCGCAAGCCCTTACGCCGCCAGCAAGGCCGCCGCGGACCTGATGAGCTTCCAGTACAGCCGCACCGCGGGGCTCAACGTCGTCCGCGTTCGCCTCTTCAACCAGGTGGGGCCCCGTCAGTCCGCGGATTACTCCGTGGCGAACTTCGCCCGGCAGATCGCAGCCGCCGAAGCGGGCAAACAAGAACCCGTGCTCACAACCGGTGATCTCTCCGCCCAGCGGGACATCACCGACGTTCGCGACATGGCCGCAGCTCTTTGTCTCCTGGCCACCAGGGGCGATCGAGGCGAGGCGTTCAACGCCGGCCGCGGGCAGACTTACCCGATCCAGGGACTGCTCGATCGCCTCGTGGCGATGGCACGGGTGAAGGTCGAAGTTCGCTCATCCAACGACCTTGGTCGCAAGTCCGACACGGCCGTCACACGGGCGGACACCACGAAGCTTCGAACCGCCACGGGTTGGGTTCCCGCGATCCCGATCGATAAAACGCTGGAAGATACACTGGACTACTGGCGCGGCGTGGCGCGAAAGTCGCCTTGAGGGATCGCCTTCCCACTCCTATCTTTTCTGGGATCGGCGTCGGCCCGCTCCACGATCGAGCACGATTCTTCAGACCGCTTCCCCAGACCGGCCTCGCGCGTTTCGCAGGACCCACCAGGATCTCTTCCATGAAAGTCGCAGTTATCGGCACCGGCTATGTCGGCCTCGTCACGGGCACGTGCCTGGCGGAGAGCGGCAATGACGTCATCTGTATCGACAATAACCCCAAGAAGATCGAGATCCTGACGAGCGGCAAGCTGCCGATCTACGAACCGGGCCTTCTCGAACTGGTGCAGCGCAATCGCAAGGAAGGCCGGCTCGTGTTCTCGATGGACCTTGCCGCCGCGGTGAAGGAGGCTCGCCTGATCTTCATCGCCGTCGGCACGCCGCAATCCGAGGAGGGCGACGCGGACCTCACGGCCGTCTACGCCGTGGCGGATGCGATCGGCGCGGCGCTCAAGGACGTGCCGCCGGGGCCGGCCGGATCGCGCGTCGTCATCACCAAGAGCACCGTGCCCGTCGGGACGAACGCCCAGGTGACGGAGCGGCTCAAGGCCAAGGGGGCCGGGCATGTCGACGTCGCCAGCAATCCGGAGTTCCTCAAGGAAGGCGCCGCGATCGACGACTTCATGAAGCCGGACCGTGTCGTCGTTGGCGTCCGCAAACACGAGGTCGGCGAAGCTCTGCGAGAACTTTACGCTCCCTTCCTCCGCACCGAACGGCCTTTCATCGTGATGACGCCCGAGTCCGCGGAGATGACCAAGTACGCCGCCAACGCGATGCTGGCGACAAAGATCAGCTTCATCAACGAGATGGCGAATCTCTGCGATCGCCTCGGTGCGGACGTCAACGACGTCCGCAAGGGCATGGGACACGACCAGCGCATCGGCTTCCAGTTTCTCTTCCCCGGCCCGGGGTACGGCGGTTCGTGCTTCCCCAAGGACGTCGAAGCGATCATCGCCATGGGTCGTCGGACCGATCAACCGCTCAAGTTGCTTCGGGCCGTCGACGAGGTAAATGACATCCAGAAGACGGTGTTGTTCGGCAAGATCCTCAAGCACTTCGGCAACACCCTCAAGGGCAAGACCGTCGCCGTGTGGGGCCTGGCGTTCAAGCCTCGCACCGACGACATTCGCGAAGCCCCCGCACTCACGCTCATCGACTCACTCCTCGCGGCCGGGGTCCATGTGCGAGTGCATGACCCCGAGGCGATGCCGAACGCGCGTGCGATCTACGGCGACAAAATCGTGTACAGCGACCGCCCTTACGAGGCCCTCGAAGGCGCGGATGCCCTGGCCCTGGTCACCGAGTGGTCCGAGTTCCAGCGACCGGATTTCGAGGTGATGAAACGCCTTCTGAAGACGCCGGTGATCTTCGACGGCCGCAACGTCTTCGATCCCAAAAAGCTCGAAGGAATGGGCATCACCTACTATGGCATCGGCATCGGCAAACGCTGAGAAATCATGCTCCGCCGATCGGATCCAAGAATTACGCCTCTGGATCCGGACGGTTTCGCCATCCGAGTTCCTGCATCCCCTTTCACCCCACGGGCGATCATGAAATTCACTCTCACGGCTCTCTTGATGTTCGCTGCCATTCCCGCCTTCGCAGCCGAGGCGGGGCTCGTTTTCGAAGGCACTGGCGATGGCCCCGGCAAGGGCAAACACGTCGTCCTCGTCTCGGGCGATGACGAATACCGTTCCGAGGAAGCTCTGCCGCAACTCGGCAAGATCCTCGCGAAGCTTGGCTTCAAGTGCACGGTCCTCTTCCCGATCAACAAGGAGGACGGCACCATCGACCCCAGCGTGAAGGACAACATCCCCGGCCTCGAAGCCCTGAAGACCGCGGATCTGATACTCCTTGGGCTTCGCTTCCGCGACCTGCCGGATGACCAGATGAAGCTCTTCGTCGACTACCTGGAGACCGGCAAGCCGATCGTTGCTCTTCGGACCTCAACCCACGCATTCGCTATCAAGCCGGGGAAGACGTACTCGAAGTATTCGTACAACTCGAAAGACCCCAACTACAACCAGGGCTTCGGCAAGCAAGTGCTTGGCGAGACCTGGGTGAACCACCATGGCAAGCACAACTTTGAAGGCACCCGGGGCCTCACGGCGAAGGGCCAGGAATCGCACCCCATCCTTCGCGGCATCAAGGAAGGCGACATCTTCGGCACCACGGACGTCTACACCGTCACCCTGCCGCTGCCAGGAGATTCGACGCCGATCGTGCTGGGCCAGGTGACGCAGACTCTTGAAGCAGACTCGAAGCCCGTCGAGGGCAAGAAGAACGATCCGATGATGCCTGTCGCCTGGACGAAGACCTACCAGGGCGCCAACGGCAAGAGCGGTCGTGTTTTCACGACCACGATGGGAGCCTCGAAGGATTTGGCGTGGGAGGGCACTCGCCGGATGATCGTTAACGGCTGCCTCTGGGCGGCGGGGCTCGAGGATCGCATCCCGGAAAAGACCACGGTCGACATCGTGGGAACTTACGAGGCGACCCCGTTCAAGATGAACGGGTTCAAGAAAGGCGTGAAGCCCACGGACCTCGCAGGCGAGAAGTAAGGCAAGCGGAAGAAAGAAACTTACCACAGTGGACACAGAGGGGATCTGTCAGCGTTCTGGCGTCATTCGATAGCGTTATCCTTGTCGAACGCACCCCCCGTTTTTTTGGTCTTCCTCCCGCCGATCTCTGTGACTCTGCGGTAAATCTCTTCCTGCTTATCGTCTTAGAAGTTCCTCTGGTTCGCCAGAATCGTGACGGATCGGGGTCACGTCTTCTGCTGCCCCTTGAGCACCGGTCGTGGCATGGGAATGCCCTCGTGGGGCGGAGGGGGCGGTGGGCCCTCGCCGCCAAACGGGCCCTTCGGGCGGGGGCCTTTCGGATACGGCCCCTTTGGGAACATGCCATCCGGCTCGCCCTCGCGCCCGCCTGGCCCTGGTGGGCCTTCACGGCGGTCGGGGCGCTTCGCGAGCAGGCTTCCTTGCTGACGCCGCAACCGGGTCGCCATCGCGATGTCGCCACGTTCCTCCATGATCTCCGCTAACCGCTTGAGTTGATCCGAAAGCAGGTCTCGCGTCATCTTCGGCATCGGCCCGCGATCCTCGATGATCGAATCGAGCCCGGTCATGTCGATGAGCCTCTTGGCCTCTTCCGGACGGCCCGTTTGCATTACGATGCCGGCCAGTTGCAGTCGTGCCAGCAATCCTGCGCGAATCTCGCCGAAGGGCCGCATCGCGCCGGCGTTTTGCATTGCGATTCTCTCCCGCATCACCTCGCGATAAACCCGCTCGGCCCCCGCGAGATCACGCGCGTCTTCGAGTACGACGCCCAGCCGCAGGCCAAGCTCCATCCAGGATTCGTGCAGCAGTCCTTCCCTCTGCCGTTCCAGGGTCCACAAGCGTGTCAAAGGCTCCGCGGTCCACGGGTTCACCCCTTTGCCGAAGAGCGAGCGGGGAGCATGAGCATACGTGAGCATCAGGTCGTGTAGGACGGGCTCGGAAGCTTCAAACTCGCGGGACAACGGCTCGAGAATGCTCGCCGCCCGGCGGAACGCCGCCTCGCCCTTCTCCTCTCGGCCGAGCATCACTTGCATCTCGCCGACGCGACGGGTCGCTCTCCCCGCCTGGAATTGCAGGTTGGGATTGGTGGCGTTCTGCTCCGCGAACTTGTCGTAGAAGTTCAGCACAGTCTCGAGCACGGTCAGCTTGTCCGCGGCGTCGCCGAAGAAGAAGCCCGGGCCGGCCCCTTCCTGCGTGGACGCATCAAAGAGTCTCTCGAACGCCTCGAGCGAAAGGGTGAGGTTCGCGAGGAGTTTCTTGTTGGCCATCTCGAGCTTCGAGTTCGCCCCCTCCATTTTCTCGTTCGTCTCCTCGACTTGTTTGCGTTGGGCCTCCTCGCGGACGAGAGCTTTCTTCGCGCGAGCATACCCGGCCCAGCCGAACCCGGCCGCCAGCAGCAGGGCCGCGACGGTGATGCCGGAAAGCCAGGCGATCGTGGGGTTTCGCCGTGTCCAGCGCTGGGCTTGCTCGACCCATGTCGAGCGCCGGGCCTGGATGGGTCGATCTTCCAGGAACGCGCGAAGGTCCTCCGCGAGTTCGCCCGCCGTCTCGTAGCGCTGCTCGGGATCGCGTGCGAGGGCCTTCAGCACAATCGTTTCGAGATCGCGAGGCACCTCCGGGTTCGTGCGGCTGGGCGGGCTGGGGTCGTGCGTGTCGATCTGCCGGATCATTCCGGCCGGGGTGTCGCTCGTGAAGGGCGTGGCGAGCGTCAGCATTTCGTAGAGCGTCGCGCCGAGCCCGTAGACATCGCCTCGAGGATCGAAGCGGCCGTGGAACGCCTCGGGAGGCATGTAAGGCAGAGTGCCAAGAACATCGCCCGTTTCGGTGAGGCCGTCCTTGTCAAGCATCTTGGCAAGGCCGAAGTCCGCGACCCAGACGCGCCCGGTGTGATCCAGTAGCAAATTCCCCGGCTTCACGTCGCGATGGAGCACGCCCTGCTCGTGTGCGGCGTCGAGGGCCTCCGCCGCCTCGGCCCCGGCGCGGGCGATGAAGGCCCAGTCACCGCGTTTCGGTGCATCCTTCAGTGAACGGGGATGCTTCGCTGGCTCCCGCGGCGTTGCGGCGTCTCTCGCCCTTAGATTTCGCGTTTCCTGCTCCTGCTCAAGGCCCGGCGTGGCGACGCCGTCGGCTGCGGAGATCATCTTCCAGTCGCTGATGACGGTGTTGAGCCCAAACCCGCGGATGAGTTGCATCACGTAGTAGGGCACGCCATCCTGTTCGCCGACGCCAAAGACGGGGACGATGTTGGTGTGGTGCAGCTTCGCCGCCGCCTGCGCCTCGCGAAGGAAACGATCGCGGAGTTTCTCGGACTTCGGCCCGCGATGCGGAAGCACCTTGAGCGCGACGCGGCGACCAAGGGACTCGTGAATCGCTTCGTACACGACGCCCATGCCGCCGCGGCCGAGTTCGCGTACGATGCGGAAATCACCCAGGCTTGTGGGCATCGGAGCGGGGCGAACATCAATGACCGATGTCGCCTTCCGAAACCGCTTCAACTGCTCCATCTGGGCAACACCGGGCAGCACTTCGCGGAGTTGGTCGGCGATCGCGGGATGCTTCCTGGCGTAGTCCGAGATGGAAGGATGCTCGCCCCTTCGCAGGCGTTCGATGAACTCCTCCGCGACGACTTCAACGGGATCGCGATTATCGCCAGCAAGGGATTGAGTCATGGCAAACCTGGAGGAATCCGGAACCCTGGCAACTCGTCAGTCGACACTTGGAACTATTGCAGGCCGGGCACGCTCTCCATGATCTGCTTGAGCCTTGCGAGCGCGCGCACGTAGCGTTTGCTCGCCGCGGGGGGTTCGATGCCCAGCACGGCTGCGGTCTCGCTGTTGCTCAGTTCCTCGAAGTGACGCAGCGCGAGCACTTCGCGATCGGTGGCGTCCATCTGTTCAAGGGCCGCTTCCAACAACTGCTGGTTCTCGTTGCGCCTCGCGGCGTGGCTGGGAGAGGAGAAGGACCCGGCGATGGCAGCGGCGATGAACGCCGAGTCCGCCCCGTGAGCCGGGGAGACGTTCATGGAGACTTCGCGCCCTGCATCCCGCTTGCGCGCAAGGTGCTCGCGGTGTAAGTCCGTGAGCCGCTGACCGACGACCAACCGGAGCCAACCGAAGAAGGACTGGTCGGGCTTCTCGAAGAAATGTTCGACCCGACGGACGGCATCGATGTATGCTTCCTGGAGCACATCGGACGCCGACACGCGACCGGCCAAACGCTGATCGAGCCGAAACAGCACCATCCGCCGCAGCTTCTCGCGATGGAGGGCAAACAGTTCCGCCAGTGCCGACTGATCGCCCCCTTTGAGGCGAACCAGCAGACCTTGCACGCGGTCGGCATCGGACTCGGCCATGGGCATCGCCCTCGAACCCGATCTCGCCCCGAACTTGAAACGAAGATCCGCCACGGACCGCGACACGAGCGCGAGAAGAAGTTCCCTTCCATTGTGGAGGATGTGCGAGGAGAAGGGAATGATAGACTTCGCACCCTCCACGAACAAAGCCGTGGGCTCGGACTGTGGCATCGGCGATTGGCGGTGCAAACGCTCCCACCGGCGTGTCGCCCAATGGCACTGACTTTACCTTCGAGGCGAACGACTCTTGGGCGCCAAAACCTTGCCGCATCATCCGATCGGTACGTATCGGAACGTATGGATCTCGTATCTCATTACGGTCATGGGGTTACGGGGTTATGGGGCTTCTCGCCAGTGCTCCAGTGCACTTGCCGCGTCAGGGAAATCGATTCAGATCAACCTCTTTGGTCTTTCAGCCGCGGATGCGGCGACCGATGGTAATCAGGGGCGTGAGCCCCTGGTGGACGGCTTGGGAATGGAGTCCCGTAGGGACGAAAGCACTTTCGCCCCTACGGGGCTTGGGCGGTTGGGTGTGATTTCCAGGGACTCACGTCCCTGGCTAACAACCGCCGCCGCTCCGCGGCTGAACCATTCTGACACCTTCCGGGTTCACTTGAGCGGTACGTTTGGATCTCAATTCGGCCTTTGAGTTCCTCGATTTCGCATCAACCAATGACCAATGACAAAGTCAGTGCCATTGGGCGAGACGATTGTGCCGCAGTCCAGAGAGGCCCCTTCAGGTTTTGAAATGGCCTCTTCGCGTAGGTGTGACGGGGAGTCTTCATAGCGCGTCACGCAGGCGACCCAAGAACAAAGTCGTGCAACCGACGTGGCCGTTCCTCGCGTCGCCTTGAAAGAAGTAAGACTTGAAAACCAAGTCCTGCAAAGCTCTCATCGGTTTCTCAGTCCCCTCGGAACCCGAAATACGTTTCAATAGAGGCTCCGGGCGATTCTACCGCACGACGACTCGCAACTTTTCCAATCCTTCAGGAGGTGATCGATCATGTTTCGCATCAGCAAGTATGTTCTCCCCGCGGTCGCATTTGGCGGCCTTGCCATCGGAGCGGTCAGCCTGGCCCAACCGCCGGAAGTCGGCCCGGGCAAGGAGAAACTTGGCAAGAAGAGCTTCCTACCCGGCAAGGATCGCAAGGGCCCGCCGATGGGCGAAGGCCGTCGCGATGCCGCGGTGGAAGCCTGGTCCAAGACGCTGATCGAGAGGATTAACGACCCTCACGATACGGTTCGCGATAGCGCCCGGGCAGGCCTGGTCGCCGTGGGACGGCCGGCGCTGGCGTTGCTTCGTCCGATCGCGGAAGGCGAGGATGGCGCCCTGGCAACCGCCGCCACGAAAGTGATCGATCGGATCGAGAACGGCGGCCCAATCGGACTCGCCTTCGGTCAACGTATCAATCGCGATGGCCCGCCGATGGGCGAAGGTCGGCCGATGCCGATGGGCGAAGGTCGGCCGATGTTCCCGCCGAGGGGTGGCCAGGGGGGTGGCCAGGGGGGACTTGGTGGACGGCCTGCGATCCTCGAGACCGCCGTCGCCAAGCTCAACCTCAACGAGGAGCAGAAGGGCAAAGTCAGGGTGATCGTCGATGAACAGCACAAGCGGATGCGCGAGACGATGGAGAAGATGCGTGAGGGGACGTTCAAGCGAGAGGAAATCTCGGACGCGATGCGAGAGAACCACGAAGAGTTCATGAAGGATCTTCGCGAAGTGCTAACCGAGGACCAGTTGAAGCAGCTCCGCGAAACGATGGGCCAGTTCGCTGGCCCTGGTGGCCCTGGTGGTCGTGGTCCTGGCGCGGGTGGCCCTCCGGGCGAACGACCAGGGCGACCTGAGGGGCGACCTGAAGGCCCTGGTGGCCCCCCAGGCGAACGGCCTCCGTTCCCTGGCCGGCCTGGCGCTGGCGGCCCTCCGGGAGAACGTCCCGCACGGCCTGAGGGGGACGCTCCTCGCGGGGAACGCCCCGCGTTTCCCGGCCGGCCCGCGCCGAGGGACTGAGCAGACTTGATGCTCAAATCACATGAGTCGAGTGAGCGTGAAGCCCGAGCTTCACACTCACTCGACTCGCTTCACGTCGCCCCCAGCGCGGCCCAGTCCATGCGATCCTTGTCGACGCTCGGAAGGTTCACCGGCAGCGCTTCCAGATACTTCGTCGCGGCCCCGGTGTTGAAGACAACGACCCGTTCGTGCGCCTTGACCTCGCCGGCCGCGACAAGCTTCTCCAGCACATCGAAACAGACGGCTGTTTCCGGGCAGATGCTGATCCCCTCCGCCGCACTCGCCCGGAGCATCCATGGCGCGATCGCAGACTCGGCCCCGGCGACCGCCTTGCCACCACTGGCACGAATCGCATCAAGGATCAGGAAATCCCCCACCGCGGCGGGGACGCGAAGTCCGCTCGCGACCGTTCGCGCGTTCGGGAAGAGTTCCGCGAAACGCTCCCCTCGATCGAACGCACGCACGATGGGAGCACAGCCCTCAGCCTGGCAGCTATAGAATCGCGGAACTTGGGCTCTCGAGATCGGAACGGAGTTTCCACGGAGCCAGCCCAGTTCCGCCAGTTCCGCGAACGCCTTCCACATCCCGATGAGCCCTGTGCCGCCCCCAGTGGGATAGAGGATCACGTCCGGCAGGGTCCAGCCGAGCTGCTCGGCGAGTTCCAGGCCCATGGTCTTTTTGCCTTCGAGGCGGTAGGGCTCCTTGAGTGTCGACAGGTCGAACCAGCCCATCTGCTCGGCACCGTCCTTCACGATCTTGCCACAGTCGTTGATGAGGCCGTTGACACGGTAAGATTTCGCTCCGAACAGTTGCGTCTCGAACTGGTTGACGAGCGGGGTATCCGCGGGCATGAAGACGAAGCATTCGAGCCCCGCTCGGGCCGCATACGCCGCGGCGGCTCCGCCGGCGTTGCCCGCGGTGGGCAGGGCGACTCGCTTGACGCCCAGCCACTTCGCCATGCTGACCGCCGCGGTCATGCCACGGCTCTTGAAGCTGCCCGTTGGCAGTTGTGATTCGTCCTTCACCATCAGCCGCTGCAACCCCATCTGCCGACCAAGGCGAGGGCAGTCCAGCAAGGGGGACATGCCTTCGCCGAACGACACAGGCTCCACGTCCAGGGGCAGCGGCAGCAGTTCGCGGTACCGCCACAACGACGGCGGCCGGGTCGCGATCATCTCGGGCGTCACCGCTTCGCGGATGGCGTCCAGGTGATAGCGAACCAGGATGGGTCGATTGTTGTGGAGGTTTTGGAGCGTGCCGAAGGGCAGCCGGGCGCCGTCGATGGCACCCTCGAGATGCGAGACGTAATGGGATCGCATGGAAGGATTCAATCCGAGCCGCCGAGGGCTTCCACGGCTTCCTGCGAGGAGTCGTAAAGCGCCCAGAGGGTGTCAAGGGCCGTGGTGCGAAGGAGTTCGCGGATGCGGGCGTTGACGCCGGCGAGCACGAGTTCGCTTCCCTGCTTCTTCACGAGGATATGGCAGCGGAGAAGGAAGGTGATGAAGGCCGAGCCGAAATAACGAACGCCGGAGAGGTCCACGATCATGTGCGTGGGCGGATCTTCCTTGAGCGGAGCGAGCACCATTTGAGCCGCCGTCTGGATCAGCGTCTCGGGCAGGTTTTCGACCTGCGGCGACGGCGTGATGACGGCGATGTCTCCATGCCGCTTCACCTGAAAGAACTCTTGCGCCAGATCGGGGTCAGCAGCCATCAAAGTCATCCTTCCATGTCCATCGTTTCACTTCCCACAGTACCGGCGATCGGGAAGGGAATCAAGCGCCGGCTTCGTTTATCGATCCGTTCGGGCTCGATAACGGTGGAATCATTCTTCGAGGGTTCGGCGAAGGCGACATGCGTCGACCCCGCCCCGCGAATGCCGCTGATGCAACACCAGAGAGCCGGAACCGCGTCGCTGGGATCACATAGGGGATGTTCATGGCCTGAGAACGACTTTGATGCACCCATCCTGCTTGTCGCGGAAGGTCTTGTACGCGTTGGGGGCCTCGGCCAACGGCAAGCGGTGAGTGATGAGGAAGGAGGGGTCGATCTCGCCCTGCTCGATTTTTTCCATCAACGGCTTCAGGTAGCGGTGGACGTGCGTTTGACCGCTTTTCATCGTGAGAGCCTTGTTCACAAAAGCTCCCATCGGCATCTTATCGAGCAGGCCAACGTAAACGCCGGGAACGGACACGGTGCCTCCCTTTCGGCAACACATGATCGCCTGCCGCAGGGCGGTGGGCCGGTCCGTGCCAAGGCCGACCACGGCCTTCACTTTGTCCAGGATCGCGGGCGTACTTCCCAGTCCATGGGCTTCCGCTCCCACCGCATCAATGCACCGGTCCGGCCCACGGCCCTTCGTCATTTCCTGTAACCGGTCGTAGACGCTTCCCTCCACTTTCATGAAGTCGATCGTCTCCGCTTTGCCGTGCACCTCGGCCAGTCGCAAGCGTTCGGGCACGGTGTCGATGGCGATCACCCGCCCGGCTCCGAACATCCAGGCGCTCTTGATCGCGAACTGGCCGACGGGGCCGCACCCCCACACCGCCACCGTGTCCCCCTTCTCGATCTCAGCCTGCTCGGCAGCCATGTAGCCGGTTGGGAAGATGTCAGTGAGAAACAGCACTTTCTCATCAGGCAGCCCGGCGGGCACCTTGTACGGCCCCACATCGGCGAAGGGCACTCGCACGAACTCGGCTTGGCCGCCGGAGAATCCACCCATCATATGTGAATAGCCAAAAAGACCGCTTGGCGAGTGGCCCATGGCTTCCTCGGCGATCTTTGCATTCGGGTTTGAATTATCGCAGCAGGAATAGAGGGTCTTCTTGCAGAAGAAGCAGGACCCGCAAGCCATCGTGAAGGGAACAACGACGCGATCGCCCTTCTTCAGATTTGTGACGGCCGAGCCCAGTTCCACGACTTCGCCCATGAACTCATGTCCGAGTATGTCACCTGCCTCCATCGTCGGCATGTAACCATCGTAAAGATGCAAGTCCGATCCGCAGATCGCGGTCGCCGTCACCTTGATAATGGCGTCGCGAGTATTTTGAATCTTGGGATCAGGGACCGTATCAACGCGAACGTCGCTCTTTCCATGCCAACATAGTGCTTTCATAAATGACTCCTTCACTCACATATGAGTGACCCGCGGCTGAAGAATCCCACCCACCTCTGCGGGCAAGCCATGCAATTCGCAGGCCATTGCCGGACCCTAAAACTGAAAGCGAGAAACAAGAACTGAGATGTCCACGCCATTCCATCGAGGCCACGAAGGCTCATGAGCTAGGAGTGTTCACAGCGATTCAAATAAAGATCTGCGAGCACACGTCTTCCGGTCCATGAATTGCGTGATGGTGGCTGCCGGTGGTTTCCATTCTTTCTGCCTAAACGGAGCACTCCTATGTCCATGGATTCTCTTCATGACCTTTACGTGGATGAACTGAAGGACCTTTACAACGCGGAGAATCAGCTTCTCAAAGCGTTGCCGAAGATGGCGAAGAAGGCCTCGGCTCAAGAACTCAAGGACGCCTTCACCGAGCATCTCGAAGTGACCCGGGGCCAGATCGAACGTCTGGATCAGATCTTCAGCGAACTCGGGGTGAACCCCCGTGGCAAGAAGTGTAAAGCGATGGAAGGCTTGATCGAGGAAGGCAAGGAAGTGATTGAGGAGGAGGGTAATCCCGCGGTACTCGACGCGGCTCTGATCGCCTGCGGGCAACGGGTCGAGCATTACGAAATCGCCGGGTATGGCTGCGTCCGAACTTTCGCCAACCTCCCGGATATACCAAAGCCGCTCAACTCCTTCAGGAGACGTTGGACGAAGAAGGTGAAGCGGACAAAGCGCTAACGGAACTGGCAGAAACCGTCATCAACCCCGAAGCCGAGAACGCGGAAGAGGAAACCGAGGAAGAGGAAGAAGAGGAAGTTCAACCGATCCCCCGCAGCAAGAATGGGAAGACGAAGGCGAAGGTTGCGACGAGACGATGAGGATGCCACCTCGGCTCGCCATCATCGCGAAGCAGACTGCCCGCTCCATACGGAGTGGGCTTTTTTGTTCCCGGCTCGAAAGTGGCCGCCGCTGCGTGATGATTGGTAGCCCACCCCGGTGCTTGTAGGGTCGATGGCAAGGCTGGCTACCAGGACTCCGCGACGTGGCTATGCGGGAAGGATGCTTTTTGAGCCTGGGCGACGCTTGCCCAGCGTTCGCGCACCTGAGCGGGGCTCGCGGTTCCTGTCACGCCAACCTGCTGGATGGTAATGGAGGCCACGAGGTTCCCGAAGGCGGCGGCTTGCTCAGGGGTCGTGCCGCTGACCATCGCCGCGGTGATGCCCGCGGAGGTGCTGTCGCCGGCGCCGCAGATATCGATCGGGCCGTCAACGGGAAATGAGGGGACTGCGCGAAGGTGATCGTTCGAGGCGACGACGATCCCGTGCTCTCCTCTCGTGGAGAAGACCGTGCTCTTGACAAGCTGGCTCAGGCGCTTCGCGCAGTCCGCGGGAGAATCGCCTTCCAGGGCGCCGCTCGTGACAGCTTGCAGAGCGGCGCGACATTCTCGCTCGTTCGGTTTCACGCAGACGTTACGAAACAGGCCGATCTGCTCGCGGCTGTCCGCCAGCACGAACTTCGCCGGGTTCGTCGCCGCGAGAATGGCCAGGCTGTCTCGCACTCGCCGGGTGACGACGCCGCAGTCGATTTCGCTGACCTGATCGAGCACGATCCACGCCTCCGCTCGGCCCCACCATCGGTCGAGGTTCCCCAGGATTTTGTCCTCGATCCCGCTTGGAGTTGGCGTCCGATTCTTGATGTCCAGCCGATTCAACTCGCGTGGCTCGGAAGCCTCTTGCTTCAGCATCGGCTTGGTGTAAGTGGGGGTGCGTCGATCGCTGGCGATCACGAGGCCGTCGAGAATCACGCCAGGGGTCGCTCGCAGGGCTTGCTGAAGTTCGTAGCCTTCGCCGTCATCGCCGATCGCGGCAATCGGGACGATCGTGCCGACGCCCAGCGCGGAGAGATTGTTGATGACGGTGCCCGCGGCTCCGGGATAGGAGCGAACGTTCACGACCTGGTAAGCGGTGAGGCCCGTTTCCACGGAGGGTTCGTTACGGCTCGCATCGATGTCGAGGTAACGGTCAAGGAAGAGATCGCCGAGCACGCCGATGGTGCGATGGGGGATGGTGGCAAGGATGTGTTCGAGGAGGTCGGTGGTGAGCATGGGGGATATCTCGAAGCTCGCGTTCGCCCGTGGAGCGTGACGAACACGACCGTTTCCTCAGTACTGGAAGCGCAGACCGACGTTGACGCCTTGCGTCCAGAAGTCGCTGGCTCGCCAGGTGAATCGCGGTGAATCCGCATCACTCGACGAAGGTGTCGCGACATAGCGAATGCGGGAGTCGTTGAGGACGGGGTCGATCAGCTCGGCCGGGCGTACGGCGCTGGTGAGATAATTGATCGAATAGCCGACGACGAACTGCCAGTTCGGATTGAAGTTGTAAGTGAGGTTGAGGTTGTACTCGACGAGCATCGCGACCTTTGTCCGCTCGTAAGTGCCCGCATTGGAAGGCTGCACGTACAGACCGCCGGGAACGGAGTCCCGCTCCCCCGTGGGCGAGATTGCGGTGTTGGACCCGTTCAGATCCGCATGCTGGCGAACACCGCCGACGGCCATCTTGAAGAGTCCATCAAGCCCAAAACCTCGCTCCAGACCGCCGTATCGGCTGGCAAGGCCGACCTGGCCGCCGTAGAACTCGTTCCTCGTTCGAATCGAATCTTCGATCACGAACCTGCCGCCGCTGGGGATGGTGGCGTTCGAGCCCACGTTCAAATTCTCTTCAAGGTTGAAGTAACGGAAGCCCACGAGGCAATGGTTCCAGTCCGCCAGCATGCGATAGGTAGGCGTTCGGACATTCGCATCGAAGCCCCAGAGTCGGACATCCGTGGAGGCTTGAGCGCCTCCGGAGTACTGCCCGGCAAGCGAGGCGAAGAGGCTGATCACCCGGTTCGAGCCCGCAGCGGTGTATTGCTGGGCCACCGCGAAGGGTGTGCCATCGCTGGCGACGGCGCCGGTAACGGACTTCTGATCGAGCCAAAAGCCGCTGATCTCGAAGCCGATGCTGTCGGTTGTAAAGCCGATGGTGGGTCGAATTCCGTTAAAGGCGCCGAATTGGACGTCGCGATCCGACGGGAAGAACCGTTGGGCAGCGCCCGGAGGGAGGTTGCCTGTGCCACTGAGCACGACCTGATCGCTTGGCACCGTCTGAATCAGTTCAGGAGAGTTACTGTTGGTGATCCACCAGCGAAGGTATTCGATGGAGGCCCAGGCCCGTGGTCCGGTCCCGGGATCTTCCGCGATCGCGTTGGTGATCGTGTTTTGGAAGGTCCCGTCGGCCGGGGCGGTGAGCATGGGGAGTGGAATATCCGGGCCAGCGGCCGGCGGCTGGGCAACGGCCGGGACGGCTAAAAAACAGACGGCCGACAGGGCAAGCAGTCCAGGTCGCATGGGAAGCCTCCAAACGGCTCGGCAAGGGCAGCGGACGCGCAGGTTGAACGCGATTCGCTATTCGTATCGGCCGGGGCGATCAGAGGGGTTGAGGTGAAAGGACTAGCCTGAGGGGTTCGCGGGGGCCAGCGAAGACGGAATAATCGGCACAAAGAAACTCGGAACGCGGAACCCGGAATTCGGAACGGAAGACTTGAGGAAATCCGTCTTCCGTTCCGTGTTCCGGGTTCCGCGTTTCCCTTCACTTCCTGGGCGTGACATCGATGATCGGCCCCTTGGGCGTGACCGTGATCGAGTTGCCGATGCCGTTGCGGGCGTTGCGAAGGATGGTCGTGCCCTTCGTTTGGCCATCGATGACGATCGAGTTGCCGATGCCGTTGGCACTGTCGGTGATGATGTTCATGCTGCCTCCGCCCTTGGGTGCGGTGTCGTCGTGATAGATGACACCGGGCTCGTCGAGGTACATCCAGCCGCCGGGCCAGCGGACAAACTTGCGGTTGGCGTCGGGCACTTTAGCTTACGCCTTGGCGGCGGGAGCCTTGGCGGGCGGCTCGGCGGCGATGGCGACGGTTCCAAGAATGCCCAGAGCGGCGATGCCCGAGAGAAGCGTGCGGATCATGATTCCAATCTCCTGACAAAAGGTCTTTGGGAATGGGAGAAGCGGAGTTTGGAACTCGGTGGAATCCGAATCCCGAACTCCGCGTTTCGGATTGGGATTTAGTTGATGATGATGCTGTTCCCGGTGCCGTTGCCGGAGCCGGAGACGGTCACGGGGCCGCGGCTGCCGTTGACCTGCACCGAGTTGCCGACGCCGTTGGCCGAACCGGTGACTCGCACGGGCCCCTGCACCCCGCCGAAGCCCCCGCCGACCTTGATGGTGTTGAAGGCCCCGTTGCCCGAGCCCTGAATGTTCACCGGGCCGCGGGCCCCGCCACCGAACCCGCCGAAGCCGGTGCTGCCGACCTGAATGTTGTTGAACTGGCCGTTGCCGGAGCCCTGGATGTTCACCGGGCCGCGGGCCCCGCCCAGGCCGCCAGCGAACCCGCCGTTGCTCCCCACCTGAACGCGGTTGCCAAGGCCGTTGGCACTGTTCTGAATGTTGACCGGCCCGCGGTTGCTGCCGCTGTTCACTCGAACGCTGTTGAACTGCCCGTTGGCGCTGTTGCGGATGTTCGTCCCGCCTGGAGGGGCGGCCGAGGCCACGTCCGCCGCCACCAACATCACCGCCACCGCCGCCAGCTTGAGGAAAAATCGCTTCATGACAGGTACTCCCAAGTTTTTCGTCACCAGTGTTTTGGTCGAGCGAAGTTGCTTAACCCACGGATGTGAGCGACGACGGCGAAGAAGTGTTACAGATCTTTTTCCCGCCTCCCTCGCGGACCGAACAAATCGGCGATACCCCGAGTGCCGTTCGCGGCGAAGCGTCGCACTTCACGTAAGCCTGGTGATTGAAATTGTGGAGGACTTGCTGCCGAGGTGTGACGTGATGGATGGGCCCAACGCTTCGCCGCGAGCGGCGAAAAGGCGCAAGCCGCGCTGCCCGCAGCGCGGCTTGCCGATTCTGATCTGGCGGTTGGGCATCGATGTCACGCCCGGTCGCAGAATTACTTCTTCGGCGTGACATCGATGATCGGCCCCTTGGGCGTGACCGTGATCGAGTTGCCGATGCCGTTGCGGGCGTTGCGAAGGATGGTCGTGCCCTTCGTTTGGCCATCGA
>Ga0105049_10003553_pt1 | contig 18392 bp, 17 predicted proteins | sample MAT06_FD_78087 | JGI IMG/M metagenome (GOLD analysis project Ga0105049, IMG submission 78087) | Freshwater microbial communities from Lake Fryxell liftoff mats and glacier meltwater in Antarctica - MAT-06 | ecosystem: Environmental > Aquatic > Freshwater > Ice > Liftoff microbial mat | place...
CAAGATACTATTGAGATGACATCTTGTTTAGAAAGATGTTATCTCTTGTGAGCAGACTGGCCAAGATGACATCTTTCTGAACTAAGATGCCGTCTCCGCTTGGTAACCCCACTCTAAACGTTGCTCCCTCACCCGGAATTTCTTGCTCAATATTCCGCACTGCCTCAAATACCACTACCCATTTAGCGATGCATTAAAGGCGTTATTTAGTAGACTATTTGCCGATTTAAGCGATGAAACCATTTATAGTATTAATTTTTAGTTGCTAATTAATGTAATGAGACAACCATACCTACGCCAACAATAGTATCATTACCTTCCCTTGGTATCACCATAAGCCCTACTCTGGGCGCACTCACCAGGGCGTTGTAGCGCTTAACTGCTTTATTTACCTGGTGGTTACTCAGCATTGTAAATCCCACCGATGCGATTAACGATCCGAAATAGATGACACGTCTGGTTTGCTGGTCTGGCGTCCGGTTAAACAGAACATAAGCGACAGAGGCCAGCCCAGTTAACCGGCCCACGGTTGTCCAGGCTCGGAACTGTTTAAAATGGCGGTTTGCTAGTGGGTCGTTCAATTCCAGTATGGGAATTTCCACCGAAAATGGTGAGTTTAACCGGCGTCCCTTGTAAAAAAAAGCAGTACCCAAAATAGTCGAGCCAGGAGCCTGCTCAATGCGTTCAAGATGGGCCAGTGCGGATTGGAATGTGGGCGTTTGGGCGTAGCCGACCCCAACCGCACTAAAAATTAGTAGAATCAATAAACCTTGATTTCTCATGGAGAGAAGTAGTGAGATACAAACCTATAAAAAAAGTGGACTGCTTACAGACAGTCCACTTTACCGTTTAAAAATTCCTCCATATTTATTTCGTCACCTTCAATGTGCCCTGCATCAGGGTGTGGTGCCCTGGAAACGTGCATACAAAGGTATAATCGCCTGGCTCGGTGGGAGCGACGAAATAGATGCTCTCTGACGATTCAGGTTGCAGAATATTGGTATGATACACAACGTCAGGCGTTGTGGGAACATAGTTCATTTTTGCCCCATTCAGGTTTAGCCGCATAGCCGCATTGCCAACTTTATCGGCAGCACCGGGCTTCACAATCACGCAGTTATGCAACATATCGTCGTTGTTATTGAATACCCACTTTACCCGGCTTCCGGCTTTTACCTGCACCTGCTCAGTATCGAATTTGAGACCCGGTTTAGTACTGATCGTAACCGTATGATCGGGGCCATTTGTCCAGTCGGCAGGCTGGTCGGTAAGGCGTTTGACGTTGGTAGCAACCGGTTTTTTGGTGTCCGGTTTAGCTTTAGCGTCCGTTCCTTTTCCGGCTGTTGCCATCATGTCGGCATGGTTGTGCCCAGCCATTCCCATGCTCGCCGAAGCGGTAATGTTGTTCGCGGGTCGAGCGGGTAAGCTCGTTATACGCTCGCCGGGAGCAATGTTGTTAAGCGTGTAATAGCCTGTATTGTGCAACAAGGGCAAACTTCCCGACTGAGCCCGAACACCTTCGGCTTTTACTTCGTGAATATAACCCAGCTTAAGTGTTGTGTCGGCCACAATCCGGGCCGATAGGCCATCAGCTGACAAAATAACACCCCGAATCGGTACGGCGCGGGCATCTTCGATAGGGCTGCCGTAGGTTTGGTGGTATTTATAGGTAAAGCTGTTGAGGCTGTACGAGCTAGGATCTTCACCCGTTTTGCGGTCAACAGGCAGCGTAAATCTTACGTCGAATCCGTCGGGGCACGACGAGATGGTTTTCATTTCAAACGGCACCTTACCTGTCCAGACTAACCGCTGAATACCGTACGGAGACTTACCTGTTGATGCCCAACCTCTGCTTGTCATGCCCACAAACATAGAGCCATCCTGCCCCCAAACCATACGTAAAATGCCCGATTGTAACCCTTCACGAAAGGGGAAACACGCTCCTTGCCACTCTCCATTCACCTTTTCGAGCGTCATCCGCATCACTTTGCTGTGGCCCTGATCACCCACAAACAATTGTCCATCAAACGGCCCGAACGCTCCGCGGGTGGTATCTTCTTTAATATCTGACGTCGAAATACCCATCAGCGTGTGCGGAAACCAAACTGCCGGAACTTTCAGATTTTTCACCGTTTTAGCCACTTCATACATCGGTTTACCTGTGCTGGGAACATCCTGGGGTTTGAGCGACAAGGGAGAACCGGCTTCGTCTGTCCAGCGCAAACCAGCAGGATTACCCGCAAAATCACCCTTTTCAAGATGGGTTACCCGTCCAGAACCAACCCAGTCGCCCTGATTTTCGCCGTAAAAAATGCTTCCATCACGCAAGGCCGTGAAACCTGCTGGCGAACGAAGACCCGTAGCCCAGGGTGTCATTTCGCCTTTTTCGTTCAACTTGAGCATCCAGCCGCGCCATTTGGCCAAACTTGCCCCCCGGCCAACCCAGTCGAGGTTAAGCGTAATAACCATGTCGCCATCGGGCAACAGCACCGGGCCGTAGCTGTATTCGTGGTAATTGCCCGACAGTGGCCACTTATAAAATGACTTGTATTCGTCGGCCACTTCATCGCCATCGTTGTCGATCAGTTTAGTTACTTCGCCCCGTTGCGTACACAACAAATATCCTTTCGGATGCCACATTAGCCCCAGTGGTTCGTGCATCCCGGTCGCGAATTTCTTGTAGGTAGGCATTCTACTGCCCTGCATATACGGGTTACCAATCAACCACACATCGCCCCGGCGCGTACAGGCCGCTAGCCTCCCGTCGGGCAGAGGAGCTAAACCGCCCACTTCCAGACTGACGTTCTCAGGTACGGGCAGTGTCACAATCCGGTAATAATCGTCCTCAGTCATGGGGCGGGATTGGCCGAAAGTGGCCGAACAAAGAAGGGAGAACAAAAGTGTTCCGACGTTGCGGAGAGTAAGCAAATCTTGGTTTTTCATTAGAAAGTGGTCGGTGACCCTTTTACATTATCCATTGTGCATTATTCATCAACTTACCCAATCCGCAACCCATTTTCAACCGGGCGTTCGGGTTGTAAAAGCGTTATAGTACCATCTTCTCCTACTGAACCCAGTACTAAACATTCGCTCATAAAGTTGGCAATCTGTTTGGGGGGGAAATTTACAACCGCAATTACCTGCTTTCCAATCAGCTCGTCGGGTTGGTAAAGCGTAGTAATCTGCGCCGAAGACCGGCGAATCCCCAGCGGTCCAAAGTCTATAGTAAGCTGGTGAGCTGGTTTGCGGGCCCTGGCAAAGGGCTGTGCAGCTACAACAGTACCTACACGCATATCAACTTTTTCGAAGTCAGTCCAGGAGATAGTTTCGGGGGTCATCGGTTTTAATACTTAACTACCTTCCGAGTGGCTTTTAGCTGTCCGTCGGTCTGGAGTTTTAATAGATATATTCCCGGCATAGATGGTATCTGCGTGTTATCCAAAATATGTTCGTGTTCACCCGCCAGTTGGCCCGGTTTGTCCAGCACAAATATAGGTCGGCCGGTTACATCGGTCAGAGAAACATTTACGTCAGCCCGTTTGTGAAGCCGGTAACGGATTGTAGCCCTTTCGGCCATTGGAACCGGCCCAACCGTTAAAGAGAGTGTGTTGTTTGGGTCTGATTCAATAGCCAGCACCGAGTTATCAACAAATGGCATAGCTGCATCCATCCAGATCAGCCTCTTCCGAATCCAGTCTTTCAGGAAAGAAACATCGTCATCATACGTTTTGCCTACATATCCGTTTGGCCATACATATTGGCCAATTACTGGCCAGCGGGTGAAATTGCGAATTCGAGATTCAGTCAGGCTTTTGGCCGACGAATCGATGTAGGCATGAATACGATTGGTTGCCAGAACAGTCTGACGTAGCGCCTTGTAACGCAAACTTAGCTTGGTAGTGAATGTAGGGTCTTGTAAAAAACGCTCCCACCAGAACGGCTGACTAAAGCCATCACTGGGGCATACCCGGTTAAAATTATATTCCCAACCTTCCGACTTTTCACCATCGCAATAATTGGCATTTCCATACGCCAGATTATAATCCCAGATTGGCCCCATAGTCAATTTCCCGCCTTTGCTGTCTTTGTCTTTATAAAAGAAAGTACTGAGTCGGTACCCATCCACATTGCGGCAAACTTCGGTTATAAGCATATAGTCGATAATTGATTCTTCATCTATATAACGCCGGTAACCCGTGTTTGGGTCGCGGAAGTTTGTGCCAGCCAGCGCTGTTTCAAAATCGGTAACATACTTTTTAATGTACTGAAACTGGGCCTCGGCCAGATCCTCGCGTTTGGGTCGGTCAATCTGGATAATGGCTGCTCTACCATTTACGTTTTTCTGGGGCGAAACCCACGAACGCGACGGGGAGCCTTCTGTTTTGTCAATCTTCAACAAATAACCACCCGTGAGTTCGTCCCCCGACACATCGGTTGTTTTTAAGTTGGCCATGTCAATTCGATTCTTGTCCCGTTTAATTTTCTCAAACAGGATGTATATGCCCTCATAACTTCCATTGAGTATCAACTCGCAATAACGAAACCGGGGCGTATAGTAGCTACTCATTTGCCGGTTAAGGTCATACGTCAAAGCCTCGCGAACAAGCGTTTTGTCATTGTAGGTTGCATTTAAAACCCAATCACTTTCGGCAGGCATCCCCAACAGCGACACCTTTACCGACTCCACGCCTTTTGCATCACGCAGCTCGATACCGTAGGGTTTTTTAGGAAATAGTTGCTGCGACGTTGAGCCTCTTTTTTCAATCCCTATTTTCCCACTATAAATAGGAGTATCGGTCAATGTATTTCGTTTCCCTGGTCCGTTATGAATCAGCGAAAAGGAGACCACAATTTTCGGTTCGTTGGGTATAGCCTGTCCGCCCGTATTAATTACGATAATGGGGAGGTCAGACGAAGAAAGCGATTGGCCAAAGCAGGAGCCTATGCAGAAACACAGCAATAGGCTCAATAAGTAGTGTTTAGGATTCATACCTATAAAAATACGGTAAAAGTCAGATTATCCTTTGTTTGCCTGTATTTTTGGTGAATCAACATACTTGTAACCGAAATCACCATGGAGCCAAAGAACATTGAAAAAGTAACAGGAGCCATTGCCGATAAATATCGTTTATCAATTCTGATAAAATTGGCAGAAAAAGGCACCTTGACCAACTCCGATGTACAGGAGCTGACAGGTCTGTCGCAGCCCTGTGTATCGCATCATGTTAAGCTACTGACAGATAGCGGCTTGGTCGACGCTCAGAAAGAAGGGCGCAATTTATTTCTCCGCCTGAACAAGCAGACACTCAGTGATTTGGGAGATTTTCTGAAAAAATTGGGTTAAAATTTACCAAAATACATTTAAACTTTTAAATGATTGAATGGGTTTTAAACTCGAATTAACCAGATCAATCATTATGGCAACTCAGCTTTTTGAACCCGCCCAGTTGGGCAACCTAACCTTATCAAACCACATTGTGATGGCACCCATGGCCCGTAACCGGGCCACTGCCAACCATGAGGTCACCGACATTATGACCACGTACTACGCGCAACGCGCATCGGCAGGCCTCATTATTACCGAAGGCATTGCCCCTTCTCCAAATGGCAACGGTTATGCCCGCGTACCCGGCCTGTACACAGCCGATCAGGTAGCTGGCTGGAAAAAAGTAACGGATGCCGTTCATGCAAAAGGTGGACGGATTTTTGCCCAATTAATGCACACGGGCCGCATTGGCCATTCGGTGAATATGCACGAAGGAACCGAAGTATTGGCGCCTTCGGCAGTGGCAGCGGCTGGGCAGATCTATACAGATACGCAAGGAATGCAGGATCAGCCAACGCCCCGCGCTTACACAACCGACGAGGTGAAAGCGGTTATTCAAGAGTTTGTAACAGCGGCAAAAAACGCTATTGACGCCGGTTTCGACGGGATTGAACTTCACGGAGCCAACGGCTACCTGATCGAGCAATTTTTGCGGAATACGTCAAATCAGCGCACCGACGAATACGGCGGTAGCACTGAAAACAACGCCCGATTCGCCCTCGAAGTAGCCGAAGCCGTTTCTGCTGCTATTGGCAAAGAGAAAACAGGCATCCGGCTTTCACCTTATGGTGTGTTCAACGACATGCCGTATGATCCGGCTTATGATGCCATGTATCATTACCTGGCCGAGAAACTGAACGAATACGTGATCTATGTTCACCTGGTTGACCACGCCAGTATGGGCGCGCCAGCGGTGGCCCCTGAAATTGTTGAAGCCATCCGCCAACACTACGAGGGTATCCTGATTCTGAGTGGTGGCTACACTGCCGAAACAGCTGAAAATAACTTGCAAAACGGCAAAGCTGATTTGATTGCTTTTGGTCGCCCGTTTATTGCTAACCCCGATTTAGTAGAGCGATTCCAATCAGGTGCTGACTTAAGTGAACCTGATTTCTCAACGTTCTACACGCCTGTCGAAAAAGGGTATACAAATTATCCAGCTTTGGCTGAGGTAACGGTGTAGTAGAGTATACAGGAAAGATCGGCTAATCAGACGGGCGCCTTGAACAAAAATAGAGTGGATAAAATCGGGTAAGTGGATAACAGCCACTTACCCGATTTCTTGATCGCCCAGGCACCAATCGCCAAAGAGGAACTAATAGGCCGGTGATGCTACTTAGCTTTACATCTGATTCTTGCAGACTTCACCCTATTCCCCGCTACCAACTTGACAAACTCTACGGATTCTGATCAACCCGCGGCTCATACTAGTTCAGCAGAAGCACTTCCCCGAAGCCTTAGCTTAGCTCAGGGAACCGCCCTAAACATGATCGACATGGTTGGTATTGGGCCTTTTGTGATGTTGCCGCTGGTAATTCAGATTATTGGTGGCCCGCAGTTTATCTGGGCCTGGGTGTTGGGTGCCGTTATTTCGTTTATCGATGCATTTATCTGGGCCGAGTTAGGTGCCGCTTATCCGCTGGCTGGGGGAAGTTATAACTTCCTGAAAATCGCTTATGGCGAACAGCGCTGGGGAAAATTACTCTCCTTTCTGTACGTCTGGCAAACGCTTATTCAGGCACCCCTAGTAGTAGCTTCAGGATCGATCGGGTTTGCCCAATATTTCTCGTATCTCGTTCCGTTAGACGACTGGCAGCGCAAGCTTGTATCAGGGGTAGCAGTGCTAATCGTGATTAGTCTCTTATACCGAAAAATCGACTCAATCGGGCGAATTGGCTTGGTACTGTGGGCCGCTGTTTTACTTACACTCGGCTGGATTATTATTGGCGGATTAACGCACGCAACTGTACCAATTAGGGAGGTTCTATCGGCGGCAACAGACCCAACACCGGCTGGTAGTGGCTGGTGGGCTGCGGGTTTAGGAGCAGCATCTGTCAAAACTATTTATTGCTATCTGGGCTACTACAACGTCTGCCATCTTGGCTCCGAAATTCGCCGACCAGGTCGTAACATTCCAGTCAGTATCTTCCTTTCCATTACAGGCATTGCCATATTGTATTTGTTGCTGAATGTCAGTGTAGTAAGCGTTATTCCCTGGCAGGAAGCTCAGAAAAGCCAGTTCATTGTCAGCAGTGTCATCGAAGCCGCTTATGGACCTCAGGCCGCCAAAATCGCTACGGGAATGGTGCTTATGGTAGCCTTTTCGTCGTTGTTTGCTGTGTTGCTGGGCTACTCCCGCGTACCGTATGCAGCGGCCGTTGATGGGCAGTTTTTCCCGATCTTCGCCCGCTTACACCCTACCCGGAAGTTCCCCTATGTTTCGTTACTATTTCTGGGCGGACTGGCGTTTATATTCAGTCTGTTGTTCCGGTTAGCCGATGTCATCACAGCAATTCTGGCCATGCGTATTGTGGTGCAATTTATGGGGCAAGCCGTTGGATTATGGGTGCTTCACCGCCGAAAAGCCGCTGCTTCATTCCCTTTCCGAATGCCTCTATATCCCCTACCTATTATACTGGCGGTGGGCGTTTGGCTCTTCATTTTCGTTTCTACAGGCTTCTCCTTTATGCTGTCGGGCTTAATTGTCATTGCCCTCGGCGTAATAGCTTTTCTTGTCTCGGCGCGGGTTCGGCAGCAATGGCCGTTTTAATTTGTTTTTAACTAGCTGCAATCCAAACATCTTCGTTAAACCGTAAGTTTTTAGGTGGATTGGTTAATAACAATCATTCATTTCACAAAAGACTTAAAAACACATGAAGACGTTCAAATTCGCTTACACACTTATCGCCATGCTTTTAGTTGGCCAGTTTGCAGTGGCTCAGGGAAAAAAAGTAATGGTAGGTGGTGCCGCAATGTACCCATCTAAAAACATCATCGAGAACGCGGTAAACTCCAAAGATCACACTACACTTGTTGCCGCTGTAAAAGCAGCTGGTTTAGTAGAAACGCTTTCGGGTCCTGGTCCATTCACCTTATTTGCACCAACCGACAAAGCATTCGGCAAACTACCAGAAGGTACCGTTGCAACGCTGGTGAAGCCTGAAAATAAAGGAACGTTGACAGGCATTTTGACCTACCACGTAGTAGCCGGCAAAATGAGCGCAGCTGACCTGATGAAAGCAATCAAAGACGGTGGCGGAAAAGCAACCCTGAAAACGGTAGCTGGTGGCGACCTGACTGCTACAATAAGCGGCAAAAAACTGGTGCTCACGGATGCTAAAGGGGGTATGTCAACAGTTACTATCGCCGACGTGAACCAATCAAATGGTGTAATTCACGTAATTGATACCGTACTGATGCCCTAAGCAGCCCAATAACTTCTGATTAGGAAATTTTTTACCCAGTGTAAAAACAGAATGCCCGGCCAATATTGGCCGGGCATTCTGTTTTTACACTATTCTTTTCTTCCTCACGCCTAAACCCGCAGTTAGAAGCCACACCCATTACTGAACTGTCAATTTAGTATTTCAACCGAAAGGCAGTAAATCAGCACGAAGTAATGATTTTGTGTGTGAATCAGAACCTTGACTTTCATTCTTATGAAATCGATCCTAGACCGTTTCAAACTCCCCCCCGGCATGGTTGACCCTAACCTCTCTGTTCAGGGTCAGACCCAGCACTCAAGCTCTCCGAACTTAACCGGACCGCTGGAACATAGATCACTGGACCAAACCAGCCGCCGGGTTATCACCGACCGGCGGTCGTTTATGCAAAAATCCATGCTCGGGGGGCTTTCGCTGGGGTTGGCATTCGACAAGCAGCCGGAGCGCGAACTCGAATTTATTACGCAACGGGTTGCCCGCGACTCAAAACCATCGGAACTTCGCATCACCGATTTACGGGTAGCTATCTTATCGGGTGTACCCTTCACCAGCCCTATTATTCGTATCGACACCAACCAGGGTCTGGTGGGCTGGGGCGAAGTACGTGACGGTGCTTCGGCCAATTACGCGCTGATGCTCAAATCGCGCTTGCTAGGCAAAAACCCCTGCAACGTAGAGCAATTGTTCAAAATCATTAAACCATTTGGCGGACAGGGCCGAGCAGCTGGGGGCGTTTGTGGCGTCGAAATGGCCCTCTGGGATTTGGCGGGTAAAGCTTACGGAGTACCTGTTTACCAGATGCTCGGTGGTAAATACCGTGATTATGTCCGGCTTTATGCTGACACGCCAGAAGGCAAGAGCTACGAGGAGTTTGCCGTGAATATGAAAAAACGGAAGGATGCGGGGTATACATTTATGAAAATGGACTTTGGCATCGGGATGCTGGCCGACGAAAAAGATACGCTTGTCAATGCCAAGAACTGGAGTGTCAAACAAGCGTATAATGACCAACAGTTGGGCAAAATAGGCAACTACGCCAACACGCGTCACCCGTTTACCCGCATTCAGGTAACCAAAAAAGGGCTCGACCGGCTGGTGGAGCACGTAGGAAAAGTGCGCGACATTGTGGGTTACGAAACGCCATTGGCAGCCGACCACTTTGGACATTTCGACGTAAACACCGCTATCCAGATCGGTAAGGCCATGGAACCATTCCGGCTGGCCTGGCTTGAAGACATGGTGCCCTGGTTTTACTATGATCAATGGAAGCAAATTTCGGATGCCATTGAAACACCTACGCTTACTGGCGAGGATATGTTCGGAAAAGAAGAGTTCATTAAGTTGATCGACAAGCGTTCAGTCGACATGATCCACCCCGATTTGGCCTCCTCGGGGGGTATTCTGGAAACCAAAAAAATTGGCGACTATGCCGAAGAAAACGGTATTCCAATGGCCATGCACTTTGCCGGGTCGCCCATTTGTATGATGGCCAACGTACATTGCGCGGCTGCTACCGAAAACTTTGTGGCGCTCGAACATCACGGTGTCGACGTTGATAAGTGGGAAGACATCGTGACAGGGTTAAAACCAATTGCTGACAAGGGCTTTGTGAAAGTACCTGACAAACCCGGTTTGGGCGTCGACCTCAATGAGGATGTGGCCAAGTTATTCCTCAAAAAGGGAAATACCTGGTTTGCTCCCACCGATATGTGGAATACCCGTGACTCCTGGGATCGGGAGTGGAGTTAAACCTGTAAAGAGGTTGAGTTAAAGGGTGCCATAGCAGACCTACCCAGTAGGTCTGCTATGGCACCCTTTAACTTTTTTGATATTTCTGCAACGCTCTATATCCTTTCTAAGTAATGACTACTGAGAACAGCAGGCGCCAGTTCTGATTGTCTTGTCGAAACAATAAAACCAATTTACTACATGAAAAAGATTCTTTTAGCGTGCCTGGTGGCCACCTCGCTGGCAGGTTTGTACAGTTGCAATTCCACAAATTCTGTTGTGGATCCAACTACAACGGATGCATTGTTAGGTGCAGCTCGTGTGGGGGCTCAGGCTTCAGGCCAAACCGGAATTGGTAAACTGACGCCGGTTGCTACGAAAGATCTGCCTGCAGCCGTGACTGCTTACACTACGAAAAATTACGCCGGTTACTCTGTTGATCGTGCCGCTAAAGATGCCGACGGAAACTTTCTGGTTGTGCTAGAAAATGCCGCTAAAGACCATAAAGCGTTGCTATTCGGAGCTGATGGTTCGTTCAAACAGGAAGTAGCCCTGATGCAGGGACCTGGTCGGCCAGGCACAAAAGGGAAACCTGGTGATCATGGTGGCCCAGGTGAGCGTGGCCCAAAAAGTTTTACGTCGGTTGATGTAGCCTCGCTACCTGCAACAATTACCAGCTACGTGACGAGTAAATACGCTAGTTCGACCATCAGTGGAGCGGCTCAAAATGCCGAGAAACTGTATATCGTTTTTGTAAAGACAACGTCGGGCAAAGTATTGTTGGAGTTCAATGCCGATGGGTCGTTCAAGCAAGAGGTTGTGCGTGCTGGTAGAGGAAAAGGCACCTTTGTCGATATTACCACCGCAGAACTACCCAAAAACGTAACGGATTACATCACCAAGACCTACGCGGGAAGTACCATTAACAAAGCAGCGAAGAGTAGCGTTGATGGTGGTTTTCTGGTATGGATCAAAAAAGCCGATGGAACTAATGTTGGCTTGTCGTTTGGAGCCGACGGAACATTCAAACAGGAAATGACCTGCACAAAAAATCAAAAGCCAACCACATAGTCAATTCGACTATTCGGTCTGACAGCTAAATTGAAGATAAACCGGGCCAGTGCAGCAATGCATTGGCCCGGTTTTTTGTGGCCTGTCGATGCTTCTTTACCTTTGTCTTATGAACACCAAACCGTTTATTGTCGGTATTACCGGCGGCAGTGCATCAGGCAAAACGTCTTTTCTTAATGAGTTGATGAGCGCCTTCCCCAAGGAGCAGATTTGCCTGATTTCTCAGGATAATTATTACCGCGATCTGGCCTCAATAGCCGTTGACAATCAAGGAGTTCACAACTTCGACCTCCCCGAAACGATTGATCACCTCCGCTATGCCCAACACATTCAGGAGCTCCGTGAAGGTGGCATCGTAGAGCAGTTAGAATACACGTTTAACAACCCCAATATTATACCCCAAATCATGACGTTTCGGCCCGCACCGATCATCGTGGTGGAAGGGATTTTTGTGTTTTATTTCCGGGAAATTGCCGACCTGCTTGACCTTAAAATTTTTATTGATGCCAAAAACAGCATCAAACTCGAACGCCGGGTGAAGCGCGATGCCGAAGAGCGCGGCTACGACTTGGACGACGTAATGTACCGCTGGAAATACCACGTTCAGCCAACCTACAAGCAGTTTATAAAGCCTTATCGTGCCGAAGCTGACATTGTTATTCCTAACAATGTTCACTATCGTAAAGGGTTAAATGTGGTGATCTCCTACCTAAAAACCAAAATATCCAATTCGATGTCTACGGCTCAGATTTTACCGGCTGTCGAGGAAGACATAGCGAGACTCAATCAATTGGTAAACAGCGCTTACCGGGGTGATTTTTCCCGTCGTGGCTGGACAACTGAAGCTGATTTACTGGATGGGATTCGAACCAGCGAACCGCTGTTGCTGGAGATGATTCGGAATCCAAAGATTACGATTCTGAAATACGTGCAGGATGGGGAACTGCTGGGTTGTGTTTGTTTAGAAAACAAAGATAACTCGCTATACCTGGGTATGTTAACGGTATCGCCGGATAATCAGGTCAAAGGAATTGGCAAACAATTGTTGCAAGCCGCCGAAGAGTATGCCCACAATAATCATTGCCAGAAAATAACGATGACCGTGTTGCCCATGCGCCATGAATTGGTTGCCTTTTACGAACGGCGCGGCTTTCGACCTACGGGTGAAACGCATCCCTTTCCTGCCGACGATCCAAATTTTGGGCTACCCAAGCAACCCCTGGCGTTTATTGTGATGGAAAAAGCAATACACTAAGGTTGGTCGATTCAAGCATCAATTAACCCAGTGTCGCGGTGATTAATTTGCCTACCGCTTCTAGCCCATCCACGTCGGCTTGGCTGAAATCGTCTAGCTGATCACTATCTACATCCAATACCATGGCTACGTTGCCATTACGGTCGAAAATGGGAATGACAACTTCGGATTTTGAGGCCGAGCTGCACGCGATATGCCCCGGAAACTGCTCGACATCAGGCACCAGAATGGTTGTTCGGCGAGTGTAAGCGGCCCCGCAAACGCCCTTATCGAAGTTGATGCGGGTACAGGCAATTGGCCCCTGAAAAGGCCCTAACACCAACTGGTTCTCTTTTTTGAGGTAAAAGCCCACCCAGAAGAAGTCAAACGCTTCTTTTAGGGCAGCAGCAACGTTGGCCAAATTAGCCGTACCATCGGTTTCGCCGTCTATCAGGGCAGCAATTTGCGGAACAAGGCTTTCATAAATAGCCTCCCGGTCGGTTGTCTGTGGAATAAGGAGGGATTCTGCCATTGTTTACCCAATAACCCGCGAAAAATACCGGTTCAACCAGGTTTGGCTCGCTGGTAGTTGCCATTTACTCTTAAACTCAGCTTTGGTGTTAACCAAGGTATTGAATACTGTTGTATCAGGGGTTAGGCGACCATTCATAACGGCGTGTTTAATAGTCGGTAACGGCAAGGTCAAAACGTCGCCGTTGGGTCCAACATAAGCCGCCGAGCGGTCAAAGAAATCAAGCGGGCCACTATCACCACTGGACAGTTGCTGCGCGATGTTTTTCAGGTAATGCGTCGATGCGTCGATGGAGCAACCGCTTGGGAGGTTATGCCCTTCATCTACGGCAACTACCACAAATCGATTGGCTACTACCTCGGCCGAAGCCAGCAAGGGTTGCCCATGAGCCGCCCACTGACTTAAAGCTGGTTGCAGAGACGATTGTATATGATCTACGTCCGCAGTGGTTAGCAGGCGATTAGCCTGATAAACCCACACACGGGCATCGTCGGGCAGTTGAGAAAAGGGGATGTACATAATAGCAGTGAACAGTTATCAGCGAACAGCCAGCAGTGTGAGAAACTGTTCACTGTTGGCTGTTCGCTGTCCGTTGTTACAACCCCTGCCCTTGGGCAATCAGTTCCGAAATATCATAGACCTTCACGGTGTCTTCGCGGTTCTGGTTCTTAACCCCGTCCGACATCATGGTCATACAGAACGGACAAGCAACCGCAATTGTATCGGCGCCAGTGCCGATAGCCTCTTGAACGCGCTCTACATTCACATCTTTGTTACCAGGCTCGGGCTCTTTGAAATACTGAGCGCCACCAGCCCCGCAGCAAAGTCCGTTGGCCTTCGACCGCTTCATCTCGACCAAATCGGCATCCAAAGCAGCTAACACGTCGCGGGGAGCTTCATAAACTTTATTGGCACGCCCTAAATAACACGAGTCATGAAACGTAATCCGGCGGCCTTTAAATGACTCACCACCCGATACTTTCACCCGGCCCTCATTGATGAGTCCCTGCAAAAATGTGGAATGGTGGACAACTTCGTAATTACCGCCAAGTTCGGGGTACTCGTTTTTAATTGTGTTGAAACAGTGCGGACAGGCGGTTACGATTTTCTTCACGTTGTAGCCGTTCAACACCTGAATATTCGAGACGGCCTGCATCTGGAATAAAAATTCGTTTCCTGCCCGACGTGCCGGGTCGCCCGTGCAAGTTTCCTCGGGCCCCAATACTGCGAATTTGATACCTACGTGGTTTAAAATGCGCACAAAAGCGATGGTCACGCGCTTGTACCGGTCATCGAATGAACCAGCACAGCCTACCCAGAACAGAATTTCAGGTTCGTCACCAGCGGCCATCATATCGGCCATTGTCGGGACAGAATATTGCTTAACGTCTTGTGTCATAGAGTTGTACTATTTTTCGTCGTTCACTTGATCTGCCCAGTTGAATCGGTCACTTGGCGAGAATTTCCAGGGGGCCATGTTGTTTTCAATATTGCTGAACATCGCATTCCAGGAGCCAGGCGCTTGTGATTCTTCCATAACCTTATACCGACGCAGTTGCAGGATAATGTCTAAGGGATTGATATTGATTGGGCAGGCCACCACACACGCCTGACAGGTTGTACAGGCGTTTATTTCCTCTACCGTAATGTAGTCGCCAAGCAACGATTTATCGTCCTTAAAATCGGGGCCGTTCTTTACCCAACCGGCTTGTATGTCTTCCAATCGGTCACGGGTATCCATCATAATTTTGCGGGGCGACAGTTTTTTACCGGTAATGCTAGCGGGACAAGCTGCCGTACAGCGTCCGCATTCGGTGCAGCTATAGGCGTTCATGAGGTTGATCCAGCGGAGATCTTCCACATCTTTAGCCCCAAACCGCCCGATTGTCTCCGGTTGTTGGCCGTTGTCGTTGCCTCCGGTTGGGTCGGCTTCGGCCGTTTGTTCAGGTGTAAGCCCCAGCATTAGTTGGACTTCTTTAGTAACCTCCGGCATATTCGCCATTTCACCCTTAGGCTTCAGGTCAGAAAAGTAAACGTTAGGGAAACCCAGCGCAATGTGTAAGTGCTTGGAGTACGTTACATAGACCGCAAAAGCCATGATACCCAAAATATGTAGCCACCAGGCCGCACGCTCGTAGCCCACCAAAGCCCCGTCGCTGAAACCGGTAAAAAGTGGTTTCAGGAACTGGCTGATCACAAAATCGGGTACAATACCCTGTAATTCACCGTAATGCCCAACTCCCCGATCGCGCAACACACTGTCGGCGGCATTCCAGGTTAGAAACAAGAACATCAGGATAATTTCGGCAACGAGGATATTCGTGGCATCTTTCACGGGCCACTGCTTCAACTCGCGGTGGCGCGATGCTTGCAGGCGTTGCACTTTGGTTACCCAACGACGGGTCAGAAACACCACGCACACAGCCAACACACCAAATGCCAGCACTTCGAACACGTTGATCAGAAATGGATAGATGGGGGTTATGTAAGGAGCAAACAGCCGATGCTTCCCTACTATCCCGTCCAGAATGATTTCCAGAATTTCGAGATTAATGATGATAAAGCCGGCATAGATCACGAAGTGCATTACGCCTACCAGTGGATTATCGAACATCTTTTTCTGGCCGAAAGCCACCTGTAGCATAATTTTCAGGCGTTCGCCGGGGTTCGCCGAACGATCTTCGGGTCGCCCTAAGCGGATGGCCCGGCTAATGAGTTTGACACGTTTGGTGATGAACCAGCCCGTTGCGGCAACGGCTATCACGAAAAGAAACTGTTCTAAATAGGCCATGTGTAGCGTGTATTCGTTCTTGATTGTCAACCGATTGACGAATCAGTTTGTATGATGACGAAAAAAAGTTTCTCAAAAAGTTGCTCTGCGGGCCGTTACGCCCTACTTTTGCACCCACGTTTAACAGTTCACAGGTCGGACCGTCGTTACGGTGATGTAGCTCAGTTGGTAGAGCAAAGGACTGAAAATCCTTGTGTCGGCGGTTCGATTCCGTCCATCACCACCTCATTATCAGGCAGTTACGATCAAAAATCGTAACTGCCTTTTTTGTTGGTACAACATTTGGTTTGTGTGGCATTTGGTTGATGCATTTGAGCATGACAATTAACGTCAATTACAGTTGTTGGGCAAAGAAACGGATCAATCCAAGAATTGACTAACACGCACTTCAATAGACCTGCGTCAAGACTACGTGTGATTTTTCAGCTAATATACGGGCTGAATTGTTATGCACGCATAACAATTCTTGAGAAAATCAGCGAATGCGTTTTTTGTGGCCCTGCCGTTTGCGTTCTCGCAAAGCCTTTTGCTCCTGCACCAGTTTCTGCAACAGCGCGTCGTGGTCGGCATCGGCGGTATCCGCGCTCGATGTGGCGGTCAACTCAGGGTCGGTGCTGGTCTGTGGGTGCTGGTCGCCTGTTTCAACAGGTGACTGATTGTTAGATGGCGGCTTGGCAAACATATCATCATTGTCAAAAAACTGCCGGGCAACGCTTCGTTGCCGCTGCTTGTCGGGAGCCAGATCAGGCTTGGTGGTTAATTCATTACCTGACAGCATAAAATCTTTCAGTCTCTCGCGGCTCTTTTCCTTATCACCTTGTCCTTCGTGAGCTTCGCTTGGCTCAGTGTCGTCTGCCTGAGTACTGTCCGTCTTTGATGATACTGTGTTCTTTTCTTGTATAGGCAGATCGTTTTCAATCTGCGTGTCCGTCATCTCCGGTGCTGCCTGCAAAAATATCTCCGCAATCTGTAATTGCTTTTGCCAGTTGTTTACCGTCTTGTCCTCTGCGATTAATTCGTGCCTGTTCGCAAAAACTCTGTCGCCTGTTTGACGGTCTTTTCTTTTTGATCTGGTGCCAATTGTTGGGAGATGGGTGCGGTCTTTCTTGGTGTGGAGGACGATTACCCGCCGTTGTTCACCAAGTCCAAGTTCATGGCCCAAAATATCGGCGGCTCGTTGCCAGTCATCGGCACTCATCGCACTGTCTTCGCGATAGGCCGGGTTGATCTGCGCGTGATACAAGCCCTTGTCGGTGCGCGTTAGTTCTGCCGTCAGGGACATCGTGTGCAACGCCTGTTGCAAATATCCCTCGGACGCATTGAGCCTGCCATCCACTTCCAGAATGTGGATGCGCGCGTTGCCGCCCTCCGTTGAGAGGTATGCTGCGAGTTGCGGCCCGTTGCCCCGGATATTACCCCGTATGACCATCGCGTAAATGTTGCAGGAGTTGGGCGGTCAACGCATCAACGCCCGTCATGGCGGCAATCAGGCTCTCCGGCTGGGTGGCCTGTGCGGTGTTGAGGTGGCGGGCAATCTGGTTGACATTGCTGCCGATCTTGCCAAGCTCGGCCAACAGGTTCAGCAACACCGCCCGGTCAGGCGTTGGTACATAACGTAACGGCGTTGCCCCCAACGCTTTGACGCGCAGATAATCGCTTGGCGTGTGGTCGCTCTCATGTGCCTGTTGCCAGATGCGGTTTTTTTCGGCCTGCGTCACGCGCACCCGGATGGTCAGGTCGCGTTTATCGGTGTCGTCTTTGCGGGGCCGGGCCATACAGCAAAGCGGTGTGGATGAAGTGAAACGTAAATGTCGGCCAACAAAAATCGACCGAATAATAAAGTCAGCTTAAACGAGGTAACGGTTATGGGAGGGTTCAGGGAGGGCGCAGTCTCACCCTGACAAGCAAGGTTTGTAAGCAGCAAAACGACAGTTTTTGTAGCTACAAACCACGTCTTGCCGGTACCGGTACTGCTCAAACCCGTCAGACCAACCCCTGCCCGAAGATAAGGAAACGGGCTGAGATTGGTGTGATTGAGGGGTTGTTTTTTGCGGGCTGTACCGGGTGATCTACTTACAGCTCAGTTGCTACCTTGCACAGCAATTCCCACTTTGGCTTAACTATAGTATCTTTGATTGATGGAAAAAAGTTACAAAGCTCTACAGGACACGATTAGCTACGATGACCAGATCAGCCAATTAAGGTAACAGTTTGAGCCAGGGCTTTCTTATAAAACCAATTGTTGAGTCATAAACTGAATCAGGGTA
>Ga0105049_10003554_pt1 | contig 18391 bp, 12 predicted proteins | sample MAT06_FD_78087 | JGI IMG/M metagenome (GOLD analysis project Ga0105049, IMG submission 78087) | Freshwater microbial communities from Lake Fryxell liftoff mats and glacier meltwater in Antarctica - MAT-06 | ecosystem: Environmental > Aquatic > Freshwater > Ice > Liftoff microbial mat | place...
GTCGCGCCAACAGCTCGCCCAGGCCGAGTCCCGGACTCGAGCGCATCGCAGGCGATGCGCGTCCCGACACTCACACCGTGACGAACGCCGGCCAGAATCGTCTGCGCAAACCAGCTGAGGCAGACCGAGGTCCTCCGTCCCGACGGCTCATCCGGCTGCCTTCACGGAACGCGCGTCGACTGCACCCGTGCGCAGGACAGCACTTCGGAGCGCGACGCCTGTGAGGCTCGTGATTCATCCGGGCTCCTTCACCGAAAGAAGACCGGTCGTGTGGCCGCCCCGTCTCCACGATCCGCAGCCTGCACGCGCACGATCGCCAGCACCGTCGTCGGCGTGCCACCCACGATCTCCAGTTCCTCCTCACCATCGAGCTCGCGCGCCCAGACACCGTCCCCCGTCGCGAGCGCGAACGGCTCGTCCTCGCGCGGCACGCGCACGGTCGCCGCGCCGTGCGACACGTACAGGTACGCGTGTCCAGGACCGACCGGCTCGCGCGTGCGCCGCGCTCCGAGTCGCGCGATCTCGACCTCGGCGCGCACGACACCGCGCCGCGCGAACACGTTGAAGTCCGCGACGGGACCGGCGACGAGCTCGGCACGCGTAGACCATTCGCCCTCGAATCGGTACGGCTCGAGCGGACGCAGGCGCGACCGCGGCGCGTCGCTTCCGTGCGACAGAACGAGCCCCGCGCCGTCGAGCGCCACCAGGATCCGTTCGAAGCCCGCGAAGATCGAGAACGGCCCGTCCTCGTCGACGCGAGCGCGCGAGATGCGCCAGTCGAAGTCGCCGCGTTCGAGCGACGACCGATCGGGCCAGATCACGAGTTCCTCGGTGACGCCGCGCCCGTTGCGCCATGGGACCCGGCGCGTATCGGCGCTCGTGCGGAGCAGGATCTCGCGCGTCATGGCGCGAACGTAGCGAGGAAGGACGGCGCCGTCTCCATGGCGCTCACGTGCGGGGGGGGGCGGCCGTCCCGTCCGTCGCTCGTCTAGACTCCGCTGCCCACTTGGACCCCGGCACACACACAGGAACGCAGTCCTGCTCTGGTTGCGCGTGCTCCTCGCTGATCCGGCGCACGTGGACGCGCTCAAGGCCGACGCGATCGAGAAGACCTGGCGCGAGTACGTGCGCGCGCAGGCGCAGTGAGCGCGCCGCGACGCGTGTAGCGCGCCGCGGTCGTAGCGCGCGCAGCGATCCCAGCGCGTGGCGTTGCGATCCGACCCTTGCGGCGCGGTCCGTGCGCAGCGGCGCGCTGAACGCGGATCGCGACCCCCTCTAAGTCTTCGCCATCGCCAGCTTCTCGCGCCGCAGTGTGATCACCGCGTCGTACGTCGCCTGCTTGTACAGGTCGCCGAGCGTCGGGTAATTGAAGCACGCGCGGTCGAAGAGCGTCGCGTCGGCGTCACCCAGCATGGCGATCAACCCGACGTGGACGAGCTCGGTCGCCTGTTCGCCCAGCGCGTGCACGCCGAGCAGCCGCAGATCCGAGCGGCGAAACAGGAGCTTCAGGAACCCGCGCTGGTCCCCGATGATCTTGCCGCGCGCGTTGTGCTTGTACGACGCCCGCCCCACGACGTACTCGATGCCCTTCTGACGCAGCGACTTCTCGGTCTCCGCGACCGTGCTGACCTCGGGGATCGTGTAGATGCCGGTGGGCAGGAGCGGCGACGACTGCTTGTCGTATTCCTCGAACGCGTGACAGATGGCGAAACGCGCTTGCTCCATGCTGGTCCCGGCGAGGGCCGGAGCGCCGATCACGTCGCCAGCCGCGTAGACGTGCGGAACTTGCGTGCGGTAGTGGCTGTCCACCACCAAGAGCCCGCGCTCGCCGATCGGAATCCCCGCCTTGGCCAGGTCGAGATCGCCGGTGTTGCTGGTCCTTCCCGCGGCCACGAGCACGTCGCTCGCGATCAGTCGAGCTCCCGACGAGAGCACGACGTGCACTCCATCGTCGCGCGCCTCGCAGCTCTCGACCTTCTCGTTCCAGTGGAAGCGGATGCCCGCATCCTGCATCGCGGCGTACAGCGCCGCCGAGATGTCCTCGTCCAGGAACGAGAGCAACGAGCCGCGGCCGTCCACGACGTGGACCTCCACGCCCAGGGCCGCGAACATACAGGCGTACTCGGATCCGATCACGCCCGCGCCGACGACGACGAGCACGTGCGGCATGGCTCCGATCTCGAGGATCTCGTTCGAGTCGTGAACGCGCTCGTGCTCGAACGGGAACTCGGGCGGGTGCGCCGGCGAGGAACCGGTCGCGACCAGGATCTTCTCAGCGTGCAGGCGCTCCTCGCGTCCGTCGGGAAGTGTGACGAGGATCGTGTGCGGATCGCCGAAGCGCGCCTGGCCGCACAGGCGCCGAACGCTCAGGTCCTCGAGCCGCTTCTCGACACGCGCGCGCTCCTCGGCGACGACGTGCTGCTGGTGGTGGAGGAACTCGGTCAGACGCGCATCTTCCCGGACGGCGACTTCGACGCCGAGCAGTTGCCGCGAGCGCCAGCCCGACATGAGCAGCGCGCTCTCGCGCAAGGTCTTGCTCGGAATCGTGCCCGTGTTGATCCCCGCGCCGCCGATGTGCGGCTCGCGCTCGACGAGCGCGACGGAACGGCCGAAAATGGCCGCGGTCTGGGCTCCCGTGATTCCCGCGGGGCCACCTCCGAGGACGACGAGTTCGTAGTTCTGGGTCTCCATGAGGTCGGGCGCGGCGAATCGGGGACGGGAAAAGGCGCAGGCGGCGGGGGCGTGGCGCAGCCTAGCAGCCCGTTGAACAAGTCGGGTCGCCTGACGTCACGTGCCCAAGCGATGCGAGGAGGCCGACGGAGCGACGTCGGAGGCAGCCTTCATGGCCGGTCTGCACGGCGTGACGAGGTCGACGAAGCAGCGCTTGGGCACGTGACGTCAGGCGACCCGACTTGTTCAACGGGCTGCTCGTGGGGTGAGCCGAAAGTACGCAGCCAAAGTCGGGCCGACTGCGACTGTCTGGCGCTCACCGCCGCGCCGCGGGAGTCGGAAGCGGACCGACCACGCTCGCGAAACCCGCCGGCTGCACCGACCGCGCCGTGCTCAGGAGGTCGCTCGGCCACAAGCGTGCGGTCCCGTCTCCGGAGGCCGACAAGATCCAGGCGCCGTCGGCCGTGATGTCCGCGTCGAACACCGCGTCCGTGTGCCCAGAGAAAGCCGCCACGCAGCGGCGCCGCTTCAGATCCCACAGGTGCACCGTGCGGTCGAGCGAGCCCGTCACGGCCCACGGCGCGGCACGCGCGACCGCCAATGCGGTCATGCTGTTCGTGTGGTGCTCGCCGGGCAGGCCCATGCTGGTCCTGTTCTCGAGTTCGGCTACCGCCGCCGAGTCGGGGAAGTGCCACATCGTCGTCGTGCGCCCGTACTTCGACGTCGCCAAGAGGAGCGACTGTTCGGGCGCGAACGCCACGAGCCCCGGCGTCGCGATGATCCCGGTGCGCGTGACGCAGCGACCGTCGGCGTCGAAGACTTCGATCCGCGCGCTCTGTTCCGCTGCAGCGAGCCATCGGCCGTCGGGCGAGAACGCGAGGTCGAACACTTGGGTGAGCTGCAGCAGATCGGCCTCGAACGGTTCCGTTCGCCAGAGGAGCTCGCGCCCGAGCTCGCCCTTCACGTCCCACGCGCACACGCGCCGATCGCTGCCGCCGGTCGCGAGCCGGCGGCCGTCGGGCGAAAATCGCATCGCCGTCAGCTCGCCCGTGTGCGCGGCGAACGAGCGCTCGGCGCCGCTCGCGAGCTCGAGCACGCGCACGGATCCGTTGCCGTCGGCGAACGCGAGGTGCGCGCCGTCTGGAGAAAACAGCGCCGCGGGTCCGGACGCGGCGCGGACTTCGAACCGTCGTTCGAGGCGTTCCGTGCCGGTCGTCCAGAGCAACACCTGGCCCTGCGCGTCCGTCGTCGCGACGCGCTCCGCGGTCGCGTCGAACACTGCGCCGATCAGCGGCGAACGCTGCAAGCCCTCGCGCGCCGGATCGAAGACGGCTTCGGGCGCCCCGCGCGGCACGGACCACGAGCGCGCCGTCCCGTCCTCGGACGACGTCAGCGCGTGCCGTTCGTCCGGCGAGAAACGCGCGGTCCGCACGGCGCCCGCGTGACCGCGAAGGACAGGCAGGAACGGTCGTTCCGCGCCGTACCACACCGACACCGAGTTCTGTCGGTGCCAAGTCGTGAGGAACGAGCCGTCCGGACTCCAGGCCAGACCGAGGATCTGACGTGCGGATCCGCGACACGTGCGCAGCAGCACGCCGTCCGACGCGCGAAAAATGCGCAGCGCGTCGTCGTAGGCGACCGTCGCGAATTCGCGGCCGTCCGGTCTCCACTCGACACGCACGACCGCGCGACGGCCGTGGCTCGGGAGCACGTGGCGATCGGCACCCGTCGCGACATCGATGACCTTGCCGCCCGCGTCCCACACCAAGGCGAGGCTCGCTCCATCCGGCGAGAAACGCGCGGAGTGGCAGCGCCCCTCGACGACGAAGGTGTGCGCGGGCGCGGCGCTCTCGCTGGAAAGATCCCAAAGCTGCACCGAGCCGTCCTCGCACGCCGCGACGATCCAGCGGCCGTCGGCAGTCGCGTCGATCGCGGGAGCCATCGCCGGCGATCCGGCGAACATGCGCAGCTCGGCGCCGGTGCGCGCGTCGAATATGCGCTTCGTGTCGTCCGATTCCCGGGTCGTCGACCCACGCACGGGCTGAGCGGATCGCGTCAGGATCCAGGCGCCGTCGCGCAGGAAACGCGCTTCGGCGACGGAGCCCGTGTGCGCCGTGCAGACCGCGAGCTCCCGTCCGTCGGCGACGTCGAACACGCGCACCGTCTTGTCGCGCGAGGCCGTGACGATGCGCGCTCCGTCGGAGCTGAAGTTCACGCTGTGCACGTCGTTCGTGTGTCCGACGAGCTCGACGATGTGAGCGGAGGGCGCGTCGAGCGCGACCACGAAGGCCCGACCCGCGGTCCCGCCGAACGCGAGGCTCTTCCCGTCCGGCGTGAAGCGCACGGCGTAGACGGGTCCCGGGCCGAGCTGAAATGCGGCCAATTCACGGCCCGAATCGACGTCCCACACGCGCGCAGTGCCGTCGAGCGACCCGGTCGCGATGCGCCGCGATTCGGCGTCGATGTCGACCGCGAAGACCATGCCCGAGTGGCCGACCAGCACCTGTCGCTCGTGCAAGGATTCGAGCGCGGCGAGGAGCACGCGATTGCTCGCGAGCCCCGGATCGTGCTCCGCCGCGGCGATGGCGAACTGCAGCGCGCGCGGCGGCGCGTCGGGCAGCGAGCTGGACGCCTCGTCGCGGAACCATCCGCCTTCGTACAGCGCGAGCGCGGCTTCCTTGCGCAACTCCTCGGTGCGCACGCGGCGCAGCAGGACGAGCGCGATCGTCAGCGCGATCGACAAGGCGACGATCGATCCGATCGTGCCCGTCGCGACCACCGGGTTGCGCTGACCCCAGCGCCGCAAGCGTAGGAGCGGCCCGGCCGGTCGCGCTAGGATCGGCTCGTACTCGCGCACACGGCGCAATTCCTCGGCGAATTCCAGCGCCGTCGTGTAGCGGCGCGCTACGTCCTTCTCCAGCGCTGTCTCGAGCACGACGACGAGATCGGCGGGCAGGGTCGGGTTCGCCCGGCGCGGCGCCGGCATGGGCGCGCGACGGATCGCCTCGGCCAGCGATGCGCTCGAATCGCCCTGGAAAGGCCGCGTCAGCGTGAGGCACTCGTACAACACGACGCCCAACGAATAGACGTCGGTGCGGCGATCGACGTTGCGACCGCTCTCGAGCTGCTCGGGCGAGATGTAGGCCGGCGTGCCGAACACTTCGTCCGATCGCGTGAGCTGTGCCGACTCGTCGCCGCCGTCGTGCGCGAGGCCGAAGTCGAGCACCACGGGCGCACCGTCGCTCGAGACCATGATGTTCCCGGGCTTCACGTCGCGGTGCACGACACCGGCCTCGTGCGCTGCGTGCAGCGCGCGCGCGACCCGCTCGAAGAACGACAGAGTCTCCGCCAGCTCCAGCGCCCGCCGCGGCGCGAGCAGGCGCGACGCGCTGGTGTCCGAATCGCCCGGCGAACTCGGCGTGATTTCGCGTTCGTCCGCCTCGCGCACGCGGATCAGCGCTGCGGCCAGCGTCTCGCCCTCGATGAAGCGCATCGCGATGTAGGGCGATTCGCCGTCGAGGTCGGCGTCGAGCACCGTGCAGATCCCGGGGTGATCGAGCCGCGCCAGGATCGCGGCTTCGCGACGGAAGCGCGTGCGTCGGCCTTGCGAGACGCTAGCGACCGGAATCGTCAGCACCTTCACCGCGACCGTGCGATCGAGCCGCGGGTCGAGCGCGCGGTAGACGACGCCCTGGCCGCCACGCCCGATCACTGCGATCACCTTGTACGGCCCGATGCGCTCGAGCGGCCGACCGTCGCCGCGCTGCCTCGCGATCGTCTCCGGCTGGCCGCTGGTCAGCGCGAGGTACTCGCGCGCGACCTTCTCCTCGTGGCCGGGGAAGCGCGCGAGGTAGTGGGCCAGGGGCCTCAATCGCCCGGCGTCGATGTCCGAGAGCAGTTGATCCGCGAAGTCGAACAGGATCGATCCGCTCGAGTCCGTCGCATCGGGCATGGTGGGGGGGTGCTATCGGGTTCCGACCAAGGTGATCGTACCCCAATACGCTCCGGCGCACTCGAAGGTGACTTCCGCCGTAGAATCGACCCGAGCCCGATGACCGCCGAAGAATCCAGAACGACGCGCCGCCGCCAGGACCCGCGGTTCGAGGCGCTCTTCGCCGAGGTCGCGCCGGCTCTCTACGCTTGGGCGGAACTGCGCATCCGGCCGACGTTGCGCGCGCGACTCGATCCCCAGGACCTCGTGCAGGAAGTCTGGATCCGCGGCATGCAGGGTTTCGCGCGTTTCGACGAGCGCGGCGTGAGCTTCCGCGCGTGGGCGTTCCGCATCGGCAAGAACATCCTGATGGAGGCGATCCGCGCCACGCGCAACGACATCGTGGACACACCGGGCGGAGTCACGTCGCGCATGCTCGCGCTCGAAGGCGTCCCGCAGGACGTGACGAGCTTCACGCAGCGCCTCGCGCGCGAGGAATCCGTGCGCGCGTTCCTCGAGGAGGCGAGCAGCTTGGTGGAGGTCGAGCGCATGCTCCTCGTCCACTGCGGCCTCGAAGGGGAAACCTGCGCCGAAGCGGCGGTCAAGCTCGGTGTCTCCGAGGACGCCGCGATCAAGCGCTGGCAACGTTTGAAAGCCAAGCTGCGCGGCGAGTCGTGGTCGCGCTCGATCCTGGGCGCGGAAGACTGAAGCCAAGCCCGGACACTCCGCGGAGTGGCTGCGGCTTCAGTACCCGGCCTGCTTGTCGACCACGTTGTAGAGCGGCTCGCCGGCGTCGAAACGGCGCAAGTTCTCGCGGAAAAGCGCCCAACTCCGATCGTCGGTCAACGCGGCATCCGATGCGACGTGCGGCGTGATCACGACATTGGGGAACTTCCACAGAGGGTGCGTCGGCGGCAGCGGTTCGGGTTCGGTCACGTCCAGGCATGCGCCGGCGAGCTTCTTCGAGCGCAGTGCTTCGACGAGAGCCTTCTGGTCGACGACGCGCCCGCGCGCGATGTTCACGAGGTAGCTGCCGGGCTTCATCGCGGCGAAAGCGGCTGCTCCGAAGAGGTTCTCGGTCTCGGGCGTCAGCGGCACCGCGATGGCGACGACGTCGGCCTCCGGGAGCAGCGTGAGCAGCTGATCGGGCTTGGCCACGCGCTCGACGAAGTCGGGTGACGGATCGTCGCCGCGCCGCGTCGCGATCACGCGCATGCCGAAACCGTGGCCGCGCCGCGCGATCTCGGTGCCGATCCCGCCGAGTCCGACGACCAGCAGCGTGCGGCCGTCGAGCGCCACGGGCGTCAGCTCGCCGGACCCGGCGCGACGCCACGCCCCGCGCTCCCGACCGGCGAGATGAACGGGCAAGTCGCGGGTCAACGTGAGCAACATCGCGAACGCATGGTCGGCGATCGCCGGTCCGTGCACGCCGCGCAGGTTCGTGAGCGTGATCCGCTCGGCGTCGCGCACCTCGGGCAGGCCAACCCATCGATCCACGCCGGCGCTCTGCGCTTGAAGCCAAACGAGGTTCGTCGCCGCGCGCAGGAACTCCGCGCTGGCGTACGTCGCGTCGGCGCCATGCGCTTCGGCGGCGCGCCGCACGGCCTCGGCGCGGTCCAGACCGGCGACGATGCACAAGCGCGGCGCCAGTGCGGCGACCTCGGCCAGCTCCGCTGCGCTCATCGAGCTCGCGAAGTACATGAGCGGCGCCGGATCCGATCCGCGCTCGATCGCGACGCGGGCATGGCGGAGCGAACCGACCTCCTCGGTCGGCCGCGCCGCCGCTACGATCGGCGCCGGGTTCGTCGAGCAGGCCGCGACGAGGAGGAGCGGGATCAGAGCGAGGGCCTGGCGCATAGAACGGATGTTATCTCGAAGCGGGACGTGTCTTGACTCCCGGATTCGAGGTGTCGACAGTCCGCGCGATCTGCGGCCGCAGCCGCGCGCCGCGCCGAATCGCGATCCCAAAAGCACCGCCATGCCCCAGAACACTCCCGCTTCGCTCAAGAACCAGCGCACGATCCTGCTCAATCAGCGCACGATCCAACGCCAGCTCAAGCAGGTGCTCTCGAACCAGACCAGCATCCGCCACAACCAGTCGACGATCCTCGCCAACCAAAACCGGATCCTGGCGAACCAGGGCAAGATCCTGTCGCGCTGACGCAGGCCACCAGTACCTTCCCCCGGTGCCTGGCTGACTTGCCCGCTGCTGGCTCAGATCCGGCACGGCCGTTCCCAAGATCGGGCCAAGAGCGGGCAAGTTAGCCAGGCACCGTTCGGAGCTGTTGGTCAGCGCGCGCGGGCGACCCAGGTTTGGGCCACGTCGCGCAGGTCGGGCGCGTCGGCGCGCTGGTCGCCGAAGTAGTGGCGTTCCAGGCGGTCGATGTCGCTGGCGAGGTTGGTGCGCGCGTCGGGGGCGAGTCCGTCGTTTGCCTGGATGTCGCGCAGGAGCCCGATGACGTTGAACGGCGTCGGCATCTCTGGGACTTGAAAGCGACCGGCCGCAAAAGCGGCGGGCTTTCCGTTGCGGCGCACGAGCCAGATCCCGAAGCCGGCGAGCGCGAGACCTCCGATCGTCCACGCGATCCACGCGCGGCTCGGCTCGCCGTAGCGCTGCTCGAGCGAAACGGTCGGCTCCACGCTCGCGAGGTCGGCGTCCACGTAGCGGAAGCGCTCGTGCGTCGCGGTCTCGACCTTCGGCGTCGGAAACGTGAACGTCTTCGGCAGCGTCGCCTGTCCGTCCTTGGCCTTCAGGTGCACGGTCCACAGGCGTTCGGCCGCCGCGCCCGTGCCCTCGTCCTCGAGCTTCACGACGGAGTTGCCGCGGTCCTCGGTCTTCACGACCTCGAACCCGGCCGGCGCGACGTCGAGCAGGTCGGCGAGCGGCGGCAGGAGCCCGCGCGCGTTGGCCTTGACCTCGAGCAGGAGCTTCCCGTCCTTCGCCTGACGCTCGTCGAGCGTCTGCGTCAGCGTGAGCTTCTCGAACGGCCGCGCATCACCGGCGGGATCGCGCGCGTCGATGGCCAAGATGGACGACTCGATCGGCAGCACCGCGTAGCCACTCGTGTCGAGGAAATCGAGGTCGAGCCGCAGCGGCGGCACGCGATCGACTTGCGCGCCGCGCGGCTTCAGGAGCAGGTACGCGTAGGGCGTGACGCGCCAGCCGTACTCCGCATCGGCCTTCGAGCGCGCGTTCGGCTCGTTGAAGGTGACCGAAAGCACCTCGAAGTGCTCGTTCAGCGCGACGCGCGCGACCTCCTCGAACTTGTCGCGGTAGTCCTCGAGCGGGCGCCCGTAGTTGAAACCGAAGTTGTTCTGGCTCTGGTTCTGCAGGTACTTGGCGAAGCCGCCGGATTCGCGCTCGATCGCGCGCGTGTGGCGGATGTCGACGCGCAATCCGAACGGCGCGTCGTGGCCGACGCGGTCCGTCCCGTCGATCGTCGCGCGCAGCTGGATCTCCGTGACGAGGTCCTGGTAGTAGTCGTAGAGCTTGCGCGCCTCGGCCGCGAGATCGTGCTCGCCTACGATCGCGAGGCCTTCGCGCACGTAGCGGTACTTCACCGCCGGTGCCGCGGAGCCCATGCGCGTGAAGATGGCGTTCGCGAACGACGCGACGTGGCGCTCGGCGCGCTCGCCGGGCAGTTCGCGTAGCGCGGCCGCGATCTTCGGGACCTCGGCGCTCGCGAGCTGGCGCTCGTGCGTCACGTTCTTGAGGTCCACGGCGCCGAGCGCGGCGTAGAACCACGTCACATACACCTCCGTGGACTCTTCGTCGCGCTCGAGATCCTCGACATCCGCGGCATACAGCCCGGCGGCGCGCTCGAGCGTCGCCAGCGCCTCCTTGCGCCGACTGGTGAACTCCGTGCTCTTCGCCAGCGTCGCGCGGTAGTCGTTCTCGTCGTGCTCGATCGAGCCCTGCGCGAGCACGAGCCGCCAGCTCCCGGGCTGCGCCGCGACCGCGCGCGCGACGGTCGCGCGCGCCAGCTCGTAACCGCGCAACACCTCGGCGCGGATGTCCTGCTGACCGCGGTTCGTCTTCGCGTCCTTCTGCACGGCGGGATCGCTCCACACTTCCGCCAGGTTGACGCGCATCTTCTCGAGCAGCGCCGCGAGCGTCTCCGGATCGAGCTCGTCGATGGAGCCGAACAACTGCTCGATCGTCTCGAGGCGGTAGACCTCGGCCTTGCCGTGCGCCGCGGCAAACGCGTTGGCGACGAGCTGTTGGTCGATCTCGACGGGCAGCTTGCGCAGGCGGGCGAGCCATTCTCCGAGCTCGGCCAGGTTGCGCTCCTGCTTCGACCGCGTCAGCGGGATCGAGTTCGCGCGCTCCTCGAAGCCGTAGAAATACACGTACGGGTTGCGCTGCTGCGCTTGGTTCGGATCGTGGTTCCGGGCCCATACGCGCAAGAACTCGTCCACCAGCTCCTTCGTGGGCTTCGGATGCGTCGCCGCCAGCCCTTCGATGTAGGGGAACGCCTTCGCTTCTTCGCTGACCTTCAAGAGGAGCTGCGCGGACACCATGTCGAGCTTCGGGCGCAGCGTCGACTCGACGCGCGCGAGCCACGCGTCATTGGGCCGGATCTCGAGCAGCTTGGCGATCTTGACCGTCTGCAGCATGTTGTTCTGGAACTGCTGTTGGTCGGGATCCCAGTAGAAGAAGTTGCCGTAGTTGTCGCGCTGCATGCGCGGTCCGAGCGAGGTCGACTTGTCGAACTGGTACGTGACGAGCGCCTCGCGCAGCCAGTTGTGCGCCAGCATCGTGAGTTCGCGCGACCACGAGTCCGCGCGCTCGGGCGCCGCCGCGAGAAGCGCTTTCGCGGCCGTCGTCTGCAGGTCGAGCATCCGCGTCCGGTACTCGACGTCCATCGGTTTCGCGGCCAATGCCTGCGATGACGACGTGCCGATCGCGGCCAGGATCTCCATGCCGCGTTCGGGCCGCGCCGTGAAGCTTTCGTCGAGCCACGCGGCGCCGAGGTCCTTCTGGATCTTCGGCGCGATGTCGACCGCGCGCTCGAGCGCTTCCTTTTTCGCTTCTTCCTTCACGTCGCCCGCGGCCAGCGCCGACTGCGTGACGTACCAGGCCTTGACGAGCCAATCGGTCTTCTTCTCGCGGTCGTACTGCGCGAGATAGTGGCGCGAGAGCAGGTTGAGGCCCTCGCGATCGTTCTCCTTCTCGGCGTCCTCGAACGAAGGCAGCCAGTCCCCCAGGCGCACGAGCTCGTTCGCCGCCGTCAACGCCAGCGCGAGCTGCCTGCGGTCGAGCGCGAATCCGTCGCTGCCGACGCGCGGCCCGATCTCGGCCAGGAAACCGTCGATCTGGTGACCCTGATCGAGCGCCTGACGCAGGATCATTCCGAGCTTGTCGAGCTCCGCCTTCTCGAGCTTCGCGCCGCGCACCTCCGCGAGCCCGAGCACGTCCGCCGGCGAGAACCGATTCTTCTCGAGGTACGGCTGCCCCGGTTGCGGGACGTTGGGCTTCTTCTGCGGACCTTGCTGCAGCGACTGGAGCATGCGCTCGTAGCCCGCCTTGCGCTCGTCCTCCGTGAGCGTCGCGTAGTAGGTCTTCACCGCGAGCCAGTCGCCGAGCGTCACGTTTCGCTGCAGCGTCGTCATCTCCTCCTCGATCCGCTTCGCCTCGGCCGCTTTCTGCGCGGCCTCTTCGGCGGACTTCTGCTTCTTGGCTTCGGCCTCGGCCTTCTTCGCAGCGTCCTTCTCCGCGTCCTTCGCGGCCTTGGCCTGCGCTTCCTCGTCGAGCGGCTCGGTCGCGGTCGGGGGAGTCGCCGTCGCAGGCTGTCCGGTGCTCGCGCTCGTCGCGGGCTGCGCCGCGACCGACGGCGCTTGTCCGACGACGACCGTGGGCTGACCGCTGACCGTGATGGTGTATCCGCCGACCACGACGGGCTGGCCCGCGACCGCGACGGCCTGGCCCGCTTGGCCTCCGCCCACGTCGAGCTGCGCGTCCTCGACCGTGGGTTGCGCCGCCGGTTCGGCGGCACCCTCCGCCGCCTCCTTGGCCTTCTCCGCCTCCGTCTTCGGCGGCTTCGACCAGGCCGCGAGCACGGCCGAGGGCCGCCGATCGAAGTCGAGCTTCTTGAGCTTCTCCTGGCGCGCACTGGGCTTCGAAGCCGGCTTCTCCGCCGCACCATCCGCTGCCGCCGCATCCTCGGTGGGGACCTGGAACTCTTGGCCGGCTTCGCCGTCGAAGACGACCTCGGTCGTGTAGCCGAGCGACGAGAGCCGCGAGATCACCGTCTGCGCCGCCGCATCCGCGGCGAGCAGGACGGGAGCGAGTACGAAGAGAGCGCGAATGTACTTCATCACGGTATCTCGGGACCGCGCACGCGAAGGCGCGCGGATCAGCGTGCGGTGGAAGGTGCGAGCGGTGAACGCCGAGGACGAGCGCGACTCACGAACCCGAGCCGTCGGGCAACGGACCGAGTCCGGCACCCGAGCCGGAGTCCTGAGCCTTGCCCAGCTTCTTGCCTGGTTTTTGACCGCGACCGCGGCCACTGCCACAACCTTGTCACTGCGAGGGGAGCGGCAGTCCTTGCAGGTCGGACAGCTCCATGCGCGCGAGGCGCACCGCCGCTTCCAGGTCCTGCTCGGAGAGTCGCGCCACCTCCACGTCGCCGCGCGCGGCGGCGGTCTCGGCCACGAGCCGGTAGTTCTGGCGCGAGGCCTCGATCTCCGGCTCCCATTCGTCGCGCGGCGCGCCTTCGAGGCGCATGAGCCACGTGTTGTAGTACTGCGCGTTCGCCAGCGCGGCGCGCGCGTCCGCCACCTGCGCGGCATCCGGCGACTCGAGCGCTTCGAGCTCGTCCACGAGCGACAGCAGGTCGCGGTGTGCTTCCGGGAGCTGACTCACGAACATGCGCGCCTTCGCCATCTCGAGCCGCAGCGCGCGGCTCTCGGCGTCGTGATCCGGCGGCAGCTCGGCGAGCGCGCGCTCGTACGCCTTGGCCGCCGCGGCCCACGTGCCGCGCGCCTCGGGCTCGCCGTCGCGCGCGGCGATCGCGCGCGCTTCGCCGGCGAGCTGGTCGGCCTCGCGCGCCGAAGTGGACGCCTGGTCGGTCCGCAGCGCGACTTGACCGGGGCCGAAGTGGTAAGCGCCGGCAGCGACCGGCATCAGCAGCCATCCGAACAGCAGGAGTTTTTTCATGCGAGCGATCCTCGTCCCAGCCGGGGTCCGGCCGACCTCTTCATGGTAGCGCCGCCGTCGCGGTGCGGTTACCAGCCGTTTCGTCGGCTTGCGCACGCGCCCGGGTCGAGGCCGCGCGTTTCGACGCGCCCGGCTTCCAGTTCGTCCCGAAGGCCTGCAACAGGAAGGGGAGGAACGCCAGGATCGCCGCGCCCGCCGCGCAGGCGATCAGCGCGTACTCGCGCCGGGTCAGGCGCTCGAAGACGTCGTCCTCTTCGCGCCCCATCGCCGTCGCGACGAGGCCCGAGCCGATGTGGAACGCGTTGCCGTCGTGGTAGGTGCCGCCGAGGCGCGCGGCGATCTGCTTGAGCGTCGGCACATCCTGGCGCGATTGCCGTCCGTCGATGAACTTGCCCACCATCGAGTCGCCGACGCCGACGACGAGCACGGAGCGCACCGACGCCGGCATCTTCGGCATGCCCGTCGCGGGCACCGTGTCGCCGTCCGAGAGCACGATGACGGTCGTCGAGCCCGGGTTCCAAGGCTTCGCGATGCGCGCCGCCTCCTCGAGCCCTTCGAAGATCTTCGTCTTGCCCGTGGGGAAGGCCCAGTGCATCGGCAGCTCGCCGAGGATGTGGCGCACGACCTCGGCGTCGGTCGTGTCGACGACGACGGGCTTCGCGCCGTTGTACGTCGCGATGACGGTGACGCGATTCTCTTCCATTGGCACGCGGTCGAAGAACGACTCCATCAGGTCGCGAGCGCGCTGCATGCGACTCTGCTTCTTCTCCGGGCCGGCGTCGACGAGCCGCATGCTGGGGGACACGTCGAGCACGAGCAGCACATGATTCGGATCGCGCTCGATGCGCGATCGTGCACCGTTCAACTCGTAGCGCCTGGGCGCGCCGAGCGCGAGCGTCGCGAGTCCCCATGCGAGCGCCGTGTAGGCCAGCACGCGCAGCGCAGGTGCGCCGCGTGCCCACGGCGCGGGCTTCCCGCTCGGTCCGAACGCGAGACGCGCGACGCGACGGACGCGCACCGCGTGGATCCATTCGGCGATTCCCGCGAGGAACAGCACGAGTGCCGCCAAGAGGAGCGGAGCCAGATCGGGATCCGTCACCACGGCGTGGTCCTCAATCCGAAGAGCGCCAGGAGCCCGAGGCCAAGGATCGACAGCGCGCCGAGAGCCCACGGACCGAAGTCGTCCGCCGCCTCGGCTTGCGTCTTCTCCAGGCGTGATTTCTGCATGGAATCGATGCGCGCGTAGACGCGCTTCAGGCTCTCCTCGTCCTCGGGCTTGAACGCCTCGCCGCCCGTGAGCGCCGCGATGCGCACGACCTCGTCGGGGATCTGGGCGGTGGCGATGTGGATGGCGTAGACGACGATGCCGTCCTTCTTCAGCTCGCGCGCGACCTCCTCGTCGCGGCCGCCGTAGAGGTCGGCGCTCTGCCCGTCGCTGACGAGGAGGATCATGCGATCGCCTTCCTCGCGCTCGATCAGTTCCTTGCGGCACGCGAGGAGCGCCGCGCCGATCGACGTGCCGTTGAACCAGTGAGGCAGCGAGCCGGGCTTCATGAACGGCGCAGCGCAACGGAACGCCGACGTATCCGTCGTCAGCGGCACCCAGTGCAGCGTCGCATTGCCGAAGAACGTCAACCCGAACGCGTCACCCTTGCGCAGGTCGAGCAGAGCTTCCGTCGAGCGCATCGCTGCTTCGTAGCGCGTGCCCTCGCCGAACTTGGCCATCATGCTGCCCGACACGTCCACGCAGACCTGGATGTTCGTCAACACGCGCTTGCTGCGCGGCTCGTCCCACGACTGCGGCCCGGCCAGGATCACGATGACGAGCGCGAGCACGAGCGCCGGCAAGGTCTCGGCCGAGCGCAGGAAAAAGGTCGTCCACTTCCGCCGAACGGGCTCCGAATGATCGAGAGGCAGCGACACCGCGGCGCCGCGGCGCGTCCACACCCAGGCGATGACCATCGCCGGGAGGACCAGCAGGAACAGCATCGACGGCGTGCGGAACGAGGCGAGGAAGTCCACCGGTTCAGCGCCTCCCCGCTGCGAGCGCGAGCTCGATGTCGATCGCGTCCGGCGGCAAGTCCTCGTACGGCGCGAGCAGTGCCGCGACATCGACCGAGCCGCTCGTGCCCGGCTTGTACAGCCACGTGTCGAGCTGGTTCAGAAGCGGTCCGGCCTCCGCGTGCAGTCGCAACGCCGCGAGCGCCGCGTCGGGGCGCTCGGCGTCGAGGCCCAGCCGTCGGCGCCAGTACGCGACCAGTCCCAGCTCGAGCTGCGCACGTTCGGCGCTGCTCAGCGTGCCGCGCATCGCGCTCTCGACGAGCGGACGCAGCCGTTCCGCCAACGTCTTCGGCCGCGCGTGCGCCGCGTGGTCCACGACGCGCTTGCTGCGGAACAGGAACAGGATGCCCACGAGTCCGATCGTCCACGCGATGCCGGTGCCGATCATCCACAGGCGATATCCGCCGAAGGGCGGCACGTCGCGCTCGGGCGGCGCGTTGGGCTTGACCATCCCAGGCGGGAGGACGGTCCGCACTTTCACCGCGATTTCGGGCAGGTTCGAGACGTCGGTGCCGTCCTTGCGCCGCAAGTACGCGCGCAGATCATGTGCGCCGACATCGAGACCGGTCCACTCGAGGTCGTAGCGCAGATCGGTTCCATGCGGCGCGACGCGCGTGATGCGCAGGACGACGGGCGTCTTCGCGTCGCTCGGCAGCACCTCGAGCTCGGTGCCGGGCAGGACGAGGTCGGTGATGGCTGCTGGGATGCCGACCGTCGATTCGCGGTCGGCGCCGATTCCCGCGTAGCGCGGAACCGGATGGTTCGCGACGAGCGTCGACGCGACCACGCTCGGCACGATGCAGAGGACGCAGGCGATGACGGACGTACGCGTCTTCCCCGACGCCGGTCGCGCGCGATACGCCTTCATCGCGTGCCCTTCCCGATGAAGCCGCGCCCGCGCAACAAGTTCCTCAGCGCGTGTACGTACGGGCGATCCGTGCGGATCACGAGGTGGTCGATGCCGGCCTTCGGCAGCTCGCGCGCGGCGCGCTCGGGATCGGACCACTGCGACTTGCCGCGCGTCACGAATTCGCGGCCGGATTCGGCTTCGCGCGCGCGGAAAAACCCCGCGCCGGACAAGCCCGATTCAGCCGGATCGACGAACTGCAGCGCGATGACGTCGTGCCGCGCGGCGAGGCGCTTGAGCGCCGCGAGCGCGTCCTCGTCGTGCAGGTCGGACAGGACGATCACGAGCGAGCGCGACTGCAGGCTCGGCGCGAGCTCGGCCACGCGCGCTCCGAGGCGCGTGCCCTCGTCGTAGCGGAAGCTGCGCAGTTGCAAGAGCCACTGCATGACCTTCGCGCGGGAAAGACTGGGTTGGATGCGCAGTCCGCGCTCACCCACCGCGACGACCCCGACGGGGCTGACGCGATCGAGGCACGCCAGCGCGAGCCCGCCCGCGACGAAGAGCGCCGTCTCGTACTTGCTGCGCTGCGTGGACGAAATCGTCATCGAAGCCGACGTGTCGATGAGCAGCCACGAGGGCAGGCACTTGGGCGCCTCGTATTCCTTGACGTGGAACTTCCCGGTGCGCGCCGTCACGCGCCAGTCGATCGCGCGCACGTCGTCGCCCTCCTGGTAGAGGCGCGACTGCACGTACTCGACTCCCGAGCCGACGAACGGCGAGCGATCGATGCCGTAGGCCAGCCCATCGGCGAGCTTGCGCACGGCGACGGTGAACTGGCGCGCGTCGAGGTGCGCGAAATCCTCGACGAATCCGTGCATCGGATCCATGGAGACTTCAGGCCTTCGGGTGGGGAGCGCCGAGGGAGCGCAGCATCTCGTGCAGCACCGCGCGGTTCGTCATGCCTTCCGCGATCGCCTCGTACTTGAGGCGCATGCGGTGCAGCATCACGTCCTCGGCCAGGGCGAACAGGTCGTCCGGCACCGCGAAGTCGCGGCCGTGGATCAGCGCGCGCGCGCGCGACGCCTTGACCAGCGAGATGCCGGCTCGCGGCGAGCAGCCCAGCTCGACCGCCGGGTGCACGCGCGAGCGGTTGACGAGGTCCACGACGTGCTCGACGAAGGTTTCGCTGACGTGCACGGAGTTCACGGCCTCCATCGCCGAAACGAGGTCTTCGGGGCCGCCGACCGGCGCCTGCGAGAGCACGTCGAACTCGGTCTGCACGATCGCACCCTTGTCCTGGCGCTGGATGCCGAGCATTGCATTGCGCATCAGGATCTCGCGCTCTTCCGCCGGCGTCGGGTACTCGAGGCGGTGCACGAGCATGAAGCGGTCGAGCTGCGCCTCGGGCAATTCGAACGTGCCGGCCTGCTCGACCGGGTTCTGCGTCGCGATGACGAGGAAGGGCGCGGGCAGGCGGAACGTCTCAGGACCGATCGTGACCTTGCGTTCCTGCATCGCCTCGAGCAGCGCGCCTTGGACTTTCGGCGCCGCGCGGTTGATCTCGTCCGCGAGCAGCAGGTTGGTGAAGATCGGGCCCTTGCGCACGCGGAACTCGTTCGTGCGCTGATCGAGGATCTCCGAGCCGAGGATGTCCGACGGCAGGAGGTCGATCGTGAACTGGATGCGCGCGAAGCCGAGGTCGATCGACTTCGACAGCGCCGAC
>Ga0105049_10003555_pt1 | contig 18390 bp, 18 predicted proteins | sample MAT06_FD_78087 | JGI IMG/M metagenome (GOLD analysis project Ga0105049, IMG submission 78087) | Freshwater microbial communities from Lake Fryxell liftoff mats and glacier meltwater in Antarctica - MAT-06 | ecosystem: Environmental > Aquatic > Freshwater > Ice > Liftoff microbial mat | place...
GCTGTCCCGGCGCGGCGCCCATACCAGACCCTGCCGTCCAGGTGGAACAGCACGACGCCGACGTTGGGGCGGTAGCGGGAGAGGTCGGTCATGGGGGGTGATTGGTGGTTGGTGATTGGTGTCTCGTGATTGCGCTTCGCTGACGGCGGAAGGGCGGCGCAGCCCGGGGTGCCGCATAGTCGGCGGCCAGCCCCTGGTCACTAACCACTAATCACGCCCCTGAGCTACCGCCCCGGCCGCTGCGTCATCGCCGAGGCCGGGGCCAGTTGCAGGCCGCGGGCGTCAAGATCGGCGGTCCAGCGGGCCACGGCCTCGACCGTAACCGGATAGCTGAAGCCGGTGCCGAGCGCCTGTCCATTGCCCTTGGCCAGGGCCTCGAGCGCGTTCAGCTGGCCGACGATAGCGGCGGGGGTCTGTTGTTCGTCGATGACGCGGTTGGCGCTGGCGCGGGCCCAGGCCCCCGGGCGGCGGCTCATCGAGCCGTCGTCGAGGAAGGCCACGCCGCGCTGGCGCAGGATACCGAGGAAGGCGGTCATGCCCGCGTCCGAACTGGCGAACCGGTCGCCCATATAGTTGGTGACCCCGAAATAGCCGGTGGCCCGTCCCAGCAGCCAGTTCATCCTGGCGGTGATGTCGGCCGGCTGGCCCGAGGCCAGCAGGGTGTAGGGGCCGGGGTCGTTGTCGGGATAGCCGGTCGGCTCCATCGGCATTTCCAGCATCACCTCATGGCCCTGGGCGCGGGCCATGTCGATCCAGGTCTGCAGTCCCTCGGCATAGGGCACGAAGCTCAGGGTGACCTCGGCGGGCAGGCGTTCGATGGCGGCGCGGGTGGTGACGGCGTTGAGGCCGAGGCCGCCGACGATCAGGGCAACGCGGGGGCGACCGTTCGAGCGGAACGGGCGGGCATAGGCCTGGGCCGGGACGCGACCGTCGCTGGCGATGGTCGGCAGGGGGCCGTTCGGGCCGGGCTGGCTGAGGCCGGCGAGCGGTGCGGCGGGCAGGGGCGACGCGGCAATGCGTGGTGCGGTCACGGGTGCCCCGTTGCCCGAGACGGTGGCACCGTTCGGCAGGGTGAGCACGGCCTCGCCGGCCATGGCTGGGTCGACGGGCGCGCCGCCGTCCGCCGCCAGGTCCTGCCACGAGCCATAGGCCCCCATGGAGAAGGCTTCCAGACCGGTGGGAACCGGAGCGGCGACGGGGGCTTCGCGCTTGAGCGCCGCGCGGGCCGAGGGGGCACCGGCGCGGGGATCACCCAGTACGGTGACGAACAGGGCCGCAGCACCCAGCAGCAGCAGGCCGGCTCCGGCCACGGCGACGGGCGGCCGGGCGAGGAAGCGGCCGGCGGGTGCGAACTGCTCACGCAACGAGCGGCGCACCGGAGGCGCTCCGGCGGTGGTGGCTAGGACGGACTGGCGCTTGGCGAACATGGGCGGGACTGGACGCTTGATGCGGGGGTCCGCGAAGCGGACTCCTTCAAGGACCACAGTGCCCGGCGTCGGTTAAGAAAGCCTAACAGGGTGTTAGGCACGGACGGCCTACTGCCGAGGCTCGGTCCCCGGCCGGATTTCGGGCGGGAAGCCGGGCCGGGGCAGCGGTTCCGCCGGCGGCTGCTCAGCGCGCACGACGGGATCGTCGGTGACCACGATGCCTTCGGGCGCGGCGGCCAGCTGGGTCAGGTTGCCGCCGGCGCGCAGCACGTCGAAGGCCCGCTCCAGCTGGTAGTCCTTGTCCTTGTCATAGGCCTCGCCCGGCGCTTCGCGGGGCGTGTGCGGCCCCTTGCGCTCGGCCCCGATGGACGAGTCCAAGGCGGTGGCATAGGCCGCCTCGGAGTAAATGAAGTTGGAGCGCGACACGATCTTCGCCTCGGCCGCCGAGCGCGACACCTCGAGGTCCGGTTCGACCCCGATCTTCTGGATCGAGGCACCGGATGGCGTGTAATAGCGCGCCGTGGTGATCGACAGCGCCCCGTCGGCACCGCCACGTAACGGGATGACGGTCTGGACCGAACCCTTGCCGAAGCTGGTCAGGCCGACCAGCGTCGCCCGCTGGTGATCCTTCAGCGCGCCGGCGACGATTTCGGACGCCGAGGCCGAGCCATAGTTGATCAGCACCACCAGCGGCAGGCCGCCGGTCTGGTCGCCCGGGCGGGCGGCGTAACGCTGGATCTGGTCCGCCTTGCGGCCGCGCTGGCTGACGATCTCGCCGCGCTCGAGGAAGGCGTCGGACACGGAGATGGCCGCGTCCAGCAGACCGCCGCCGTTGTTTCGCAGGTCCAGCACATAGCCCTTGATGCCGGGGTTCTCGGTCTTCAGCCTGGCGATGGTCTCGCTCAGCTCGCGGCCGGTGTTCTCGTTGAAGGTCGAGACCCGCAGATAGCCGAACTCGCCCTCGACCCGGCCGGTGACGGATTCGATCTTGATCACCTCGCGCGTCAGGACGACCTCTTTCGGCTCCTCGCCGTCGCGCAGGAAAGTGACCCTGACCGAGGTTCCGACCGCGCCGCGCAGTCTCTCGGATACCTGGCTGACCGTCAGGCCCGCCGCGTTCTGGCCGTCAATGGACGAGATGACGTCGCCGGCGTTGACCCCCGCCCGCGCCGCCGGTCCGCCATCCATCGGCGAGATGACCTTCACCAGCCCGGCCTCGGACTGGATGGTCAGGCCGACGCCCGAATAGGCCCCCGAGGTGCGCTCCTGCAGGTCGCCATAGCCGTCGGGCGGCAGATAGTTCGAGTGCGGATCGAGGGCGGTCATCATGCCCTGCAGCGCCGCCTCGATCAGCTTCTTGTCGTCGACCGGCACGACATAGGCCTGTTCGACGATGCCCAGGACGTCGCCGAACAGCCCCAGCATACGAAAGGCTTCGTTGCGCGGCGTCTGACCGACCGCGGTGGCGGCACCCACGCCGACCATGGTCACGGCGGCGGCGCCTATCAGAAGCAGTTTACGCATCGGGTCTCTTTTCAACGGGCGGCGGCGGGCCGCGAAAGCGGCTTCATGGGCAGATACGGGCCTGTCGGCGACGAAATCGTGGCCGATCGGCGGTTGTCGGATAAAATCAGCGTCATCACGGCTTGGGAAGCGGTTTCGCGGGAGGGGTGACTTATGGATGGTGATCGGTGGCTTCGCGGTTGGGCGGCCGCGGCACCGGCTCGACAGTCACCAGTCACCAATCACTATCTCAACCACGGTGCCGGATCGATCGGCCGTTCGTCGCGGCGCAGTTCGAAGGCGATTTCGCCATCCGCGCCCGAGCGGCCCAGAGTCTGGCCGTCTGCCACCCGGTCTCCGGTTTTGACGGCGGCCTCGTCGAGGCCCGACACCACCGCGCGCCAGCCGGGTCCCAGATCGAGGATCACCACCTGGCCCCAGCCGCTCAGGGGTCCAGCGAAGGCCACCCGTCCGCCGGCGGGGGCCCGCGCCTCGGCCCGGTCCGCGCGCCAGCGCCAACCCGTCGAGCCCCGCCCGAACCGCTGAGACGGCGCGCCATCGACGGGCGGGGTCAGGCGGCTGCGACCCGCAGGCAGACGGGCCGCGGTGGGTTGTACGACGTCGGCGTCTGCGACGGGCACGGCGGCACCCAGCGAGCGCAGCCGGGCCTCCAGGGTTTGCGCCGCCCGTTCTGCGCCCTGGGCCTCGGCGCGCAGCACGACCTGAAGAGCGGTCTTGCGGGCGGTGAGGGCCTCGATCCGGGCGCGGCGATCGCCCCGGGCGCTCTCGGTGGTGAACAGCTGTTCGCTGTTCAGGGCGGCGATGCGACGCACGCGGTTCACCTCGGCCTGACGGTCGGCCAGCCCTTGGGCGCGGGCTTGCAGGGTGGGGGCCATGGCGCGGATCAGGATGGAGGCGCGCACGGTGTCCACGGCCTTGTCGGCGGGCACCAGAAGCGGCGGGGGTGGCCGGCGGCTCATCATCTGCAGCGCCGACAACAGCCGTCCCTGCCGTCCCCGCGCCTGCGACAGCCGGGCCACCAGCGCCGCTTCGCGCGCGCCAAGCTCGCGCAGACGGGCGCGCTGGGCCAGGATCAACCGGTCATCCTCGCCGACCGAGGTACGCAGCTGGCCCAGCGATCGCTCCAGAGCCGACAGTTCGACCGCCGCTTCGGCCGCCTCAGCGCGCAGGCGGCGGGCGCGGGCCTGTTCATCACGGAATTCGGCCTGAAGCCGGGCCACATCCGTGGTCGGTGCCGCTCCAACGGGGAGGGCGGTCAGGCTCAGACACAGGATCAGGGCCAGCGGGCGCATTCAGTCACGATGATAGGGCGATCCGGCCAGGATGGTCACGGCACGATACAACTGTTCCGCCAGCATCGCCCGAGCGAGGGCGTGGGGCCAGGTCTGGGGCCCGAAGGCCAGGGTCGATCCGGCGGCCGCGCGCACGCTTTCATCCAGCCCGTCGGCCCCCCCGATGGCGAACACCAGCCGCCGCTCGCCACGGTCACGAAAGCCGGCGATATGGTCGGCCAACGCCCGGCTGGAGAAGGTCTTGCCGCGCTCGTCACAGGCGATCAGATGCGCGCCCTCTGCGGCCTTGAGGATCAGCTCGGCCTCGGGAGCCTTGCCCGCCTTGCGCGGCTCCAGGTCGACCAGCTCGAGCGGACCCAGCCCCAGGGCCCGTCCGGCCAAGGTCGCGCGCTCGGCGTAGTCGGCCGCCAGCACGGCTTCGGGCCCCCGCCCCGGCTTGCCGATGGCGATGACGGCCAGTTTCATCGGATCAGGAAATCAGGCGCGCGCGTCGACGCGGTGGCCGCTCTCGACCGACCAGATCTTCTCGATGTTGTAGAAGGCTCTTACCTCGGGACGGAACAGGTGGATGATGACGTCCCCCGCATCGAGCAGCACCCAGTCGCAATGCGGCAAGCCCGAAACCTTGACCTTGCCGAGACCCTGTTCCTTCATCGCCCGCTGAAGGTGATCGGCCAAGGCACCGACATGACGGTGCGACCGCCCCGAGGCGATGATCATTGTGTCGGCCATCGGGCTCTTGCCCCTCAGGTCGATCAGGACGATGTCCTGGGCCTTGTCGTCATCGAGACGCGACAGGATTACCGACTCCAGATCGGTGGAGCCGATGGGAAGGGGAGCCTGCGGCCCATCAATCGGTGACCCGTCTTCAGAACGGATGGGTTCGAATTCGTCCATCTCGTGCGCCGTGTTGGAAACGGCGGCGTCTTGCGCGTCGTGCGCGGGCGAGGGGGTCAGCGGAAGGCTCCGGAGAGATTACTAAAGCGGAAGCCTATCACAAATGCGCGGCGGCGTCACGCGCGGCCCGCAGCGCGGTCGAGGAACGCGGATTCAGCGGTGCGGTCAGCCAGGTCCAGGCGGGGGCTTCGAGGTCGGGCAACAGGCGGGCCTGACCGGCCGAAACCCGTGCCGAGGCGAAGCGCGCGGCGGCGGGTGCCGTATGGCTGTGATGAAGGGATCCGGGCCGGGCGATCACCGCCATGGGCATCATCCGCATGATGTCGGTCCAACCTCGCCATTTGTGAAAGCTGGCCAGATTGTCCGACCCCATCAACCAGACGAAGCGAACGCCGGGATGGCGGGCTGTCAAGGCCCGCAGGGTGTCCACGGTCCACTGGGTCCCCACCCGGGTCTCGAAGTCCGATACGACCATGGCGCGCCCATCCGCCGCCAGCTTCGCCGCCGCCCGGGCCGAGGCCATGCGCTCCGTCAGGGGCGCGCTGTCTTGGGCGTCCTTCAAGGGGTTCTGGGGCGACACCAGCCACACGACGCGGTCCAGTCCCAGTCGCCGCATGGCGATCTCGGCCACATGGGCGTGGCCGTCATGGGCCGGATTGAACGAACCCCCGAACAGGCCGACCGCCATGCCGGGCTGCAGGTCCAGGCCGTCGCGCAGGGCCCCGGGGCGAGGCCCTTGGGCTTTCGGCGCGGGACCGGCATGGAAAAAGGACAAGGCGGCGGGGCTCGCGTGGGGACTTATGCTCACAAGGGAGCTAACACGCGGGGACGGGCGCGGCTACGGCGCCCAGCCCCCCGGTGTTTCCATCACGGTCTCGTCTTCCTCGGCCGGGGCGATCTCGCCGCGGTCCTTGCGGACCTCGGTCCAGGCGGCGCGCAGCAGTTCGGTCACGCCTTCGCCGGAGACGCCGGACACCAGCATGGGCCGGCGGCCGGCGGCGGCTTCCAGTTCGGCGGCCTTTTCCTCGCGCGCCTCGGGGGTCAGGGCGTCGATCTTGTTCAGGGCCAGCACCTCGGCCTTGTCGGCCAGACCGGCGCCATAGGCCTCCAGCTCGTGGCGGATGGTGTGATAGGCCCCGGCGATGTCGTCCTGGGTGCCGTCGATCAGATGGATCAGACAGCCCGACCGCTCGACGTGGCCGAGGAAGCGGGTGCCGAGACCGGCTCCTTCCGAAGCGCCCTCGATCAGGCCCGGGATGTCGGCGATGACAAACCGCTCGGTCTCGGACAGGTCGACCACGCCCAGATTGGGCACCAGGGTGGTGAAGGGATAGTCGGCGATCTTGGGCCGCGCCGCGCTGGCGGCGGCCAGGAAGGTCGACTTTCCGGCATTGGGCAGGCCAGCCAGACCGACGTCGGCGATCAGCTTCAGCCGCAGCCAGATCCAGCGCTCCTGGCCCTCCTGGCCCGGATTGGCGTATTTCGGGGCCTGGTTGGACGGGCCCTTGAAATGGACATTGCCCCAGCCGCCGTTGCCGCCTTTCAGCAGCATTTCGGTCTTGCCGACATAGTCCATGTCCAGCAGCACCGTCTCCTTGTCGTCGTCCAGCACCTGGGTGCCGACCGGGACTTTCAGGATGACATCCTCGCCCTTGGCCCCGTGCATCTGGCGGCCCATGCCGTGGGTGCCGGTCGGGGCTTTGAAATGCTGCTGGTAGCGGAAGTCGATCAAAGTGTTCAGCCCGTCGGCCGCGGCGATCCAGACGTTGCCGCCATGACCGCCGTCGCCGCCGTCGGGTCCGCCGTTCGGAATGAATTTTTCGCGCCGGAACGACACGCAGCCCGCCCCGCCGTTGCCGGAGCGGATGTAGATCTTGGCCTGGTCGAGAAACTTCATCGCGGGCTTATGACGCAAGAGAGCGGCGATTTACAGGCGGCAGGAACTCAGAAATAGGCAATCAGCCGCCCCGCGATGACCACGGCCAGCCACAAGGCCAGCGAAAGCCCAGCCAGCACCCTTGCCGAGACGGGCGGATGGTCGTCCAGCCGCCGCCACCCGACCCGAAAAGCCAGGGCGTTCAATCCAGCCAGGGCGATCAGCCCGAGCTTGGTCAGGAAGATCGGCGAGCCGGCCAAGGCCCGGGCGTCGGCCACGAACAGCAGCACCCCGCTGATCACCATGAGGGCAAGCCCGGCCACGGCGATGGGCGTCAGCGCCGACGAAAGCCGGTGCGTCGGCAGGTCCCGGCCATAGCCGAGAACCCTCAGATCGACGATCCCGATCGCCCCCACCACCATGATCGCGCCGATCACATGGGCGGTGTTGGCGATCGGATAGATCAAGGCACTCTCGCCGACCCAGACGGCCAGCGGTGAGGCCTCGATGGCCGCGATCAGGCCTGGTGCCGTGGCCGCGCTCAGCGCAGTTCGACGGTCTTGCCGCCCGCGGTGATGCGTTCGACGCGCATCTCACGCGTGCCGTCGCGGCGTGGATAGCCCTCGACTGTGACCGTCTGGCCGACCGCGATGTCCTCGCGGGCGAGACCGCGCGTCTGCATCCGTGACACCGGGGCCAGCACCACGTCCCATTTCTGATCGTCAACGGCGATGACAAGCGAACCGTGGGGGCTGCCCCAGCTGGATTCCAGCACCTGGGTCGTAGGTTTCATGACTCGTTCGGCGTCATAGGAGCTCCAGCCGTGATGGGCGAGGGCGGCGGTGGCGGCGGCCAGGACGACAACCGCAGATGCAACGCCAAGTCCGGAACGCAAGGTCAAGATCAACTCTCCTTTGGTGGGATGGGTAACCAATCCTAACCCGAGAGGCCTGTTCCCGCGACCCCCCGCCGCAAGCGGCTCAGCCCTTGGCCCAGACCCCGAACGGATCACTCCACGGCATGTCCAGCGCCTCGGCGACTGCGGGATAGGTGATCTCGCCCTTGAGCACATTGAGGCCGCGCGCCAGATGCGGGTTGGCCTTCAGCGCGTCCAGACCGTGATCTGCCAGCGCCAGACCGAACGGCAGGGTGGCGTTGTTCAGGGCTTCGGAGCTGGTACGCGGAGCCGCGCCCGGCATGTTGGCCACGCAATAGTGGACCACGCCGTCGATGACATAGGTCGGGTCCTCGTGGGTGGTGGCGTGACTGGTCTCGAAACAGCCGCCCTGGTCGATGGCGACGTCGACCAGCACCGAGCCGGGCTTCATCTGCTTGAGGTGTTCGCGCTTGATCAGCTTTGGGGCCTCGGCCCCCGGGACCAGCACCGCGCCGATGATGACGTCGGCCTTGACCAGTTCCTCCTCGATCGCGCCGATCGAGGAATAGCGGGTGATGACCCGGCCCTGGGTCACTTCGTCGATATAGGCCATGCGCGGGATCGAGCGTTCCAGCACCACCACCTCGGCACCCAGCCCCATGGCCATCCGGGCCGAGTTCAGGCCGACGACGCCGCCGCCCAGCACCAGAACGCGGGCCGGGGCCACGCCCGGCACGCCGCAGAACAGCAGCCCCATCCCGCCGTTGTGCTTGAGCAGCGTCTCGGCGGCCGAGAACACGGCGATCCGGCCGGCGACTTCCGACATCGGGGCCAGCAGCGGCAGGCCCTTGCGGTCGTCAGTGACCGTCTCATAGGCGATGGCGGCGCATTTCGAGGCGATCAGCCCCTTGGTCTGTTCGGGGTCGGGGGCCAGGTGCAGATAGGTGAACAGGATCTGGTCCTCGCGGAGCATCTCCCACTCGACCTTCTGCGGCTCCTTGACCTTCACGATCATGTCGCTGTCGGCGAAGACGGTTTTCGCATCGGCGACGATTTTTGCGCCGGCCTTCTTGTAGTCCGCGTCGGTGAAGCCGGCCCCGAGGCCCGCGCCGGTCTCGATCGCGACGGTGTGGCCATGAGCGACGTATTCACGCACCGCCGTCGGCGTCAGGCCGATGCGGTGTTCGTTCTTCTTGATTTCCTTGGGGACGCCGACGCGCATGGGAGTTTCCTGTTCCAGAGGGATGCGGGCGGGCTCTGCGGCCACCTCGCTTCGAGCGGCAATCTAGCGTCGCTCGCACCGCAGGTTCCTGTTCTTTTCATCGGGTGATCAGCGTAAAGTCGCAGAACCTGCGAAGGATTGCGTCCTTGAAGACCGTTTCTGCCGTCACCCTCGACGATACCGACCGAAAGATGATCCGCGCCCTGCAAGGTGACGGCCGCATGACCAACGCCGATCTGGCCCGCACGGTGAACCTGTCCGAAAGCGCCTGCCTGCGTCGTCTGCGCGCGCTGGAGGCGGCCCAGGTGATCAGCCGCTACGCCGCCATTATCAACGAACGCGCTGTCGGCCTGCCCATCAGCGTCTTCGTGACCGTGACCCTGTCGTCCCAGGCTGAGGCCTCCCTGACCGCCTTCGAGACCGCCATCTCGACCGTGCCCGAGGTGGTGGAATGCTATCTGATGACCGGCGGCTCGGACTATCTGCTTCGGCTGGTGGTGCGCGACGTCGACGATTTGGAACGGGTCCATTCGCGCGAACTGACGCGGATTCCGGGCGTGACCCGGGTGTCGTCCAGCGTGGCGATGCGGACGGTGGTCAAGCGGGGTGCCTTGCCTGTCTGATTGACGTCAGCCGCCCTTGGCCCCCCGGGCTGACCTTCGGTCAGCCTCCCTTCGCCCCCGGGCTGACCTTCGGTCAGCCTCCCTTGGCCCCCGGGCTGACCTTCGGTCAGCCTCCCTTCGCCATCGTATCCTGGATGCTGATGATCGCCGGCGTCAGGATGACGATGAACAGCACCGGCAGGAAGAACAGGATCATCGGCACGGTCAGTTTGGCGGGCAGGGCGGCGGCCTTCTTCTCGGCCGCTGACAGGCGCATCTCGCGGTTTTCCTTGGCCATGGTGCGCAAGGCCGAGCCAAGCGGCGTGCCATAGGTCTCGGCCTGGGTCATGGCGGTGGCCACCGATTTGACGCCCGGATGATTGGTGCGTTTGGCGAGGCCCTCATAGGCCATGCGCCGGTCGGGCAGATAGCTGAGTTCGGCCGAAAGCAGGGTCATTTCCTCGGCCAGATCGATGGACGAGCCGCCGATCTCCTGGCTGACCTTCTGGATCGCCGCCTCGATCGACATACCGGCCTCGACGCAGATCAGCAGCAGGTCCAGCGCATCCGGGAAGGCTTGCATGATTGAGGCGCGGCGCTTGGAGATGCGGTTCGCGAGGAAGATGTTCGGGGCATAGAAGCCGATCACCGCCGCTACCATGGTCATCGTCACCCGCATCATGACCGGCAGGCCGAAATCATTGAAGACAAACAGATAGAAGGCGGCGATCGAGAGGAAAACGAACGGCATGGAGAAGCGGAAGAAATAGAAGGTGGTCAGCGGCCTGGGACCACGGTACCCGGCCTGGGCCATCTTGTCGGCGACCTTGGGGTCCTCCAGCAGCTTGGTCAGGTTCAACCGCTCAACGACCCGCTTCTTGAAGCCCTCGTCCGTATGCCGAAGGTTCTGCGAGCCTGTGTGCTGGGACGCGATCGCCTGCCGCGACCGGCGCTTCAGTTCCTCGCGGCGGACCGCCACGGCCTGCATCCGGTTTTCCAGCTTCACACCGCCGCCGAAGGAACCGAGCAGGGTCACCAGTGTGGCGAAAACCAGCACGCCCACACCCAGGCTCAGCAGGTTCTGGACATTGGTGAAAAAGGCAATCACGGGATGGTTCCTAAAACTTGAAGGCGATCATTTTTTTCATCACGAACACGCCAAAGCTCATCATCGCCACGGCGATGAACAGCATGAACTGTCCGCGCGGGTCGGTGAAAAGTTTGGCCATGTAGGCGGGGGTGGTGACGCTGACGAGGATCATCACGGCGGGCGGCAACGAGCCGATGATGCCGGCCGAGGCCGTGGCTTCGGACGACAGCGCCTTGATCTTTTCGCCCATCATCTTGCGGGCGCGCAGCACGACCGAAAGGTTGTTCAACGCCTCGGCCAGGTTGCCGCCGGTCTTCTGCTGGATCGCGATGACGATGGAGAAGAATTTAAGCTCCGGCGTCGGCATGCGCTCGTACATCTTGTCCAGGGCCTGGGCCAGGGTCAGGCCAACGCCGACCCCCTCGACCAGATTTTGAAACTCGGCCCCCAACGGCTGCGGACTCTCGCGGGCGATAATCTTGAAACACTCATGGACGGGCAGGCCCGACTTGATGCCGCGCACGATCACATCGACGGCATCAGCGAAATGGCTCGAGAATTTCTTGCGTCGGCGCTTGCCCAGAGTACCGACAAACCAGCGGGGAAGACCCATGCCGACAACGAAGGCGATCCCGAGCGCGATCAGGACGTTGAGACCAAACAGAAGCGGCAGCAGGAAGGCGAACGCGCCGAGCGCGCCGCTGGCGATCCAGAAGGTCGACACCTTGGTGCTGAGCCCGGCCTGTTTCAGTTTGGCCGTCAGGCTGATGCGGGCCTTTCGCTCAGCCCGCTCCGAGTCCTGAAGTTGCTGCATGATCTGCTTGCGGCGTGCTTCCGGCGTATTGGCGGCGGCGGCTTTCTTGGCCGCCGCATTGTTCTGTTTGGGGCCGCTGAAGCCTTCAGCTCTCTTGAGCGCGATGTCGGTGGAATCTCCGCCGCCGACAAAGGCCCAGCCCAGACCGCCGATGGTGATGAAGGCCAGGACGGCTGCGAGGATTGCAAGCATGGCCGGCTACTCCGCCGCGTCGAGGGCTTCCGCCAACTCGCGCTCGAGGCCGTAGTAGCGGGCGCGGTCCCAGAAGCGCGGGCGGGCAATGCCGGTCGAGCGGTGGCGTCCGATGATCTTGCCGTTCTCGTCCTCGCCGGTGATCTCGTAGACGAACAGGTCCTGGGTGACGATGACGTCGCCCTCCAGCCCTACGACTTCGGTGATATGGGTAATGCGGCGCGAGCCGTCGCGCAGGCGCGCCGCCTGGATGATGACGTCGACCGAGCCGACGATCATCTCCCGGATGGTTTTCGAGGGCAGGCCATAGCCGCCCATGGTGATCATCGACTCCATCCGGCTGATGGCTTCGCGCGGGCTGTTGGCGTGCAGCGTGCCCATGGAGCCGTCGTGGCCGGTGTTCATGGCCTGGAGCAGGTCGAAGGCCTCGGGCCCGCGGACCTCGCCTACGATGATCCGCTCGGGACGCATCCGCAGACAGTTCTTCACCAGGTCGCGCATGGTGATCATGCCTTGGCCCTCGAGGTTGGGCGGCCGGGTCTCAAGACGCACCACGTGCGGCTGCTGAAGTTGCAGTTCGGCGGCATCCTCGCAGGTGATGACGCGCTCGGTCGGATCGATGAAGGCGGTCAGGGTGTTCAGCAGGGTGGTCTTGCCCGAGCCCGTACCGCCCGAAATGACCAGATTGCAGCGCGACGCGCCGATGACGCCCAGGACGCGCGCGCCCTCGGGACTGATGGAGGAGTACTCCACCAGATTCTTCATCGTCAGCTTGTCTTTCTTGAACTTCCGGATCGTCAGCGTCGGGCCGTCGATGGCCAGAGGCGGGGCGATGACGTTGACGCGGCTGCCGTCGGGAAGGCGGGCGTCGCAGATCGGGGAGCTCTCGTCCACGCGGCGGCCGACTTGTGACACGATCCGCTGGCAGATGTTCATCAGCTGGGCATTGTCGCGGAAGCGGACGTTGGTCAGCTGAACCTTGCCGTTGACTTCGATGAAGACCCGACCGGCCCCGTTGACCATGATGTCGGCGATGTCGTCCCGTGCGAGCAAGGGTTCGAGCGGGCCGTAGCCGAGGACGTCGTTGACGATGTCCTGGACCAGATGTTCCTGCTCGGCCACAGACATGGAGACGTTCTTGATTGCCACAAGCTCGGCGACGATGTCGCGGATCTCTTCCGATGCCGCCTTGGTATCGAGCTGGGCCAATTGGGCCAGGTCGATGGTGTTCATCAGCGCGTTGAAGATCGTCGTCTTGGTGGCGTGGTAATAGTCCGACTGCTCGCGGACGATCTCGGCGACGGCCTGGGCCTTCTTCAGCTGCTCATAGCCGGGCGTGGCCTTGGGGCCGGGGCCCTTCTCCGACGGCTGGGCCTCGCCAGAGGGTTTCGGGCGCATGGCCAGGGCATCCAGCCGGTCGGCGGCCGGCGAGGCCGGTTTCACGGCGTAGGATTCGGCCTTGCGCGCAGCGGTCTGGACCTGTTCGGCGGTCTGCTCACCGCCGAAGGCGAAGGCTTCGGTCTGGATACCCGGTGGGGGCTGCTCGGTCGGTGCGGGTTGAGCCGCAGGCGCGACTGGGCGTGGCGCCGTCGCGACATTTCCTGCCTGACCTGTGCGTTTGCCGAACACCCGTTACGACTTTTTCTTGAAGAAGCCGCCGAACATCGACTTGCCTTCGACCTTTGTCTTGGGACCTGTCAGCATCGGCAACTCCCGACGCGAGACGATCTGGGCCAGGGTCTGGAAGGCCTCGGCCGCCTTGGACTTGGGCCCGGCGTCCAGGATCATCTGGCCGTTATTGGCGGCGGCCCCGAAGGTCTTGGGATCGAACGGAATGATCAGGCTCGGGTGCACCCCCAGGGCCGCGCCAAAATCCTTGGCCGGAATCTCGGGCCGGCCGGGTACGCCGACTTGGTTCAGCACCAGACGAGGCGGCGCGTCATTGGGGCGGCCCTGCTTGATCAGGTCGATCATGTTCTTGGCGTTGCGCAGCGAAGCCAGGTCCGGCGTCGCAACGATGACGACTTCGTCCGCCGCGATCAGCGTGCGCCGCATCCAGCCCGACCATAGATGGGGCAGGTCCAGCACCACGAACGGCGCAGTCGAGCGGATCTGGGTCGTGACCTCCTCGAACGCCTCGGGCGAGATGTCCCAGTCAACGTCCAGCGTCGCCGGGGCCGCGAACAGGCTGAGCTTGTCGGTGCAGCGAACCATCATCCGGTCCAGCAGTACGGGATCGAGACGGTCGGGCTGGCTCAGCGCGTCCGCCACGCCGCTGAGCGGGTCCTGATTGAAATCCAGGCCGGCGGTGCCGAACGGCAGGTCATAATCAACGATGACGGTATTGGCACCGATCCGTTCGCTCATCGCATAGGCGGTGTTGTGTGCGACCGAGCTGGAGCCGGTGCCGCCGCGCGCGCCGACGAAGGCGATCGAACGGCCGACGAAGGGCTGGGCCGGATCGGCGAACAGGCCGCCGATCGCGGCGATCAGCTGCAACGGCTGCAGGGGCGCGACCAGATACTCGCTGACACCGCGGCGCATCAGCTCGCGGAACAGCAGGATGTCGTTGGTCGCGCCGACCACGACGACCTTGGTGCCGGAATCGCAGACCTCGGCCAGCTGGTCGACTTCCCACAACAAGGTCTGCGGGTCCTTCATGCACTCGACCACGATCAGGGGCGGGGTCGGTTCGTGCTGATAGGCCTCAACGGCGGCGGCGACGCCGCCGATGCGGATCTGGGTGGTGGCGCGCGACAGGCGGCGATCCTGGCCGGCCCGTTCAGCGGCGGCCAGGGTATCCTGACGCTCGGCGAAGACGTGGATGGCGATGCGGGGCACCGACACTTCGGCGGTGTGAGAGCCGCTCAGGGTCGGGGCGGAAAACGCGGAGGTCGGTCCGGCGACCAACTCGCCGACGGGGTTAAACCCGGTCACGGCGGGAGCGGGTAAGTCATCGGTTTCGCGCGGCGGATGGACCGGTTCGGCGGGCGTGGAGACCGTGGCCGGCATCGTGAATTGAAGAGGCGGGCGCTGCTCGATGCCGGGTTCGTCGGGAACGGCCGCGGCTTCGTCGAGGCCCGTGGCTGCGGCGGAGGCTTCGGGCGTCACATAGCCCATGTCGAGATCGAATTCGTCGTCAAACTCGTCAAAGGGCTGAGGGGCGAAGGCGTTGCTCATTAAGCTATTCCACGGCCCGTGCGATCTGGCCGTTCACGAGCGGCTCCTGCGGTGTCGAACTGGCCTGCCCCTTGCGGTAGTTGTCGAAGACCACGGCGGCTCGCCCGGAGTCGGCCGGCGTCATGGCACGCGCTCCCATGATGTCGCGCGGATCGCTGATCTGGGCCGCCATGTTGGCGGTGATGGCGCAACCCAAGCTGCCCGTACTCTGGTTCGAAAAACGGGGCCCGGAGTTGCGCGAAGCGAGCGAGCAGTCGGGAATCGAGGCCCGCATGGTTTCGAAACTTGCCAGAACCGGAGCCCGGGGATCGGGGGCGTTGTAGGCCGCCATCTGGATCCGGTCGCCCGGAATGCCGGCAGCCTGCAGGGCGGCGCGAACGGCGTAGGCCTGTCCAGCGGCGGCCGAATCCTCGCCGGACGGAGCCTCGACCTTGATCCAGCCCTGACCGGACGCGCCATAACGCGCGGCGAGCTGGCCGACGGCGTCCCGCTGATTGGCCGAGAGGCCGGCGTCGTGCACGGCGAGGGCGATGCGGTCGAGACCAGGCTCGACCTGCAGGGTGAAACGCGACAGCGGCGTCATCGGCGCCGATGGGTCGCTGCCCATCATGGGTGCGCAGCCAGCGCTACCGAGGCAGAAGGCAAGGACCAATATGACGGAAGCAGGGGCGCGCATCACCGGACTCCTCATTCGATTACATAGCCGACGGGGCCGCTCCAGCCCGCGTCAGACGCGGTCGTTAAGGCACCGGCGGGCCGGTACTGCTGATTCAGCTGCCCGAACAGCAAGGTCTGGGCGTCATCGGCGACAACCAGGCCGTCGGCCGGCGTCTGCATCCGGCCGGGCGAGGTCGGAGAGACGATGTAAGCCTCGATGATGATGACCAGCTCGGTTTCGCCGGACAGATAGTCCCTTGAGCGGAACAGGGCTCCAAGCACCGGCAGGCTGCCGATCCCGGGCAGCTGGTCGATGTTCTGGCGCGTGTCTTCGCGCAGCAGGCCCGCGATCATCATCGACCCGCCCGACGGCAGTTCGACCGTGGAGGAGGCGCGGCGAACGTTCAGGGCAGGAATGACGAGGGCGTCAGCCCCGGTACCGCCGAGCGTAAACGCGCCCGCCGTGGTCAATTCCGAAACCTCGGTCGACAGTTGTAGCGAGATCCGGCCCTGGGACAAGACAATCGGACGGAAGGCCAGACGCACGCCGAACGGCTTGAACTCGATGCCGATCGTGGTCTGACCCGTGGAGGCGTCCACGCTGCGTCCGACGGGGACGGGGAATTCGCCGCCAGCCAGAAACTCGGCATTCTCGCCATTGACCGAGGTCAGATTGGGTTCGGCCAGGATGCGTACCAGGCCGGCGCGTTCGAAGGCGCGGATGCTGGTGCTCAGGCTGTTGCCGTCGCCGCTCTGGTCCACATAGTTGAGGATACCGCCGCCCAGCTGATTTCCGGACACGCCGAAGGTTGCGCCTTGGGCGAAGGACAGGCCGTCGGCGACATTGTTCAGCACCGCGTTGACGTCGAGACCCAGCTGTTTGATCGCGGTCCGCTGCACCTCGATCACCCTGGCCTTGACCATGACCTGATCAGAGCCGGCGATGGTCATCATATTGATGACCTTCTCAGGCGCAGAGACGAAGGCGCGGGCGACCTGGGCGGCGCGGTCGGCCTCGCCCGGACTGTTGACCGGCCCGGTCAGGATGATGCTGTCGTTGACCGCCTCGGCGCGGACCGAGGACCCCGGCATGACCCGGCCCAGTGTGTCCTGCAGGGCAGAGACGCCGGCGTCCACGCGGATGCGCAGCGACAGGATGGTGCGACCGGTGGCGTCCAGCACCACAGCGTCGGTTTCGCCGGGTTGAAGCCCGATGATGGTGATCCGGCGCGGCGAATGCAGCATGGCCTCGGCGACCATCGGGTTCGGCACGATTACATCACGGGCGTCGGATGGCAGATCGATAGCCATTGACGAGCCGCGTGGCAGATTGATCAGCTGGGCACCGGATCCCATGGGCAGGGCCGCGCGGGACTGGGCCTGGGCTACGCCGGGCAAGGCAGGAGCTGCTGCGGCGGCGGCGACGGTCAGGCCGGCGAGAGCGAGGGCGATCAGGCGTTTCATTGGACCACCACCACTTCGGGCGCCCCGCCGCGGTAGACGCGGACGGCGGTTGACTGTCGAGCGACCGGCGCGACCCGGCCTGACGGGCCGCCCGTGTCCGCATAGGACCGCAGGACCAGGCTCAGTTCGCCTTCGGACTTGGCCAGGGCCAGGGCCTCGGCATCGCGGGGACCGACCTCCAGGGTGGCGGTGGCACCGACCACGGCCTGTTCGTCGTCGCCGGCGCGGGTCGACTGGTCGATGGCCAGAACCTTGACGTTCTGCATGACCGTGGACGATGCGAATTTGGACCGGTCGCCTTCCTGGGCACCAACGTTGCTGAGATTGGTCTCGCGCGTCAGCAGCACATCGACCCGGTCGCCCGGCAGGATGAAGCCGCCGGCGGCGGTCTCGACCGTGACCCGGATGGCCATGGCGCGCATGCCGGGCTCCAGATAGGCGGCCATATAGCCGCTGTCGCCGGCGCGCACGATCTTGCGGCCGACAATAGGCTCGCCGGCGAGAATGGGCTCGCGGACCACCGAGCCGATGAAATCCGCCTTGGCCCCGCCGGTGGCCAGGTCGGCTGCGGCGCGGGTCACCGACGCAACGGCACCCTCGGGCTTGTCTGCGGGCTTGGCGGCAGCGGTTGCGGCCGCTGCAGCGGGAAGAGGCACAGAGCCGTCGGTGATAAAGGCCGGATTGACCTCGTCCACGGGCCAGTCCTTCCAGTCCAGATCGCCTTCGGTCAGGCGCTGGCCCGGCTGAAGGTCCTTGGCGGCGACCAGTACCTTGGCCATGGGGCGCGCGGGAACAGCGGCAGCGGCGACAGCGGTCGGGGTTTTCGAGGGCGATCCCATGGCGCGCACGACCAGCGCCAGACCGATGGCGGCCACCGCGGCGACGCAGATCACGATGATACGGGCGGGCTTCATCGACGGTCTCCGGCGGGAGCGGGCCGAACCGTTGAGTCGGTCCTGCGGCCCTCTACCGCCAGGGACCATGCCGGGGTGCGGGTTAACGCGGGCCTAAGTGGCGACTATCCCGCGATAAAGGCGGCCAGCAGAGGCGATGCGGGATAGGCCATCAAGGCACCGGCGGCGATGGCGACGCCATATGGAATGTCGCCTCTCGGCTCCATCAGTTGCACCACCCAGCCGGGGGCTCCCAACAAATAGGGGCGGGAGTGGAAGCGGGCGAAAAGCAGCGCCAGACAGAACAGGCCACCCATCACCCCGGTCCACAGCAGGAACATACCGGATCCCGACAGGCCCAGCCAGAGGCAGCCCGCCGCCAA
>Ga0105049_10003561_pt1 | contig 18369 bp, 15 predicted proteins | sample MAT06_FD_78087 | JGI IMG/M metagenome (GOLD analysis project Ga0105049, IMG submission 78087) | Freshwater microbial communities from Lake Fryxell liftoff mats and glacier meltwater in Antarctica - MAT-06 | ecosystem: Environmental > Aquatic > Freshwater > Ice > Liftoff microbial mat | place...
GAGACAATCCTTTTTTGTGGCTCTAGTTGGAGGCGACGGCGCGTTCAGTCTCAACAACCCAATCACGCCGATCTAATCGCCGTACTTAACTCTCACTGGCACTCGGCGTTCTTAACGCGGTCGTGCGAAGCGATCTAAGCCTCAGACTCGCTGCAGTCAGGGCTTATCGGCGTTCGCAGCAGCGGCGTTGCCTAAGTCACAAGGAATTAGGCGCCGCTAACTTGCATAGATCTCGTTGCAGCTAGCTTAAGGTCAGCGAAGACTGACGCCGGACATGCCAAACAGACCAATCAAGCCCATTACGATCAAATAGACCGCCACAATGTAGTTGAGCAATTTCGGCATGACCAAAATCAGAATGCCCGCGATCAGGGAGATAAGCGGGCCAATGGAAAGCTGTAGGTTCATAATAAGTCTCGTAAAAAGTGGATGGGCTACGCGGGGCCCCAGATCACATCAACCCGCGCGTTGCGTGCACGCTCGAGCATTTCAATCAGCGGTCGGGCGCGTTGCGCCAGCGATACGATCGGTTGGCCGTCAACATCCTCAGCTGGCGGTGTGTCGTCGATCAGCAGCAGAGAAGCGAGCACCGGAGCGTTGTCGTCAAAGGTGATTACGCCACGCTCCTCATCGGCTGATTTGCCAGCCGCGGAGAGCACGTTTGCTGCATCGCGTTCGAACATCGTAAAGCTGCCACCTGCGCGGGTGCTGAATTCAACCAACATCGCAAACCTCAATTGTTAAAACCTACTCTGTTAGCTGCAGCCTTCGTGCCAGCAATTTTTGGCACCAAATGCCGCATGGCTGTGCGATTTCACAGTGCAGTTTCCCGAATACGGGTCTTCGCGCATTGCAGACTGCAAGTGACTCTTCACGCGGCGGCTCGTGGAAATGCTGGTTAGGGCCTGCCGAGTGGGATCGTGGGAAAGTCCTTTGGGCTAATCAGCACTCAGGCCCAGTTTTCGGTGTGCAAGCCCACTGCGCGTAAGAATTCACTCAAACGGTTGGTGACCAAAATCAGGCAGGCGAGCGCGCATGCCCGGCGATCATCCTATCGAATGGCCGCCCATGGTTAGACCGTGCTTTATAGCGGTTCGCGAATCTCGCTTCTTGCGAGCCGCCTATAGAGAGATATTGGCCACCCGACCAGTCAAAAAAACGCCATTCAAGCGACACGCCAAAGACACGGTCGCGCCATAGCGTGCGCGGGTTCCCAAAACCAGAAGGCAGTCCCTCCAGTGAGCTTGATCGAATCCAACGAACGCACCCTCACCCAGCCCAGCATGGGCGAAATTTTGCAGCGCCACTTAAGCCGACGCGAGATTTTGCGCGGCTCGATTAAAGCTGCATTGGCAGGCGCGGGGGCGACCGCAATCGGCGGCCTGCTCGCGGGTTGCGGCGGCTCGAGCAATACGGTCAGCCAACCGGTCGCAGCGCCAGCGGTGATTCCGCCAAAAATCGGCTTCTCTGCGGTCCCTATTTCAACCGCCGACACCATTGTGGTGCCGCCGGGATACGTGTCACGCACGCTGGTGCGCTGGGGCGATCCCATTTCCAACGGTCCGGATTTCAAGTTTGATGCGAGCAACACCGCGGCGGACCAGCTTCAACAGCAGGGCATGCATCACGATGGCATGCATTTCTTTTCGATGCCGCTGGGAACAACCTCTTCGGCGCGCGGCTTACTGGTGACCAATCACGAGTACGTCGAGACGAATATCCTGCACGCCGACGGCGGCAATCTGGAAAATCCAACCGGCTATACGCGCGAAAAATGCGACAAGGAAATCAACGCCCACGGCGTTAGCATTGTTGAGATTGGCCTGACCAACGGCGCCTGGGGGCTAGTGCGGCCATCAGCATCGGCACGCCGAATTACCGCCGCCACGCCGATGCGCCTCCAAGGGCCTGCCGCGGGTAGCGAGCTATTGCGCACGCAGGACGACCCGACCGGCACGCAAGTGTTGGGCACCTTCAACAACTGCGGAAACGGCTATACGCCATGGGGCACTTATTTAACCTGCGAAGAGAACTTTAACGGCTACTTTGCGCTGCCAACCGCGCCGACCAACGCCGCTGAGGCCGCGCGCTTTTCGCGCTATGGCATCGGCCGCGCGTCGCGCTACGGTTGGGAAAAGTTTTACCCACGCTTTAACTTAAACACCACGCCGAACGAAGCCAATCGCCACGGCTGGGTGGTTGAGATCGATCCCTACGACCCGATTTCCACCCCGATCAAGCGTACCGCGCTTGGCCGCTTCAGTCATGAAGGCGCGACGGTTGTGGTGGGCGCGGACAACCGAGTGGCGGTGTATTCCGGCGATGACAATCGCTTCGACTACATTTACAAATTCGTTGCGCGCGATTTGTTGGCGCCGAACAACCGCGAAAGCAATCGCAACATCCTTGATAACGGCACGCTCTACGTCGCGCGCTTTAAAGACGATGGTACGGGTGAATGGTTGCCGCTGGTGTTTGGCCAAGCGGGTCTGACCGTCGAAAACGGTTTTGCTGACCAAGCGGCGGTATTGGTCTATGCACGGCAGGCGGCCGACCGCGTCGGCGCCACGCCAATGGATCGCGCCGAGTGGATTGCCAGTGATCCGGTGACGCGCGAAATGTTTGTGACCTGCACCAATAACACCTCGCGCACCGACGCCCAACGAAACGCCGCAAACCCGCGTTCGGTGAATAGTTTCGGCCACCTGATTCGCTGGACGGAAACCGGCAACAGCGTCGCGGCCACCACATTCGCGTGGCGCGTGCTGGCACTCGCTGGCGACGGCGTCAACGTGGATCCGAACCTTAAAGGCACGATCAACGGTGACGCTTACGCCTGCCCGGACGGCCTGTGGATGGACGCGCGAGGAGTGCTGTGGATCCAGACCGATATGTCAGATTCAGACATGCGTGCCGGCCGCTTCGCGCCGTTTGGCAACAACATGATGCTCGCCTGCGATCCGGCGACTGGCGAAACCAAGCGCTTTTTGACCGGCCCGGTCGGCTGCGAAATTACCGGCATCATCACGACGCCTGACGCTCGAACGGTATTTATCAACGTGCAGCATCCCGGTGATATCCCCAAAGATCTGCGCGATTCCGGCGTGAGCTTGACCCCAGCCAACCCGCGCGCGTCGAGCAACTGGCCCGATTTCAACGCGCAGGGCCGTCCGCGCTCGTCAACGATTGCGGTCACCCGCATTGACGGCGGCGTGATCGGCACTTGATATAAGTGAAATCGATCGAGCGGGCCTCAATGCCCGCTCGATGTTGACGTGTCGGCAGTGTGGCTAAGATCCGGGTAACGTCGCGCATCCCTTGCCTTTGAACGACGTTAGCAACCGCAATGACCGAAATCCCCCAGCGCTCGCGATTTTGGCTTGGATTTGCCGCGCTAACGCTCGCTGTGCTGCTGTTTCAAGGCACACGTGCGCTGTGGTCGCCTGATGAAGGACGCTACGCCAACGTGGCGGTACAGGCCTTGCAGAGCGGCAATTGGTGGGTGCCGAAGGTTAGTGAAGAAGCGCTGCACCTGACCAAACCGCCGATGACCTATTGGGCGATTGCCGCAAGCATGCAGCTGTTTGGCATCAACCAGTGGGCGGTGCGCTTGCCGCATGCGCTGGCGATGCTGGTCACGGTGCTACTGCTGTGGCGCATTGCCGTGCGCGTGCAACCGGCTGCGGCGCTGATGCCGGTGACCATTTATGCGAGCGCGGGCTTAAGCTTTTTGGCCAGCAATGTGATCACCACGGATGTGATTCTGACCTTCTGGGCAACCCTCGCCTGCCTCGCCACGCTTGAGCTGTATTCGACACCGAACCGACGCTGGCTATGGGCGCTAGTAGGCGCGCTGGGTTTGGGCGCGGCACTGCTGACCAAAGGCCCACCGGCGCTGCTCAGTCCGCTGGCGTTGGGCCTGGGCTTACTGCTGTTTGCGCCGCGCCAGCCGGGCTTTGCGCGCTGGCTACTGGTGGCGGCCATGCTCGGTTTGCTGCTGGGTTTAAGCTGGTACGCATCGATGGTGCAACGCTTTCCCGGCCTGCTGGCGTTTTGGCTGGATCGCGAGGTGATTGCGCGCATTGCCAGCGCCGAACACCAGCGTAACGCCGAGTGGTACGCCGCGTTTAGCGTGTATTTGCCAACGCTTTGCCTAGGTTTCCTACCGTGGAGTGCGGTGCTGTTGATGCGCCGTTGGGCGCCCGTTGAGCCCGCGCCGATGGCCATTCCGGTGCGCGTGCTCTGGCTATGGTTTGGCCTGCCGCTGGGCGTATTCATGCTTTCGGCGTCGCGCTTACCGCTGTATCTGCTGCCGCTATTTGTGCCGGCTGCGCTGCTGATGTCCAATGCGATTCGCCAGCGACTCACGCCGCGCGCATTTTTTCGGCTAGGTGCTGCGTCGCTTGCGGTGCTGGTCGGCATCAAGGCGTTCGCCGCGTTTTATCCACGCGATGCACAAGACGACCAGCAGCTCGCCGCTCACCTGCGCGCGGCGCTACCGGGTGAGCCGTTTGAGGTGCTGTTTTATCGCATGCCACCGCGCTACGGCTTAAGCGTTTACCTAGATGTCCAAGTCGAGCGCGTCAACGACTTAAGCTTCGGTCGCTTCGAGAAGGTCACCGAATCGCTGCGCGAGGAACTCGCCTTTCAGGAAGGCTGCCGCTGGCTGATCACCCAAGATGACCGCTGGAGCGAAGAACTAGCGCTTCTCGTGCCCAGCACGCCGGTGCGCATCGGCAAACTGCTCGCCGCTCCCGCCCAAGCCGATAGCTGCACGGATGACCCGCTGCGCGTAGCGCTTGAGACCGTGCCCGCGATTGATGAGGGCTAGCGGATTGAATCCATTGGCTTCGGCGAATTAGCCGTCAGCAGCGCGTCTATCGCCAGTGAAAGCCCGATCCCAACGAACTGCGCCAACACAAAGCCCGCTGCGCTTGCAGGTGCGATCCCGGCAAAGGTATCGCTAAACATCCGGCCCAGGACAGCCGCTGGATTGGCAAAAGAAGTCGATGCGGTGAACCAGTACGCGGCACCAATATAGGCGGCCACCAGCATGGCGGCCCGACCGGGTGGCGCTTTCAAAATGACTAACAGTAACCCGGCAGTGGCGACCATCTCGGCCAGCCATTGGCCTGGACCTGAGCGCAATTTTGTCGAAACTTGCACGACGTTTAAATCAAACATCGCATGGGCTATGCACGCGCCGAACAGGGCGCCCAGCAGTTGCACCACGACATAAGGCCCCAGTTGGACCGCCGCTAGCTCACCGCGCAAGGCCATCAAACACGACACCACCGGGTTGAAATGCGCGCCGCTAATCGGGCCAAACACCTCGATCAATACAAACAAAGCGGCCACGGTGGCAAAGGTATTCGCCAACAGCGCAACGGCAGAATTGCCGCCCGATAGACGCTCAGCCATGATGCCCGAGCCGATCACCACCGCTAGGAGCATCGCGGTGCCGAGCAGCTCTGCAAACAGCTTGCGAGCAAGGATCACCTTCACGGCTAGCTCGATGTAATCGCGCGCAGCGCAGCCAGCAGTTGAGCTGCATTCAAAGTATCCAGCGGCAATTGCAGAAGTTGCAGCAATCGATAACCGATGGCTTGCCGAGTGATCTCAAAAGCGTGGCGTTTGATTGCTTGATCGAAGTCGCCGGCCGACGGATCTGCATAACCCCGCCGGCGCCCGCACTGGCGCGCCGGCGGGGTTAAGAAACAGCGGACAGGACTCGGCGGCTGCTGAATCGCAGACCGTGATCAAAATCGACAGAGCAGGCGCGCTCGGCGCGCTAAATTCGTCCCAGCTTTTGGAACGCAGGCCGGCAATGTCGACAGCTGCATTAGAAAGGCACTCAAGCGCGAGAGGATTTACACGCCCGCTAGGCGTGCTGCCCGCACTGTGCGCACGCACATCGCTCCCGAGCTTCTTCGCCCAGTGATTCAACATGCCCTCGGCGAGCACGCTGCGCGCAGAATTGTGGGTACACACAATAAGGACATGGCAAGTCACGCCGCGCTCTCGTTTGTCGAGTTGGCGCGGGCTACCGCTGCGTCGCAAGCAGCGCCCTGGCAGCAGTTTTCAGTGAGATAGCCTAAGACTGCATTCATGTGGCCAAACGCTGCGCGGTAAATCAAGTGGCGGCTGGAACGCTGTTGGGTCACTAGGCCGGCATGGGTCAATTCTTTCAAGTGGAATGACAAAGTCGCCGCGGCAACGTCCAACTTGCTTTGCATCGTACTTGGCGTTAAACCCAGCTCGCCGGCGACCACCAGCGCTCGAAAAACCTCTAAGCGAGTGGGCTGCGCCAGGGCAGCGAGCGCTTTGATAGCATCGGATGATTTAATGTTTCGATTATCATGAAACTATTGGAGCAGCGTTAATGATTAGTTCTCGTTCAGCTAAGACCCTCTACCTTGACCCGCGCGCATATTTGAGTAACGCGCCGACGACGATCATGCAAAGGGCTGCGATGACCAGCCAGGAGGGAGCGTCGGAAACGCCGAAGCCGTAAGCCGCGACGCATGCAAAGGTGAGGACGCTGGCGAGCCAACTGGGGATTCGGATCCATCTGCTGACTAGCTTTAGCAGCAATAACAGCATGACAAAGCCGACCGAAAACGCGATCAGCCAAAAAAACAGGCCGTCGGTATTGCCGTAGCCGTCCGCCATGGGTTAGGTCATCTCAAGCGCTAGCCACGCATAGCGTGCGATCAGCGCCAGCACTACGCTTAAGAAAACCCAGCGCACAAAGACACTGCCTTTTAGGATCGCCAAGCGGCTGCCTAGGTAACTGCCGAGCACATTGCCGATGATCAGCGGCACGGCGACCGACCAAACGACGAATCCGCCGAGATACAGCACGATCCATGAGGATAGGTCAGCAGCAACATTGGCTACTTTGGCCATACCTGAGGATTTAAGGAAATTGACTCCGAGCCCAGCGACAAAGCCGAAGACCATCAAGGTGCCGGTGCCTGGGCCAATCAGGCCGTTGTAAAAGCCGGTTGCCACACCGATCAGCCCGGCGATCATCGCGATGCGCTGCGGCGGATGCTTGAGCTGCTCGTGTTCGCCGAAATTGCGCTTAAATACCGTGTACAGCGCGAGCAGCACACACATCACCAGCACGCTCGTTTTGAGAACGGCCGGGTCGATGGCTTTGGCAAACTGCACGCCGATTAGCGAGGCGATCGCGGCACCGGCACTCGCGCTCAACAGCCACGAGCGCTTGACGGGGGAATGTCGCAGGTAGTTAAACGCGGCCACCGAAGTGCCGAAAATCGAGCTGGTGCGCTGGGTGCCGATCACTTGCAGGATCGAAAACCCCGGATGCAAATTGAGCACGGCCGGGGTGAGAATCAGCCCACCGCCGCCGACGATAGCGTCTAAAAATCCCGCCGCGAAGCCCGCCGCGACGGTTAGCAAAAATAGCGTCATATGGGTCGCTTAACGGCGCACAGCGACCCTTGCGGGCCGACTATTGAAAGCCGTTTGCAAAGATCAGGTCGGATGCACACTGCGCTGGGCCCGGGCTGCAAATCGCGGGCGGCAGCGCAGCACGGATGACCAAGCCCGGGGTGATGGTGCCCGGCACCGGGTTAAACGAATACTGGCTAAAGCGCGTGCCGCTGTTGGTAAATTGCACCCCGGTGGTAGCCGACGCGCCGTTTTGGATCGCCGCCAACGTGCCAGTCTGCAAATAGCGGTATTCAAAGCCGTCGCTGCCCTCGGTGAAGACGATCGCGAAGTTCACCGTTTGCGTGGGTGCCGGTTCGCTAAAGTGGCGACCACGCCATTCAAGGATGTACTTGCGATTAGGCGCTACGCCATCGACAGTTGAGTAGATACCGCCACCCGCTGAACTCAAATTGAGGTCATCCCAAAACGCAAACAGTACATTGGTAGCGGCTGGTAGCAAAGTCGCTGGCAGCGCTACATTGCTCAGCGAGCTAGAGCCACCCGCGGCAATAAACTGCACGTTGCCGTTGCTGCTGGCCCGGATCGTTTGTCCGCTGGCCACCGGATTGCCGTAGACCGAAAACGCAAACGGCGTCGTGGTGGAGACGATCACATCATCGGCGGCGCTCCCGGCAATCAAGGTGCCGCCCGCCGGAATTGCAGCGCCGGTATCCGTGGTGAACACGTAGTTCTCAGAAAATTGCCCCACCGGCAGCATGTAATTGAAAGTGGTTGGCGATAGGCCGCCGCTAAAGTTGACCGTTTGGGTGAATGCAATCGAGGAGCCGCACGTCAGCGCATTGGAGGTGCTGAATTGGAACGGGCTCGAATTGAGCGCGCCGCTGCCTGCTGCCATGTTCGGGTAGAGCGTGGTGGGGCCAACGATGCTCACGCCCGGCGTTGCGCTTGACAGCGTTGAGCTGATCGCGGTCGCGGGCAGATCACCTATGTTGTTCAACGCGACGTTCATCAGGTTGCACTCGTTGGGCTCAACGATGGTGTTGCCGCTAGTCACTTGGCGAGCGCCTAAAGTAACTTCGCTGCCGACCACGGTGAGCGGGAAAGTGCGCACGCTAAAGCACTGGTTGCTATCGCGTGCCAGCACCGAGAAATTGAAAATTCCACGTGTGGTCGGGGTACCGGAAAGCGTGCCGTTGACCAAAGTCATACCCGTCGGCAAGCCACCGAGCAGCTCATAGGTGTACGGGCCCGCGCCGCCGGTAGTTGTGAACGTGGTTGAAGGAAAGACGCTTGAGATGATCGCGGAAGCGGGCACAGTGGCGGGCGTGAGGTTCAATGCAGCGCAGCTCACCGGGATGCTGTAGGTCCGCGCTGTACGGCAGCCGTTGGCATCGGTCGCGCTGACCGCGAAGGTAGATAGGCCGTCTGAGCCCGCTAAAGGTGCGTCACCAAGGGCTGCTCCGGTGAGAGTTACCCCATTGGGCAGCGCGCCGCCCGATACCGCGTAGGTGTAAGGCGCGGTGCCGCCGGTGGCGCTAAAGCTTTGCACGTAGGCCGTGCCAATTGCTGCGGACGGCAGTGTGCTCGGTGCCAGCGCTAAATTGACCGGGCAGCTTGATGCGGGCCCCACGTTGTAGGCCACCAGGGCGAAGTCCTGATTCAATCCGCCAATGACCGGATCGGCGGAACCAGCGATATTGGTCGCAGTGACGGTAATCGTATACACGCCGCTAACGCCTGCGGGCAGCAGCACCGACTCGATATTGTTGCGCACGTCCGCGCTGCCGCCGGTGATCGAATGGGCGCCTGTGAAGTTGTTGCCGAGGTAGGTATTCCCACCGACGGTGACGCTCAAATCCAAATTATTGACGTACGAGTTGCCGCTGGTCGCGCCGGGTGCGTCGCTCCACACCAGCGTCACGCGAACCGGCTTGGCGCTTGAATTCACCACGCCGTTAAACGTACGAACTTGCGCTGAGGCGGTGAATCGGTCGGCAGCTACCTGGTCGCGCACCATGCGCGGCGTTTCATCAAAGGCCAGTCCGAGATTCATCATGCCCAAGCCCTGGCGTGGCGAAGGCAAGCTGTCGTTGGCACTCACGCCGGTCATATAGCGCGCTGAATTAGCCAGATACGCTTTGACCAGCGCCGGGCTGGGGGCGCCACTGCTGGGCGTGCGATTGGCGAGATAGGCCGGATTGTTGATGAACTGTTGATACACCAATGCCGCACCACCCGCGATGGCGGGCGTCGAATGAGAAGTCCCCGATGAGGCGCTGTACCAAAACTGCCCGGCTGGAAAAAACGGACTGCCCACGCCGCCGCACACGCCGTCGCCGCGAAAGCCCACGCCGCGCGTGCCCAAGCCAGTGGAAGTCGGCGTTACCAACGCCATGCCGGAGATGTGCGTGCCGGGCGCGACAATGTCGGGCTTGACGCGCAAATCGGTGGTCGGGCCGCGGCTTGAAAAGCCGATGATGTCGTTGGCGCTATCGGCGCCCGCGTCGTTGGTCCCGCAGCCGTCTGCGCCGCCGAATGGCTGTACGCCTTCAGCTGCGCCCGCAGTGATCACGTTTTTGGCAGTTGCCGGCGAACCGATCGTGGTCGGGTTGGGGCCTGAGTTGCCGGCCGCGAATACCACCACCATCTCTTGATTGCCCGCGAGGGCAGAGCGTGAGTCGCGCACCAAACCATCGTAGGTTTGCGCGTTGGCGTTATATACGCCACTAACATTCGTGCCCCATGAGTTGCTCGAGACCCGCGTTTCCAGTTCATGGTTGCGGGCCAGCATAGTGGGGAAGCTTGGTGCCGTGAAAGCCGGATCGAAGATCACGGAGTTGGCCATTCGAACATACGGCGCAATGCCTAAACCGTAGCGGAAACCGCGCGAATCTGCGTGCGGCATGGCACCAAAAAGCACACTGCTGCGCAGGATGCTCGGCACAAAGCCGCCCACGATGCTCATGTTGAGCTGGCCGTGTCCGCTAAGGCCCACGCCGCCATCAGCGGTTGAGCCCGTGCCCCAGCGGCCTTTCTGCACGAAGCGACTGATGCCCGAGGGCGGATCGATGCCAATCGGCCGGTCGCCGCTTTCAAACAGCACAAAGTGATTGGCGGCCACCGGGCCGCTCATGTCATTGGACAAAATGCCACCGGCTGGATTGATATCCGCGCCGTCATCGGTCACATCGACCACAAAGCCCGACGTGCGGAATTGTCGCGGTGTGAAGCCCCAGCTGGCCAACATCGAAAAATAGTTGCCCGGACGCGCGCCATTGCCGAGCAGGTCGCCGCCGACAATGATCGCCTGGCGCTCATCAAAGCGCGTCGGCTCCACATAGCGATAGATCGAGACCACGTCGTGTTGCTCGGCAAAGCGCTGCAGCATTTCAGGCGCGAGCTCGACGACAAAGTTCTCGAAACCCTCGATCGAACCGGGGTTAAACAGCACGCGGCCGCCAAGCTGCTGGAGCTTTTCAAGCGTCACTAAATTGCTGGATCGGTCGCTAACAAGCTGCACTTCAAAGCGCGTAGCGTCCGATTGACGCGCCAAGAAGCGCTGATTCAACTCTTTTTCGTTGCGCCACACGTTCGGGTTGAGCTTGTATTCATCACGCCAGCCGCCGACCCAGACGATAGCGGATTTATCGCTCGCGGCGCGGTCCTGGACTTGCGCCATTGCGGCTGCGTCAGCCCACACCAGATAGGCAAAGTTAGGCAGATAGTTGACCACCCGCACGCCGTCGGCGCGCAACGCGTCGAGCCACTGCGGCTGGATTGCGCCGTCGAATTGCACTAGAAACAGCCGCGATCCTTCGAACGGCTCGATTGGCGCACGCGCGGCCGTTTCGCTGTCAACCGTCCCCGAATTGAGCAAAATGTGGCGATCATCCGGTGCCGCGCCAGCGCTAAAGCTGCTCATGATGGCGAACGCAAGCAAACTCGCGCGGGTTAAAGTCGGGGTTAGTACAAGTCGCAAGTGGCTCATTCGCGCGCCTTCAATAGATGAAAAAACAGTGAGGGCGGAAACTGAACCCGCGCGCCGCCATTGTCAACCGGCCGAGAACGCCGCAGCTGCAGCGCTTCAGCGCACCTTCAAATTCAAATCGAAAATGGGCAGCAAAATCGCCAAAACAATGACTAGCACGACACCGCCGACCAGCACGATCAAGCTCGGCTCAATCACGCTCATCAGCACTTTGATGCGGGTATCGACCTCGCGCTCCTGGTGCTCACCGATGCGCTCAAGCATGGCCGGCAGCTCGCCCGATTTCTCACCGCTGGCAATCAATTTCAGCGCAATCGGCGGGAACAAGCCGCTCGCGGCAAGCGCGCGGTTGAGGCTTGAGCCTTCGCGCACGCGCAAGCCCGCTTGCTCAATCGCGCGGCGCATCGGCAGCAGGGTCACTACTCTGGCTGAGATCGTCAGCTGCTCAAGAACCGGCACTGCGCTATCGGCCAACAGCGCCATCGTGCGCGCAAATCGCGCGGTGTTGCTGGCGCGCAGCAATCGCCCGAGCAACGGCAATTTGAGCAAATACAGGGCGACCCGATAGCGCACGTCGTCGCGCTTTAGCGCCAGCGCGAATGCAAGCGTCGCAAGCGCAATAGCTATCAGCACCAGCAGCCCAAAGCGTTGCACAAAACCGGCAAACGCCATCAGCGCGCGGGTTAGCCACGGCAGCTGCTGGCCCAAGGAATCAAACACTTCAGCAATTTGCGGGACCACATAAATCATCAGCGCGAACACCACCGATGCTGAAATTACCAGCAGCAAGATCGGATAGACCAGCGCAATTTGCGCTTGCCGCGCGATCTCATCGCGACGCTCCCAAAAGCCCGCCAGCCGATCCAGAATGCGATCGAGCGCACCGGCTTGTTCGCCTGCGGCAACGGTCGCGCGATACATCTCAGGGAAGCTCTCCGGAAACTCACCCAGCGCTTGAGCCAAGCTCAAGCCTTCACTGACCCGCGCGCGCACCGCGAGCAGCACGCTAGAAACGGCTTTGGTTTCAGACTGATCGGCGAGCGCTTTGAGCGCCTCATCGAGCGGCAAAGAAGCGCGCAAAAGGGCGGCTAGTTGGCGCGTCAACGTGGCCAGCTCAGCAGTCGATATTTTTGCGCGGCGCCGCTCAAACTTAAAGCTGCCTTGCGTTTTTTGTTCGCGGACTTGGTTCACCTCAATGGGCTGCAAGCCACGCTCGCGCAGCGCCTGGCGCACCTGGCGCGCGGTATCGCCCTCAAGCAAACCGCGCTCGGTCTTGCCAGCGGCATTCAGCGCTTCAAATTCAAACGCTGGCATTTGCGCTTACATCGACAGGGGCTGGCACGCACCGTCGCAGCGGACCGTGCTCAATACACCGCTCGGCATCCGCACGAACGTGGGCCTGGCGATCGCCAGTGTGCGCAATAAAGCCCGGCTCATTGACCAGCTCCAGGATAAATGCGGCGTCGCGCGCGTGTTCAAGCGCGCGAAAATTCAAGCGATCAGACGAGTACACGGGCGATTGAAACCGATTCGAAAAGAGGCACCGTACAATGTGCGGCAATGAAAAGCGCCCTCTTTGTAACTGTCGTAGTGGTCACGCGCAACCAGCGCGACTTGGTCATCGAGCGTTTGCGCGAACTCGGCGAGGTCATCGCGGCCGAAGTTGCGGACTTTGATCTGCTGATCGTCGATAACGCATCGACCGATGGCACCGATGCGCTGATTGCCGATGCACTGCGCGAGGATCGGCTGCCCAATGCGCTGCTGCTCGCGCTCGCACACCCATTGAGCACGGCGCAAGCGACGCTGGTTGGGCTTGAGAATTCGTTGGGCGATGTGGTGCTGCTATTTGACCTGAGCCTTGATCCGCTAGCGGTACTGCCGGCGATGATCGATCAGGTCGCGCACGGCTTTGATGTCATCTACGCGCAGGCAAGCTCGCCCGCGCGTGAGGCCTGGTGGGTGTCGGGCTTGAGCGCGCTGTTTCATCGGCTTTACCAGGCGATCCACGGGGTTAACTTAAGCCGTGAGGCACCCGCGTTGCGCCTGCTGTCGCGGCGCGTGGTCAATCATGTATTGCAAGACGAACACAGCGACACCGCGCTGACCCATTTGCCCGCTGCGGCTGGCTTTCGGCGCACAGCGGTCCACTACGCAGGCACCGCGCCGCGCAGGTCAGATGCGGGCGTGCTGCTGCGCACCGAGCAGGCGTTGCGCTTGCTGGTTGCTAGCGGCCCTCGGCCGATGCGCATGGTCAGCTTGATGTGCCTGTTTGGCGCCGGGATCAACGTGCTGTATTCGCTTTATGTCGTGCTGATTTTCGTGTTCAAAGCCGACGTGGCGCCCGGCTGGGTGACGCTGTCGTTGCAGCAATCGGGCATGTTTTTTCTGATCTCCTTAGTGCTGCTGATGCTGGCTGAATACGTGTTGATTGCCACGCGCGGCGGCCGTGCGCGCTTGCGCTATGTGCTCAAAGAGGAAGTGTCGTCAGCGTATTTGCGCCGACGCGAGCATCCCGGCGTGGTGCCCTAATGCTTGCCTTGATTGGCTCGAACGGTTTTGTCGGGCGCAATTTGAACCTGCAAATGCGCTTTGATGTGGGCGTCAGCTCGAAAGGCGTTGCGCTGCTCGAAGGCCAAGCGCTTGAGCTGCTGGTGTGCGCGGGCACGAGCGCGGAGAAATGGCGCGCGAATGCCGATCCGGCGGCCGATTGGCGCGCTATCAAGCGGCTGATGGTGAGCTTGTCGCGCATCCAAACCCAGCGCATGGTTTTGATCTCAACCATTGATGTGTATCCGCAAACGCTCAAGTCCGATGAGCGCCTGGCAGACTACGACGCCCAGCAGCAGCACGCTTACGGCCGCCACCGGCGCGCGCTTGAGGAGTTTGTAATCGCGCAATTCCCCGCTGCGCTGATTGTGCGGCTACCCGCGCTGTATGGCTTGGGCCTCAAAAAGAACGCGCTGTTTGATCTGATCCATCGCCACAATTTGGGCGCGCTCAACGCGGCTGCAAGCTTTCAGTGGTATGGCTTGCAGCGTCTCGGCGCGGATCTTGAGCGCGCGTTGGTGGCGGGCTTGCAGGTGGTCAATCTGTTTCCAGAGCCCCTTGAGCTCGGTGAGCTGGCTGCGCGCTTTTTTGCCGACGTGACCCTTTCCTACGATGCCCATAGTGCCGCCCGCTACGCACTGACCACCATCCACGCAGAGCTCTTTGGCGGGTCTAACGGCTGGATCGAGAATCGCGCGCAGGTGCTCAGCTCGCTTGCGCACTTTTTGCGCTGATGCTGTTCGCCATTTCGACGCTCGCGTTCGCCGACCCGGCTGAGGAAGCGGCACTGCTGCCGCTGCTAAAACGTGCGGGCGTCGACGCACTCGAGGTGGCGCCGACCAAGCGCTGGCCGCGCTGGGCGGGCGCCGATTTGGCCTCAGCTAGGCGCTATCGAGAGGCGCTTTTGAGTGCAGGTTTTAGGGTCACCGCGCTGCAATCGATTGTTTTTGAGCAACCTCAATTGCAGCTGTTTGGAGCAGATTTCGCGCCGTGGCTTGCGCATTTTCAAACCTTAAGCGAGATCGCTGAAGGCCTGGGCGCGCGCACGCTGGTGTTCGGTGCGCCGCAACAGCGCGACCCGGGCGATTGCGCCGAGCCGCACGCGCTCGCGGCTGAGCGTTTTCGCGCACTTGCGACACAGCTTCAGGCGAGCGGCGCGGTGCTGGCCCTTGAACCGGTGCCTGAATCGCGCTTTATTCAAACCCCCGCGCAAGCCCAACAATTGGCGGCGAGCGTCGCGCATCCAGCGTTTGATTGGCATTTTGACTCAGCCGCCTGGGCGCAAAGCGGCGCTGATTTGGGCGCACTGCTCGCGGTGCGCTTGCCGCCTCACGCGCATCTCTCGCAGCCGCAGCTGGTAGGCCCGTCGAGCGGACCCGTGGACTTGCTTGAGGTCATCTTAAAGCTGCGCATTCACGGATACGCGCAGGCTTTTAGCTTCGAGATTCTAAGCGGCAGGCACCACTGGCCCACCACGCTTGATTCCATCGAACGCCTGATCGGCGCTGCCCGCGATGCGAGCTAAGCCCACGTTGCTGACGCTCATTTTGGCCGCACTTTTAGGCTTTGCCTGCACTGTGGCAGCGACCTATCCGGGCATCGTGTCCTACGATTCGGTCGCGCAATGGGAGCAGGCCATCAGCGCCGATTACAGCGATTGGCACCCGCCGATCATGGCATGGCTGTGGTCCTGGTTAAGCCCACAAACCCTCGGCCCACGCGCCCTGTTTGTGCTGCAAATGGCGCTGTATTGGGGCGCTTTTTTAAGTGTCGCCTGTGCCTTGCGCGAGCGCGCTGGCTGGGTGCTGGCTTGCGCACTACTGCCGTTCACCCTGAACTTTAGTTTTGTCATTTGGAAAGACGTGTGGATGGCGATCATGTTTGCGCTCTCAGCGGCCAGCGCCATCCACGCGCTGACCGCTACCCGTCGCTGGCCGTGGCTTACGCTGGCGGCATTGGCCTTGATCGGCGCGCTGCTGTTTCGTGCCAACGCGCTGTTTGCCGCGCCACCGCTGGTATGGCTGGCATTGCGCGCAGGCTGGCCCAAGCGCCCCGTATTGGCGCTGCTGGCGGCGGCACCGTTGAGCGTACTGGCGCTGTTAATCGCGCAAAATTCCATCCACGCGCTGACCCAACCAAAGCCCACCTATCCTTCGCAGTTCATCATGGTCGACGATTTATTCTGGATGTCTGCTGAGCGCAATTTGCTGCCTGCCTACGTCGGCGCGAATCCCGATCAGCTCAAAGCGGGCGTGCAGCGCTGTCGCGCTACGGCACTGTATTTGTGTCCCGAACTTCAGTTCAAGCGCTGGATTACCCACGACAAAGGCGAATACAACCAGCTACGGCGCAAGTGGCGCGAAGCGCTGCTCGATGATCCGCGCGCCTATGCCACGCGGCGTTGGCAAACCTTCGCGCTGCTGATGCGCTCGCCGTCACAAGCGCCCTACGAGATCATTCAAACCTATAACTACGAGCCCAACCCGCAGGCGTTGAAATTCACTCCGAACCTTGCCGGGCGCGCGGTGCTCGGGTATGTGCGGATCAGCGCTCAGGCATTGCCGGAGCTGTTCAAGCCCTATTTTTGGCTGCTGATCGGTGGGCTTGCGCTTGTAATTGCCTTCAAACGCCGCGCGAACGGCGACTTAAGTTGGCCGATTCCACTGGCGCTGGCCGGGTCTGGCGTCACTTATTTGCTGGGCTATGCGCTTGCGTCGCAAGCGGCGGATTTTCGCTATGCCTATTGGTCGATCTGGGCGATCTTGTTTGCCGTGGTCGCGCTGACGCGGCGCGCCCGATGATTGCCCACGAAGAAATCCTATTCGGCGCGCGCAAGCACCCGTTTCTGCTGCTGATCCCGGTGCTCAACGAGGGAGAGCGGCTGCGCGCGCAGCTCATGCGCATCCATGCGCTGGGCGCTGACGTGGATGTCGCGATCACCGACGGCGGCTCGGATGATGGCGCGCTAGAGCCCGGTTTTTTGCAATCCGTTGGCGTGCGCGCGGTGCTGGTCAAACGCGCTGCGGGTCGGCTTGGAACCCAGCTGCGCATTGGCTACGAATGGGCTTTGGCGCAAGGCTATTTGGGCGTGATTACCGTCGATGGCAACGGCAAAGACGATGTCACGGCGATCGCCTCATTTGTAGTCCAGTTAACGGCTGGATTCGACTTCATCCAGGGCTCGCGCTATGCACCCGGCGGGCGCGCGATCAATACGCCGCTCGACCGCGCGCTGGCATTGAAATGGATCCACGCACCGCTGGTTTCATGGCGCGCGGGCTTTCGCTTTAGCGACACCACGAACGGTTTCCGCGCGGTCAGCGCAGCCCTGCTCCGCGACCCCCGCGTGCAGCCGCTGCGCGCGGTCTTCACTGGCTATGCGCTGCTGTTTTATCTCGCGGTGCGCGCAGGGCAGCTGGGTTTCAAAATCTGCGAGATTGGCGTGACGCGCGCCTATCCGGCGCACGGCCCGACGCCCACCAAGATTCTCGGGATCGCCCCTAAGCTCAAGCTGCTTGGCGAGCTGATCGAGGTGCTGCGCGGGCGTTTTGATCCGTGAATGCGGGCAGCGCAGCGGTGATTGGCGGCGGGTTTTTCGGCGCGATGATCGCGTTGAAACTCAAGCGCGAACGCTACTTTGAGCACGTGGTGCTGTTTGAGCGTGAGCACGCACTGCTCGCGCGCGCCTCGCGTTTTAATCAGGCGCGCATCCACGGCGGCTATCACTACCCGCGATCGTTTGTGACTGCGTATCGCTCACGGCAAAACTATCCGCGCTTTCTGGCTGATTTTCCGGCGGCGGTCTTAAGTGAAGTCCGGCATTTTTATGCCATCGCGCGCAATCACTCGCAAATCAGCGCAAGCCATTTCGAGCGCTTCGCACAAGCCATTGGGGCGCGCTTAGAGCCGGCAGACGAGGATCTGTGGGCGCTGTTTGAGCGGCGCTTGATCGAGCAGATTTACGCGGTGGATGAGCAGCTATTTGACGCGCTCAAACTCGCCGCGTGGCTTACACACGCGCTCGAAGACGCGGGCGTTGAAGTGCGCTTGGAGCAAGCCGTTGGCTCACTTGAAGCCACTTCTAGCGGCGCGTTGCAGGTGATGGTCGACCAGCAAACAGCCCTCGTGGCCTCGCGCGTCTACAACGCGACGTACGCAGCGCTGGCACAGTTTGAGCCGAGCTTGATGCCTGAGCTGAAAGTCGAGGCGGCCACGCTGCTGATGGTCGATGCGCCCGCAGCACTAGGAGCTCGCGCCTTAACCGTAATGGACGGCCCGTTTTTTTCGCTATTGCCGTATCCACCGCTCGACTGCTACAGCTTGAGCCACGTGCGCTACACGCCAAGCCGCAGCGGCGATTTAAGCGCCATCACCGCGCGCATGCTGCGCGACGTTAAGCGCCTGGCGCC
>Ga0105049_10003562_pt1 | contig 18363 bp, 10 predicted proteins | sample MAT06_FD_78087 | JGI IMG/M metagenome (GOLD analysis project Ga0105049, IMG submission 78087) | Freshwater microbial communities from Lake Fryxell liftoff mats and glacier meltwater in Antarctica - MAT-06 | ecosystem: Environmental > Aquatic > Freshwater > Ice > Liftoff microbial mat | place...
ATTAAGGCAAAGTATTTTAAAAATGGCGTTTGAAGGGAGGTTGGTTTATTGTTGGGGTTGACCTGCGTGTCAACCCAAATAATAAACGTTACGGAAAAACGGCTGCCCCAACGGCTGCCCCAACGTATTTTAAAAAAGGCGTTTAAAAGAAAAAATAATTTAACATGGCAAAACCATCAGCTACTATATCGTCACAAATAAAAAATCTTTCCAGGGAGCAACTGGAGAAATTAGTTTTAAAAGCAGCAGCAAAAGATAAATCCTTTCATGATTATTTGCTGGTAAATTTTTTTGACAAAGAATTTGGTGAACAGGATTTGTTTGAACAGGCAAAGGCGGATCTTGATTTACTTTTTAAAAAATCGTATAAGGGCTATGCGCAGGAAGAAAAATTGGGGAACATGCTTGCTGCCTGTTCAAAACGCATAATCGAATTTGGTAAAATATGCAAGCTAAAAAATATGGAAGCCGATCTGGTAATGTATGTCTTAGCAATTCCCTTTTCGTTACAAAATAATTTATTTGGAACTTGTTTTACCAACTACGATTACAGAGTGGGATTGCTCGTAAAAAAAATGATCAGCTTACTCGAAAATAAAATACAGGAGGATTTTAAAATGGAATATAAAAATAAAATAAACAGCTATCTCTCTATACTTCACAATACTTCCGGTCACTTAAACACAATAAATACGCTGCCAGAATCAATATAAATTATCAATATGGAAGAAGAATTAAAATCTGAAGGCCAATGCCTTTATTGCAAACAGTTTTTTTCGCAAAAGGAACTCACCAAACATCTCGACACACATCTTTTATCTGCCCAAAAGCAAGATGATGGTAAGACAACAGCCTCTTACCATCATATTATCATAGAAGCCGGAAAAATGTTTCTTGAAATTTTAGTTGAGGGTAAACAAAAAATGGAAATCATAGATGATTTTCTAAGGCGTATTTGGTTAGAATGTTGTGGTCATTTAAGCGATTTTGATCATAAAAATATTGAAATTGAGATGAGTGATAAGGTTAAGGATGTGTTTGTGCCAAAACTAAAAATATTGCATCAGTACGATTATGGAACTACCACCACCGTTGCATTGAGAAGCGGTAAAGTGTTTGAGTTAAATCTAAAAGAAAAGCTGATTTTACTTTCAAGGAACGAACCATTAAAAATAATGTGTGCTATTTGCAAAACTAAACCTGCTGAGAATATTTGCACTGTTTGCCAATATGAACAGGATGCTTTTTTTTGTGAAGCATGTTCAGCAGATCATGGCCAAATATGCAGTGATTTTGAAGATTATGCCAGAATGCCAGTTGTAAATTCGCCAAGAATGGGAGAGTGTGGTTATGAAGGTGGTAGCATCGACATAGAAAGAGATAGTGTGTATCGTATGGGTTGACCTATGTTTCAACCCTGATGATAAATATGTGTTGCCCCTGAAATTAAATACGTGTCAACCCTGATATTATATAATTCAACCAAAATAGTAATGAACAACAAACCAACATATAACCCCAGCATCCATCATCGTCGATCAATCCGGTTGAAAGGATATGATTATTCACAAAAGGGTTTATATTTTGTTACCATGTGCGTTCGTAGAAGGTTATGTCTGTTTGGAGAAATAAAAGACGGAGAAATGATTTTGAACGATGCCGGCATTATGATTAATAAATGGTACATAGAATTGGAAAATAAATTCAACGATATAAAATGTTTGGAACATGTTGTAATGCCCAATCATTTTCATTGTATTATTGAAAACACCGGCGTAAATGTAGGGGCGGACCTACGTGTCCGCCCTGATTCTGATAACCCAACGGGAATATTGGAAAATCCGATAATGGATGAAGGGCAGACAGGGCAGACAGGGCAGACAGGGCAGACACATAGGTCTGCCCCAACGTCTGCCCCAACGGGTGCCCCAACGTCTGCCCCAACGTCTGCCCCAGCGGGTTCCGAAACCAGTTCCCCAACGAATTCCCCAACGGATACAAATGATTCAAATATTTTGGGCGAACATAAAGGATCGCCCTTATACAGCGTAATTCAATGGTTTAAAACAATGTCAACCAATGAATACATCCGGAATGTAAAATCAAACAATTGGCAAAGATTTGATCAAAAATTATTTCAACGCAATTATTATGAGCACATCATCAGGGATGAAAAATCGTATGTAACAATTGCAAACTACATCATCAATAATCCTAAAAATTGGAATAATGATTCTTTCAATCCAACTAAAGAAAAGAAATAATATGCAACAACAAATCCCCAAACAACAATCATTATAAACCAACAGGCAATAGAAACAGCGAATGACAATAATCCCCATAGCAATGGTCCCATTAGTCCGGATGCGTTTACCCTGTTCCCAAAATAATGCCACCATTATAAATTTTATGATACGGTTAGAACGGGTGGAAGAATTGGGGCCTGGTGTTTTAAATGTAAATAAATATTAGCAAGCTTATGTAAGGGCAGCTAAGTCGCAGTTTATTGAGGGTGCTACATTTAAAATTATTTTACCTGTAAGCGAAATTTTTTTTACCGGTAATCAGGATGGTAACGAGGATGGTATCCAAGACGGTAACCAGGATAATTTGATTGTTGCCATCAATAGGTAATTTGATTACGGAGGAAATGGTGTTTCAATGGGCGGAGTAAATGGCCTTACAAATGGCGGTGCAAATGATGGTGTACATGAGGATGTAAATGACCGAAACAAAAGAATCGATATATATTCACTACGGCTTGGCGGACAACCCATATTGTAATTTATACAACAAAAAGAATTGCATTAAGCACCCTTTAGGGCGGATAACGGAGAATGAACAGAAAAAGATTAATGCAGTCTTATATTGGCATCTTGAAGAAAACTTAGTAGGATTAAAATACTATTTTGATAAACTATTCATTCAGGCCTAAAATTATTTTGTCTCCCAATTTCTAAAAATGGTATAAGCATTGAAGTAAAAAAACACTTGCTTATGGTATTGATGCAACGCATTAAATTAAATTAAATGGTTTGCTTGAATGGAATAAAATTCTACATTCTACTAAAAATATTTTACAATAATAATTGCTAAAATTTTATCAATTATTATTTACTGCCGCTAAATAATTAGCAAAACCCACAATAACGGTTGACAATATTACCACTGCAATGCCGGTAAAAATCATCTGCAATGTTTTTTTACTACAGCCTTTCCACTCTTTAAAATACAGGCCCCAAAGGTTGCTTACAATAATGATGAAAGCCATGTGAAACGTCCAGCTGCTAAAATCATATTTACCCATTTTGCTGCTGCCCATTCCGTAAAAGAAAAACTGTAAATACCAGGTGGTGCCAGCCAATGCAGCAAACAAATAATTTTTTGCAAGCGGTGTTTTTCCGTTAGTATAATCTACGTAGGATTTATTTTTAAGGTTTAGTATTACACACCAGATAAAGTTGGTAGTAAGCCCGCCCAGCAGTATCACCACTAAGCTGGCATTATTTTGCCAAAGCGAATTTATCCCTGTTTGTAAAGCTGCGGCAGCTATGGGTTTACCGGCAGTAAGGCCAAATGAAAAACAGGCGCTGAGTATGCCGGAAAATGTAGCTACGAGTATGCCTTTTTTTAAATTAAATTCTTTGATGGTGGCTTTTTTTTCATTTTCAGGCAACTCTTTTTCTTTCATCATACCAGCCTTGCCGCAAAGTGCAATACCCATTAAGCACACTGCAACACCCAATAAAATAATATTACCCGATGTGGTGGCAAGTAATGCAGAAAAAGTAGTTTCACCTTCGCCCACATTGCCGGTAATATCGTTGAAAATAGGCGGTATTAAAGTGCCAAAAGCAGCACAATACCCCAGCGCAATCGCCATACCCAGGCTCATGCCAAGGTAACGCATACTTAATCCAAATGTAAGCCCGCCAATACCCCACAGCAGCCCCATAAAATACGTCCAGAAAATAGTAGCGTTCGATACACTGCCAATAATTTGCCAAAAGCCCGGTACTAAAATATAGCAGGCTAAAACAGGTGCCACCACCCAGGAAAAAATGCCACCAGCCAGCCAGTAACTTTCCCAGCTCCAACCCTTTACTTTTTTGTATGGGATATAAAAACTTCCGGAAGCAAAACCGCCGATAAAATGTAAAAAAACGCCGAGTAGTACGCCCATAAAATTAGCTGTTGTTAGTTTTGAATGATTCTTTTTTCACCGTTATTGTTTATTATTTCAATGCTACTTATATTTTCTCCCGATAAAATGAAAGGAGTTGATTGTGATAAATACGATTGCCCCATATAAAACTCTTCTTTTCTTTTTTTGCCATTCTTAAAATGGTAGATACAGAATTTGTCACCTGTTGATAAAGAGATTGTTTTTTGTTTCGATTTACTGCTGAAAATTTTCAACGACCCGTTGTTTTGTGAAGCAGCCAGCAGGTAATTGTTATCAACGCCCCTGCATTTTATCAATGCCTTCCCATCTCCGGGAATGTACAGGCCACTTTGTAAAATGGTTAACTGCTTAAAGGCGCCTTTGCCATCACCCAGCATCACCAATCCATTCAATGCATCATACCTGCCATTGCCCGTTTCGGTACCAAAATCATTTCCGTTAATTGCGATATCTAAATTCCCATCCTGGTTAAAATCATCTGTAACCACTGCATAAATTGGGGCCAATTGGGCCATAACAGGCAGCGTATGTAATTTAAATTTCCCTTTGCCCAGGTTTTCAATATAACTGTTTGCAAAGTTGGAAGCCTGTAGTTTAACAGCATCCTTCAATTCAACATCCGAAAAAATATCATTTATGGTAGCATTGCCAAAATCCTTGTAGGTTAAAAATCTTTTTTTCAACGCAGGTATTTGCTCCACCTGGTCATCTCTTGTTTGCGCAGGAAATTCTTGCCTAACGCCTTTTTTATTTGGTAAGTAAACAGTTGTCATTATATCAAGTCCACCGTTTTTGTCAAAGTCTTTGGCGTAAATGGTTACCGGGTTTTCAATGCTTGCTTTGTAAAAAGAATTTTTGCCAAGATTGCCCGCTATGTAATCGATGTCGCCATCGTTATCAAAATCTCCGGCGGTAATGCTGTTCCACCATCCAGTTTCAGTATTAATGCCGGATGTTGCGCTAACATTCTCTAATTTCCCTTTATTGTTTTTAAAAAACTGTATCGGCATCCATTCTCCGGCAATGATTAAATCGGTGAATCCATCATTGTCAAAATCTGTCCAAAGTGCATCGCAGGTAAGGCCAATATTTTTTAAACCGGGTGCTACTATGGGGGTAACATCTGTAAATTTAATTTCACCGTTTTTGGTATCGTTGCGATAGATAAAACTGCTTACCGGCAAGGGGTAGTTACCCGGTAAAACCCTGCCGCCTATAAATAAATCGAGGTCGCCATCGTTATCAAAATCAACCGCTTTTACGCAACTTTTGCTGGTAAAGTTTTTAGGGAAACCTGTTTCGTTAAAAGTAAAATTCCCTTTACCATCGTTGGTATAAAACCAATCCTGGTAATTTTTTGTAGCTGCTACAAATTGGTTACTGCCGCTTGCCAGGTACAAATCAAGGTCGCCATCATTGTCAGCATCAAACAATAAAGTTCCCAGGCTTTCCGGCCTGCGTACATCGTTGCCAATTACATGCGGCAATGGTTTACTGAAAAATTTGCCATCTTTTTGTTGCAGTAATATAGTTGCAGGAAAGTCACCGGTGCCGCTTACAATAATATCATCAAGGCCATTGCCATCCACATCACCGGATGCTAATGCCGGGCCGTAAGCAGATAGTTTATGGGGTAATAAACGTTGCTCATTAAAGTCTATAAAATCTGTTTCTCTTATAAAGCAATTTACACCCAGTTTGCCGGTGACATCTGTAAATAAATTATTAGTGGCAACGGCTGCAATGCCTGTTGTTGTAAGGTTTGCATTCTCAATAGTAACAGTTAACTGTTGATTTGTTTTTACATTGGTTAATACCTGTTTGCTGCCATTGTTCCATTTTATTACAACAGAGTCAATTGTGTGTATGCTGTCCAGGCCAAAAAATGCCTTATTATCTACGGTTGATAAATAGCCACGATAGGGAGAGTTTTCGTACACCTGCAGTTTGTTGCCTGCATAATATATTTCACCAATGGTACCGAGGCCATCAATGTTATTTTTACCGCCTTTAAATTGAATGGATAAATAGTTTTTTGAAATTTGTTTTTTACTGTTGGTGGTATTTTCGTAAAGAAATGCTGTTTCGTTGATGTTGTTGATTACATAATCTAAATCACCATCATTATCCAAATCCACATATACTGCTCCGTTAGAGAAAGAAGGTGTTTTCATACCCCACGCTGCAGTTACATTCCTGAATTGTAAATTACCTGAATTCTCAAATGCATAATTGGGTATTTTTATCTGTGGTATTTCCTTAATCAAATCATTTTTAGAAATTGTTTTGCTGGAGTTGGATCTAAATGCTGCAAAGTCATGGTCGGTTACATCTCTTGGGTAACCATTCGTAATGATAATATCCCGGTTACCATCGTTGTCAAAATCTGCAATAGACGGGTTCCAGCTCCAGTCAGTTTCTGCCACACCTGCCATAAAACTAATATCGCTGAATACTGGTAGCCCAATGCTGTCGTTATTATTGAGTGTTGGACCCTGGTTTAATTGGAGCGTATTGCGAACATATTGCAGCATGTAATAGCCACTCATCATGTTTTGATAAACAAAATAATTATTTCCATTCATGTTTTTCTTTTTTCTGAAATTATCTTCCGGATTCATGTCAACCGCAATAACATCAGCCAATCCATCATTATTAATATCAGCAATATCATTACCCATGGCATTTTGAGAGGTATGTTTAAAAACCGTTTTTAATTTCTCGCTAAATGTGCCATCATGGTTATTGATATATAGCAGATCGCTGCCATAAAAATCATTAGTAACATAAATATCCTTCCAGCCATCTTTATTAATATCAGCAATGGCTACGCCAAGCCCATACCCGGGGTGTGCAATACCTGCCTGGCTTGAAATATCTGTAAACACAGGATGGTTTACTTTACTATCCCAATCATTCCGGAATAGTTTATCGTAATCATCCCTGGCAGTATCGCCCACATTACTGTTCATAAATTGGGTAGCATCCCTCTGTGCAAGTTTGGTGGTAACCAGGTACATATCCAGGTCGCCATCATTGTCATAATCAAAAAAGGTGGCGTGCACAGAAAGGCTGGTATCAGCAAGTTGGTATGCAGCCGCCTGGTCTTTAAATGTTGGTATGCCGTCTTTATTTAACCCCTGGTTAATATAGAAGAGATTCCTTCGTTGTTCAGATTTTTTTTTTATGGTGGCACATACATAGATATCCGGCCAGCCATCGTTATTAATATCTACCACCGATGCAGCATTGCTCCACCGGCCCTCACCTGCTACACCAGCTTTTTCGGTAATGTCTTCAAATGCCAAGCCGCCTTTATTGAGGTATAATTTATTGCTGGTAATGCTTGCTGTAAAATACAAATCGGGCAATCCATCTTTATTAAAATCACCCACTGCCACACCGCCACCATTGTATAGAAATTCCAGGTCGATGGGATTGATGGAATCATTTTCGGCAATGGTATTATTAAAAGTGATGCCCGATTGTGAAGCAGTAATTTTTTTAAAAAGGGTAGGGTGGTTGTTGCAGGCAACAAATAATATCACTATTAAAAAAAAGGGAATGGATTGACTGATAACCGCCGCAGTTATTTTTTTTAGTTTCCTTTTCATATTTTAAAAGTGTCGCAAAAATCCATAACAGGTTTCTGCGGTACAATCGTTTTTTTTCTTAATCGTTCTTTTGTAATTAACTAAGATAGATAACAAAGCACCAACTTTACCAAATAACCATAATTTGAGAGTAGCTTTTTTGCAGTACAGCCCAGCACAGCACAGCGTTAATTAATTTACTACTCTTTTAGTTAATAAAATGTATTAGCGGTAATTCATTTTTATAAAACGGGTGGGCATAGCGTTGGTATATGTGTTTATGCCAGTAAAGATTTTGAACAAAGGGGTGTATAAACCAGGAGCCGGTACATGGAACAGGAACAGCATTAATTTTAGTTGAATGTGTGTTGCTGTATAATCCCAGCCAGCTGTATTTTTTGTGCTCTTTTTTACAGAAATTTAGGTGTAATCTTTAAACAGCCGGTAGCATGCAATGATACTATCCTGTGCTGTGCTGTATATTATTTACGAGTACAATTCTATATTGCAAGTATAAAAATATTAATTTAGTATTTAACACTCTTATTTAAATACTATTTACTACGAACTTGCAGTATCCTTTTTTACTGCCTGGTTGCTGCCAGCTAATAACCTTAAAAATTTAAAAATGGCTTTTACAGAAACTTTACAATTGAAACATGTAAGTTATTTATGGGACGAAAATGTTGTTGCCGGATTTAAGGATGATGAAGTTGCATTGTTGATTTATCGTTCTAATTTGTTAGGTGCCGATTTACGCATCACCAATTACGGTGGTGGCAATACCAGTTGCAAAGTTCTTGCTACCGATCCATTAACCGGGCAGCCTGCAGAAATTATGTATATTAAAGGCTCCGGTGGCGATCTTGGTTCTCTTCAAAAAAATGGATTGGCTGCACTGTATCTGGAACGATTGACCGCTTTGCAAAAAGTTTACAGGGGGGTAAAGTTTGAAGATGAAATGGTAGAATATTTTAACCATTGCATTTATGATCTGCAATCAAAGGCTCCTTCTATTGATACGCCGTTACATGCCTTTTTACCATTTAAACATATAGATCACCTTCATCCTGATGCAGCCATAGCTATTGCAGCTTGTAAGGATGGGAAAAAAATTAACCAGCATTTGTTTAATGGGGAAATTGGATGGGTTGACTGGCAGCGCCCTGGTTTTGATTTGGGCTTGAAATTGCAACAATGTTTAGCCGAAAATCCAGGTATCAGGGGCATTATGCTCGGCGGCCACGGTTTGTTTACCTGGGGCCACACTGCTTATGAAAGCTACATCAATACCCTGGAAGTTATTGAAAAATATGCTACCTACCTGGAAGAAAATATGGGTAAACTAAAACCTGTTTTTGGTGGTAATAAAATTTCATCTGCCACTGCTGATGATAGGCAAAGGCAGGCGGTTTTGTTGGCACCGGTTCTACGTGGGTTTTGCAGTAGCCACACAAGGATGATTGGACATTTTACAGATGATGAAAAAGTACTTGAGTTTATAAACAGCCACGATGCGGAACGCCTGGCAGCAATGGGCACAAGTTGCCCGGACCATTTTTTAAGAACAAAGATTTCACCCCTGGTATTGAAGCTTTCGCCAAGTGAAAATTTGAGCGATACTGCAGGTGTAAAAGAAAAAATTGCACCTGCTTATGATGCCTATAGAAAACTATATGCAGACTACTACAATAACCACAAACATGCAGATAGCCCTGCCATACGAGATGCCAACCCGGTAATAATTTTGTATCCGGGTGTGGGTATGTTTTCGTTTGCAAAAGACAAAGCTACTGCAAGAATAGCGGCTGAGTTTTACATCAATGCCATCAATGTAATGAAGGGGGCGGAGGCAGTAAGTGAATATGTATCACTGCCATTACAGGAAGCATTTAACATAGAATATTGGTTGCTGGAAGAAGCAAAACTGCAGCGTATGCCAAAGCCAAAGCCATTAAGTGGAAAAATTGCCATCATAACCGGCAGCGGTGGTGGCATAGGTAAAGCAATTGCAGAAAAACTGGCAGCCGAAGGAGCTTGTATTTTATTAACAGATATTAACGAAGAAAGACTTACAGCAACTGCAAAATATTTTAATAAAAAATTTGGAAAGGATAACAGTACTTATGTGTTAATGGATGTAACGAACGAAGAAGCAATTTTGCAGGGCTATCAAAAAATCATATTGGCTTTTGGCGGTATTGATATTGTTATAAATAATGCTGGTATTTCTATTTCAAAAACAATTGCGGATACTACCATGGAGGACTGGGAACTGTTACAGTCAATATTAGTGAAAGGGCAGTTCAATGTTGTTAAAGCAGCTTTGCAAATAATGCGGCAGCAGGCTTTGGGTGGCGACATAGTTAATATTGTGAGCAAAAATGCTTTGGTTAGCGGCCCAAACAATACAGCGTATGGTACTGCTAAAGCTGCACAACTACACATGAGTCGTTTAATGGCTGCCGAATTGGGCCCCGATAAAATAAGAGTAAATGTGGTAAACCCCGATGCAGTAATACAAGGTAGTAATATTTGGGAAGGTGGCTGGGCAGATGGCAGGGCTGCGGCATATGGAATTAGTGTAGAAGAATTACCAGGCTATTATGCAAAAAGAACCTTGTTAAATGAAACAATTTTGCCGATGGATATTGCCAACGCAGTATTTGTATTTGTTGGGGGCTTACTCTCAAAAAGCACCGGGAATGTATTGAATGTAGATGGGGGAGTGGCTGCGGCTTTTTTACGATAAAGTGCAAAGGCCATAATAAGATGTAGAAATAAATTGCTGCAATACTTAACTGGCAAACCTGTGGTAAAGTACATTTTTTCAGATAAAATAATTTTCGGTATCGGTTACAAAAAAGCGCAGTAAAGTAAAAGGATTACAGCGCTTTTTTGTAGTGTAGTTCAAAGTATTTCATAGTGATGGTTTTAGTAGAATTACAGACGCTCCCCATAATTTACAATGACTTTCGTTCTATTAATACAAACGGGTTTTTAATTTTTTCTTTTCTGTTTTCTAAAATCAGTCTCGCAGCCGTTTCACCCATCTTATAGTGATCGGTGGAAATAACAGTTATGCCATCCAATAATATTTCTTTTAAAGGGGTTTCGTTGTAAGATACAATTCCAACATCCTTACCTACTTTTAATTCATTCGTTTGACAGGATTTTATTAAATTAACCAGGTCGTTTTCTTCAATTACAATGAATGCCTCTTTTTTAGCAATAACAGTTTCCGGAGTTATTTCGTCAATTATTTGATAAACTAAATTATTGTTACTGCAAAAGCTTCTAAACCCGGTAATAATTTCTTTGGGATAAGGGATTATTTTAGGGAACACTAAAATAATTTTATTATATTTTTTAAATAAATGTACGCCTGATTCCAAGGCGGTATAAATGTCATTTTTAAAATCCTGGAATACGCCTGCATATTTTGAATAGGTATGCGGAAGGTCTTTATCTAAAATGATTAGTTGATCGCCCGGTACTTTTTTTATAATACTATATATGTCATCTGCATCATCATAAAAGTGAGGCATCAATACAAAAAAGTCGTATTCATCCAGGTTTTCCAATAGCAGACTCTCCAAAAGTTTTATACTAAAATGATGGATTTTTAAATCTACCACAGCCATCTCTCCCATGGTTTCCACAAAGGCATTATACGTCTGTTTTTTATAATTACTGATTTTATTAAAGAGTAATAATATTCTGAAAGGTGTGGTAACATCAGATCTGTTGATGTAAAAGCCCTTCCCTTTTATAGCGGTAATTACCCCTTTTTTTCTAAGTAAACTATAAGCTTTTTGTACAGTATCTCTCGATAAAATAAACTCATCACTTAACTCATTTATGGAATAAACAGGATCCCCTTTTTTAAGATGTCCCTGCCGGATGGCATTGGTAATTGCATTAACAACCTGCAGGTATTTGGGCGTTTTTTTTGTAGTATCAATTTTTAGAAAATGCATTATAAACCGGTTTAATAATTTTACAAAAGGAACAGAATTAGTAAGCCTTTTGCAAATCCATGTATGCTTGATTTGTAAAATGGTATGAAGATAAAGAACAGTTAGGGAAATAATCTTTTTGAGTAAAAAAACACTTGTTCATAAATTTAAAAATGAAGGTTGAACATATTTTAACTAATGAAATAACAAAAAAATAAAACTCAACACCAACGGTAACTATTTTCCGGCGAATGCCATATTATTTTTAAAAAAAAATACACCGAAAACATTTTTTCTGGTAGCAGGTATCATTACTGTTTTGCAAAAAAATGTTTATTTACTTTCAGCGATTATCTTTTTTTGTACCGGGCTTTGTTTTTTTAATATTTATAAAAATATTTTATTTTTTTTATAAAAACAGCATGGTACAGTATAGTTAGTGAAATTCTATCAATTATGTTTACACAATCTTAGCAGATATATATAGCTAATTATTTTTAACTGCCTTTTAAAATTAACTAAAACGATTGTTTATGAGTATGAACCTACACTACAGAGGTTATCCCCTCTTTTTAAAATTTTTTTCTTTTCTGTTGCTGGCCTCTTTTTTTACCAACAGCACATTTGCGCAAACTACTGTAACCGGTAAAGTAACCGATGTAGAAACAAAAAGTCCTTTAACCAATGTGAGTGTTATGGTAAAAGGCAGCAAAGTTGGTGTAGTAACCAACGATGCAGGTTTTTACACTATTTCTGTACCTGCTGGAGGTAAGCTGGTTTTTTCTTATTTAGGTAATTTACCCAATGAGCAAAGTGTACCAGCATCTGGTATGTTAAATGTTTCACTTAGTTCTAAACCTAGGAGTTTAGATGAAGTAGTGGTGATTGGATATGGCTCCCGTAAAAAGAAAGATGTAACAGGAGCCGTAAGTACTATAGGTGAAAAGGATATAGAAAAGAGTACTTCCATGACACCTGAACTTGCTTTACAAGGCAAGGCAGCAGGTGTTTTTATAGAATCAGGCGGCGGTGCACCAGGTGCAAGGCCAATAGTACGTATAAGGGGGGTAAATACATTCGGGTTTGCTGAACCTTTATATGTTATAGATGGTGTTCCCATTTTTGAAGGTGGTGCAGGTGTTACCGGTGGTGCTATTGGAGATATTCGTTCTCCAATAAATATTTTCTCCATGATTAACCCGGCAGATATCGAATCAATGACTGTTTTAAAAGATGCCTCCGCTGCTGCAATTTATGGCGTACGTGCCTCTAATGGTGTAATACTAATTACAACCAAGCAGGGTAAAACAGGTAAGCCAAGGGTTGAATTTAATGCAAGTTATGGTACACAAAAGCTACCAAAAAGTATTAATACCTTAAACACCCAGCAGTATTTTACTTTATTGCAGGAATCTTACAATGCTTATCCGGATGCAAATACCTCTTTTGCTCAAAAATTTGGCCCTTTATATGATGCCTCCAATCCGGCATATGTGGGTAATAGTCCTACCTACAACTGGCAAAATGAATTAAGAAATGATAATGCTACTTTACAGGATTACAATGTAAAAGTTTCGGGCGGCAGTGCAGGTACTAACTATTATTTCTCTGGTGGGTACTCCAAAACAGAAAGTCCGTTAAAAGCAAATAATATGGAACGTTATTCTGTTGCTTTAAATGTAGATTCTAAAATTTCCAAGTATGTGCAGGCAGGTATTAATGTTCGGTTAATTAGCCAGAGTGCTTTAGAAAATACGCAGGGCGACTTGGGTACTATGATTGCTACTATTCCTTTCCAGCCCATTTATGATAAAAATAGCCCAACTGGTTTTGCACAGGTTTCTTCAGGTACATTTAAAGATAATCCTGATTACGATCCTACAAAGCTTGAGGCCGGTCCTTTAAAAGTATTTAATGCCGGAGATCCAAAACAGTTATGGGGTACGCAAACACGATACAATCCATTTGCTTTTCAGCAACTTAATAATACAAGTTATAACTTGTTAAATACATTGGGGAATGCGTTTATACAGATAGAACCAATAACCGGTCTTAGATTAAAAGGATCTTTAGGTGGTAACTATATGATGAATCTTAGAAAAACATTTAATAATAATGAAGCCTGGAAATATTCACAAACGCCCACCAATCCTTATTTAAACCAGGATGGTTTTGCAAAAGGAAGTTATGGCGAAAGGCAAGGCAGAACAGTAAACCTTAATAAAGAACTTACGCTTAATTATGTTCATACATTCCATAAAGATCATTCTATTGATGTTATATTGGGTGTTTCTAATCAATATTCAAAATGGAATTGGACGGATGCCTCCAGTCCGGTAAATTATACAGATCCTCAGTATTGGGGTGTAGCTAACCTCCGTCCTTTTACAGGTGCTGCTGCTGGCGTTTTGCAGGAAGATGCATTAATTGGATACCTGGGTAGAGTAAGTTATAAGTTTAAAGACAAATATTATTTTGACGCTACCATTCGCCGGGATGGATCTTCAAGATTAGCCCCTCAAAATAAGTTTGACAACTTCCCTTCTTTTTCTGCCGCATGTGGAATCAGCAGAGAAAATTTCTTCCCTGAATTAAGTATTGTAAATAATTTAAAAATCAGGGGCGGCTGGGGACAGCTTGGTAATTTTCAATCTGCGGGGCCATACCAATATCTTTCAGGCGTTGGGTTAAGTCCTGATTATGCACTTGGTTCTGGTAATGGAAATGGCAATGGTACACAACAGCAAGGTGCTTTTTTACCAAATTTTGCTAATACCTCCCTAACATGGGAAAAAGTTAAAACCAGTAGCTTAGGAATTGATGCGGTTTTATTTAATAATCATGTAAATTTCACTGCAGAGTATTATAACAAAACTACCTTCGATATTATACAATCTGTTGGCCTTCCTCCAAATACCGGTATTCAGCGACCAGCTGATCTTAATGTTGCTACAGTTAGAAACAGTGGTATTGAACTACAGATTGGTTATAACAAAAAATTTGGCAATGTAAATTTTAATGCATCCGGAAATTTAACTACTGTAAGCAATGAAGTTGTTAAACTAAATGGGGGTGCTCCCATTGGTGGAGAGGGAGGAAGAATTGAAGAAGGATATTCAATGGGATATCTATGGGGTTATAAGGTAGGCGGTATTTTTCAAAACCAGGCTGAAATTGATAAGTGGAACCTTGCCCATAATAAAGGTGACGCTAACATAGGATCAAATACATATAAGCCAGGCGATATGTATTTCCAGGATGTTCATGGCAATCCAAAGGCGGGTACAAAGGAGCGATTCAGCCCAACACCTGATAGCGCTGTAAACGCAAATGATCGTACTTATCTGGGAAAAACAATTGCTGGTTTTTATTATGGCTTCTCTGTAGGTGCAGAATATAAGAATTTTGACGTCAGTGTTTTCTTACAAGGAGTGGGAGATGTACAACGATATAACTACGCAAGATCTGGAATGGAATCTATGTCGGGTCCGGCCAATCAATGGGCAACTACATTAAACCGATGGACGCCAACCAATCCTTCATCCACTATGCCAAGAGCTGTATTTTCAGATCCTTATGCTACCGGTCGTTTTTCCAGCAGGTATGTTGAAAATGCTTCTTACCTAAGGTTGAAAAATATACAGATTGGTTACTCATTGCCAGCTGGAGTAATGAGCAAATTGAGTTTTGCACAAAAAATTCGTTTCTATGTAAGTGGTGTTAACTTATTAACTGTTACAAACTATACAGGATTAGATCCGGAAAATGATAATCTGCCCCCAACCAAACAATTTTTATTTGGTATTAGTGCAGCTTTTTAAAATATCTATTGACTATTAAAAAAAAACTTTTATGAAAAAATATATTTTCAAAACTTTCATTTTTACTGTACTTGCCAGTACGGTTATTTACAGCAGTTGCGATAAATCGCAATTGGATTTATTACCCAATGGCCCTACGGAGGCTAACTATTTTTCCGATGAATCCGAATTCAACAAAGCTGTATTAGGGGTGTATGCTAAAATGACCGATTTTTATTGGTTTAATGGTAATAATCCGCAGGTAGGCTTTTTCTTTTTACCAGGAGATGATATTACTACCAATGCCTCCAACGATGAGTCGGAAGTGTTTAGTTCTTTGCAACCTAGTAGTGGTAGAGTTAGTTATTACTATGGTAAATTTTATCAGTTAATTAATAGGGCCAATACTGTATTGGATAAAATAGAAACTGTTAAAGAGGGTATTTATACAACACCCAATTTAAAAAATTACCATAAAGGTGAAGCGCTTTTTTTAAGAGGTTTTGCCAATTATAATTTATGGAATTATTATGGTACAGCACCATTGGTTACCAAACGCCCTACCGAAACAGCTGATTTTACTCCTGGAAATAGTACAGGAAATCAGTTATTGGATCAGGCAATCCAGGATTTTACAGATGCTGCTTCATTGTTGCCAGCAGCGTGGGATGCTGCTAACAAAGGCAGGGTTACAGCAAATGCTGCCAATGGAATGTTAGGTAAATCACTTGTTTTTAGAGGTTCTGTTACAAAAAATACAGCTGATTTTACTGCTGCTGTTGCAGCATTGAATAAAGTTACCGGGCTTAGCCTTACTGCAGATTTTAATGATAATTTTTCTTACGCAAAAGAGAATAACAGTGAATCTTTATTTGAATTTCAGGCAGCAAAAGCATCGGGCGGTAATAATTATTGGCTGGATAACGACTTTGATAATGCTATTGGAGATTTATCAATGTACTGGGGTTATTATAGTAATCACTGGTCGCTGTTTGGTCAATCAAGGTATTTTGTTACAACTAAGTTAGCTGCTGCATTCGAAGATGCTGATCCACGGAAAGCTGCAACTTTAAAGGCATCCGACAGAACAGTCAGGAAATATGTAGCACAGGATAATCCCAGTGAAGGAGACCCTGGATCAAGGGACAATTATCGTATTCTTCGTTTGGCAGATGTAAAGCTTTTACAAGCTGAATCAATTTTACAATCAGGTGGTTCTACTGCACAAGCAATTGGTTTAATAAATGAAATTCGTACAAGGGCCAGAAATATGGTCGCTGCTGGTACTGTACCGGCTGATTATGCAACTACTGAAACAGATAAAACAAAAATTTTAAACTGGATCAGCAACGAAAGATTTATTGAATTAGCGGGCGAAGGCCAACGCTGGTTTGATTTAAGAAGATGGCATATGCAGGGTGTAATTACTTTGAATAACAGCTATTTTAGTTCTAACGTTGGTGTAGTATTTGATCCATCCAAAAATTTGGTTGTTCCAATTCCAACAAGTGAACTGGATGTTAATCCAAACGTTAAACAGAACCCCAATTACTAAATATTTTAAGCAAGCAGTAGTTTTGGTAATAACAAAAAAAGGTTCTCTATTGAGAGCCTTATTTGTTTAAAAGCCTGCCTGTTTACAAATCGATTTAAAATTTCTGTTTAGGCAATTATAGTTATGTTTTTGCATCTTATAACTACGTACCCTTAAACAGCGTTAATGATTGCTGACTATTTAAAATATTGCTCTTTGTAAAGGGTGTCATTCTTTAATATATGGTTTGCAGGTGTGCGGCTATTTAATATTTGGAACGATATTTTATTACTGATTACATATTGTGGATGGTAGCAATCGGACAACCTGTTAATTATTATTGCATCTCGGCATAGTACAGTATAGATAGGCAACTATCTTATACTAATTTAGCCATCAGTTAGAATTGATGTTATTATGAAAAAACACTTGCTCATTATCATCCCGATGTTAGCTGTTTCATTAAGCTTCAGCAAGCTTAGTTCCCAACCTGTTTTAATAACGGATAGCAAAATGCCAACTTTGCAGTTATTTAATTCAAACAATAGCATTACTACTGCTAAACCTTTGGATCAATTGAGTTTTACAGGCGTTGCCGGCAAATCGTTTCAGGTATTGGATGCCAACGGAAAAACGTATGCAACTGCCTTGCTAAAACAGCTTAATACTTTTACTGTTGCAGGTGCTTTGGGTGAGCATCGCATTATTATTGCAGATACAAAGGGCAAACAAAGGGTAATAAAAACATTCACTGTAAATGCAGTAACCAATATAGATGATGGAGGTTATTACAAGCAGATGTTTGAGATGTATTACAGCGGAATGAACAAAGATGGAGATGGGGAAGGGGCGTTTCCAATAAAATGGAATGGTAATCAATACCATGTTTTTGTGCCTTGGGTGCTGGATAATTATCATACCATGAAGGGCATGCAATATTTTAGCCCAAGCGGAAAAGATTTGGTAGATATCATGAGGCAGGCACAACGGGAAGATGGTATGATTTATAGTTTTATACAGTACCAGCGCAATGCAGATTATTTTTTAACAAGAGATAAAAAATATGGCTACAGTAAAATAATCGGCGATAAAGTTTTTGTAAGACAACCAACCGAAAATCATCCCGAATACCTTTTTGTAAATACCATCTACGATTGCTGGAAAGCAGCAGCCAATGATGAATGGATGAAGCAAAATTTAACCGCTGCATCAAAAGCTTTAAACTATACCATCAACGATCCTGCCCGGTGGAGCAATCGTTTTCAATTGCTAAAAAGAGTATATACAATCG
>Ga0105049_10003565_pt1 | contig 18347 bp, 14 predicted proteins | sample MAT06_FD_78087 | JGI IMG/M metagenome (GOLD analysis project Ga0105049, IMG submission 78087) | Freshwater microbial communities from Lake Fryxell liftoff mats and glacier meltwater in Antarctica - MAT-06 | ecosystem: Environmental > Aquatic > Freshwater > Ice > Liftoff microbial mat | place...
GTTCCCAATTGCTTTCAGAAAAACAAAACATACTCATTGCTAAAAATGTAGGGGAAGATGCCTTTTTACCCATAAAGAAATGGCCAATCGCAGAGGTATTTGCCAATAAATTCCTTCTATCTTATTTTTAATTTCACCCCCGCCGCCTTATCTTTGCGCCAAATTTGAGAAGGGATATGACAGCAAAGCGAATCAAATCATTACTGGTAGCGGTTTTCAGCCTAGGAATAGTATTATTCTCTAATATGACTTTTGGGCAGGATACCACTCAAAACGGGGAAATACACGGGGAAGCAGGTGAATTTGACGTTACCAAAACAATTCTCGACCACATCAAAGATGACCATAGCTGGCACCTGTGGGGGCATACTTCCATTTCATTGCCGGTGATTCTCTGCTCAGATAAAGGTGTTGAAGTATTTTCATCCCATCACCTGGTGGATGAGCACCACGAACCCGCAGCTTACCAGGGAAAATATTTATACAAAACATTCGAAGGGAAAATAAAAGTAGTAAATGCAGATGGAAGCATTAGCGAAGCTGCCAGTAAAAATGTGTGGGATTTCTCTATCACTAAAAACGTGGCTTCTCTCTTACTTACGGTATTCATTCTTTTAGTCGTATTCTTAAGTGTTGCAAACGCATATAAAAAAACGGGTATTACATCAGCGCCGAAAGGATTGCAGTCCTTTATGGAACCCATCATTCTTTTTGTAAGAGATGATGTGGCCAAACCAAATATTGGGAAACATTATGCCAAGTACATGCCTTTTTTGTTGACCGTTTTCTTTTTGATTTGGATCAACAACATGCTAGGCTTGGTTCCTTTGTTTCCAGGTGGTGCCAACGTGAGCGGAAACATTGCGTTTACAATGACACTGGCTGTTTTTACTTTTATTTTGGTAAACATCAATGGTAACAAAAGCTACTGGCAGCATATATTTTGGATGCCAGGAATGCATTGGAGTATGAAATTATTTTTGGCTCCCATCGAGTTACTGGGCGTATTTACCAAACCCATCTCACTGATGATTCGATTGTTTGCGAACATCACCGCTGGCCACATCTTAGTATTAAGTTTGATTTGTCTGATCTTCATATTCAAAAGTATTTTCGCTTCTGCCATCGCGGTTCCATTTGCGGTTTTCATTAATATGATAGAACTATTGGTGGCCTTTTTACAAGCATTTATATTTACGATGCTCGCCGCTATGTATATTGGAATGGCTACAGAAGAGCATCACCATGAAGAACACGCTCATTAAGCATAACATGATAATCAACTTTTTTTATAACAATTAAAATTCACAAACATGGTAGTAGGAAGTGTTGCCGCAATTGGTGCTGGTTTAGCTGCAATTGGTGCAGGTATCGGTATCGGTCTGATTGGTAAAGGTGCTGTAGAAGGTATCGCCCGCCAGCCGGAAGCTGCTAATGACATTCGTGCAAACATGATCGTAGCTGCGGCTTTCGTAGAGGCGGTTGCATTGTTTGCGGTGGTAGTTGCCCTTTTGGGTAATGGTTAATCCACAAAACTATTACAGGCTCAAAGCAAAGGGCGGAGAGCCTGTAACTTTTTTTGAATCAAAGAACAACTTATAATCTATATAATATGCTGTTAGAGATAAATCCATTGGTATTGCCCGACATCGGTTTGGTGTTTTGGAGCACCATCGCGTTTTTAATTTTATTGTTTGTGTTGGGAAAATTTGCTTGGAAACCCATCATGAAAGCCATCAGTGAAAGAGAACAGGGTATAACCGAAGCTATCGCGTCTGCTGAAAAAGTGAAACTGGAAATGGCGCAATTAAAAAATGAAAACGAAGCTTTGTTGGCAACAGCACGAGAAGAGAGAGCCGTGATTCTGAAAGAAGCAAAAGAGATCAAAGACAAAATGATCAACGGTGCCAAAGAAGAAGCCAAGGCACAAGCTGCAAAAATTATTGCAGACGCACAGGCATCTATCGTAAACCAAAAAATGGCTGCCATCACCGATTTAAAAAATCAAGTGGGTAATTTGGTGATCGAAGTAAGTGAAAAAATTCTTAGAAGAGAGTTGGCCAATAAAGGCGAGCAGGAAAATTACATCAAGCAATTAACCGCTGATGTAAAAATGAACTAATCTTTAGTTAGGTAAACGATCACCTTATCACAATTGTATTATGAACAATCCACGTTTAGCAGGTAGATACGCAAAAAGTTTATTAGAACTTTCCATCGAACAGAATCATCTGGATGCCGTTTATGCCGATATAAAAATGCTGAATGGCATTTGCAAAAGCAATCCCGATTTTGTGGCCTTGCTCAAAAGCCCCGTGATCAACTCCGATAAAAAAGAAAAAATCATCTCTGCTGTGTTGGAAGGGAAAATCAGTCCACTTACGAACGCTTTTGTTCAATTGTTGGCCCGCAAAATAAGAGAAAGCAACCTGCCCGAAATTGCACGTGCTTTTATCGAACAATACAATGAATTGAAACAAATTCACCTGGTAAAGATCACGACAGCCGTTCCCATGAGCGAAACGCTGAAAAATGACATTCTTGCCAAAGTGAAAACTGATGCAGGCATTGAACACATCGAATTAGAAACAGTAGTGAAAGAAGAACTCATCGGTGGATTCAAATTAGAAATGGGTGGCAACCTGGTAGATGCCAGCATTCTCAGAGACCTGAAAGATGTAAAAAAGCAATTTTCTGAAAATATCTATATTCACAAAATGCGTTAGTACTTTTTGTTACAAAATATTTAAATGCTGCAAGAAGAAAATGCGGCATTTTTTATTTATTGTGCAGATTACTTGGAAACAAAAAACATATTCCCTTTTACAATCCATGCAATTCCAAAAAGCATCATACAGGAAGACTCCGGCCAAAAAATAGAAAGGTCGGCCCTTGCCATCAGCACCACTATCGCGAGACTAACCATCATTCCAACACCACAAACTTTGTATAACATATTCCTGCTTTTTTGTCTGGGCCCAGCTTTCTCCGACTTTGGGAAAAACCAATATGTATAGATAGCCAGCAAGCTAAAGAAGACGGCAGCGCTGATATTATGTATCATTCCGTGGTAATTTTTTAGAAAAGATAATTCGGAGCACTCTGCACAAGGAGCCCCCACATGATAATTGGTAGGGAAAATGGCTATACAAATGGCCGCAATGGAGGCTGCGTTGGTGATAAAGTCATCCTTTTTTTCGTAACCCTTATAGGTAAAGAGAAACATGGCCATACCAAACAACAAGCCTACAAATATATCGCCCATGTTGGTATAATAATAATGGCTGATAGAGGGTTTTATAGTTGTGCCACAGTAAAATGAATTTAATACCAACACGATGGGCATCAGTATGGCCAATACTCCAATAGCTTGCCTCACTTTTAGATAAGAAATCAATCTTACTTTGTTGTTCAATTCATCCATGATAATTTGTATTTTATAAAATATAAATAAAAATATTATTTAAAAATCCAGATAAAGAAAAAAAACCTGTTTTCTAATACATCCAACACTGCAACATTCAATAAAAGTCTTCTGGAAGATGTATTAAAACATGGCACCATAAGCATAAAAAAACCGGTCCTTAAAAGACCGGTTTTTAATGTAGATAAAATTTTATTTCTGAATGATCACAGACCCTGATGCCAGACGTTTACCCTGACTGGTCGTTAAGTCTACGGTGTACACTCCTGAAGCTGCATTTCTTAAGTCTACATCCATACGGTCGTAGATAGGTGCTGCATTGTATTGTTTACTGTACACTTTTGCTCCCTTAGCATCGTACACGGTTAAAGTGCGTTGTTCGTTCCCGTTAGTAGCATTGTAATACCTCACTTGAAATACTCCGTTGTTGGGATTTGCATAAATAAACAGTTGATTACTAACAGAGTCGCTCACATTCACCAGATTAGAAGAGATGCTACAACCGTTTACATCAGTAGCGATCACAGTATAGGCACCTAGTTTGTCAACATCCATTGGGTAGCTACTTCCACTAACACCATTTACAAGGTTGCCATTTCTGTACCATTGGTAAGAATAAGTACCTACAGGGCTAACAGTAGTAAACAAGGTTGTTGGTACAGAAGGATTGATTCTGCTATATTCTGCTGCTACCAAAACTGCATTCGGTAAAGCATTTACAATCAGCGATGCTCCGGTGCTGTTAACAGCCCCACAAGGAGCACCTGTAACAACGGCTCTGTAATTGTATCCATTCATACCAGTATTGATTCCGGTTATGTTAAGTACTGATGTAGTAACCCCGCTGTAAAGTGTGCTGTTGCTGAGGTTGATGTATGCTCCACCATTTACGCTCAATTGCCATTGATAAGTGAGGGTAGTACCGGTGGCGCCTACACTCATGTTTACGTTAGTACCCGCACAACCTGCAATGCTAGCGGGTTGAGTTTGAATAGTTACCGGTGTATTTACATTGAGGATGCCGGCGGCTGATGTAAGATCAACCGTACAGGTACCATTGATGATCACTCTGTACTGATAACCATTGATGGCAGTGCCTACCGCAGATAAATTAATGCTACTGTTGATGGCACCTGGAATATTTGCAAAGCTGGCTCCAGCGTTGCTGCTTACCTGCCATTGATAACTAAGGCTGGTACCATTTACTGCCACGTTAAAGGTAACGTTGGCACCTGGGCAAACGGTTAAGTTTGCTGGTTGCGCAGTAATATTGGCAGGATTGGTAATTGATAAAGTAGCTGGAATAGAGTTGGTTCCGATTGGCCCGCAACTAAACACCACTGCTCTGTATTGATTGTTGTTTTGCGAAGCGGCCACATTTGTCAATGAAAGTGTAGCATTGCTTGCACCAGCTATGTTGGTAAAGCTGGTTCCGTTGTCGTTGCTTTCCTGCCATTGGTAGCTAAGGTTACTGCCTGTTGCAGCAACGCTGAAGCTTGCGTTGCCGTTTAAACAAACTGCCACGTTGGTTGGGTTACTCGTTACCGTTGCGGCGTTGGTTACCGATAAGGTAGCCGGAGTTGAAGTAACTGAAGAAGGGCAAGTATTGCTCACCACCACTCTATACTGGTGGTTGTTTTGGCTATTGGCGACATTGGTTAAATTTAATGTTGCTGATGTTGCACCAGTTACATTGGTAAAGCTAACGCCTGCATCGGTGCTTACCTGCCATTGGTATACAATGCTGGTTCCAGATGCTGTTACGCTAAAACTGGTATTGGTACCATTACAGGTACTGGTGTTGACCGGTGGAGTACTAATCACCGCCGGAAAACAGGCTACATTTTGAATAATAGTAGTAACAGTATCTCTAACATTTACGCGAACGCCTGAGCCATTGAACAGGTTGGAACGCATGTTAACCAAGGGCTTTGTTTGAAGCAGGATATCATCGATATACCAACCCACATTGGCCGTATTGTCGTCTGACCCCACCCTAAAACGGAATCTTGCATTTTGATTGGCATATGGTAAAAGAGAAATGCTTGTTTTAATAAAACCATTACTGTTGCCAGTAAAGGCAGCTCTTCCGCCTAATGGATTATTGCTTCCGGTTCCCATAGAACCATTGTATCCGTTTTGTGTCATAAGTGAACCAAGGTCGGCCCAGTTGGTACCATTGTTCGTACTTATTTCCACTAAACCACCATCCCAGCCATCTTCTGTGTTGAAATTGTGCCAGAAACTAAGTACCGGTGGAGCGGCGCCTAAGGCTACGTTAGTGGTGGTTGCCAAGCTGTAATCTGTAGCAATACTGGCGTTTACTCCAAAAAATGCATTGGGGGCACTTTGGCTTTGTACTTGAGAAACCGTAAAGTTGGTGCTATTAATAGAACTGGTGGCCCATGCGGCCGGTATGGTTGCAGTTGGAACTATTTCATTGATCAAATCAACAGAAGGAAACCAGCTTCCATTATTGACCTGAACAGTGAACACGAAGCTTTGTGTTTGACCAGCCGCAAGGTTTACCGGGAAACTCACCACCCTGTTTGTAGTATTGTAAGTTCCACCTGATACATAAGTTACATTGCTGGGCAAGGTGTCTGTTAACAAGAAGTTGACCAATCCGCTGCAAGTGCCAGCGCTTACCACGTTGGTATAAGTGATGTTTAAACCTTCAAGTTGTTGAATTACACTTTGGGTGAGTGCAAGGATACTTTCCACTGTGGAAAAACCTGGAATTTGGTCGTTGGTAGCGTTGGCGGAACCTTGAGATGCATCAAATCCCATCCCTCTTCTGGCAAAAGCGGTCATGATGGCACAACGGTAAGCACCGTTGTATAAAATCTGATCTGCTTGTAATATTGCATTTCTACCATCTATAAATCCTGCATTACAAGGTTGTAATTTGAGTCCCTCCGTTACGAGTTTCATTGCAATACCATTTCCACCTGCTCCAGCCGCATTAAACAGATCGGGGTTAATACTACCAACCTGATTGATGATATTCCAAGTCATGTCCCACAAAGTGGCACACCAGATTTCCCCTCTGCTGTGCTGCTGACCTGCACCGGGAATGTTTGCGCCATAAGTTCTGTTGTTAACAGCAAAATTGGTACTATATCGCTGAGATCTGATGCCCAATCCAGTGGGGGGCTGGTTCACCGCATAAGTACCAATACCTCTGGGTTTGGTAAATCCATCGGTAAGCAATGAGTTGGCCCAGTCTTGTGTTGCCATCAAGCCATAATAATCACTCCATCCTTCACCCATTTGTTCTGCGTTTGAAACGCAACCAGCCTGAGAGGGGCCGCCTGCTAAACGATTACTGATCCCATGTCCGAATTCATGAACTACGATGCCATTGTCTACATCTCCGTCTTTTTGTGGAGTACCGTTCCACAAATACATTTGCATACGGCCGCTACCGCCGTCTGCAGGCGTTGCAAAGTTGGCATTGTTGGTACCGCCGCCGTCCTGTGCTTCTGCACGAACGGCATCATTACCTGCACCACCTCTTCCTTGGTTGTTGGCCTGAAAATTACCAGACACCTCATCCAGCCCGTATTGGTACATCAGGTCATGTATGATGTTATTCCAATAAAATAAGTTGGTAATATTGAACTGCTGATTTTCTATCGGCGTTGTCTGAATCGGCGTTACCGTAAAATCTGGTACAAAGTTGAACGTGAGTGGATCCGGACTGGTGGTGCTTTGAGCAGACCTGTTCTGGTCAGGCGTATTCTGATTATTTCTGTCGTGGTATGCCCATACATTGTTACCCCTTGTATAAGTAAAATCATTTGGACCATCACTGTGCCATTTTAAGCTGGTGGCGTTGCCCGGTGCAAGTGTCCAGGGATTGGTGCGAAGATCATGCGCCCCGCCCGGATGAATTGGACTTTCTGCAGGGTAAGGGATTACGCGATAGGTTGCTCCATTTACAATAAATGGACTCACCGGCGTATTGATAGCAGGAAGAGTGTTGTTGAAAAGCCGAGGTGCTACCTGGTCCTTATTTTTTTGTTCACAGTTTGCATCGTGTGAATGGTTGTTGCTGTGGTCGAAATTGCAAAAAACGGTCAAATTCAATTCGTGAATAACTTGATTTTTTGCAGCATCCACACTCAATAACCAGTAATCGCTACTGCTGGTGGGCGCAAAAAACACTTGCCAGGCCAGCTGAACAGATTTGCCATTGTTCAGTGGCATCCAAATCAATTCTGCAGTAACGTTTTCATGAGTAACATCTAATTTGCCAAAATTATAGCGTTGGGTTTCGCCCACCTTATTGCCCAAAAGTGCCGAATTGCTGCTGATCTTTTTATCCGCCAATGCAGTTCTGATGGCCATTTCGGCTGTGATGAAGGGGCTAATACTGGCGCCGCCAGTTCTACTTTCCAGGTTGCTCAATCTGGTTCCCACATTTGAGACCAGTTGTCCGTTTTTAAAAGCCAATGTTTGAATTTGATTGTACACCGGGATGCCCTTATAACGCTGTTGCAGGTAAATCATCTGGGTACCGGCAACTTTATTTACGTAGGCATCACTGATCGCTGCGTTCTGCAGATCTGTTTGGGAAAGTCCAATTTTTGCTGCATGGTTTGCCACCATTTTAAGTGCCGTAGAGGCATCGATATTTTGTGCAAAACTTCCTGTAACAAAAAGTACGGATACAAAAAAAAGTAAAATTTTCTTCATTTGATGTTAGTTGGCTTTTCTCGTCATTGCTCCGGAAAGTTTAATTACCGTGTACATGCAGAGTGGAGTGTGTGATAAAAATTTGATTAAAAGGTACCAGTTGCTATGTGTTAAGTAGTTAGTATTGGGTTTAAATTAAACGGGAAATTACGATTATTGAACACAAGCACGAAATTTTGTCAAATGTATTCTTAAAAGTTCTTTTTCTGTCAACCAAAACCCTGATTCGCTGCATTTCTTCCAAGCGAATGGGCCACACTCAAAAAAATATCTAATTGGTGGGGCATAGTTGCTGTTTTTTTTGCCGTTCTTGCAATCATCTCTTACCTTTGCAGCCTTAAAACAGACGCCTGAAACTGATCGCCCAAAAAAAGAGCTATTTTGAATTACAGAATGCAGTTCCAGTTTGGTTTTCAGTTGGCCTAATCAATAAATATAAATTTTTATGGTAGAGATTAAACCAGATGAAATTTCGGCGATCCTTCGTCAGCAATTAAGCAATTTTAACGCCTCTGCTGATTTGGAAGAAGTGGGCACAGTATTGCAGGTGGGTGATGGTATCGCCCGTGTGTATGGTTTAAACAATGTTCGCTCTGGTGAACTGGTTGAATTCAACAATGGTGTAAAAGCAATTGCGCTGAACCTGGAGGAAGACAATGTAGGGGTAGTATTGATGGGTGATAGCAGCGAAATTAAAGAAGGAGATAAAGTAAAGCGTACTAACCAGATCGCTTCTATTAAGGTAGGAGAAGGCATGTGTGGCAGGGTAATTAACACCCTTGGCCATCCCATCGACGGTAAAGGTCCTTTGCAGGGTGAATTATATGAAATGCCTTTAGAGCGTAAAGCACCAGGGGTAATTTTCCGTGAGCCGGTAAAAGAACCACTTCAAACCGGTATCAAAGCTATCGATGCGATGATTCCGATTGGCCGCGGACAACGTGAGTTGATCATCGGTGATCGCCAAACTGGTAAAACTGCCATCGCAGTAGATACCATTATTAATCAAAAAGAATTCTTTGCAGCCGGGAAGCCTGTATATTGTATATATGTAGCCATTGGGCAAAAAGCATCTACCATTGCGGGTATCATGAAAACTTTGCAGGAAAACGGTGCCATGGAATATACCACCATCGTGGCCGCTTCAGCTTCTGAACCAGCTCCATTACAATTCTATGCTCCATTTGCGGGTGCAGCTATTGGAGAGTTCTTCCGCGATACCGGCCGCCCGGCGTTAATCATTTACGATGATTTGTCAAAACAAGCGGTAGCATACCGTGAAGTGTCCCTGCTATTGCGTCGTCCGCCAGGCCGTGAGGCATATCCGGGGGATGTGTTCTACTTGCACAGCCGCTTATTAGAAAGAGCCGCTAAAGTGGTATCAAAAGATGAAATCGCAAAACAAATGAACGATTTGCCAGCGTCTATCAAACATCTTGTAAAAGGTGGTGGATCTCTGACTGCTTTGCCTATCATTGAAACACAGGCTGGTGACGTATCAGCTTATATTCCTACCAACGTAATTTCGATTACAGATGGCCAGATATTTCTGGAAGGTAACCTCTTTAATGCAGGTATCCGCCCGGCCATCAACGTAGGTATTTCTGTAAGCCGCGTAGGCGGTAACGCACAGATCAAATCGATGAAAAAAGTTGCAGGTACCCTGAAACTAGACCAGGCACTCTACCGTGAGTTGGAAGCATTCTCTAAGTTTGGGGGTGATTTGGATGCGGCTACTAAAAACGTAATCGACAAAGGAGCCAGAAACGTAGAAATCTTGAAACAAGCTCAATACGCGCCCTACACCGTTGAAAAGCAGATAGCGATTATCTATCTGGGTACACAAGGTTTATTGAAAGAAGTAAATGTTAAGAAAGTAAAAGCGTTTGAAGAACATTTCTTGCTAGAAATGGAAAACAAACTGCCTCAAATTCTGGCAGAATTCAAAAAAGGAAACCTGCCCGAAGATGGACTTAAGAAAATGGTTGAATTGGCCAACGGGATAATTCCTCAGTACAAATAAATGTTATAAAGCATATGTATGGAAAAGAGCGAGCAATCGCTCTTTTTTTATACCGCCAACTAGCCTTTAACTACATCTAAAATTTCAAAATTGCTATTTTGGCAGGTTTTCTAAAAGGAACACTTTTTGTAATTTAGTTGCTACAAACAAAAAAGAGAAGATTATGACAATAGGAATTATGCTCATTTCAGTAATTTTTATGGTGGTTGGAATGATCGTTCAGGCAAGATTAAAAAGCAAATTCAGCCAGTACAGCGAAGTACCCACCAGTAGCGGTATGAGCGGAAAAGAAATCGCAGAAAAGATGTTACGTGACAATGGCATTTATGATGTACAAGTTATTTCTGTGGAGGGGCAGCTCACAGATCATTATAATCCTACCAACAGAACCGTAAACCTGAGTACCGACGTGTACCACGGAAGAAGCGTAGCAGCGGCCGCCGTATCGGCACACGAATGTGGCCACGCAGTACAACATGCTACTGCCTACTCGATGCTCATGCTAAGAAGCAAATTGGTGCCAGCGGTTCAAATCAGCAGCCGGCTTTCCCAGTGGGTGATCATTGCAGGTTTGGGATTGTTGGGTTTTGGAGGCGGAAACCCCAATATATTACTGGCCGGTATTGTTCTCTTTGGAGTAACCACCTTGTTTTCCGTGGTAACTTTGCCGGTAGAATTCGATGCATCTAACAGAGCTTTAAAATGGTTGCAAACTGCCAATATTACTACGCCTGTTGAAAAGGAAAAAGCACAGGACGCTCTAAAGTGGGCAGCCCTTACATATATTGTGGCTGCATTAGCCTCCATTGCCATGTTGGTACAATACATTTTAATTTATTTGAGTAGAAGCAGAGACTAGTCAACTATCCTTTTATTACAGAATGCAAAGGCCCGACAAAACAAAGTCTCTGTTTATCTGTTTAAAAAAACTCAAAGTAGTAACATCCAACACTACCAAAGGGAAATCGATCTTAATATAAAAACCAACATCCTCCAGCCCCGTCAGGAGCGAGATGATTATATCAGATGCTAATAACCTTTCAATTACCTTTATAACCGGAAAAGAAAAATATAAATTATAAAACAACTACAAGATGAATTTTGGAAAAGAATTTGAAAAATATGCAGTGAAGCATAAAGGAATTAGCAGTAATACCTTGGATGGATACATCAAGCACAACGTAACCAACCTCACCCCCAATATTATTGAAGAGCGACCTATGAACGTAGCGGTGATGGATGTGTACAGTCGCTTAATGATGGACAGAATCATTTTTCTGGGTTATCCCATCAGCGACGAAGTAGCAAACATCGTAACAGCACAGTTATTGTTTTTAGAAAGTACCGATCGCACCAGAGATATCCAAATGTATATTAACAGTCCGGGTGGCTCTGTGTACGCAGGGTTAGGTATGTATGATACCATGCAGTTCATCACACCTGACATTGCTACCATTTGTACAGGCATCGCCGCCAGCATGGCGCAGGTGTTGATGTGTGCCGGAGCACCAGGTAAAAGAACCGCACTGAAACACAGTCGCATCATGATGCACCAACCCAGTGCAGGCGCGGTAGGTCAGGCAACTGACATTGAGATTACTGTAAACGAAGTGCGCAAACTTAAAAGAGAATTGTACGATATCATTTCACATCATACCGGGCAACCCATTGAAAAAATTGCCGAAGATTGTGACCGTGATAAATGGATGACGGCACCCGAAGCCAAAGAATATGGATTGGTAGATGAGGTGCTTCTTGTGAATCCAAGAAAAGCAAAAACAAAGTAATTCAACCATCATTTTATACTATTAATCAACACAATTATTTATACAAATATGAATACGCTGAATAAAAAAATTAGAATGGACGACGAAGAGGAAATGCCAGCAATGCCCGACAATCCGATGGAGAAAATGATGAGCGGATGGATGTTCGACAAAAAATTCATTCAACAACGCAAAGTATTTTTGTGGGGTGTAGTTGATGACAAATCTTCGAAAGACATTACCGATAGACTAATGTACCTCGAAGCATTGGATCCTGGAAAAGAAATTACTTTTTACATCAATAGTCCCGGCGGAATGGTCACCAGTGGCATGGTGGTTTATGATACCATGCAAATGATTTCATCGCCCGTTAGCACCGTGTGTATGGGTATGGCCGCCAGTATGGGCAGCATTTTACTGAGCGGTGGAACAAAAGGCAGAAGATTTATTTACAAACACGGAGAAGTGATGATTCACCAGCCGAGTGGTGGGGGGCGTGGCACCAGCGCAGACCTGGAGATCATGGCGGTGCAGATTAAAAAAACAAAGGAAATGGGCGCTAGAATATTGGCAGAAAATTGCGGACAAACCTATGAAAAAGTGATGAAAGATTTCGACCGAGATTATTGGATGGATGCAACAGAATCAATCACTTATGGAATAGTAGATGGGGTGATGGAAAAAATTTAACAGCATTCCTATATACTAAAGGCTGCAAACCACGTTTTAAGCGTTTGCAGCCTTTTTATGTAAAGGCAAATGCATCATTTTGTTCATCACCCTTGTCTTGGTATTAGATTATTGAAAAAGGCGTGTACCTTTGCAGCCCCGTATAAGCCGCAAGGTCTATATTCAAAAACAACAAATGGCAAAACAACAAGTATTACATTGCTCCTTTTGTGGTCGCAGTAGAGATGAAGTAAAGATTCTCATTGCGGGCCAGGATGGGCATATCTGTGAAAACTGCGTAGAACACGCACAGGAAATTATTTCACAGGAATTGAGCGCACACATCGAATCAAAACATCCAGCCTCCGGAAACAATAAACTCACCATTCGCAAACCTGCGGAAATCAAAAAGTTTTTGGAAGAGTATGTGATCGGACAAGATGACGCCAAAAAAACATTGGCAGTAGCGGTGTACAATCATTACAAAAGGCTCAATTACAAATCAGATAATGATGTAGAAATTGAAAAGAGTAATATCATCATGGTGGGCGAAACCGGCACGGGTAAAACCCTTCTGGCAAAATCAATTGCCCGTATGCTCAATGTACCCTTTGCCATTGTAGATGCCACCGTTTTTACCGAAGCAGGTTATGTGGGGGAAGACGTGGAGAGCATGCTCACCAGATTGCTGCAGGCATGTAACTATGACGTGCAGGCTGCAGAAAAAGGAATTGTATTTATTGATGAGATCGATAAAATTGCCCGCAAAAGCGACAACCCATCCATCACCCGCGATGTAAGCGGTGAAGGTGTTCAACAAGGGTTGCTTAAATTATTGGAAGGAAGCGAAGTACTTGTGCCACCTCAGGGAGGTCGCAAACACCCCGAACAAAAACTGATTAAAGTAAATACACAAAACATCCTCTTCATTTGTGGAGGTGCTTTCGATGGGATTGATCGCATCATTGCCCGCAGGGTAAACACCAACGCCATCGGCTTCAACGTAAACAAAGAATTACAAGATTATCAGCACAATAATTTGTTGCAATTTGTGAATGCGGTAGACTTGAAACATTTTGGATTAATTCCAGAATTACTGGGACGGTTACCAGTGGTCACTTACCTCAATCCACTCGATGCTACCACACTACGCAGCATCCTCAATGAACCTAAAAATGCGATCATCAAGCAATTTACAAAGCTGTTTGAGATTGAAGGAATCAAACTCAGCTTCGAACCCGCTGTGTTCGACTTCATGGTAGAAAAAGCGCTAGAATACAAACTAGGTGCCCGCGGTTTGCGTAGCATCTGCGAAAGCATTTTAACGGATGCCATGTTTGATCTTCCCGGACAAAAAGTAAAAGAATTTGAAGTAACATTAGAATATGCACAACGCAAATTCAGCATGAGTAAATTAAGTATGCTTAAAGTAGCTTAAATCCTTTAGCATAAGACATCAAAAAAGCTCCGCCGAGGAGCTTTTTTAATGTAGATATTTTATATTTAAAAGTTTAATGGGTGAAGAGTCATAATTTCTTCAAACCCTTTACGGCCCCTTTGTCTGCTTCAAAAATGCTAATCGCATATCCACCCCCAGGCGCACTGAATTGTTTCAGTTTCGACTTGTTGCTAACCACCACTTTTCTGATCTGATACGCTTGTGGATTGGTTTTGTAATGTGCCGTTTTCTGATCGCTGTAAATGGTAGCAATGTAAATTTTATTCGCATCCAAAAAGTCGAAGTTGATCGAAGAATTGAAACCATTTTCTCCACACACATTTCCTACAAACCAATGGTTGGTTCCTTTGGCTTTTCTGGCAATAGTAATATGATTGCCTGGTTCTGCTTCGAGGTATTTGGTATCATCCCAATCTAACGCCACATCTTTGATGAACTGAAATGCGTCTAAAAATTTACGATAAGTTTCCGGTAAGTCTGCAGCCATTTGTAATGGACTGTACATGGTAACATACAATGCCAATTGGTTGGCGATGGTAGTATTTACATGACTGTTGTTGTTTGGATTGTATTTGCTCACATCCATTTCAAAAATACCTGGAGTATAATCCATTGGGCCACCCAGCAACCTGGTGAAAGGCAATAGGGTAGTGTGGTTGGGTTTGCTGCCGCCAAAGGCCTGGTACTCTGTACCCCTGGCCGATTCGTTGCCAATGAGGTTAGGATATGTTCTCCAAATGCCAGTAGGCCTTACTGCCTCATGCGCATTTACCATGATCTCGTATTTCGCCGCTTTTTCAATGGCATATTGATAATGGTTGATGATCCACTGGCTGTAATGATTTTCGCCACGAGGTAAAATATTACCCACATATCCGCTTTTTACAGCATCATAACCATTGGCTTTCATGAATTGGTAAGCAGTGTCCATGTGTCTTTCATAATTGCGAACAGAAGAAGATGTTTCATGGTGCATGATCATTTTTATACCCTTGCTTTTTGCATAATCACGGATACCAACCACGTCAAAATCAGGATACGCCGTTACAAAATCAAACACAAAATCTTTGCTGTTACCAAACCAATCTTCCCACCCCACGTTCCAACCTTCCACCAACACCGCATCAAAGCCATGAAGCGCGGCAAAGTCGATGTACTCTTTTACATGAGCAGTATTGGCAGCATGTTTTCCATTGGGGTTTAATTTGGTAAAATCTGTTTTGCCAATTTGCACCGCAGGGATATCATTGGTGTAGGCCCAGGAGCTTTTTCCGGTAATCATCTCCCACCAAACTCCCACATATTTAACGGGTTTGATCCAGGAAGTATTTTCAATTTTATTGGGTTCATTCAAATTGAGGGTAATTTTAGATCCTAAAATATCTCTCGCATCATCGCTCACTATCACGGTTCTCCATGGACTGCTGCAAGGAGCTTGCATGTAACCTTTGTCGCCTAGCATATCTGGCGTGAGCCAGGATTCAAACACCAGATTTTTATCATCTAAGTTCAGGTGCATACAGGCATAATTGATCAGCGCTGCTTCGTGTAAGTTGATGTATAAGCCTTCTGCTGTTTTCATCATCAAAGAGGTTTGTACACCGGTAGGTGAAAAACTGGTTTGCGATAAATTGCCAGTGATAGCAGATTTCATCAATCCCCTGATTTGAGAGAGTTTGGAAGTGGTGAAATCGTACTCCTGTGTATCGTAATCGCCAGGTATCCAATAGGCAGTATGATCGCCTGCCATAGCAAATTGTGTTCTTTCTTCTTTGATCACAAAATAGCTGAGGTTTTTTTGCTCTGGAAATTCGTACCTAAAACCCAAACCATCATTGAACAAACGAAAGCGAATGATCATTTCTCTGTTAGAAGTAGGCTGTAACAAGGTTACGGCGAGTTCGTTGTAGTGGTTGCGGATATTTTTTACTTCACCTAAAACAGGCTGCCAGGTTTCATCAAAAGAAGATTTGTTAGCATTTATAATTACAAACCGATCAAACAGCGATAAGCTGTCTTTTTTTAGCAACAAACCTAGTTTACTTGGTTTGATCACATCTTTTCCTTTGTATATCAATTGGTAAGTGGGTGTACCTTTTTCGGCAAGACTAAACTTCATGGTAACTTGGCCATTGGGTGAAACCAGTTCTTGTGCAAACAGCAGGTACGTACACAGCAATAGTTGGGTAAATAGGAGTATTTTCTTCATCCTTAACTTTTTTGTGAATTCAAAGATATAGAATGACACCTACAAAAGATTTTTAACCTGTTGTTGTGTCTTAAAATGCTTCGTCAAGTTTTTGTGGAATTAAATAAGGTTCTGTTAGGTGGTTGAAATATTTCAGTTTATTTTCGCTTTTCAATAACAAAAAGTGAAATCACTTTAAACAAACACAACAATGGTAGATGTTATTTTAGGTTTGCAATGGGGCGACGAAGGGAAAGGAAAAATTGTGGATTTTTTCGCCAAAGATTATGATGTCATTGCAAGGTTTCAGGGCGGCCCAAATGCCGGACATACCCTTTATGTGGAGGATAAAAAAGTTGTTCTGCACCAAATTCCGAGTGGGATCTTTCACGATGAAAAAACCAACTTAATTGGAAGTGGGGTAGTGTTGGATGCTGTTACACTCAGAAAAGAATGTGCGGCAGTGGCTTCCTTCGGGGTCGACTATAAAAAAAATCTTTTTATCAGCGAACGTACCCACTTAATATTGCCTACACATCGCGCCTTGGACAAAGCCAGTGAAACATCTAAAGGAGTGGAAAAAATTGGTAGCACGCTCAAAGGAATTGGTCCTACCTACATGGATAAAACCGGAAGGAACGGTTTGCGCGTGGGTGATTTACTCGATAAAAATTTTACCAGTCAATACATCAAATTACGTCTTAAGCACCAACGTTTACTGGATAATTTTAATTTTCAGGAAGATATTACGGCTTGGGAAGAAGAGTTTTTTGAAGCGCTCGAATTTTTACGCGAGTTTAAAATAGTTAACGGTGAATATTTCATCAACGACAAAATATCGGCAGGCAAAAGAGTATTGGCAGAAGGGGCACAAGGAAGTATGCTGGACGTAGATTTTGGTACTTTCCCATTTGTAACCAGTAGCAGTACCATCAGCGCTGGGGTTTGTTCCGGGTTAGGAATTGCACCACAAAAAATAAAGGAAGTAATTGGTATCACCAAAGCTTATTGCACCAGAGTTGGGAGCGGACCCTTCCCTACTGAGTTGCTGGATGAAACAGGCGACTTTTTAAGAAATGCCGGCAATGAATTTGGCAGCACTACAGGTCGCCCCAGAAGATGTGGTTGGATTGATTTAGTGGCTTTGCAGTTTGCCTGCATGATCAATGGCGTAACACAAATGGTAATGACCAAGGCGGATATCCTCGACGATTTGGATACACTCAAAGTGTGCAATGGATACCTCGTGAATGGTGAAGAAAAGAACTACATTCCATTCCAAATGAACCGCTTAAACATTGTGCCCGTATATAAATCGTTCGACGGTTGGAAAAAAGATATCTCTGGCGTGAAGACGTATAGCGATATGCCACCCGAAATGAACAGTTACATCAATTACCTGAATGATTTCATCAAAGCCCCCATTAAGTACATCAGCAACGGCCCGGGGAGAGATCAATTGGTAATGGTGTAAAAAAATAATAGAAATAAAAGGCAAAATATTTGGCTAATTGAAAATCTCGAAGAACTTTTACAGTATTAATTCTTTTTAGTATGGCTACGAAACCCAATAATGAAAAAAAGACAGTTGCTAAGAAATCAGTAACTCCAAAAGAAGAAGCACCCAAAAAGGCTTCCTCAAAACCTGCTGCAGAAGATGAGGAGGATGATTTGGAAGACGATGATCTGGAGCCAAAGGCTGCAGCGAAACCTACAAAGGGATCGTCTAAAAAGAAAAAAACGGATGATGACGACGACGAAGAAGAGGACGAAGTAGAAGTAGACGATGAGTGGGAGAAGTCTCAAGAAGAGGATTCCTGGGATCCGGATTTCGAAGAGTTTGATTTACCTAAATCAAGCGCAAAAAAAACAACTAGTAAAAAATCTTCCGACGAGGACGATCTTAAAATAGATGAAGACTTTAAAGAGTTTGGTTTATTTGATGATATGGACTCCGGCGGCGGTTTTGATGATGACGATGATTTTTAATTTGTAAAGTGAAAACAACTACGCAATCTTTTACTATATCTTTTCCTGATATTTACAAAACTAAAATGTTGAATTGGGCCAACCAATTCAACATTTTTTGTTTACTCGATAACAACCAATACAACCAA
>Ga0105049_10003566_pt1 | contig 18347 bp, 9 predicted proteins | sample MAT06_FD_78087 | JGI IMG/M metagenome (GOLD analysis project Ga0105049, IMG submission 78087) | Freshwater microbial communities from Lake Fryxell liftoff mats and glacier meltwater in Antarctica - MAT-06 | ecosystem: Environmental > Aquatic > Freshwater > Ice > Liftoff microbial mat | place...
ACCTTGCCCTCGATCAGCACGCCCCACGACGTCGGCGTCAGCCCGTCGAGCTCGATGTTACCCTTGATGTAGAGCTCGCCGGATTCGTCGCGCGCGGTGCCGCGCTGCTTGCCCGCGCAGGTTGTCGCGCCGGGTGTGGCGCCACCGCGGCCGCCGCTCGCGGAATCGCGATGGGTGTCGCGCACGCGCACCTTGACGTTGGTGAAGCCAAGGCTGCCGTTCGCGATCTTGATCAGTCCGCTCTCGGCCTCGAGGATGGTGTCGTCGCCACCGACAGGCGTCAGCTCGATGCGGTTGATCGTCAGCGCGGCCTCCCAGCTCGGCTTCTTGTAGTTGCCGCGGATCGACGCCGATAGATCGGCGGAGCCCGACACGCACGAGAACTGGGTCTCGATCAGCGGACCGAGCGCGGCGAGATCGAGCTTGCCGATCGCCTGGATCGCGACCTCCTGCGGTGTCACCCGGCCGCGAAAATCGATCGTCCCGGCCGCCTTGCCGCCCTGCGGACCGATCGCGAGCTTGGTCGTGCAGTCGACGCGCGACCCGGCGGCGGAGCCGCTTCCGGAAAAATCGCGACACGCGAAGTCGATCGACGACGGCGTGACGCGCAGCGACACCGCCGGCCGCTTCGCGTGGTCCTGATCGACCGCGGTGACCGACAGCGGCACGTACCGGCCATCGGCACCCTTGTGCGTGACGATGCCCGCGAGCTCGGTGAGCTCGATCCACGCCTCGGGCTCGACGGGCTTGATCGGCCGCAGCTCGTGACGGACGTGCACCGCGCCGGTGACCCACGCCTGCGTCGGCATCGGCAGCGCGAACCGCTTCTGCAGATCGAGCAGCACGTCGAGCTCGATCCGGCGGCCTTCGATCGAGAGCTCGACCGGGTAGGGGACCTGGGTGCCGAGCGTGCCCGACACCTTGAGCCGGCCCGCGAGCGCGCTGCCCTCGAACGCGATGCCGGGAATCGTGCCGATCTTGCCCGGCGTCACCGCGATCTGCATGTCGCCGAGGAACGAGCCGGCGACCCAGGCGCGCAGCAGCTGCACGGAGCCCGCGGCCTGCGGCGCATCGGGCGTGCCCTCGAGATGGAGCGTCAGCGACGCGAGTCCGCCCGCCTCGAACGGCACGGCGGCCGGCTTCGCTGGCTTGGTCCCGGGCGCCGGTGCCGGTGCGAGGATCTGCTCGAGGATCGCGACCGGCACATCGGAGAGCGCGACCGTGCCGGTGAGCCGCGGCGGCGTCGTGGTGTTGCCCTTCTTCACCCCGGGCAGCCGCGCGACCGTCGCGTCGACGATGCCGCCACCATCGCGCGTCGCGGTCGCGACCGCGCAGAACCCCGACTTCTTGCCGGCCTCGCACTGCGCGAGATCATCGGAGTCGAGATACGCGGTGCGCGGACGGCAACGCGCGTCGTCGGGGCGGTTCACGCACATCGCGATATTCGTGAACTTGTCGCCGAACACGGTGAGCTTGTCGGCGCGCGCGTGGACCTTCGCGAGGCTCAGCCACTCCATCGGCTCGCGCTTGATCAGCGTGCCCGCGAGGTCGACATCGACGTTGTCGATCGTGCCCTTCACGATGGTGCCGAGGCCACAGATCTTGGTCGCGTCGAGCCGGCGACCGGTGATGCTGAGCTTCTCGATCACCGGCGTGTCTCCGGTGCGGATCCGCCCGCTGCCCTCGAGCGTGCCGCCGAGCGTGCTGGTCTTCATCTTGCGGATGTCGAGCACGCCCGTCGCGGAGTCGAACTGCGAGTCGAGGATCGAGAGCTTGTCGACGCACGGCAGCCCGGCAAGCTCGGTCGCGACCTTCATCTTCGGCTTGGTGATCGGGCCGGTGATCACGATCGGTGCGCCACCGGTGCTCGAGCTGCACGCACTCTCGATGAACGCGGGCAGGCCGAACCGGCGCAGCCAGTAGCCGAGGTCGGGTGCGCAGCCGTCGAGCTCGAGGCGCGTCCGCGAGCACGCCGCGCACGTCTTGTCGTTCGGGCAATCCTCGGGCGAGCAGTCGAAGTCGCGCTCGAGATCGATCAGCCCGTCGATCGATGCGCGTGTTCGCCCGGCCTCGATGCGGACGTGCTGGATGTTGAGCGTGTCGAACTGATCCCTGGTGAACAGCCGGCCCTTGTACGCGCGCACGGCCTTCTCGGTCATCGTGCGGCCGAGCGTGAGATCGAAGTCCTCGAGCGCGAACGCGACCGTCGAATCGCCGACCGCGGTCAGCCGGCCCTGGAGCATCGTGCCGATCGGTCGGGCGGAGGCCGGGAGAAAGCGGCCGACGTCGATCGGCTTCACGATCTCGACGTGCGCGCGCGCGTTGAACGGGGACACGCCGAAGGTCGCCGCGACGATGACCTCGCCGGGCTCCTTGCCGTTGCGGATCAGCGCGGTGGTCTTGTCGAGCGAGCCCTGCTCGTTGACCATGTCGATCGAGCCCTCGACCTCGGCCAGCGTCAGCCGGAGCGGCGGCTCGTCGGCGCTGAGGTCGACGTCGTAATCGAGGTTCTTCATCGCCAGCCCGATCTTCGGCAGCGCGACGAACGGACCGGTCAACGTGATCTTGCCGTCGAGGTTCTCACCGCCGATGTCGGAGTCGATGCACGACCGCACGGTCTGCCCGAGGTTCTTGCCGTCGAGCGCGAGGTTCCACGAGCCGTCGTACGGGCGATCCCAGTAGTTGTAGAGCTCCCCGGTGACGTGAATCGAAGCGCCATCCTTCGGATCTGGGTGCGGGAACTTCTTGTGGACGCACGGTAGCGTGCGGCTCTCGAGATCGAGCTCGAGCGTGTTCGCGACGAAGTCCTTGCGCGACCACTCGCCCGGTAGCTGCGCGAGCCGGTTGAGCTTGATGTCCGCGAGCGCGACCGCATAGTCCATGTCGCGACCCTTCGGCGGGTACTGCTCGCCGTGCGTGGGCATCCGGAACGTGTCGCGCGGGCCGACGTCCCACAACCGCAGCATGCCCGACCTCCCGGTCGCCTCGAGCCGCACGTAGAACTTCGCGACCAGTGGATCGACCGCGTCCATGTAGAGGTACGACGAGTTCTTGCGCTTCGCCGGATCGGGATCCGCGTCGACGCTCAGACCCTCGATCCGCGCGGTCGTGGTGAAGCCCCAGTTCTTCCCCTGGCTCGAGTACGGGCTCATGTGAACCGTGGCGTTGAGATTCTCGAGGTGGATGTCGCGCAGATCGAAGATCGGCCCGGGCGCGTCGGCGTAGATGCCGGCGCGGAAGCCGGCCTTCATCCGCGGATAGAACGCGGTCAGCACGCTGACGATCGTGCGGTCGTACGCGTGGAGCGGGTAGGGCTCGCGCGTCTGCTCGATCAGCACCTCGCCGCCGTGCACCCACAAATTGCGCACCACGAAGTCGTGATTGCCCAACATCAGGGCGTGGACGTCGATCTCGCCGGTGATCAGCTCGGTCCGCAGCAGCAGCTTGCGAGGGCGGCGGGTGGAGGCGGGATCTGGATCGGGCCGATCATCGAGGGTGCAGTCCTCGTTGGGATCTCCCTGACGGACCTCGTCGAGCGCACCGGCACCGCTATTGAGTGCGCAGTCGTCCCACACCTGGACGTCGCGGATGGTCACCGGGACCCAGCCCCCTGTCAGAACTGTTTTGATCGCCGACCTCGACCACTCGATCGAGCCGATCTCGATCCGGCCGCGCATCCTCTTGTTGAGGTTTGTCGCGATCTTGTCCCCGAGTGCTTCGCCCTCGAAAGCGGCGCGAAGCACGATGTAGCCACTCGCCAGCAGCACCATCAGCGCGAGCGCGATGATGGCGAGCCAGCGGCGTCGTCGTCGGCGTCGAGGACTAGGCGGCACGCTCCCGACCGGACGTTATCACGCAGCCTCGTCGGCAAATCCGACCGTGAGGTCATTCACGATGTCCGGGGTGGGACGATTCCGAAGAGGAGAGCGTTGCCTCTTCACTTTTGTGAAGCAATCGCATTTCGGCGTGGTCATGCCAGAGCCACACCCCTATACTGGTTCCAACGTCCTAGTTCCAACGCACCTAACGCGAGGCATCGAGATGTCCGACAACCCGACGATCAGCGAATTGCCCCCCGCCGCAGAGACCGTGAGCTTGCCCGTCCTTCGACGCGAAGCGCTGCTTCCAAACGAGCGCAGTCGTGGGCTCGGAACCGTTGCCGTCGTCTGTACGATGGCTGGTGTTGCCTCTGGCCTGGCGCTCGCCACCACGCTGATGGCGATGCAGGTCGCCGATACGATGTCGGCCCGTCCGACCTGTTCGTATCGAGCGAGCATGGTCGAGGTCGCGAGCCCCGAGCACGGGTTCCTCGGCATCCGGTACGTGTTCCATGACGGTCGCAACCCGGCCCATTCGCAGGGTGCCGCCGTCGATGCCGTGCTACCAAACACCCCGGCCCAGCAGATCGGGTTCAAGGAGGGCGACATCGTGGTTGCCGTTGATGGCGACCGGGTCGACTCCGCGAACGAGCTCCAGGAGCGGATCTACAACGCCAGCCCGGGCAGCCGGCCGATCATCACGATCGAACGCGATGGCGCCCGTCGCCAGCTGCGGCCGATGCTCGTCGCCTGGCCCACCGTTCAGCCCTGACCAGGAACGTCACTGATCGAGGCACCCTGCCAACGACATTGGCAGGGTGTTTCTGTATCTGCTTGAGATCCGGTAGCCTAATGATGGATCGTGGCTTGCTTTTGCACTCACCTGGAAGCATGCGCGCCTTTGCTGCACTCGCACTTGCCGTCGGCCTCGCCGGGTGTGTGACGCCCTCGATTCCGATCCCACCCCCGGATCCTTCATCGATGACCTTCAGGATCGAGAGCAGCGGCGGACCCGATTCGCGGGCCTCGTTCCAGTACCCGCCCGAGGCGAACTACTCCGAGGCCACGGTGTTCGTGTTCAACCGCGATCGCGGGGTCGGCATCATCGCCACCGCAGCGCTCGATGGCTCGGTGGCCTCGACCGATCCCGTGGCCGCGGACCTCGGCGACCAGCTCGTCATCACGTTCGAGCGCGACGATCAGACGGTGTCGACCTGCATCCGTCTGCGTGAAGGCACGCAGAGCGCGACCGACTACTGCGGTCCCTGACCCCGAAACGGACCCGAAACGGACCCGAAACGGACCCGAAACGGAAGAAGGCGCCCGCGCCTTGTTCTCGATGCGGTTGACGCTCAGCGCGTCCGCTTGACCTTGGTCGGGAACATGATCGACACGCCGGCACCGAAGAACAGGTGGTGCACGAAGCGGTTGTCATCCGACGTGACCGCGCCATCCGGACCATCACGGGGCCCCGAGACGTCGGCCCCCGACGGGTTATCCGAGAACGCGTAGTCGCGAACGGTGAGGTCGAGCGCGATGAAGTCGTTCAGGAAGACGTGGATGCCGCCGCCGAGGTAGAGGCCGAACCGGCTGCCGTCGTTGAGCGGGTCGTCGTTGTTCGGGTTGAGATCGGGCGGCGCCATCGTTATCGGATTCGTCTTGCCCGGGCTCGGGTCGTTGCAGATGTTCGGCGGACAATCCGACGTCAGCTGCGCGAACGAGATGCCGGCCTGGAAGTAGAAGTCGAACGCGACGTACGCCTGACCGAACGCGGCGAGCTTGCCGTACCAGGGCGTGAGGCTCGCGTACGCGGCGCCGTGGAGCGGCATCGCGTTGAGCCGGAGCCTGAACTCGTCCTGGCTCGGCTCGCGCGTCATGTTATCGACGCCCGGCTCGAGGGTGGGGATGATGCGCTCGACCAGCTTGGTGTTGAGCGCCGTCGAGCCGACGATGATACCGCCGATCGAGAACTTGTCGCCGAAGTGGTACTCGAGCTTGGCGCCGCCGCCGATGATGTGGCGGAAGTCGGCGTTGATCGTGGACTCGAAGAGCGGGGCGAACTCGAACCGGCCCGACACCAGCAGCTTGCGTCCACGGACGGCCGGCTGTTCCTCGAGATCATTCAGGCGACGGCCTTCGGCTGCGAGCTCGGTCGCCGAAACGGCCGAGACCAGCGAGGCAGCGAGGATGACGTGCTTCAAATTCATGATGGCCTCAGCGGAAGGTCGTGTATTCGAAAGAGGTGGGGAGCCAGAAGCTGACGCCGACCTGGAACATCACGTTGTTGATGAACGCGGAGTCGGCATTCTTCTTGGCGAGCTCCGCGGTGTCGTTCATGCCGACCTCGCGGTTGGTGGGCTCGAACTTGTCGATGAAGAGGTAGTCGCGGATGCCGGCATTGAGCGTGATCCACTTCGCGAGGAAGAAGCGCATACCGACGCCGATGTTGGGCTGGATCAGGAAGTTCGTGAAGCCCGGGAACTTGGTGTCGCGCGGAATCACTCTCGACTGACCCGCACCGATACCGACGACGAACTGGACTTCCCAGGTGACGATCCGCTTGTCGAGGATCGCGAACTTTCCGTAGACCGGCACGTAGTGGAAGTTGAGCGCGGCGCTCCACTGGTACTCGTTGACGGTGGGGAGGCGGCGGGCCTGCCGAGCGACGAGGTCGAACGGCTCGCGGAACGCGCGCTGGTAGTACAGACCCTCGACGCCGATCGCGAGGACGTCGGTGAGGTAGTACGCGAGCTCGCCACCGACGGTGTAGTGGCGAACCATGTTGTCGTTCATCGTGGTGCCGACGAACGGATAGAGCTCGGTGCGCCGGACCTTGAGGAACGGCTTGCGAACCACCGTGGTGATGTCCGACCACGACAGCGGGGTCTTGTTGATCGGGCCGTTGGTCACCGTGGCGTTCGCCTTGTCGGCGTTCGCCATGTCGGTGGCGAGGTCACCCGGCTTGGGCTCATCCGTGCCCATGTCGATCTCGGTGGGATCGACCTGGGCCGCTGGCTTTTCATCGCCGCCCATCTCGATCTCGCCGCCTGCTTTATCGGCGGGCTTCGCGGGCGCCGGCTTGGCCGGACCCGGTGCGGGTTTTTTGGGTTGCGCCAGGGCCGTGCTGGCTGTGAAGCACACAGCACATACGATGGCTACCCAGACGGATCGACGGACGGATCGATGGTGTGCCCGCATTCGTAGTGGCTTCATAACACGCGCCTTTTTCCCCGCTCAAGCTTCTGAGGGGTTTTGATCAGTGGCGCGACACCACCAAATCCATCCCGGTTGCGTGGGCTCAGGCCGCTGGTTCGACCGCATTGACGTACAACGCCTCGACGAACGCCGCAGCGTCGAACGGCCTCAGATCACCGATCTTCTCGCCCACACCGATGAACCGAACCGGCACCTTGATCTCGTCTGCGATGTGCAGCACGACGCCGCCCTTGGACGATCCATCGAGCTTCGTGAGGACGATACCGGTGATCTCCATGTCCGACTTGAAGGTCTTGGCCTGCGAGATCGCGTTCTGCCCCGTGGTGGCGTCGAGCACCATCCAGGTCTCGTGCGGGCAGCCCGGCATCGCCTTCTCGCAGACGCGGCGGATTTTCTTGAGCTCGTCCATCAGGCCGGCGTTCGAGTGCAGGCGACCGGCGGTATCACAGATCACGATGTCGAACTTCTCGTCGACACCGCGCTTCACCGCCTCGAAGATCACCGACGACGGATCGCCATTCTGCTTGCCTTTGACGACGGGCACGTTGGCGCGCTTGCCCCACTCCTCGAGCTGCTCGGTGGCGGCGGCGCGGAAGGTGTCGCCGGCGGCGAGGAGGATCTTCTTGCCGTCCTTGGACCACTTGTCGGCGAGCTTGCCGATCGTCGTGGTCTTGCCGACGCCATTGACGCCGAGCACGAGCAGGACGAACGGCGAGTGCTTGGATAGATCGAGGGGAGGGGCGTCGATGGCGAGGATCTCGCGCGAGGTGCGGCGGATCTGCTTCCAGATCTTGTCGGAGTCCTCGAGGTCGGACTTCGATAAGCCCTTCTTGACGGACTGAAAGATCCGGTCGGCGACGCGGGGGCCGATGTCGGCAGTGAAGAGAACTTCTTCGAGCTCGTCGACCGTCGCAGCGTCGATCTTCTTCTTGCCGAACAGCTTGCCAAGCTTGGCGACGAAGCCGCCGCGGGTCTTCGCGAGGCCCGCCTTGTACGCGTCGCGCGCTTCGTTATCGGAGGACACCGGCTCGGGGCCGAGGTCTTCGGCTTCACGTTCGGGCTCCGGCTCGGCTTCGGCTTCCTCGGCTTCCTCATCTGCCTCCGGCTCCTCGGGCGCCGGGCCCTTGCCGTAGTGCTTGCGAGGGCGCTTGCGAACGCGCTCGGGCTTGGTCTCTTGAACGATCAGCCGCTCGCGTGCGGTGGTGCGTGCCTTGCTGCGGTCGGAAGCGCGGCGAAGCAGGAACAGGATCAACACGATCACGACGAGCGCGATCCCCAACTGGAGAAGCTCGGTGGGCTGCATCTGCTACTCGGTAACCATCCTGAGTGGAGGACGCTTATACCCTGGCGCGCTCGCGGATGGCGCGATCGACGCGTTCGGACGCTTGCGGCAACACGGTCTCGGGTGCGAGCCGCGGCGAGAAGTAGACTTCTTCGACGAAGTCGGTGAGGTCGGTCATCGCCGGGCTCGGGCGCTTGGCACGCACGTGATCGACGATCTGCCGCGGCGACCAGATCCCCCAGAGGCGCGCTTCGGGCAGCGAGGGTTCCGCGGCGCGCCGGTAGAGCTGGAACACGCGCTCGCGGACGGGGACAAGATCGATGCGGACCCCGCGGAGCTCGCCGCGGTGCGGGATCGAGACCGTGAACTTCTCGGTGACATGACCAGGTGCCGCGACATCGGCCCGCCAGTCACCCAGCGGGAGCTTGTCGAGGGCGAACGAGCCATCTTCGGCGGTTCGGGCCTCGCGTTCGACGTCGCCCATCAGGAGACGGACCACGGCATCCTCGACCGGGCGTCCGCGCACGGTATCGCGGACGGCGCCGGTGAAGCCGTCGTCATTGGGGCGGCGCAGGGTCGAGACCAGTCCTGGCTTGTTGGTGACGAGGCCGCCGGTCAGGGCACCCTCGCCGATCGACTCGACTCCCGGTTGATAGGCGGGAGCGGCGGGCTTGCGGAGCTTGTTCCACGGCTTCGCGCGCGCGACGAAGAAGCCAACGGCGGCGAGCGCGGTCGCGATGAACGCGGCGATCGTGTACGAGACCGGCACCGGCTGAACCGCCATTATTTTTACGATCGTGGGGTTCGATCGCGAGGCGCGGATATAGGAGATGGGCGGGTCAGCCTGCACCTGGATGCCGAAGTCGTGCGGGAGCTGCTGGATCCCGGCGGCGACCACCTCGGCTTCGATCTTGAAGGAGTACGTGCCGTCCTCGGCGGTGGCGCCCTGCGCGAGCCGGCGATCACCGGAGAGCAGTGCGACGGCGGCGCGCGCGACGGGTTTCTGATCCTGATCGACGACCCTGCCGGTGACCTCGAGATCGTCCTCGAAGGCGAGCGTCGGGCTGGCGATGATCGCGCTGGTGGAGGTCGTCGAGGTCAGCTCGAACGTGGTCTCCGCGGTCGCGGGCTGGCGCCGCTCGTCGCCGGGAAACGTGGCGCGAATGCGCTTCGGACCGGCACCACCGAGCAGCGTGCGCGACAACGTGACCGGCTTGCTCGAGTCGATCGTCTGCGCGGGCTCGAGCTCGTCGGCCTCGGAGGTCCCGACCGCGAGCTGGACCGGAAGCGGAGTCGCGACGTCCTCGACGATCGTGCGGACATCGAGCTTGATGCCGGTTTGACTCTCCTGCGCGGTCACGGTGAGCACGACCTGCGCGCGGGACGGATCGGTGACGATCGTGAATGGATCCGACTTCTCGAGCAGGTGACCGCCGTCGAATCGGAGTTCGACCGGAAGCGGGCCCGGAACGACCTCGAACGCGCTGCGAAAGTGCCCGTCGGGCTCGCTGCGGACGGTCTGGGTCTCGGTGCCGACCTGGATGGTGACGTTCTGGCCGCCGATGCCGTCGTTGGTCAGCTTGTCGAGCAACTGGCCGACCACCTCGACACTGCCATCGGCGCGCGTCTTCACCTTTTCGAGTGAGACCCGCGTTTGCGCTTTGATCTCGACCTGTGGCGCCGCCACGGCGAGCGCCGCGGGAACGATCAAAGCAAGCGCGAGCCAGCGCACTGGGTGGTGATAGCACGTCCCCCTTCCGTCTGGATGTCAGGGGGTTGGTGCAGTGTCTGTGCCCTGCCATGCGAATCAAGCGCGTCGAGATCATCGGCTTCAAGTCGTTCTGCGACCGCGCGGTCGTCCAGATTGGCGAGCAGATCACTGGCGTCGTCGGGCCCAACGGGTGCGGGAAGTCGAACATCGTGGATGCCATCCGCTGGTGCATGGGCGAGCAAAGCGCCAAGCACCTGCGCGGCAAGGCGATGGAGGACGTCATCTTCGCGGGCTCGGAGAGCCGAGGCCCGGCCCCGATGGCCGAGGTGTCGCTGACGTTTGACGACGTCGGGTTCTCTCACGAGAACCTGCAGCTCGGTCGTCAGACGCTGGCGGACGAGCGTGAGCTGGCGGCGCTGACCGGTGAAGAAGGTGCCGAAACGGGGGAGGGCGAGGACGCCCCGCAGGGGATCGAGGCGCCAGCGGAGCCTCAGACCACGGGCACCTGGATGGATGCCGAGGGCAACAAGATCGCGTCGCCGGTCGAAGAGGTGCAGGAGCTCCTCCAGGACAAGCCGCCCGCGTTCGAGTTCTCGCATTACACCGAGGTCACGATCACGCGCCGGCTGTATCGGGACGGGATCAGCCAGTACTTCATCAACAAGTCACCGTGCCGCCTGCGCGACATCACCGACTTCTTCCTCGGGACCGGCGTCGGCACCAAGGCGTACGCGATCATCGAGCAGGGCCGGATCGGCCAGATCGTCAGCGCGCGTCCGCAGGATCGCCGCGCGATCATCGAGGAAGCCGCGGGCATCACCAAGTTCAAGTCCAAGAAGAAGGCCGCCGAGCGCAAGCTCGATCAGACGCGGCAGAATTTGATGCGGGTCTCGGACATCGTCAGCGAGCTCGACAAGCGGATGGGCACGCTGCGGCGCCAGGCTCAGAAGGCCGAGCGGTACCGCAAGTACAAGACCGAGATGAAGGACATCGAGCTGTGGAAGAGCTCGCACCGCTGGCTCGAGCTCGCCGGCGAGCACTCGCTGGTCAGCGGGCGGCTCGGCGCGGTCCGCACCGAGCTCGAGCAGGTGCGCACCGAGTGGACGGTGAGAGACGCCACGGTCGTCGCCGAGCGCGCGGATCTCGTCGTCGACGAGCGCCGGCTGGTCGGCGTGCAGGAGAAGGTCTACGAGCTGGATAACAAGATCCGTCTCGGAGACAGCAAGATCGGATTCGAGCGGCGCGAGGCGGATGAGCTCGAGCACCGGATCGCCGCGTCGCGGATCGAGATCGAACAGGTCGTCGGCCAGCGTGAACGCGGCCAGCTCGAGCTGGACGAGGGCCGCGGCGAGCTCGAGACGCTCGAGTCGGATGTCTCGCGCGAGCAGGGCGAGGTTCGCGAGCGCGAGGCCGCGGCGAGCGAAGCGCGGCAGATGCTGGTCAACGCCGAGGGTCGCCTCGAGGCGACCCGCTCGCAGATCGCGCAGTGCAAGACGAGGATCGCCACGTCGCAGGCGCAGCTCGAGTCGCTCGCGCAGCGCCGCGGTGAGACGTCGGGTCGGTTCGAGCGCGTCAGTGGCGAGGTCGAGCAGCTGTCCAAGGGCACCAAGGACCTCGAGCGCGATCTTCGCCGCGTCGACGGCGCCCTCGCGGAGCTCCGCCAGACCCGCCTCGATCTCGGCACGCAGAACGAGAACTTCGCGGCGCGCCGCGAGCGGCTGGCCACGGACGTCGCGAAGAGCGAGATCGAGGTCGAGCAGCTCCGCAACGATCTCAATCGTCGTCGCTCGCGGTTGCAGTCGCTCGAGGAGATCCAGGCGCGGTACGAGGGCTTTGCCCGCGGCACCCGTGCAGTCATGCAGGGCGCGGAAGCGTTCGCGGAGCGCGTCGGTGATCCCGAGCCGATCCGCGGCGTGGTCGCCGATGTCGTGCGCGCACCCGAGCTGCTCGAGATCGCGGTCGAAGCCGCGCTCGGTGACCGGCTCGGCGGCGTGCTGGTGTCGAACGCCACGATCGGTGCGGCCGCCATCGGATACCTCAAGGAAGAGCGCGGCGGACGCAGCGCGTTCGTGCCGCTGACCACGAGGGCGATCGTCGCGATGACGGAGTCGGGCATTCCCGCGCTGTTCGGCGAGGAGGCCGTCGCGATCCCGTTCGACGGCGACGGCGATCCGCGTGGTGATCTATCGGCGCCGCTGTCGCCGTTCGTCTCGCGCGCTCGGGGCAGCGCTCCGATCGAGGTGATCGAAGAGGACCGCGCTGGTGTGGACCTGCAGCTCAAGGTGGCGGCCGAGCTGCGCGCCCGCGCGGTGGTCGCGGGGCTGCGTGCGGATGCCGAGCTCACGCGCGGTGGTGCGTCGATGCGCGCCCGGTCGCTCGCGATGGACGCCACGCTCGCTCAGGCCGCGATCACGGGTGAGCCCGCGGTCGACGCCCTGCTCGCCGGTTTTAGTGCGGCCGGGGTGATGGCAGATAGTAGGCTTGGCACGCTCGGCGCGAGCCTGCGTGCACGGGTGCTGTTCGTGGATGCGCTGGTCGTGGAGCCGATGCTCGCCGATGGCGAGCTGGCCTCGCTGGGCGCCTCGTTGCGCGCGCAGACACAGTACGCCGACGCGATGTTCGCCGAGGCGCAGCCCGTCACCGTTGCGCCGACGATCGATCCACCTCGACCTGGTTGGACCTCGATCGGGTTGGCCCTCGAGGCGGACGCCGTGGTGTTCTCGATCGGCGCCGAGCTGCGCGCTCGCTCGCTGCAGATGGATGCCGAGCTCGTAGAGGACGAAGCGCTGGTCCACGAGCTCGCCACGATGTTCCTCGCGGAGAGCGCGCCGGTGGCGGCGGTGGCGGTGGCGGCGAAGGTCCCGAACGCGCCGTTCGAGTTCGAGGATCGCAGCCAGGACGCGGATGCCGCCGCGCTCGCCGCCCGCACGGGTGGGGATGACGTTGTGGGCGAGGGCGTGCTCGGCCGGATGGTCGATCTGGTCGGCTTCGCCGATGGGTACGAGGCGGTCGGCAAGCGACTGCTCGGTCGCACGGTGGTCGTCGATCACCTCCAGCGCGCGATCGAGCTGCACGAGCGCGGGGTTGCCGATCGGCTGGTCACTCTCGACGGCGATATCGTGGACGAGGATGGCGTGGTCGCCGGCGGTTCGCGCGAGGCGCAGGGTGCCGGCGTGCTCGCGCAGAAGCGCGAGATTCGCGAGCTCCACGAGATCGTCGGCCGACTCGAGCACGAGCTGTCCGAGGCGACGCAGTGCTTGATGATGGCCAAGGTCGAGCTCGCGCAGGTCACCAAGGCGATCGAGGGGCTGCGCAAGCAGGTCCACGAGGGCGAGGTCGCGATCGTCGGCCACGAGAAAGACGACGCGCGGGTCCGCGGCGAGCTCGAGCGCCATCGCGATCGACTCGGCCATCTCGCCAAGGAGCAGCTCGAGCTCGAGGAGCGGCTCGCCACGATCACCCACGACGAGGCAGGTCACCGCGAGCGGCTCCAGCAGTCGGACGAGCAGCAGCGCACCGCCGAGCAACTCCAGCTCGATCTGATCGCGCTGCTCGGTGGTCACCGCGACCGGCTCGAGGAGCTCGCGCAAGTGCTCACCGAGGTCCGCGTTCGTGCGGCCCAGCTCGAGGCGCAGCGCTCCGCTGTCGAGGCGGCCACGCTCCGGCTCGCGCAGACCGACGCCGAGCTCGCATCGCGCGTCGAGCGCCTCCGCTCCGAGTGCGACGACTCCGGTCGCCGCGCCACCACGTTGCGGGAGAGCTGCGAGCAGCTCGCCTCCGAGCTCGCGCGCCATCGCGAGGAGCAGTCGTCCGAGTCGCGCATCCTCGAAGCGGGACGCACCACGTATCAGACCCGGCTCTCGGCACTCACCGAGATCGAGCTGATCACGCGCGACCTCCGCAACCGCGGCGATGCCCTGCAGACCGAGCTCGGTCAGCTCGAGCTTCGCCACGGCCAGATCCTGATGACCCGAAAGGTCGTCGAGGACCAGGTGTCCGAGCGCTATCAGCTCGAGATGGCCGACGTGCTGCCCGAGTATCACCAGCGCGGGCTGGTCAGCGACGCCGAGGACAATCGGCTCACCGAGCTTCGCGAGCTGATCGACCGGATGGGCACTGACATCAACCTCACCGCCATCGACGAGTTCGCCGACGTCTCCAAGCGCTTCGAGTTCCTGTCGGCGCAGCAGATCGATCTCGAGCGCGCCGTCGAGCAGCTCCAGAAGGCGATCGACAAGATCAACAAGACCAGCCGCAAGCTGTTCAAGGACACCTTCACGGCCGTCAACGCCACCTTCAAGGAAGTGTTCCCGCGGCTGTTCCGCGGTGGGCACGCGGCGCTCTCGCTCTCCAGCGAGGAGACCGACATTCTCGAGGCCGGCGTCGAGATCTTTGCGCAGCCGCCCGGCAAGAAGAACGTCACCGTCGATCAGCTGTCCGGCGGCGAGAAGGCGCTGACCGCGGTCGCGCTGGTGTTCTCGATCTTCCTGATCAAGCCGTCGCCGTTCTGCATCCTCGACGAGGTCGACGCACCTCTCGATGAGGCGAACGTCGATCGGTACAACGAGATCGTTCGCGAGATGACGGATCGGTCGCAGTTCATCGTGATCACGCACAACAAGCGCACGATGGAAGCCGCAGACAACCTGTACGGCGTCACCATGCAGGAGCCCGGTGTGTCGAAGCTGGTGAACGTGAACCTGGCGAGGATTGGTGGGGGACCGGCGGAGCGGCCGACCACGAAGACGATCACCAATGTCGCGTCGGTGAGCTGAGCGTCGCGCGAGTGGAGGGGGCCCGCTGCTGGCCCACTGCTTCCAGGCAGGACGCGCCGCAGGGTCTCGTCGGCATCGTCGAAGGAGCTCAGCGGCGAAGCCCATCGCGAAGACCAAGCCCATCGCGAAGACCAAGCCCATCGCGAAGACCAAGCCCATCGCGAAGACCAAGCCCATCGCGAAGACGGCGGGTGCGCGGTGGCCCCGCACGGTGTTCGACCCGCAGGATCGCGAGGATCGCTGGCGGTCACGGGCACTGCCGGAGACGCGGTCAGGCCGAGTGGTTCGCCGCGATGATTCGCGCCGCCAGCGCACGTCCCGAGAGCACTGCGCGGCTCGCTGCTGGAGCGGACGTGCCGGCGGCGAAGCCGTCGCCAGCGACACCGAGCCGCATGGCCTCGTCGTACGCGCACGGTGCGGCGATCCGGGTCGCGGCCCTCGCGTACCGCCAGCGATGTGCGCGGAGGTGAATGCACGGGCCGGGTACGTGCTTCGTCATCGCAGCGGCGAGCTCGCGGGCCGCGTCGTCCGCGGGATCCTCGAGCCGAGCCGCGCTCCACGCCTCGCTGCCGTGGGCAACCCAGAGCTCGACACCATCGGTGCGCGTGCGACCCGGCCGCCTATCGAGCCGGTGCGCCGAGGCAAGCGGCCCACCGAGCTCGCGAACCTCGTCGACCTCGGTGGTGGTCTCCACCGCGAGCATGGCGACCACGCATGGAACGAACGCCGCCTCCGACCTCTTTCGATCCCCGTTCGGGTCGTCGACACTCGCTGGTCCGCGCGCCGAAAGCCGCATAGACTCGCCTATCCTTTCCGTACCGAGTGCGCGGCGCGGATCCGTCACGTGTCTCGTAACTCCGTCCCCGTCGGAGTCACGCGCGTCGGAGAGTTTGCGTCTCACGCGCAGTGCAGGGCACACGGTCGAAGGCAGCCGAGCGTTGTCATATCGGGAGAACTCTACCGCCGGAATTCGGAAACAGCCGCTGAAGTTTCGCTCGTCAAAACTACCTCCTCCACTGACCGTGTCAGCGAGAGGGCACGCGCGATGCCGTCCTTGCGGAGCGCGTGCACGATGGTCTTGGATTCCGCGTGCAGCTTGATCGCCCTTAGCACTTGTCGGCGAGCCGGAACTTGAGCACGAACGTCGCGCCACCCCGATGCGGCTCGAAGCGATGCGTGGCGAGCGCTTTCTTGGTGCACTCGAGGACGAGCTTGCCGTCCGGGGCCACGTCGTTGGAGACCACGTCGACCTTGGTCTGCGCGCCGGACTCGTCGATCGTGACGCCGAGCTCGATCGAGCCCTTGCGCAACTCGCTGCACCCGCGCTTGTAGACCAGGCCAGCGCAGCTGCGATCTATCGCGATGCGCGCGTCGAGGATCTTCGCTTCCGGGTAGCCCGCCTCGACCGGCGCACGGGCGGGATCAGGCGATGGGGACGGCGTCGGGGATGGTGACGGCGTCGGCGTCGGGGACGGCGACGGGGACGGCGTCGGCGACGGCATCGCGGACGGCGGAGCTGCGGTCGGTGTCGGGCGTTCGCACGCCGCAAGCAGACCGGCCAGGAGGACTGCGCGCGTCGACATCAAGATGGTGGCCACGCGTGCCACGATATCACCCGGCTCACGAACCGGCTTGTTGGCGCGTCCGGCAAACGATCCTGCAGAATCGCGGCCGCGGATCAAATCCTCCTTGAAGACGGCCGTACCATTTCGGCGTTAAGTGACGAAGCGCTTTACGCGCGACGAGGCGGAGTGATCTATCGATCAGCGCCGCCGATCACGCGAAACGCTGACCAGTTGGAAGGATCGGCCCACCGGGGGTCTTTGCGGATGGTGTTCATCGCAACGGCAAGGGCCACGTCGGCAGGGCTACCTTTCGCGAACTCGACATAGAAGGTCGTCATCAGCGCGGCGGTTGCTTCGTCGGGGACGACCCATAGCGACGACACGACGGTGGTGGCTCCGGCGACGAGGAACGCGCGATCCAGCGCGAGCGTGCCTTCGGTACCTCGTGACTGACCCTTGCCGGTTTCGCACGCCGAGAGCACGACGAGGCGCGCCGATAGCTTCATTCGCTCGATCTCGAAGGCGTGCAGGAAGCCATCTTCGCTCCGCGAGCCTGTTGGCTTGGCCAGGACCACGACGGCAGCACTCGGTCGCAATGGATCTGCCATTCCGTGGGTGGCGAGGTGCACGACCGTCGCCTGGCCGACGTGCTTCTTGACCATCGCCTCTGAAGCATCGGTGCCGAGCGTCGGCGTTGCGCCAAGCAAGCGGCCAATGGCGATGGCCTCGGTGCGTGTGCCCGGAAGCGGGGGCCAAAGCTCGCCCTCTGCAGATCGAGCTCCCTGTTGTGCAGCGGCGTTCCCGAACTCGGGGTCGCCGAGGACCAGCGCACGTTCCTTCGGTGCCTTGATGCGCCCGGATTTCTCTAGCAGATACGTTCCGGGGATCACGCGGATCGGGTTTCGCTCGATCCACGGTTGACCTGGCGGACCGAGCTCGGCGAACGCGACACCGACCGTGTACTCCTCGGGAACGATGATGACGCGCTTGCCACGAGCGATGACCGACTCCAGCGGCTTCACGAGCCGCTGATAGAGATCCGCACGAACCGCTTCCGCCGCTGCGGCGGGTGGTGGTCCAGTGTCCGCGACTCTGACGATGCCGCGATCACCGCTGCGCGCGGCAAGCGAGGCGCGGTAGCCCAGTAGCTCGGTGCGAAGGATTGGGAGGCGATCACGATCGAGTGCCGGAAGCACGATCACCTTCGCGCTCGTGCGATCGACCACGACTGCCATCGAGGTCACGCGCGCAAGGAGGTAGTAGACGAGAACTTCGTCGCTTGCGAGCCGCGCCTGGATGTCGCGGACCGACAGGGCAGGGGCGAGCGCAGCAGCGCGGAAGACGCTCGGGTCCTTGGTCGACAGGTCGCGGGCGATACGATCGCGGTCGCCGAGGGAGCGCTCGAGCTCCTTCTGGACGGCGGCGCGAGCGGCAGCAAGGGTGGTGGAGCTCGCGCGGTCCGCCGACGAGGTGAGGCGTGCGAGCGCCTGGAGCCTGAGGGTCGCCGCCGCGACAGCACGCTCGACCCGAGCAAGCTCGCCCTGGGGGGGCGAGACCTTCGTCGCATCTCGGTTCGCGCGGCTCGCTCGAAGATCGCGTGCACGAGCTTCGTTGAGGGTGGCGACCGCCTCTTCGATGCGAGGTGGTCGCATCGACAGGTACGCGAGTGCGGCGCGTTCGAGCATCCAACCGGCACGGGTTGATTTTTCGATGGAGCCTCGTTCGTCGATGGTCGAAACCATTCGCTGGGTCAGCGCCACCCCGCGCTTTGCAGCATCGGCCATGTCGCCTCGTCCCTCTGCTGCGAGCGCGTCCTCGTAGTCGCCTGGCTCGTCGAAGAGCTTGATGATCGCCCGCCCAGCATCGACGAGTGCCGGCTCACGCATCGCAGCACCGCACTCCATGAGCTGGGCGGTGAATGCGTCGATGCCGGTTCGTAGCTTCGTGACGTCGGCCCCGGGCTCTCGCAGCTGTTGCTTG
>Ga0105049_10003570_pt1 | contig 18336 bp, 8 predicted proteins | sample MAT06_FD_78087 | JGI IMG/M metagenome (GOLD analysis project Ga0105049, IMG submission 78087) | Freshwater microbial communities from Lake Fryxell liftoff mats and glacier meltwater in Antarctica - MAT-06 | ecosystem: Environmental > Aquatic > Freshwater > Ice > Liftoff microbial mat | place...
CCGCGCCATCGCGCTCGCCCCACTTCTCCAGCAGATATTGGAATCTGAGTCCTCGCTGGACAAGCTCCCCGAGTGGGCGAAGATGCAGGCCATCGCACGGGGCGCTGTGGAATCTCCCAAGGTTCGCGTCGTCGGCGATGCTCGCCGCAACGCCATCATCATAAGCGGCCCACGCGCGGTCCTGGATCTCGCCGAGCAGGTTGTAACCGAGCTGGACAAAGGCGATGTCTTCGATTCTCAGCGCCGCACAATACGCGTAATAACCATCGAAAACGCCGATGCGCAAAAGACCGCAGACAACATCGCCGCGGTCTTCGGTGATGAGCACGATGTTCAAGAGGTGCCAACGATCCGGGTTGATCCCCAGGCAAACACGCTGATTATCAAAGCCACCGATTCTCAGTTAGATGTAATTTCTCAACTTGTAAAATCTATGGATTCCGCCGCGGCGGTTTCTTCCCGCCAGTTCCGCACCATCGGCGTTGACAAAAGCAAGATGGATGCCGAGCTGTTGGCGCGAACGATCGAGCGGCTGATGAAGGGCCAGGGCACGTCCAAGGTTGAGGTGATTTCGGCCGAAGAGCTTTTAAAGCGCCAAAGTAAGCCAAAGAAGGCTACGTTCCATTATATGCCGTTGAACGAAGTCTACCTGCTTCCCGCCCGCGGCAGCCGCGCCCTTGCCCAGCTTGAACACGAGGCCAGTTCGCCCTTTCTTCCGTCCTTAAGTCCGCTGTTAGTCGCCGCAGTTGCTGCAGCCGTACTTACTTTTATACCATCCAACGCGGCGGGCTCACTTCAGCCCGATCTGGTCGGCCCTCCGTCACCCGCTAGCGAGACTGAAACGGCAACTGATAATGTGGTGACGATCGCGGTTGATCAAGCCACCAACTCGCTCATCGTTGTTGGATCACCGCGCGCCACCGATCGCGTCGCGCAGTTGGCCCGCCAGCTCTCAGATTCAATGCCCGCGTCGCCCGCGAACGTGCGGATCGTAACCCTCGCCGGTGGGACAGATGCGACCGCACTTGCCCAAGTAATTAATCAGACGATTGCGCAGCTGGTACAAACCTCGCCTGCTGGTGGTGGGGGGGGAGCGGGGAGGGGTGGTGGATTCACCGGTCCGGTGAATGTAACCACCGACCCCGCTGGCGGCGCGCTGATCGTGCTAGCCAATGATACCGACTTTGAAACGGTGGCCTCACTCATCGCCAACATCGCCGCGATTGATAACTCTATACCTACCACGATCAAAGTAGTGCCGCTCGCGAATGTGTCGGCCCAGCGCGCCATTCAGGCCGTCCGCGAGCTGTTCGCGGGCGGGCAGGGCGCCCAAGCCAAACGCATCCGTTCGCTTGATGTAACCATAACAAATAGTAAGGGCGAGTCGATCACCGCCGATAGAATTGATCCCGCCTTAGTCAGAATCTCCAGCGATGCCAGCGGATCCAGCTTGCTTATCGCCGCTCCCACTCAGGCGATGCCGCTGATTGATGCGCTCATCGAAACCATCGACCAGAGCCCGGTGAAGGACAGGCTCGCTATCCGCCGATACTCCCTCGCCAACGCCCGCGCTTTGGACCTTGCCCCCACGTTGCAGTCGCTCTTTGACGGCCAGCGGCAGGGCGTAAACGCGGCGGAGAACCCCCAAGCCCGCTTCGTCTCGGATGAGCGCACCAACTCACTGCTGGTCACCGCCTCGGCCACGCAACACGCGGAAGTTGACCGGTTACTCGCAACCGTAGACGGCTCGGCGCAGGTCCCGGGTCTTGAGCTCGCCATCATAACATTACAACAGGCCGCTCCCGAGGCGGTGCGCAAGATGACCGAGGAGGTCATTATTGGAAAGGACCCCGCCAAACGCGAGCGGATCCGGATGTCAGCCCAGGAAGGCTCCAATATCTTAATTGTTCGTGCCCTCCCCGAGGAAGTCGCGCAGATTAAGTCCCTCGTGGCGCAGATCGATTCGGCCGAAGTCGCGGGCCTGCCGGTGCGATCCGCGAAGCTCGAACGCGCCGATGCCGCGACCGTCGCCCAGGCACTCCAGCAGTTCTTCACGCAGCGGGCTCAGATCTCCTCACGCCCCGGCCAACGAGTCATCAATCGGGTCGCTATCGCCGGCGACAAGCGGACAGGTTCGCTGATCATCTGCGCGAGCGATGAGGATTTCAAGCAGATCCAAGAATTAATCAAAACCTTCGACAGCCCAAGCCCCGCGACGGATATGGTCTTCAAGATTGTCCCCTTGAATAATACCCGGACGACCGACATCGCCGACACGATCCGTAACATAATTGATGAGGTCCGCTGGACTTCGATGGTGGGCGGCAACGCGAACAATACGGATCAGCAGGTCTTCATCGAAACCAACGACGCCGCCAACTGCGTCGTGCTGTTGGGACAGGGCGAGCAGTTGGCGATGGTCGAGCGGCTGATAACCGCCATGGATGTGCCCGCGGAACAGCGCGCGGAGATGACCGTCCGAAGCGTGTTAATTAAAAACGCCGACCTGCAAGCGGTCAAGCTCGTGCTTGAGCGAGCGTTCATGACGCCAAACTGGCGTTCCTGGCGTGGCCCCGACCCCGCCGCGGTAACCGTGCAGGTTGACCGTCTTCGGAAAGGTCTGATCTTGGTCGGCAAAGCTGATCAGATCGAGAAGGCAGTAAGTTATATTGCGCAGTTAGACGATGCACCCGAAGGTGCCAAGCGCGGTATTGAAGCAATCGCGCTGAACCACGCCCGAGCGGAGAGGGCCGCCACCAATCTCCGCCAGTTTTTCACCGACCGCGTCCGCGCTCAGGGGCTTGAAACCGCGAGCCCGGTCAGCATCATCGGGTCGCCCGATGGTAATGTTATTATCGCGAGTGCCCAGGAAGACGATCTCAAGACGCTCCGCGACCTCATCGCTCAGATCGATCAACCCGACTCAGGGAAGGACCGCCGTGTAGAGGTCTTCATTCTGCGTAACGGTGTCGCACGCGACACCGCCGATGTCCTGCGGTCGATGTTCACCAAGGCGGATTCGCCATCAGATCGAGTGGTCGTAACGCCCCAACCCAGCACCAACGCTCTGGTCATCTCCGCGCCGGACAAGTTATTCGATGAAGTCGTGCTGCTCCTCAAGCAACTCGATGCGCCACCCAAGGCCGACGAAGCGAACATCGAAACTGTCTCCCTCACCACCGCCAAAGCCGCCGACGTCGCCACCGCGCTGCGTGCTGCGTTGCCACCTAATGTTAAAGTAACTGTAACTCCCGTTATCCGCAGCAACTCTCTGCTGCTCACGGGCAGCAAAGAGGCCATCGCGTTGGTGGTTGAGCAGATTAAGAAGATAGACACCGAACCGATGCGCAGCGGGGCGGTCTTCCGTCGCTACACGCTTGCAAACGTAGATGTCTCAACCGTTACATCGACCCTGGAGCAGGTGCTCGACGCCCGGCCCAAAGGTCCTAACGAAGTCTCCGCGAGCGTGGACTATTCCCGCGCCGACAACACAATTACAGTCTACGCCCCCGCCGACCAGATCGTGGAGCTCGAAGCGATCATCAAAGAGCTTGATGTCCCGGTGGCCGAAGAGCGCACGACCGAGTTTGTAAAGCTCGACTTCGCCAACGCTCAGCAGACCGCCGATGCGCTAAAGGTCTTCTACGGCCGTTTCGCGAGCGAGGCCGTCACCCCGGCCGCTCGTAACGTTACGATCCTTTCAGACCCGCTCAGCAACTCTCTCGTAATTCGCGCGGACAAGAAGCAGTGGGAGGGCATCCGCGCTCTGCTTACGAAACTCGATACTTCCGAGTACGATACCAAGCGCCAGCTCGCCGTCGTGCCGCTGACGTACGCAGACGCCGCGAGCATCGCGCGCGCCCTCAACGAAGGGTTCCGTGCGCCTCTTGAGGAACAGCTCCGGCAAGCCCAGACTCGTGTCGCCGCACAGAATCGCACGAACGCCGCACGCAATCAGTTCCAGCTGACCGAGCCGACCGTACTAGTAGACGCGACCGATCTGCCGAGCGTTTCCGCTGAGCCGCAGACCAACTCGCTGGTAGTATTCGCCGGTCAGAAAGATCTCTCCCGCATCATGCTCGCGGTGAAACAGCTTGATGTTTCAGGATTCGCGGGAATGCCAAGCGCCCGCATCATTCCGCTCCGGTCCGGCAAACCCAGCGTGGTCGCTTCGACGATCCGCGAGCTGTTCTTAAACAAAACCGATCGCAGCCCCCAAGCCAGCGGCCCTCGCGCGGTAATTATTATTGGCGACGACGCCTCCGGCTCGCTGATCGTGCGGGCCGACGATGAGAAGTTCGCCCAGGTAAAGGCTCTTGCCGAGACGCTGGAACAGCAGGGTCAAGTGGGACGCGTGATGCCCCACGTCATCCGTTTACGTTCCGTCGCCGCCGCCCGGCTCCGCGTCACGCTCCTCGCCACCTTTTCAGAGATCGCCAGGCAACAGGGCGAGACGCTCGCCATCGAAGTTGATCGCAACGCTAACGCCTTGGTGATCGCGGCGAGCGAACGCCTCCTCGCCGAGATCAGAAAGGTGATCGAGGAGCTCGATGCCCCGGTGATAGATCCCGACCAGGTCGGGCCCGTCATGCCCACGGCGAATCTCAATCAATCCGTGTACATTATCGACATTACGAATAATGCGCCCTCGGAGATCAAACGCCTCCTCGAAGAAATGGGCGTGACGCGACCCGCCCCCCCGGATCGCCCAGGTGTGGTCGCGGAGCCTGTAACAATTACAGTTATGTCCAGCCGCCGCGCCATCGCCGTGGTAGCGGGCGGGGGCGACGGTCGCGCCATCGAATCACTCGTGAAAGCGCTCGACGCCTCGCCGACCGATCCCCAGCAGGTCGTCGCGGTGCTCCCACTTAAGATGGCCAGCGCTAAGCCCGTGGCCGATACGCTCACCGCGATGTTCAATCCAGCGCTTCAGGTGGCCGAAACCGGCCCCGCCAAAGCCCTGGCCGAGCAGATCCGGCGATTATCGATCATCAAGAACGGAGCCGAGCAGACCGAAAAACAGCTCGACCTGGGCAAACCGATCCGCATCATTGCCGATGCGGAGGCTAACTCACTTATTATTATCTCGACCCAGGTCAACGTCGACGCCATCCGTGAAGTAATTAAACTCCTTGACACGCTCCCCATCGGCGACGCGGTGATCGTCCGAATTTTCCCGATGAGTAACGCTTCCGCTACACGCGTTCAGCAGGTCATAACACAACTCTTCAGCCAGGGTGAAGCCCTTCGCCGCCTCCCCGGAACACGCCGCCAAGGGCTCCCCCCGACCGCCACAGGCCAAGCGCTCGCGGGAGAGATCGCGGCCGCGGTCGATGAACGCACAAACACACTCATCGTGGCCGGACGAGAGGAAGCAGTAGCGCTGGTGGAGGTCTTAATTAAAGATCTCGACTCGGACCGCGCGGCCAACTGGATAGAGCCGGCGATCATCCCGCTCAAACACGCCGACGCTTCCGTGCTCGCGCGTAAGCTGCAGGATGTCCTGGTCCGCGGGCTCACCTCCACCCCCGAATCAATGGGGCTTCAACGCCAGTTCGGTCGGCTTCGCATCGCAGCGCAACTTCCCGATGCGTCAACGCTCTCCACGCCGCCCCTGACCACACCACCGGGCGCACCCGCGACCGAACCGGCAACCCCCACGCCGCCCGCGATCTCTATCCTTACGCCCCCAATCCTCTCCGATCTCTTCGCCCCGGTTACCGGCTTGGTCATCACCGCTGATGAACAACTCAACTCGCTCATCGTGGTCGCAACCCCCGCCAATATTAAGATTGTCCGCGCCCTCGTAGCTCAGCTCGACGTCGAAGCCGCCAGTGCATCCAACACCGTCCGCATCTTCCCGCTCCAGCATGCCGCGAGCGAACGCGTTGCGTCGATCCTTCGCGACCTCTTCCGGCAGCGCGAGTTACTACCCGATACCCGTCCGGAAGATAAGTTAATTATAAGCAATGATTTAAGAACCAACTCGCTGATCGTGGCAACAAGCCCCAAGAGCATTGCGATCGTCGAGGGAATGCTAAAGACGCTGGACGGTGAGAAATCTAACTTCTCCGTAGGCCTGCATATTCTGACTGTCACCGGGGCAGACGCCCGAGCACTCGCGCCGCGCATTGATCGCCTGATGCGAGAGAGAATCTCCGCAGCCGCTCAGACCGGAGGCGTTCGTAACCCGCTTGATGCCTTCAGCATCGAGGCCGAGCCACTCAGCAACCTTCTTATCATCGCCAGCAGCGATGAGAATCTCGCGGTAGTAAAGGAGCTTATCACGGCCCTCACCGCCGATGCGGCCAAGCTCGCGGCGGGCGAACGCATCGACATGATCCAGCTCACCAAGGCCCGCGCCGCCGAGGCCGCGGCGTCGCTCACCGCCCTCTACGCCGACAAAGAGAACCTCCGCCGCGGGCCCAACGCCGTTTCCGTGACACCCAACGAACGGCTCAACTCGCTTATCTTCAGCGGTACCGAGCAGGACATGATCGAGCTTCGCTCCCTCGCAAAGAAGATCGATTCCGCCGAGGTGGCCGCCTTGCAGCAAATTAAGTGGATCGAGCTGAAGAGCGCTAACGCAAGCGAAGTCGTTACGCTCATCGAATCCGTGATCGCTGGCCGCCCCGTTGGCGGCGGCCGCGGCGTGGGCGCAAGACAGGCGAGCAAGCTGCAGTTTCTCCGTGAACAGTTAGACCTCGTCGTCGGCGACGGGCGCAAGCCCACCGAAGCCGAGATCGATGGTGCGATAAAGGATCAGGTCACCCTCAACGCCGACCCTAGGACCAACTCAATCTGGATCACCGCGCCCGAAACGATGGTAACCTTAATCACCGAAATGATTATGGAGATCGAACGCAGCAGCGCGGGCTCGCGCAAGATTGAGAAGTTTACACTTCTCAACGCCGATGCCCGCCAGATGGCTGAACTACTCCGAGACACCTTCAAACTCGAACAACGCGGCAACGCCATGGTGCTGCTCCCCCAAGGCACTCGCCCGGCCCGCAGCGACAACCCCGCCGACAATACGACGGACAACTCTACCGAGCCCGGCGGCATCTCCGACCTTCCCAACGTAACCGCCGTTCCCGATGAACGCCAGCAACTGGCAATCGCCGTTGATGCACGCACCAACACGCTCATCGTGTCCGGTACCGAAGAATACCTCGAACTTGTCCGCAAAGTAATTCAAGAACTCGACGGCATCGCCGCCAACGAACGCGACCGCCGCGTCTATTCCCTCCGAAACGCCAAAGCACGCGAAATCGAAACCACGCTCCGGTCCTATTTCCGCGGCGAGAACGACAGCGAACGCGTGACACTGGGCCCTCAACTCTCGGGCGCACTCATGCGTCGGCTCGAGCAGGAAGTTACGGTAGTGGGGGATGAAAAGAGCAACAAGCTGGTCATCAGCACCTCGCCCCGCTATATGCAGACCGTCTTAAGTATCGTGGACGAACTCGATACGCCCCCGCCGCAGGTAATGATCCAAGTGTTACTTGCCGAAGTAACCCTCGACACTACCGAGCAGTGGGGGATGGATATCAGCGTCGGCCCCTTCGGCGGCGAAGCCTACAACGTCGGCTCGCTCGCAGGAGGTTCAGGGGTAGCCACCGCCTTGGGCGTGCCAAACCTCTCGGTGACCTCCGCCGACTTTGGTATCCTTATCCGCTCGCTCGAAGCGCAGGGCAAACTAGAGATATTAAGTAATCCTCAGGTCACCGTGAATAATAATCAAAAGGCCGAGATTAACGTGGGCGATGAGATCGGTGTCGCCGGTTCTACAGAACGCAGCAGCATAGGCACGCTCATCTCAAGCGTTGAACGGTTGCCCGTCGGTATTATCATGAGCGTCACCCCCGCGATAAGCGACGACGGTTTTGTTCGCATGGAGATCAACCCCCAGATCTCGCAGCTCACCAACCGCACCACACAGATCAACCGCGACCAGACAGCCCCGATCATCGCCAGGCGCAGGGTCGATACAGTTGTGACAGTTAAGGATGGTCAGAGCGTCGTGATCGGCGGGCTTATCCAGACAACTCAGGAGGAACGCCGCAGTAAGGTGCCAATCCTGGGCGATATCCCCTTCCTTGGTCTCCCCTTCCGCACCAAGCTGCAAGAGGCCAGGAAGACGGAGCTACTCGTTATAGTTACACCCCGCGTCATCCCGGGTCTGCCCGGTTCGGCCCACGGCATGGCTCAAGATGTAAGTAATCAGCAGATCGATCGGATGGAAGACCCCACCCGCGTGCTTGATTACCTTGAAAGTATCAAAGCCGATATCAAAGCGACCAGAACAAAACAAGCCGAAGAGACGCCCGCCGAGGGCGCAATCGATCCGCAGACTGGGTTACCAATCGACCCCGCGTTCAACGACCCGGCCACATCACCGCCACCAACGCCAACCCCCGACACGAACCTCACACCCGACCTCTCTCTGCCCAAACCTACGAGTTCGGTAGCCCCTGCTTCCCCCGCCGCGCACCTGCTCGTCCCCTCCACCGCTCGCACCAAACCACCACGATAATGAAATCTCGCTTTAGTCTTCCCGAACTGGCGACTGCCGCGCACAACGCTCGTGACCTTAACAGAATAAGCCCCATGCACAATACTCTTAACTCTCCGGATTGCACCGCTCGCCCGGCAAGCGCGCGCAGGCGAGTTTGTGCCTCGAAGTTTACCCACGCAACCTGCATCGGTGCATTCATCGGCTTGGGCACTCTTAGCAGCCTCTTGCTGCCCGGCTGCGTGGCCGCCGATAAGCCCGCTACGAAGCTAGGCCCCCAACCCGCCGTCTCCAAACTAAGCACGATGTTCATGGCCGCGCAGACACCGCGCGACTCCAATAGCAATGGTTATCTTGATACCTGCCTCATTACTGTCTACATCTTCCCGGACAACTACCCCCGGTCCATCCAAGTTGAAGGAACATTTGAGTTAAATCTAATCGGCAAGGGCGCAAAAGTGTTACGAACCTGGTCGCTCCAGCTTCCCCACCCGCAAGTGACATAAGTCAACGCGGGCGTCGGTCCCGGTTACTTCATCAAACTAAGCGTGCTTGATGATGGAGGCTCAGACGTTATGCCCACTCAATCAGTCGATGTCGTGCTGAAGTTCATTCGCAAAAACGGAGAGACAGTAGCGGCCGAGCCCACCTCGCTCCTCTTGGGTAAGTCATCTTAAGCGATCCTCCAGAGCATCACCAACCAGCGTGCAATCTCTTGCCCGACTCTGCGAACGGGCCGCAGGGCACTTCCTCCCAGCCCTGCCCGCCCCTCCCTCTCCCTTTACGGCTTACTTTCAGGCTAGCTCCTCAACTTAATCTGCTCCGTATCGACCACCACCGCGCCCCGGTACCCCGCCAGGTCAAGCGAAGCGTAATATAATGATAAGTCAAAGCCCTTCCTGGCCGGCTCACTTATCCTCGCCGATCCAATCCGACCGCTTACGCCCGCGATAGCCGCATTGAGTGCTCCGCCGCCCACCCCCGACGCCAGCGCGACATCAGGGTCTACCCCTACCAAAAGGCCCATCCGCGCGGGCCAAAAGTGATCGCAAACCCCGGCACTGTGCCGTTCGCACGCCGCGGCGAGCGAGTCAAGCACACCCGCCGCCGGGCTCGGGCCTAAGTTAACGCTTACCCCCAAGGGAGCTGGCTTTCCGCCCGCCGCCAAAGCAGTCAGGCCGACTCCCAGCCCACTTAGCTCTGCCGCAAACTCAATCGCCTCGATTACCGCCCCAACGGCGCGGTCGACGTGAACCGGGTCACCAAAGTGTGTCGGAGGAATCCAAAGATCCAGTCCGCTTACATCCAGCTGCGCACGACGTAATAGAAAGGCCACCTCTCGCCGTGCCGAACGATCCAGCAGCCGCGGTCGCATGTCGAGAATGCGGGCATCAAGCTGAACACACCGATATCCCGACGATTCCCCGCTCCAAGCGATCAGCGCACGCCCGCCCATCTCTGCGAGCGCCGGGTTGATTCGGCAGCGCGAGAGGGCGAGGCTGCGGGAAAACGTCAGGTTGGTCATAGCGAACACCGATGCCCATCAAAGCGCTACCCGCTCGCATGGAATTTTGCCCATCTCCCCCGCAGCCCAAAGTGAGCGAGCACGCCAACGGCCTTAATCACCCTCGCCACCCACACCGCCCGCGCCACCCATCACTCCTCAAGATAAGTATAGCCCTCAAGCCCATCATCGTAATATTTGAGCAGGCTCTTCCCCTCGGCAATCGTCAACCGCTGCTGTCGGCACGCAGCCTCGACATCCAGCCGCATCGCCCGCTTCAAGTCCTCAGGGTCGTACTGAACATAAGCCAATACTTCTTCGACGGTGTCCCCCTCGATGACTTCCTCAATCTCCCAGTCGCCGTTGGCATCCACCGAGATGTGTACCGCGTGCGTGTCTCCCAGCAGGTTATGAAGGTCGCCTAGAATTTCTTGATAGGCGCCAAGCAGGAAGACGCCAAGGTAATACGGCTCAACGCCCGCCCCCTCGCCGGGAAGCTCCTTCACTTCGTGTAGTTCGAGTGTCTTCTTATCAATCCGCTTATCAACAAAGTGATCGATCTTGCCATCTGAATCACAGGTTATGTCGGCCAAAATTCCCCGCCGCGTTGGCTCCTCATTCAGGCGATGAATCGGGCAGATCGGGAACAGTTGATCAATCGCCCAGGAGTCGGGCATACTCTGAAAGAGTGAGAAGTTACAAAAGTAAATGTCCGACAAGGCCTCCGGAAGACTCTCAAAGTCCTCGGGCAGCTCGCCCTTCTTGCTGAAAACTGCTAGGATTTTGTGTCCGGTCGCCCAGAACAACTGCTCCGCCGCGGCCCGCATAGCCAAGCTCATGTAGCCTAAGCTGAAAAGGCTCATCGCCTCATCGCGTGCCTGCGTCGCGTCGTGGAAACATTCTTTAACGTTACGATCTGTAAGATTACGATAGCAATCCAGCAGGTCGTTCACAGGCTGCGGCACCTCGCCGTTGGGCTTAAGGAGCTCTGCGGCCATATTCGCTTCGATGATCCCCATGTCCGGGTTGGCCTCAAACCGGCTCGTGCCCAGAACGTCCATCACCAGCACGCTGTTATAAGCGACCATCGCCCGGCCAGATTCGCTCAGGATCATCGGGTGAGGTACGCCCGCATCATCGCACACACTTTTGATGCGATAAACAACATCCGCGGCGTACTCCGTCACGCTGTAATTGATCGAGCTGCTCCACGCCGACTGGCTCCCATCATAATCAACGCCCATACCTCCGCCAATATCCAGCATCGTAAGCCCGGCGCCCATCTTGTGCAGTTCGCAGTAAACATGCGAGAGCTCGTTGACGGCGTTTTTCAGCACGCGGATGTCAAACAGTTGGCTGCCCACGTGGCAGTGGAGCAGGTTAAGGCAATCCAACATGTCGTGCCGCTTAAGATACTCTACAGCCTGCAGCACTTCGCTTACGAAGAGTCCGAACTTGCTGCGAACCCCGGCCGAGCCTTCCCAACGCCCCGCTCCACGCGCTGACAGCTTCACCCGCAGCCCGATTTTGGGACGAACATTATAAGCCTTGGCGTGCCTTACCAAAAGCTCAAGCTCGCTGAACTTCTCAACCACAGGTATAATATTACGACCTAGCTTGGTCGCCAGCGTAACTGTTTCGATGAACTCGCTGTCCTTAAAGCCATTGCAGATCAGCGGCATCCCGTTCACGCCCGGCCCGCCCGCCACCGCCGACAGCCCCAGCACCGCCAGCAACTCGGGCTTGCTGCCCGCCTCCAACCCAAACTTCAACTCAACCGCAAGCCCCGCGATCTGCTCGCAGATGTGCCGCTGTTGGTTCACTTTAATCGGGTAGACGCAAGAGTAAGTCCCCTTGTACCCCTGCTCCGCAATCGCATCATCAAAGGCCTTGCGAATCTCGTGAAGGCGATGCGTCAATATATCGTTAAACCGCAGCAGCACCGGCGTATGAATTCCCCGGGCCCGCAAGCCCGTGACCACCTCGTGCAGATCCACCTGCTTCGCCGGGTCTTTGCCAGGCATCACCGTGGCGTGCCCCGCCGCGTTCACCCCAACATAACCTTTGCCCCAGTCGGCGATGCCGTAGAGGTGCGCTGAATCGGTGGCCGTCCATTGGCCGTGAAGAAACGAAGAGCGAGCGGAGAGTGTTCCCATCGTGCCATTTACCAAAGATGACCAACTGCGAACGTCCAAAAAAAACTAGTAATCTCACCAGGCGGTGCTGGCCATGCGAAAGGTTCAACGTGACCACCCATCCAGCGTGCGCTCAGCGCTGCAACACCCCGTCTCAAACCAGGCTTTCCTGCAGCCCCACACTGCTCGCCAATCCCCGCCCACCCGGCACGCAGAAACGCGTTCTTGCGGCCATCCACACCAGCGTCCCCACGCGTCAACCCGCGCAAAAAACCTGTGAGTTAACTCACACCTTGCTGCAGCCGCGCCGCACCTCCCGGCTTCCCGTAAAACTATATCGCCATTCAACGGATCGTGACGATTCTGCGACAAGAAATCCGCAGTAAAGTCGCCCGCACCCGCAGCAAGCGTTAGCAGACGAACCAGCCGGTCCTCGCGGATGATTATCCCACCCCCTCTTAAACTTACGATTCCAGCCCGCGCACCTCAAACCCTTCAATCTGCCCCATGCTCTTCCCAGCGATTCCCTGCAAATCGCCATACATTCCCGTCGCGGCCTCCAACGCACGCTGAATCTGCTTATCTCGCTTGGCCCAGCGCGCTGTGATCGCCTTGCGCTCTCCCTCCAAATCGTCCCGCATCTCCTCATACGCCTGACGCATCGCCTCGATGCGGTTTCGGAAATCTTTCCCTGTCAAATACTCGTACACCATCTCGACCTTTGACGCCCGCCCTTCCCCCGAAGCCCTCGCCGAGCTTACCTCAATCAACGCAAGCCGGAGCGAGGTCGCCAACGGTGTCGCGCACTTGATCGAAGAAACCCACACCTGCTCCACATGACCAAAGTGTTCAACTCCCTTAGGCATCGCAGCCGTCACGATGGCGCACACATCCGCTTTCGCCGCCCGCTGATCATTCTTAAGTTTACTTAGCCACCCATCGCTCCACGTGCGCGTGCGTTTGAACTCCCAAAGAATGCGCCCAACCACCTGGCCGCTCGCCCCGACCACAAGCTGCACCGCATCGCCCCCAAACTGCCCCTTGGGCACCGGTTCGATAATGTCCCGCGGGAACGCCGCCCGCAGCGACGCCTCTAAATCCAGCTCCTGCACTTCACCCTGAAGCTGCTGCGAAGTCGTGTCAAGCTTCCGCTGCATGTCCGCGTTAATCCGGTGCAGATCGGTAATTAGTTTGTCTTTCTCCGCATCCTTCATCCGGTGCTGGTCCGCCTCATCAGACCGTGCCTTTTCATACACCCGTTGCCGCTCCTCATCGACTGCCCGCTGCTTCTCCAGCTCCCAATCCCGCGCCTGCTCCTCAAGCTCAGCAACCTTCCTCCGGTGCAGCACTTCATTCTGTTGTGAGACCGCGAGTTTTTCCCCTTTCTCCCGATCTTTCCGCTCAAACTCCGACCGCTCCGCCTCGATATTCTCCGCCGCCTTCAACCTCGCGGCCTCCTCAATCCCCTTTCTCTCTTCCCGCACTAACTTTGCCGTTCGCTCCGCGATCTCGTTATCCATCGCCGCGGCCTTCACCTCGCACTCCCGCTCCTTCTTAATCGCCGCCTGTTCCCGTTCGATGGCGATACCTTCTCGCAACTGGCTCGCCGCCACCGATTCCTTCATCGCCGCCAACTCCGCCGCGGCCTCTTTCAGCGCCTGCTCCTTCAGAGATTTGGCGAGCGAGTCTTTTCCGGCGGCAACCTGTTGCGCCACCGTAACTTCCAGCGCGGCTCGCTCACGCACAATAGCCGCCGCCCCCGCATCCAGCTCCCGCGCTCGAGCTTCGAGCACCTCCCGCCGCTCCGCCTCCTGCGTTTCCAACTGCGCCCGCAGTGTCGCCTCGATCCCTGCCCGCATCGCCGCGGTAAACTCAAACTTACTATGACACTTCGGACATACAACAGTTGTTTCGCTCATCTATTCTCGTTTCTCTAATCAACTTAAGTTAACTAGCAACTCCGCCGCCGACCACAGCCCCAGCCAACCACCACTACGGGTGCAGCCGAGTTACCTTCCACCCGGAAGCCTCGTACCCCTCCGGCCACTCTCGGCCACGCAACGCCTCAACGTCTCTAATACCTCCCCCGCGCTCCGTCAGCGTCCGCTCCCACCTCGCCCGATCGTGCAGTCTCCCAGGCCCACCGATCCAAAGCTCCACTCGTTCACACCATAACCGAAACCCGCCCCAATGCGGTGGTCGCGGAATCTGCACCGCGTTTCCCTTAGCCACAATTTCGTTCGGATCAAGCCCCAGTTCGCTGATAACTTGCTCAACCCGTGCCACCAAATCTTCCCTTGCCAACAGCGGCTGGCTCTGATTGCTCGCCCACGCCGACAGCCGACTCTCCCACGGCCGCGACTGAAAGTAATCGTCGCTCTCATGCGCGGGGCTGGGCACCACCGGCCCCTCCATCCGAACTTGCTTATCTTCGTGATCCCAGTGGAAGACCACCGCGGCTCTCGGATTAGACAGCAGCTCCCTCCCCTTCCTACCCATGTAGTTCGTGAAAAACACAATGTAACCCTGCGGAACATCCATACCCCGGCACAGCACAACTCGCGCCGCCAGTGAATTTCCGCGCCCCTCGCTCAGTGTCGCCAGCGTCATGCAGTTGGGGTTAGGCTGCCGCCGTGCTGACTGAGCCTCATCGAACCATTCTGCGAACAGACCCATCGGGCTTTCGGGCAATGGCTGGGGCAAAAATCGCATCGCTGCGAGACGATCAAGCAGCACCTGAGGTAGCGGGTTAGACATCGTGACAAGTGTACGTCCCATAGCCGCCGCACCCCACGCGAGCGTAACACGTAGTCCCATATCCCTCGCCAATAGAGCCTATTGTAATCATTCCGCACACTTTGGCTTGATTTCCGCCCGCAATGACGCACCGTATAGGAAGCCGCGCACCCCCGCGCAGTAGTTCAACTAAAAAAGGCCCCCGATCTTCGGGAGCCATCAGACAAGGCTTTGATTATGCTCTTCTCCCTGCCCTGCTTCATGCTCATTTCGCTTACATCCGCCGCAGGTGGCGAACGCGTTGTTGCTCAGCCGCAGCCATCGCCAGCCATCCCCGCCCGAATCCAATCCACCTCCACCCACTCCGCTAACGAAGGCAAAGAGAGCCAGCACCGCGCCCGAGTCTCCAGCCACACACAAGCACCGCTAAACACCGGATTCCTCGCAGATACACAAGTCGAAGACATAAATGGCCGCATCTTCGTCGGGACGCTTATCCACGGTTTCACCCGCGACAACGCCGTCTCTCGCCGTCGCGGCGAAGACAACGCCGCACGCTACGGAGCCGCAGGCGCCAGCGATTCCATTATCACCCTCCGCACCCCCGGCCTCTTCGGCTTCGACACCAATGGTTTTGTTGCCCAGGTAAACCCCTGGCAGCCCGTCACCGCGCCCTCAGCAAGCCCGTACAGCAACCCGTTCACAAACGCCAACACCAAGCTCGCGGCACGTCTTGAGTCCGCGCGTCAGCAGTGGCTCAAAGATAATAACTTCACCGGCGGCGTGCGCACCTTCGTAAACGATGCCGCACTCTTCACGCCCGCCCGCGCTGGCGCGCAGATCACCCCTCGCGCAACCATGGAGCTCGCGCCCGACATGCCCCGTGTCCGATCAAAAATCCAAGTGCGCTCCTCCCCGACAAGCACAAAGCTAAAGTCCGCCAACGCTGCCACACGCGTCCAGCCGAAGATAACAAAAGTGCTCCCCCCATCCGCGGCCAAGCCCGCCCCCATCGATCTCGCGCCCAAAGGATAACCCTAATCTAAGCTCATAAGCTTATAACCAGGGAACCCACCCCAACTACCCAATCTATCCAACTGGCCTCACCCCGCGGCGTTCGGCCACCAACCATACAAGTGCTCCCCACGCCGCTTACGCTGGCGGCGGAATCGGAGTCGCCCGACCGAACGCGCTCGCAGGCCGGCCCGCGCCGCCCGTCGCAAGGCTCGCCTGAGTGACCCGTGTCGAGTCAGCCGAGCTATGCATCGGACCCGGTGTCACCGGCGCAGGCGGCGATGTCCGCTTACTCCGCAACGCGTCGATATTGCGATCGAGCTTGCTCAAAATGTTCTTCACCTGGTTAAACGATTTATCTGTTGGACCCATAACGAAACCGTGCCTCCTTGCACTGAGAAATGAACCTTCGTCCATTCCATCGGTGCGGACGACGCTCTCCTCTTCCTTCCGCAACTGGAAACCCCGCGGCGATCCGCTTTCAATGTCACGTGTGCGGTTTGGAGCGAAAGCGCACGCGACCGACGCCCACGCGCACCTCACCACCCCAACTAAAACAATCTTTTAAATCCAATTCCGCGGCGTCAAACATCGCCCTGCCCGCCGCGTCAACCCACACTCAATCAGAAACGAGAAAACGTCTCGTGGGTCACGACTTTCCGCAAATTTCCACCTCCCATGCCACCAAGCGGAAACTACCGGCCTTTCGCGGCAGATAAGTTCGGGGATTGTGGCCCGCCTTGAATGGCCGGGGTAACCTACTCCTCAAGATATGGCAAAGGTCACACTACTCAATGTCCGCAAGGTCTACCCCAGCGGTTTCGAGGCCGTCAAGGATCTCTCACTGGAAGTGCGCGATGGCGAGTTTCTCGTCCTTGTGGGCCCCTCCGGGTGCGGAAAAAGCACCACCCTCCGTATGGTCGCGGGGCTGGAGGATGTCTCCTCCGGCATTATCACCATCGGCGACCGGGAGGTGAACGACGTCCACCCTAAAGACCGCGACATCGCCATGGTCTTTCAAAACTACGCCCTCTACCCGCATATGAGCGTCTACAAAAATATGGCCTTCGCCCTCAAACTACGCGGCATGCCCAAGGCCGAGATCGACCGCCGCGTTCAAGAGGCCGCCAAGATTCTGGGGATTCAAGAATTGCTCGAGCGCAAACCCAAAGCCCTGTCGGGCGGGCAGCGTCAGCGAGTAGCAGTGGGGCGGGCAATCGTCAGAGAGCCCAAGGCCTTCCTCTTTGATGAACCCCTCTCCAATCTCGACGCCAAGTTGCGCGTCACCACCCGCGCCGAACTCAAATCTCTGCATCTCCGCCTTACGACCACCACCATCTACGTCACCCATGACCAAGAAGAAGCTATGACGCTCGGCGACCGCATCGTCGTGATGAGCAAGGGTGAAATCCAACAGGCCGATGCACCGCTTACGGTCTACCGCTCGCCCAAGAATCGCTTCGTCGCCGGATTCATCGGCACGCCACCCATGAACTTTTTCGATGGCACGCTGGATCGCGTCGGCGAACAGCTTCGTTTCGTCGAAGGTTCCGCCAGCCCGGGCGGCGGAGCTTACGTCGTGACGATCCCCCCCTCCCGCGCGGCTTCGCTCAGTGCTTACGTTGGCAAACCAATCGTGCTGGGCCTGCGCCCCCAGTCACTGCGCATCGCCGATGCCGGAATGCCGCCCGCAACCGCCGACCGCTGGGAGCTCACCGCAAGAGTGGTTGAGCCGCTCGGCGATTCAATGGATGTATACATATCAACCCCCAAACACCCGCACGTAGTAGCCCGAGTAGCCTCAACCACAGGCGTCAAGGCCGGAGATAAAATTACAGTTACAATCGACGCCGGAGGCGCACACTTCTTCGCCCCCGGCGAGTTCGGTCCCGCACTCTAATTCTCATTTGTCTTTACTTCACCCCGTCCAAACGTCAACTCGTTAGAAGGTAAGCATCAGTCCCTGGTGCCCCCCGCACCCACGCACCATTTATCTTAACGCCCCTCCCCAGCCCGTTTCAACGGGCTTGCCCGCTAATAGGCCATGCCTTTAAGCAAGTCCCACCTTTTGGATGCCCTGAAAGGGCACCGGCCTCTAGCCACGACTGAAGCGGCTCGGCGGCACAACCCGCCTGCCGCGCAACTCGTGGAAAAACACGCCCCTCCTCCGTGCCCAGGAGGGGCACAGGCGACGTAACCACAGATGCCTTAACCAACCGCCCGGCGCACCCGCACCCAGCCCACGCGAATCCATCCCACCCCACGCCCGCTCTCACTCCCCCCGCGCAAACTAACAACATAATCTACGTTTAAATAATGACACCCACACACCACCATCTCACTCACCCAAGACTTACAATATACAATCACACCACCATAACAAACCTAAAATAACATAATTTCCCCTCACGCCTAAGCTCAATTTGGCTGAA
>Ga0105049_10003571_pt1 | contig 18333 bp, 13 predicted proteins | sample MAT06_FD_78087 | JGI IMG/M metagenome (GOLD analysis project Ga0105049, IMG submission 78087) | Freshwater microbial communities from Lake Fryxell liftoff mats and glacier meltwater in Antarctica - MAT-06 | ecosystem: Environmental > Aquatic > Freshwater > Ice > Liftoff microbial mat | place...
AAGCAGATTACACAGAGGACACTGATTGTTTTCGTTATTGGTTGTTTGAAGTAAAGTAGTTTCGGATAAAATGGATTGCGTTCATCCTGCTTATCCTAAAACATTTAAATTTTGATTCAGACAAAAATGCAATTGTCTGAATCACGGATTAAGCAGATTGCACGGAGGACACTGATTGTTTTCGTTTCAGGTTTTCTGAAGTAAAGTAGTTTCGGATAAAATGGATTGCATTCATCCTGCTTATCCTAATATCTTGTTTATCCTGATTCAGACAAAAATGCAAATGCCCAACCCCTCAACACCCTACTCTCTCAAATTCAACACCTTCCGTATTCCGGACAGCGCATTGTGAAATCGTTGCTCGCCATCGCCATCTACCACAATCCAGGGTGTGGTAAGCAATGAAAGCTCCTGTTTGTAAAGTTCAAAAAAATGCCATTGATCGTTTGGGTTTTCCCTCAAAACATCAAATTGCCAACCAATGTCTGGTTTTAATAGAATGTGCAGATCGTACTTCCGATGATTGATTTCTTGCAGTATCCAGTCTGGACAGGAATCAAAACGGGCGATCATCCACTGTTTAATCACCAGTAGATTGGTATCGCAAAAAAGCCATTCTGCTCCTTTTTCTTCGGCTTCTGTTTCGGCTTTCATTTGAAGAAAGGCGATTTTCTCAACGTCTTTTGCTGTATAACTTCGGTTGAGACCAGTCAGATATTCTCTTGCTGCTTCCGGCACCCACAGTCCCTCAAAATGCTCCGCCAATTGCATGCAAAGAGTTGTCTTTCCAGTGGATTCCGGGCCAATGAGGGCAATTTTCAGGCTCATTTTTCGTGCAGTTCTTTTTTCCAGTCCATATATCCACGAATGGCCAGAAGAAGCAATATTCCATATAAACCAGAGAAGAACCAAAGTTCTTTGTTAAGATAAAGGAGAACGGAAGAAATGTTTATCAGAATCCAGAGGAGCCAGTTTTCAATCCATCGGCGTGCCAGCCAGATTTGGGCCACAATGCTGAAAGCGGTAATTCCGGCATCGGCCAAAGGCAGACTGGCTTCCGAAAACCGAATCAGTACACTGTATATTAATGCGTATCCCAAAATTCCACAAACCAGACTTGTTGTTAATCCGGAAATGGAAATTCTGTCAACCCGCAATTTGCCATCTTCCTTTTTGCCTGTTTGCCAATTCCACCACCCATATATTCCGGAGATAAAAAAGAAAACCTGAAGTCCACATTCCGCAAAAAGAGAACTTTTATAATATACCCAGGCTGCCAATAAAACGGAGAGCAACCCAATGGGCCAACCCAGAATATTCCTTTTCGTGTTTAGCCAAATGGAAATCACACTACTGAATGCAGAAAGAATCTCTATGATTTTATCGGTGGTAAATTCCATTATTCCATAGCAAATGGGGACGCAAAGATGCTTTCTGAAGATGAATTCCGTGGCATTTAAAGAGGTATTAAAAATTTCGCTTTTACAATTCAAAGGATTTCATTCTTTTGCATAAACTTTACGAGAGGATGTTAGCTAAAATTTATGGATCTGCTGTGCAGGGAGTGCAGGCATTTCCGGTGACTATTGAAGTCAGTGTAGGTACGGGTACCGAAATGTTTATTGTAGGGCTGCCCGATGCCGCTGTAAAAGAGAGTTCGCACAGGGTAGAATCGGCCATTAAAGAGGCTGATTTTCAAATGCCCCGTCAAAAAGTGGTTGTCAATCTGGCACCTGCGGATATTAAAAAGGAAGGATCATCCTACGATTTGCCCATTGCCATTGGTGTGCTGGTGGCTTCCGGACAGATTACTTCTTTAATCCTGGAAGAATACCTCATCATGGGTGAACTTTCCTTAGATGGAAGCCTGCGTCCGATTAAAGGTGTTTTGCCCATTGCAATTGAAGCCAGGGGAAAATTCAAAGGCTTTATTCTTCCAAAAGAAAATGTGAGCGAAGCCGCCATTGTTTCGAATCTGGATGTGATCGGTGTTTCTAATTTAATGGAGGCCGTCGATTTCCTGGAAAACAGGATCTGGATTGAACCAGCAGTACGCGACACAAAAGAGATTTTCTTTTCCAATCTCAATAATTATGAAGCCGATTTCTGCCATGTTCAGGGACAGGAAAATATAAAGAGAGCACTTGAAATTGCAGCTGCAGGTGGCCACAATGTAATTATGATCGGGCCTCCGGGTGCCGGAAAAACGATGCTTGCCAAAAGGTTGCCCTCCATTTTACCCCCTCTGGATTTGCGGGAGGCACTTGAAACCACCAAGATCCATTCGGTGGCAGGGAAATTATCAAAGCTGGATGGATTGGTTACCACCCGGCCCTTTCGTTCTCCCCATCACACCGTAAGCGATGTTGCTTTGGTTGGTGGGGGAAATATTCCACAACCGGGAGAGATTTCATTGGCCCATAATGGGGTTTTATTTCTGGATGAATTACCGGAGTTCAAACGATCAGTTCTGGAAGTGCTTCGGCAGCCTTTGGAAGAGCGGAAGATTGCTATCTCCAGAGCACGTTTTGCAGTCGACTTTCCGGCAAGTTTTATGTTGATTGCCAGTATGAATCCTTGTCCTTGCGGGTATTACAACCATCCGGATAAAGAATGTGTTTGTCCTCCCGGGGCGGTCCAACGCTATTTGAATAAGATATCCGGACCCCTTTTAGACCGGATCGACCTCCACGTGGAAGTTACTCCGGTTTCATTTGAAAAAATCGCTAACCAGCAAAGGACAGAAACATCCGAGAGCATCCGGGAAAGGGTGATCAAAGCCCGACAGGTACAAACAGAGCGGTTTAAAAACCACGAAGGAATTTTCAGCAACGCCATGATGCCCACACCCATGGTTACAGAAGTGTGCCAGATCAGCGAAGCGGGCAAAAACCTGTTAAAAACGGCTATGCAAAGACTCGGTTTATCGGCAAGAGCATACGACCGGATATTGAAAGTGAGCCGGACCATTGCCGATCTGGCAGGAACGGAGGAAATCAAAACAGAACATCTGGCCGAAGCTATTCAATACCGCAGTCTGGATCGTGAAAACTGGGCAGGTTAGTGCTCTTTTTCCTGAGTTGAAATCTGAAGTGAACAATGTCTGTATCCCGGATCAGAGAGAATTTAGAAACTTAATCCCCAAAAAATTGGCTCACGATCATTTCTGGCTATTTTGCCCACAAATAAAAGAACCGAATTCTCAAAACAGCACCGACAAAATTGTATGAAAATATTGGAAATCAGGGCCATGAGAGGGCCAAATTACTGGTCAATCCGTCGCCATAAATTAATTGTAATGCGTCTTGATCTGGAAGAAATGGAGGAACTTCCCAGCAATCATGTTCCAGGATTTCCGGAAAGGTTAGAGGCGATGTTTCCGACCATGTATGTCCATGAATGCAGTGAAAACATACCAGGGGGATTTTTCAAGCGGGTAAAAGAAGGCACCTGGATGGGCCATATTGTGGAACATGTAGCCCTTGAAATTCAAACTCTTGCCGGTATGGATGTTGGTTTTGGCAGAACCCGAAGTACTTCTGAAAAAGGCGTTTACAATGTGGTTTTCGCTTACATGGAAGAAAAGGTAGGAATCTATTCAGCCTCCGTTGCGGTTGCTATTGTACAGGCATTGGTTGATAATAAACCCTATGACCTGGCTCCCGATATTCAAAAAATGCGGGAAATCAGGGAGGATGAAAGACTTGGACCTTCCACTGGCAGTATTGTGGATGAGGCCGCTTCACGTGATATTCCATTTATCCGACTCAACCGCCACAGTTTGGTTCAGCTCGGATATGGGATTAACCAGAAAAGAATTCAGGCAACCATGTCGGGACAAACCAGCAGCATCGCCGTTGAGATTGCCTGTGATAAAGAAGAAACAAAAAACCTTCTTTTTGCCGCAAACATTCCGGTTGCAAAAGGAATGACGGTTTATGATGAGGAAGATCTCAAAACTGTGATAGATCGGGTTGGTTATCCATTGGTTGCTAAACCGGTAAATGGTAATCACGGAAAGGGTGCTACCATTGGTATTAAAAACTGGGAAGAAGCCGTTGGGGCTTTGGCTGCTGCCAAAAAATATTCCAGGGCAGTGATTGTAGAGCGATTTATTACGGGATACGATTACCGTTTGCTGGTGATTGATCACAAGTTTATTTCGGCAGCGAAAAGAACACCGGCAGCCGTTGTAGGAGATGGCAAATCCAGTATTCAGCAATTGATTGATCTGGTTAACAGCGATTCAAGAAGAGGATATGGACACGAGAAAGTGTTGACAGCTATTAAGGTAGACGACATGACGTTGAATATTCTTGTTGAAAAGGGATTGACATTGGATTCCGTTCTACTGGCAGGCCAGGAAGTTTGGTTGAAATCTACGGCCAATTTAAGTACCGGAGGCACCGCAGACGACGTAACCGATCTGGTTCATCCGGAAAATGTATTTATGGCTGAGCGTATTTCACGGATTATTGGTTTGGATATTTGCGGAATTGATGTGATGACGCCGGATATTTCCATCCCGGTAGCCGAAGCCGGTGGAGCGATTCTGGAAGTAAATGCGGCTCCTGGTTTCCGGATGCATATTGCACCAACCGGAGGGTTACCGAGAAATGTGGCAGAGCCGGTGATTGACATGCTTTTCCCTCCCGGTAAATCGGCACGCATTCCTATTATTGCCATTACAGGAACGAATGGTAAAACCACCACCACACGATTAATGTCTCATGTGGTGAAAAGTATGGGGTACCGGGTCGGATTTACCACAACCGATGGTATTTACATTCAGAACATTATGGTCGAAAAAGGGGATTGTACCGGACCAAAAAGTGCCGAGTTTGTACTCAAAGATCCGACCGTAGAATTTGCCGTTCTCGAAACAGCCAGGGGCGGCATCATCCGGGCAGGTCTTGGTTTCAGCAAGTGCGACATCGGCATTGTAACCAACATTGCAGCCGACCATCTGGGATTGAAAGACATTATGAATCTGGAAGATCTGGCCCGTGTAAAATCGGTGGTTGCAGAAAGTGTGAAACCGGGTGGTTATGCGATTCTGAATGCGGATGACGACCATGTGTACGCTATGCGAAAAGGGTTGGATTGCAAGATTGCGTTGTTCAGTATGGACGAAAACAATCCCAGGATCCGGGAGCACTGCGAAGCGGGAGGACTGGCCGCCATTGCAGAAAACGGATTTATCACCATTTCGAAAGGCACATGGAAAATACGGGTCGGTAAAATCGTAAACATCCCTCTCACTTTTGCAGGGAAGGCGATTTTCATGATTCAGAATATTTTGCCTGTAGTGATGGCAAGCTATCTGCGAGGGTTCAGTATTGAAGATATTAAAGCGGCTTTGGAAACATTCATTCCTTCTCATGCCCAAACACCTGGCAGGATGAATGTCTTCAACTTCCAGAAATTCACCGTCATTATTGATTATGCGCACAACCCGGCAGGATTGCAGGCATTAGGTAAATTTCTTGAGAAAGTGGAAGAAACCCCGAAGGTTGGAATTATTACGGGTGTGGGAGACCGAAGAGACGAAGATATTAAAGCCCTTGGTGCCATCTCGGGTAGAATCTTTGACCAGATCATCATTCGCCAGGATAAACATTTGAGAGGCCGCCAGGACACAGAAATAGTGGATTTACTTGAGCAAGGAATTCGTGAAGTGAACCCGACTATTCCTATAAAAGTGATTTTCAAAGAAGTGGAAGCCATTGAATATGCCATTAAGAATGCGATACCTGGAAGTTACATCGTGGTTTGTTCGGATGTGGTTGCTCAGGCAGTGGATGCCGTGATGCGGTTACGGGAAGAAGAGGCCAAAGTGGTGATCAAACCCGAAGACATTCCAAATAAGTAAGCAACAAGACCTCAAAGTGAATTCTATTTGCCACCAGGGAACGATGAAGCCCCTGGTGGCCTTTTAAAAACTAAATACTAAACATTGATGATTTTTATACAACATGTCCCAACTTACCAAACCCCAATTGCGGGCAACGATCATGCTTTCGTTGGCCACCCTCATCATACTTATCGTTAATACACTTTACAATGAGTACCGTCTGACCGGTGGTCAGATTTCCAAAATGGATCCGCAGGATGCTATCATTTTGGATTCTATTCTGGCATTATTGCCTCCGGAAAAAGAACCGTATCGATCCGATCCCGGTAATAAGCCCGGCACCGAATTCAACTCTTTTGCCGGATCCAAAAAAAAGATCCCAATCAACCTCCACGATTTTGACCCGAATTCGGTTTCAAAGGCTGATTGGGTAGGAATGGGACTTCCCGAAAAGGTATTTAATGGACTTGAGAAGTACCGGGAAAAAGGAGGAAGGATCCGAAAACCAGAACAGGTTTTGAAGCTATACAATCTCAATCCGACGATAGCGAGTCAGATGTTGCCTTTCGTCAAAATCGATTCATTAAATCTGGTTTCAAAACCGGCTTTTGCCAAAAAAGAGTTTAAGCCATATAAGCCCAAACCGATTGAACCCCTTTTTGATTTGAATCAGGCGGATACAACTCAATTAATGAAGGTGTTTGGAATCGGTGGTAGGACAGCCAACCGAATTCTGAAATACCGGAACAGTGTAGGAGGATTTCTACAAAAAGATCAGATTTACGAAGTCTGGGGATTGGATTCGGCAGTGGTAGATGAACTTTTCAAGAAGGCCTATTTACCCGCCACACCAACGGTGCAGAAACTGTTGATTAATCAATTATCTGAAGAGGAGCTGGCCCTCAATCCCTACATCCGGAAAGGCATGGCTCGCATTATTGTTAAATACCGGATTCAACATGGCCCATTTCATTCAGAATCCGATTTGTTGAAAATTAAAATCCTGAAACCGGAAGTTGTCGCAAAAATCAGTCCATATCTTGAATTCTGATTTGTAGGTTTGTACCCACTATGGAAAGTAAGGAAAAGGGAGGGAAAATTTTTGATAATCAAACGCTTAAGAGACTTCTGCCCTTTTTGGGTCCGTATAAATCAACATTTTATTCCCTTGTCGGCCTTACCGTATTCCTTGGGTTTCTGATCCCACTCAGGCCCATTATCATTCAATATGCGATAGATAATTTTGTTTCAACCAAAAGCTATTCCGGCCTGTTGAACATGGTGCTGCTTATGTGCGGCGTACTTTTTTTACAGGCAATCGGCACTTTTTTTCAAACCTATCTCAGTTCCTGGCTTGGTCAAACCATCATTCGGGACATCCGGGTAAAACTTTACCGGCATATATTAGGATTGAAAATCCGGTTTTTCGATACCACCCAGATCGGAAGGCTTGTAACCCGCAACATTTCAGACATAGAAACGATCGCGGATGTATTTAGTGAAGGCCTTGCCGCCATGGCTGGTGATCTTTTACAACTGGTGTTTATTCTTATTTATATGTTCTACATCGATTGGCGCCTCACATTGGTAAGCTTGTCGATGTTGCCTTTATTGTTGATAAGTACTTATATTTTTAAAGAGAGAATTAAGGTTACTTTTAATGAAGTGAGAACAGCGGTGGCCAATCTCAATTCGTTTGTTCAGGAACACATCACCGGGATGAGTGTGGTCCAGATTTTTGGCGCTGAGAAGCAGGAATATGACAAGTTTGTTCATATCAATGCCGAACACCAAAGAGCCAATATCCGATCGGTGCTTTACTATTCCATTTATTTTCCGGTAGCAGAGGTGATCTCGGCCATTGGAACTGGCTTGTTGGTTTGGTATGGATCCCTGGGTGCCATAGAGGGAAAGTTCACATTGGGGATGCTCACGGCATTTATTATGTACATCGCAATGTTTTTCCGGCCAATTCGCACCATCGCCGATCGCTTTAACACTTTGCAGCTCGGTCTGGTAAGTACCGAACGGATTCTTAAGTTGCTAGATCATAAAGATTCCATACAGGAAACCGGAACTCTTGAAAAGGAGGATTTAAAAGGAAACATTTCTTACCGGAATGTTGGTTTCTCTTATGTTGAAGGCCAGCCCGTATTAGAAGACATTTCCTTTGATGTTTCAGAAGGCAAATCCATTGCATTGGTTGGTGCAACCGGTTCCGGCAAGTCCACTATCATTAATTTGCTGACGCGGTTTTACGACATTGAGCAAGGCCGGATTTTGTTGGACGGCGAACCCCTTGATTCGTATTCTCTTCCGTTTTTGAGGAAAAGCATGGGCCTTGTTCTTCAGGATGTCTTTTTGTTCCGGGGTAGCATTAGGGATAACATCACTCTGGGGAATCCCGAAATCTCCGACGACCAGGTTCGTGCTGCTTCCGAATTGGTTGGAGCCCATCGTTTTATTGAACAATTGCCTGGCGACTATTCGTATAATGTAATGGAAAGGGGAAATACGTTGTCTGTAGGTCAGCGACAATTGATCTCATTTGTGCGAGCCATGGTTTACCAACCGGTTATTTTAATTCTGGATGAGGCCACAAGTTCTGTGGATACTGAAACGGAAGGCTTGATTCAACAGGCAATTGAAAAAATAATGGAGGGAAGAACCAGTGTTGTCGTTGCACACCGGCTTTCTACTATCCAGAAAGCCGATCAAATCCTGGTAATGGATAGAGGCAGAATTGTGGAGAGGGGGAAACACGAAGAATTGCTGGAACTGGGCGGGGTTTATGCACAGTTGCACGAAATTCAGTACAAGTCACATGTTTTATAGAGGGTATTTTGGAAACGGTAGAAAATAGATCCTTTTTTGCGGGTGAAACCGAAATTATGTCAAGTAAGCCGTATATGGTAGGAATAACCGGAGGAAGTGCCTCTGGTAAAACATTGTTCATCAGGCGTTTACTTGATTCTTTTTCAGAAGATCAGATATGTTTATTGTCTCAGGATAATTACTATCGGGAAAGACATTTACAGCCGAAGGATGAAAAAGGGTATGAAAACTTCGATCTTCCAGAAAGCATAGATCATCCGCAGTTTATCCAGGACATCGAAGATTTGCAAAGCGGTAAAATGGTTGAGAAGCTTGAATACACTTTCAATAACCCCAATCTGGTTCCGAAAATGCTACAGTTTAAGCCAGCACCTGTGATTGTAGTGGAAGGCATTTTTGTTTTTTATTTTCCCGAGATTCTCAATCGACTTGATCTCCGTGTTTTTATTGATGCCGAAGAACACATCAAGTTAAAACGAAGAATTAAGAGAGACGGTCAGGAAAGAGGATACGACCTGGAGGATGTTTTATATAGGTACGAAAACCACGTGGCACCAACTTTCGACCGATTCATTCGTCCTTTCAAAGCCGATGCCGATCTGATCGTGCCCAATAACCGAAGCTTTGATCACGCACTGGATGTGATTGTGACTTTTTTGAAAAACAAAATCCATTAATCAGGATTCTTGTCTGCCTTAATAGCGCAATCGCTTAAAGATTGATTTCTTTTCAATATCCTGGCTGTATCCATAACTTAGGTTGTTGTTGGTTCCGTTCAGAACCATTCCAAGATTTGGCAACCGGTTATCGTTCACATAGTTTTCCAGAAAATACAGTTTTCTTTTGTCCAGAACATGGGCTCTCACTACGTAGATAAATGAGTCCGAATGCTTGGCAAGCAAGAAAGTGTCGGTAACAATGCTGGATGGAACTGTATCTACAATGATGTAGTCAAACATCGTTTTCAGGTCTTCAAACATCGCATCCAGTTTTTCGGTCATCAGAATTTCTGCCGGATTAGGAGGAATGGTGCCAGATGGTAAAACATATAGGTTTTCAAAACCTTCAAGTTTCACCATATAGGATTCTATTTTTGCCTGGGGTGTAATCAGATAATCAGTAACTCCTTCTCTGGAAGGCAATGCAAAGTATTTGTGCAGTTTCGGGTTTCGAAGATCCATGCCAAGAAGCAGAACCTTTTTACCCGTGAATGCAATGGTCTTTGAAAGGTTGATGGAAACAAATGTTTTTCCTTCTTTCGGTAATGTAGAAGTAACGAACACTGTTTTTGCCCTTCCTTTTGGAACTTTAGACAACATAAATTCCAGATTGGTACGGATAATTCTAAGCGCTTCCGCCAAACTCGACCGGCTTCCGGGACTTAGATTTTCTCCTTTTGTAAGGGACCTGGGCACATCTCCTAAAAAAGGGGCTTTGAATCTGGTTTCCAGATCTTTTCGATCCTTTACTTTTGTGTCTAGCAGATCTGAAATGTAAATCGTTAAAAAAGGAACAATGATTCCAAGAAGGAAGGCGCCCAAAAAGATGACTTGCCGATTTGGGGAAACGGGTCTTTTTGCTGCCAGAGCAGAATCAATGAGTTTTGCATTGGGTGCTGCGATGGCAAGGGAAATCGCAATTTCCTCGCCTTTTTGAAGAAGGTACAGATACAGTGCTTCCTTAATCTGTTGTTGTCTTGCCAAAACCCTCACTTCTCTTTCCTGTGTTGGAATTTGAGAAATTTTGCCTTTCACCATTTCATTCTGGCGCTCCAGATCCTTTTTTCTGATTTGAAGAGAAGTTTTGATTGTCCACAAACTGGACATCATGTTGTTGTTGAGAACCTCAATTTTCGCATCCATTCCCATAATTACCGGGTTTCCGGGTCGGGCAGTAATTAAAAGCCGGTTCCTTTCAAGAATAAGCTGATTGTATTCAGACACTTGTGCCGAATAATTATCATCCGCATCAATGATGTTATTAGGCATCAGGTTGAATTTGTTGTTGCTTTTTACAAAGTCAATCAGCGATTGAATCACTTTCAGCTGGATCTCTGTGTCCATCACATTTTTCTGAAATGTGCTCGAGTTTTCGAGATACAAATCGGCTTCTGATTTGATATCGGTTACATTATTCCGTCTTTTGTAGGTTTCCGACTCTTTCTCAACGCCTTCCAGAGATTGGTTCATCAAACCGAGTCTTTCCTTTATGAATCGGGACGTGTTTTCCGATATCTGGTTTTTTTCATCCAGTTCGTTCTGGTTGTAGATTTTATACAGCGTATTGAGAAAGTCTTCGCCACGGTCTTTTACCTGGTCTACTAACGTAATTTCAACCGCACTTGTATTTTTGTTAAGAATGGAAATGTTAAGCCTTGTCCGGTAACTTTCAACCACATCACTTACCGGACGTATCTGGACTTTTATTTTAACCGGATCCGATGAATTCTTAAAATAGGTTTGGTAATTTTTAACGACTTTGAAATTGCAGTATTTAGTGGTGATCAATTGGTTGTATTTCATCTCTTTTTGAGAATCTACGGAACCACCCAGTAGAAATGTTGAATCGGTATTGGTTTGAACTGTAAAAAACCAATCCTTTTTAAAGAAGGAGGGATCAAAGCCGGAGAAAAGAACATCGAAGTCTTTGTATCGGTAAATATCATCCGATTTTAACCGGCCCAGATTTATGTAACTCACATTGAGCATCAGGTTCATTACCGTTTGCTCAATCAAATGCCTCGATTTGAGAATCTCAATTTCACTGTCCACATTGCTCTTTATGTTGGTGAGCGCACCTAAATCAGAAAGTGCAGATAGTTCGTTGATTACATCCCCGCCCTTTCGTTCATCTTTAATCATCAAAGTGATGATCGCTTTGTATTGCGGAACGGTGTAACGCAGGTATAAAAAAGCAAGTGAGATAAAAAGTACCATGCTCAGAACAAACCATTTCCAGTGCGAGCTGTAGTTTTCCAGAATTTCCCTCAGTTGAAGATTTTCATCAGGAGCAACCGGGCCGGAATTTTTCGATTTGTCTGTCAGCATTATTAGATAAACGGGGTTTCATAACAAGAAGCCTGATTAATAACCAGGTTTGGCATAGAGGATTGTTGCATCACCTATTCGGTTTTGACGGTTCAATCCCAAACTCAAAGGTGTGGGGTTTGAAAGTAGATCCTGGCTCTTTTTTAACACGAAGACCAGACTTGTGAGAAATACTGCGAATCGTAGCAGTTTTCTCAAAGTCTGGTCTTCAATTTATTGGACCGGATTAATCCTAACTTGCTTTCTGTAAGACTAATTCATCAATTTTCTGGAAAGTAGAATTCATACTTTTGAATTCAGGAATAATGGATTTCATCTTCCTTACGATTTCAAAACTGTTGTAAGAATTAGAGAGATTAATCAGTTCGTGGATGTTTCTGTTCAAATCTGAGAACCCTTCAACCGAATCCTGAAAAATGGTGATTTTTTCGTGGTAGGTAGGAAGAGTTACAGAAGTATCATTCAACAATTCTTCATACAGTTTTTCTCCTGGTCGCAGACCTGTGAATTCAATTTTAACATCCTTATCAGGAGTAAGGCCAGCAAGCTTGATCATCTTTTTCGCCAGATCAATGATTTTTACGGGTTTGCCCATATCGAAGATGAAAACTTCACCTCCTTTTCCCATCGTTCCTGCTTCCAAAACCAACTGGCAAGCTTCGGGAATGGTCATAAAATAACGTATAATGTCCGGGTGTGTGATGGTGATGGGCCCACCCATTTCAATTTGTTTAGTGAAAAGAGGAACCACGGAGCCATTTGATCCCAACACATTACCAAATCGGGTAGTTATAAAGCGGGTATTTGATTGTCCGTTTTTTAGAACATTGGCTTGCAACGATTGCACATATTTCTCCGCAATCCGCTTGCTTGCTCCCATCACGTTGCTTGGATTTACGGCTTTATCGGTCGAAACCATTACGAATTTCTTAACTCCGAATTCAGCAGAAAGGTCTGCCAGATTTTTGGTGCCCATCACATTGGTAAAAATTGCCTGAGCAGGATTGTGCTCCATCATCGGTACATGTTTGTAAGCCGCTGCGTGGTAAACCATATCGGGTTGAAACTGGCTGAATACGTTTCGAAGTAAATCTTTGTTCCGCACATCGGCTATGATGGTGATGATTTCAGATACTTCATTCAATTCATTGACTTCCAGACTCAGGCTGTTCATTGGAGTTTCGGCCTGGTCAACCATGATGAGTTTGCCTGGTTTGAATTTCAAAACCTGACGAACGATTTCGCTTCCTATCGAACCTGCGGCACCGGTCACCATGATGGACTTTCCTTGCAGATCATCTGAAAGAGAACCGTTGTTCATCACAATAGGACTTCTTTCAAGGAGGTCTTCAATTTTGTATTTTTTGATGCTGGAGGATACTTCTTTTTGGTTGTTCCAATTCGAAATCATGGAGACTTTGTACACCTCTAATTCCGCTTTTAAAGATTTCTCCAGAATTTCTTCTTTGTCTTTTTGGCTGATGCTTTCGTCTGAAATGATGATGGCATGCGCATTTCGTTGGCGGGCAATGGTTTCGAAATCGTCTTTAATGCTGAAAATGGGTTGATTAAGGATTTTTTTGGAAGATGATTTATCAGATTTGTCCAGAAACCCAACGATTCTGAATTTTCTTGGATTGTCAGCATTCAGGGCATTTGCCATAGAAATGGCGTTGGAATTTGTGCCTACAATGATGGCATTTGACATGTCACGACGTTTCCGAACGCCTATATAATTAATGAAAATATGTTTGATAATGATCCGATACGAAAACAGACTTACCCCTGTAAACAGATTATTAATTAACAGACCAGCAGTGAGATATAATTTTTCGTGTGTTTTTAAGACCAGAATTGAATTGATGGCCATCAATACAAGAAAACAGAAAAACTGAGCCAGAAATATCTTGAGCACATCAATCATGGACGAGTGCCTTACGATTCCGGAATAGATTTCAAACACCCGGAAGAAAAGTAAATGTATAGTGAGATAGATAAAGGATGCCAGAATAAAGGACGATTTGTTGATGTAGTGAGCACCAGACCCTTCCAATAGAAAATAAGTAAACAGCCCCGATATAGAAACAATGACCATATCGATGGTGAGTACTACCCATCGGGGAAGATACCCTATACCCGACATATTGAATTTCTCTAGTTTGATAAAAAAGAGTCGGTAAATTGTAGTTACCAGGTGTACTAAATTGTTTACAATTTTATTCCTAAAGAGAATCTCTATGGGAATATTGGTTCCGTATACAGTCATAGTGGTAATGAAAAGGATGGAAAAAAAGTATTGATTTGAAGGAAAAGATGAGTTGGTAAGATCAGACTTCGAAAAAACGAGAAGATAAAATCGATTGTTTTATTCGGATACGCTCCTGGTATTCGATGCAATCGTTGGTTTGAATCCAGTTGGTGAAACCCAATTGGTTCTTTGATATGGTGCAGGTGGGGTGGGTAAAAAGTAGTTTCATGTGGTATCAAACAGAAATAAGAGGATATTTGAATAGTGCTATTGCGTATTGCAAAAGTATAAAAAGAAGTGGAAATAACAAATAAACAAGAAAGGATAGTACAATTCTAATTTAGTTTTGTTTTAAGATCCTTATTACCAGCTAGTTAAAACTATTAGAATTTAGTTAAAATTTTATGAAATTTCAGACAAAATTCTTTTTTGTGCGGGTTTCAATTAAATGTGTACTGTGTTATTGACTTGCTTCTTGCTTCTGCCTTTCATCAATAGAAATCAGGGTGCTTTATTGGAACCTTTCTGACCGAATTTGAAGGATTCATTTGGTCGCCATTCCGGTAAGGAATTAGCAAATTCAATCAAAGGAAATCAGGAATTTTTCAGCAGAATGCTTTTGAAGTATTCTGACCAGGAAGCAGAAATCGCCAAAGCAGTAAAATTTTCCAGAACATATCTTCTCCCTTCTTTTCCCATCCTTTTTCTCATTTCAGGATCAGAAACCAAAACAATCATCTGTGTAAAAATGGAGTCTGAATCGGCTGTTTTGTGGCGAAGTCCGGTTACATTTTCGATGATCGTTTCTTTCAACCCATACGTGTCACTACACAGAATTGGTTTTTCCAGAAGAGAAGCTTCGATGATGCTGGTACCGAATCCTTCCCGGTAACTGGGCAAGCAAAAGACATCGGATGCCTGAAGGAGTTCATTGGGTTTTGAAGTGGGTCCGAAAAAGTGAAACCGGCTCGGGTCGCCAATTATTTTTGTTACTTCCGGAATCAGGTTTTCTTCATCATATCCAACCAATAAAAGCCGTGCATTTGGGCAAGTTCCGATCAATTGTTGGAATGCTCTAGCTAGATCAAGAATACCTTTATCCACATTGAGACGACCTAAAAACATAAAAACCACATCCGAATCGTCGTAACCCAGTTCTTTTCTCCAATGCTTACGCACTAAATCTTCAGATACAAAGCGATTTGAATCTACTCCCGAAATGGAGCCTTTCCCTAAGACCCGGGAGCGTTCATTGGTAATTATATTGAGATCAATCAGAAATTGTTGTTGTGCTTTTCCATCCACAAGTACTTCAGTTGCCAACCGAAAAGTCAACCGGTCGATGGCCATCAGTATTTGCTTGAACAGACCGGATTTAGTGTGCCATACCTGACCGGTGAAAATATGAATCCGGCTTCTGATTCCGGCTCTGTATGCGGCCAGTATTCCAAGAAAACCGGCTTTGGGTGTAACCGTCAGAACGGCATCAAAATCCATTTTCCTGAAATATCGGGTCAAATCCTTTAATGCACCAAAATCTTTCAGCATGTGAATATCTCTTTGAATACCCACACTGAATATTTCTTTCAGATGTGGATTGTCTTTGAGATTGGAATTAACTCCCTCAAAATTGGCCACCAGATAAACATCGAAATCAGCCGAAAGCACTTCAAAATGCTTAAGAAGAAAAGCACTTGCTGTCATTGGGACGGCCACTATAAAGCATATTTTCTTTTTTGTTCTGGTCATCGGGAAGTCAGATTTTTTGACACATTTTTAAGCAAGGCCAATAAAGAGAAGCTCTTCAGCAATAGTTTCCGGAAAACATTCTTATTCTTTTGATGCACAGGGAATTCAATCCTGTAAAGATCGTTTTCTCTTAGCCTTGTCCTCATATTTTTCATTTCAGCATACGAAAAATTGTTTTTGAGCATCAGGTAGAAAATTGAAACAACCAGAAAAGACATTCTTTCTTCAAGAAACGACCGGTTTTCTTCCCTCTTTTCCGTTTGAAAAAGCTGGTGGGTTTTCTGTAATACTACGACATGGTCTTCGATCATTTTCTTTCTTTTCGAAACATCCTTGGTCCGGGTAATGGAATCTGGAGATTGCCTGTATTGATAAATAAGATCCGGAATTGCAGAAACCCGATTGGCAGCTAAAAAGGCACGGGTGTTGAGTTCAAAATCTTCTACATAAATCTTTTCTGTAAAAAGTAAGTCATTTTCAATTAGAAGCTCTCGTTTATAAACTTTGTTAAAGACCGAATTAACATACCGGCACTTTTTGTAATATTCTACCCCGGTATAAATTTCCCCGGACGTACTGGCAGAAAAACTTCCGACAACCGATCCATCGTTGTTTCTTTTTTCTATTCCGAATTCAAGAATATCAAGATCCTGTTCCTTGCATAGGGCCGCCAGTTTTCCAAGCGATTCTTTAAGGATCCAGTCGTCTGAATCAATAAATAAAATATAGTTGCCTTTTGCATGCCGGATTCCGGTATTGCGGGCTCCACTGATTCCGGTATTTTTCTGGCTTACTATACGGATGTTGGAAAACCGGACAGCCAACTCATTCACGAGGGTCATACTGTTATCCGGGCTTTCATCATCCACTACAATAATTTCATAGTCAATTGGTTCCAGATCGTTTTCCAACACAGACAACAGGCAGGTTGAAATGTATTTCTCCACATTATAAACCGGTATTATGATGGACAACAGAGGCATTATTTAACGTAGATAAAATTGACCAGATAAGTAAAAGCAAAATAGGAAAACAACATGCCGCTTACCAGTCTGTTTTGATTGGAAGTAAGGGTTTCTTTACATACCGGATAAATGATAACCGTGCCAAGCATAAACCAGGATAGGTAGGAAAACCGGTCAGAAAAATTGGCTCTGATTACCAGAATCCAAAACCCGTTTGCCATAAGGTAGGTGCTGTAAAAAATATTGTAGAATTTGTCTTCAAAGTTTTTCCTGAAGATAAAATACCATCCTGCCACCACACCCATGGAACTGTAAAGCAAAAAGTCCCACCGGAAACCGACACTACGAAATTCTTTAGGATCGGCTTTGGTGGTAAGATAACTGGTGCGCTCATCTCCAAATCCTAAGTTGGCAAATAAACTTTCCCAATAGCCGGAAAACATGAGGGACAAAAAAATACAGGCAACCCAAAACGACAGGTATACTCTAGGTTTTGGAAAAACGATAGCAGCCGTAAATGCAGCAATGGGCAGCAGCATGCTTTTATGGAAATAGGTTGAGAGAACCATTAAGAGTACCATCGCCCACTTTTTGTCGTAAAAAGAAATCGCCAGCATAAAAATGGAAGTAGCCATTCCATTCCGGATGGTGTTGGTTCCGTAAGCAAAAAACGAAACGGAAAAGGTGATCATTGCAAACGCATAGGGCCACTGGTTCCCAAACCACCTTTTTGTTGCAAGAAACAAAGGCAAAATATAAATGCAGGCAACTGTAAAGTAGTAACCACCAATCTCCATAAACTGAGAACAAAACTCATTGAGCATCAGGAAGCCGATGTCCTCGGTAATCTCCAGCGGTTTTCCATCCTGATAGCTTTTAAATACCGCTGAATACAAAGGCATGTCCGTAAAAACCGGATCGTTGGGCCGCGTTCCGATGAATAAGAGAACAACCGCCAGAAGAAGATAGCCCAGAAAATTTATGGCGGCAATGTTTCTTTTAGCGGTTTGATCCAAAGTGAGGGTGTGAATGAGCATAAGCACAAGAATTACAAGGAGTACATTAAAATACACCTTACTGTAAATGAGTGCTGGTATGATATCTCCCATCTTTTACATACGTGCCAGGGCGGAAAACAGTTTATGCCATTTGGCCATAATTTCATTGTGTGAAAACCGAAGGACGTTCTTCCTGGATTTTATCCCCATTTTCTGCCGCATCGAATCGTTTTCTATCATCCGGATTATCTTTTCTGCCAGGTCTGAATAGTCGCCATTCCGGGCCAGCAACCCATCTTCTTCATTTACAATGATATCCGAAGGACCGCAAGGACAATCGAATGAAACGCAAGGCACTCCACAAGCCATGGCTTCGGTAAGTACCATTCCAAATCCTTCGAACCGGGACGATAAAACATAGATTGAACTTTCAAGATACTTTTCTTCAATATTCTTAACCGGACCGTGAAAGTGAACCGAATGTGAAATGCCCAATTCCTTACTCAATGCAATCAGACCGATCGCCGGGTCTTCTTTGCCATACAGGTCAAGCGTCCAATCCGGACGTTTTTGGCTGACAATTTTCCAGGCCCTGAGCAAAAGATCGAATCCTTTCTGAAAAGAATGACGGCCAATG
>Ga0105049_10003573_pt1 | contig 18327 bp, 17 predicted proteins | sample MAT06_FD_78087 | JGI IMG/M metagenome (GOLD analysis project Ga0105049, IMG submission 78087) | Freshwater microbial communities from Lake Fryxell liftoff mats and glacier meltwater in Antarctica - MAT-06 | ecosystem: Environmental > Aquatic > Freshwater > Ice > Liftoff microbial mat | place...
CAAACTTCCGGCTTTGATCGCCTCCATGCGTGAAACCATTCTCCAGCACGGTGGGCAGGTTTTGTTTGAGACACGGATCGAATCAATCCTGATCCAAAACAATGAAATAAAAGGAGTTCAAACTTCAAATGGCGATAAAATTGAAGCAAAAACCCTCATTCTGGCGACAGGACACAGTGCCAGAGATGTGTTTGAAATGCTACACAAACAAAAAATCCAGATTGAGGCAAAACCCTTTGCCATCGGATTCCGGGTGGAGCATCCACAAACTTTGATCGATGATATACAATATAAAGGAAGGGGTCGTGGCGATTGGTTGCCTGCCGCTTCGTATTCCTTAGTTCACCAGGCACAAACCAAACAGGGCGAGCGAGGTGTTTTTTCATTCTGTATGTGCCCGGGAGGTTTTATTGTTCCGTCCATGACGGCTCAAGGCGAACTGGTGGTCAATGGAATGTCACCTTCCCGAAGGAATTCACGATTTGCCAATTCCGGAATTGTGGTTGCAGTGGATGGACGTGAATTTGCCTTTTTTGAGAAATCAGGACCTTTGGCTGCCCTGGAATTTCAGTCAGCCATTGAGAGAAAAGCTGCGTCCTATCTTCCTGGTAAACTGGCGGCTCCTGCACAACGACTAACCGATTTTGTGGATGGTAAACCTTCCGTCTCTTTCCCGGATTGTTCGTATCAACCCGGCTTGGTTTCTGCCCCACTGCAAGAAATTCTTCCCCCGCATTTATCGGAAGCCCTGCGCCTTGGATTCATCGATTTTGGAAAAAAAATGAAAGGTTTTCTGACCAATGAAGCTGTCCTTGTAGGAATGGAAAGCCGGACATCTTCTCCGGTAAAGATCCCCAGGGACAAAGAAACGGGGATGCATAACCAGATTTCGGGATTGTTTCCTTGTGGAGAAGGGGCAGGCTATGCCGGAGGAATCATGTCGGCGGCATTGGATGGGATTTCATCTGCCCGGATGGTTGATTTGTTTTTGAAGAAATGAGAATTTGCGGTATGCAGGGGAAGGGGTTCACAGAAACAATTCTGAAAATCCTTTTTTTCTTTTCAAAGTGTTGGTCGTAAGCACGTTCGTTTTGAACAAACAAATAAATTAGAAGGCAAGAACAGATGCCAATGGATAAACCGAAGACATTGATTCCGTTTATAAAACGGTGCAGCCAGATGAATCGAAAAGTGGTACGAAGCATAAGAAGAAAAGGGTGTTAATGGAATGAATGGATTGCTGCTTATTCGTCAGGCGAAGGTTGAAAAGTGATTTCCGATTCCAAACCGGGAAATGATTAATGGTGGTTTGGGTTCTGCAAGAGGAGCTTAGGAAGTTTACATAGTGGATAGCTTTCGCAAAAAACAATTTCTGATCTGTAGGTAAGAACAACTACCTTGAATGAGATTGGTCAAATCGAAATTGGGTTCTTCTTTAATCAAAAAATAATCTACTCTTATTCAGTAGCTTAAACGCTTTCTATTCTCATCTGACTTGAAACATGAAGTCATTCGATTACTTTTGCAGACTTTTTACCAGCGGAAAAAGACGTGCAGATCACATACTACGGGCAATCTTGTTTTAAAGTAAATATTGGAGGATTCAACATTCTTTTTGATCCTTTTATTTCGGGCAATGATTTGGCCAGCGAAATCGATATTAACGCTATAGAGGCGGACTATATATTATTGTCTCACGCCCATCAGGACCACACTCTGGATGTCGAACAAATTGCCAAAAATACAGGGGCCACCATCATTGGAATTTGGGAAATCCATGCCTGGTATGAAAAGCTGGGTCTAAAAACGCATCCGATGAACATTGGTGGAAAATGGCCTTTCGAATTCGGAACTGTAATTATGACACACGCCGTTCATTCCAGTTCTTTTCCGGATGGAAGTTATGGTGGGCAGGCTGCCGGCTTTATTATTGAAAACGACGAGCATACCTTTTATTACAGTGGCGATACGGCGTTGTTTTCAGACATGAAACTCATAGGGGAGATGCACAAGCCCTCTTTTGCCTTCCTTCCGATTGGAGACAATTTCACGATGGGAATTAAAGAAGCGATAATGGCTTCCCGGTTTGTGGGCGTGAAGAAAATAATTGGCATGCATTTCGATACCTTCCCCTACATTCAGATAGACCACCAGGAGGCTCTGGTCATTGCCAGTTTTAATGAAGCCGAACTCATCATTCCAACAATCGGAGAAACTTTCAGCATATAACTTAAACAACCAAAGTGACGGAGAGATAGAATAAATTGTAATCCGGCACTCGCACACATGGGAAAAATAATAGGCATTGCCAATCAGAAAGGAGGTGTAGGGAAAACCACCACTGCAATTAATCTTGCAGCGAGTCTTGCCGCACTTGATCTCAAAACCTTGCTAGTGGATGCAGATCCACAAGCGAACAGTACTTCGGGAATCGGATTTGATCCAAGAGAAATCGAAAACTCCGTGTATGAATCCATGGTGGATGGAATCCCGGTTGAGAAAATAATTCTTCCAACCGAGATTCAATCCCTGTATCTGCTGCCAAGTCACATCGATCTGGTTGGAGCAGAAGTTGAAATGATCAATCTGGAAAAGCGGGAAGAGAAAATGAAAAAAGCTCTTTCTCAAATTAAAGATCAGTATGACTACATCATAATAGACTGTTCACCATCCCTGGGATTAATCACAGTAAATGCACTTACGGCTGCAGATTCAGTCATTATTCCGGTTCAATGTGAATTTTTTGCGTTGGAAGGTTTGGGGAAATTGTTGAATACTATAAAAATTATTCAAACCCGACTGAATCCGGAACTTGCCATTGAAGGAATACTACTTACGATGTACGACAGCCGCCTTCGGTTATCAAACCAGGTGGTTGAAGAAGTAAGACAACATTTCCAGAATATGGTTTTTGAAACAATCATTCCCAGGAACATAAAATTGAGTGAATCACCCAGTTACGGTGTTCCTGCCATTATGCACGATTCTGAGAGTAAGGGATCGATCAGTTATTTAAATCTGGCCAAGGAGATTGTTCGGAAAAATTCAGTTGTAAAATCATAAAAATCACTTGTTTGGCGATTGCAATTGGTTAAAATCAGATTCTTAGCTAGGTTTGAATTCAATATTAAAGGTTGCTGACTGGCTGGAAGAGGAAACGAATTGAAAAGCCCGTTACCATTTTGGAAAAGGATATGAAAAAAAGAACAGGCCTTGGAAGAGGACTCAACGCACTTCTAAGTGACAGTGGACAGGAAGAATCGATTTCAGGGAACGTCCAACTGGTTCCGGTCGCACCAAGAGCACCGGGAATTGATGTGATTGATATCAATACCATTGAAACAAATCCTTTCCAACCAAGGAGCCACTTCGATCAGGAAGCCTTGGCCGAATTAGCTGACAGTATTCGGATTCAAGGAATTATACAGCCCATTACAGTCCGGCAACTATCCGCAAATCAATTCCAGCTAATATCCGGGGAAAGAAGACTTCAGGCTTCAAAGATGGCGGGATTGGAACACATTCCCGCTTATGTTCGTAAGGCCAATGATCAGCAGATGCTTGAAATGGCTTTGATTGAGAACATTCAAAGAGAAAATCTCAATGCCCTTGAAATTGCACTTTCGTATCAACGACTTCTTTCTGAATGCAATTTGAAGCAGGAAGAATTGGGTGATCGGGTAGGGAAGAAGCGGGCAACAGTCAATAATTACCTTCGTTTGCTCAAATTACCTCCGGAAATTCAAGCAGGAATCCGGGACGGAGAAGTGAGTATGGGACACGCCAGAGCATTGGTAAACGTCGAATTTATTGAGGACCAACTGTTCATTTACAACAAAATTGTACGGGAACATTGGTCTGTGCGTCAGGTAGAAGAATCGGTTCGGAAATTGGCCGAAGGAATCCGGTCTTCACCAAATCCGAAAACCGAAAATAAACCAGAAACGGCCGTTCTAAACCACCTGAAGCAAAAGCTGACTTCTCATTTCGGAACCAAAGTTCAGATACGAACGGGTAAAGATGAAAAAGGAGAAATCCGTATTCCATTTGTTTCCACAGACGAACTCAACCGTATCCTCGAACTATTTAAGCTATAAGGAGATGCGGCGTTTAGTGTTGGTTTTGCTATTCATCTTTTCAATCTGTTCAAATGCAACGGCACAAAACGACAGTACACAAATCCGCATTAAAAGTGATTCATCCACAACCCTTATAAAGAAGAAAAAATCGTTTGCGAAGGATCCGAAAAGAGCCACCCTTTTGTCGGCAGTTTTTCCGGGCTCCGGTCAGATTTACAATGGAAAATACTGGAAATTGCCCATTCTTTATGGTGGGGCATTTACCCTCGGGTATTTTATTAATTTTAATCACCAACAATATATTCTTACCCGCAACAGCTACTTGCTGGTGAAAGCAGATCCGAATAATTATAAAAGTGGGTACAGTGCGGAACAACTGGTTCGGCTGCGTGAATACTGGAGAAGAAACCGGGACATGCTCATTATCATTTCCGGATTTACATATTTACTTAATATTGCAGATGCTGCAGTGGATGCACATTTCAGTACTTTCGATGTGAGTGATGACCTGAGTATGAAGGTGCGGCCAAGTTTACTTATGGCAGGAAACCAGCCGGTTTTTGGACTTGGATTGGCACTCAACTTTAAATAGCATTTGATTTCAACGAATATGAAAAAGGAAAAGCTGAGAATTCTTTTGATTGGTTATGGAAAAATGGGAAGAGCGATTGAGGCAATTGCCGCTGAAAGAGGCCATACCATTTCGGCTATTGTGAGCGATAAACAAATTGATATCAGCCACATTTGTAAGGCATACCAGCCAAACATAGCATTTGAATTTACGTCGCCCGCAGCAGCCGTTTCAAATCTTGAGGCCCTGATTGTGGCAGGTATACCAACGGTTTGTGGATCTACGGGATGGTTAGAACACTGGAATTCGATTGTTGGATTGGTTCAGAAAGAAAAGGGTAGCCTTTTCTATGCATCCAACTTCTCCATGGGTATGAATTTGCTTTTCAAACTCACAGAAATTGCCGGAAGATTTGTGAAAGACCTGCCCGAATATGAGGTAAGCATTGAAGAAATTCACCATCTGGAGAAAAAGGATATTCCAAGTGGAACGGCTTTAACCCTGGCAGATAAGTTGCTAATTGAGCTTTCGAGAAAGAAATCCTGGGTGGTGAATCAACCATTGCCTCATTCAGATTCAATTCACATTACTGCTTTGCGGGAGCCAAATATTCCCGGAACGCACAAGATAAAATTCAGTTCACCTATCGAAACGGTTGAAATGATCCACACGGCACATTCCAGAATGGGATTTGCCGATGGCGCAGTAAGGGCCGGAGAATGGTTAATGGGCAAAAAAGGAGTTTTTACAATGGAAGATTTTTTGCACGACAGCTTTAGCAAAACTCTGTAATGCCAACCTGAATTTTGAGAAAGATTTATTAAGTTCTTTTACCTCGTAATAGAATTAGATTTGAAATGGGGCAGCGTTAACCAAGTCTGAAATCAAATTTTACTTTCCAGAATGATAGGTCAATTATGAAAAACACGTCACGTTTTAAAATCCTCCAATTCGTCATTGGATTTTGGCTGGCCACAAACCTTGGGTTTCATCCGGTGGTTGATGCGCAACAAATTATAGATCCTATACGAGTCGCTTGTCTGGGTAACAGTATTACGTTTGGATCGGGTGTTGAAAATCGTTCGATCAACAACTATCCAAATCAACTTCAAAGGCTTTTAGGTGTGGGTTATGAAGTTCAGAATTATGGTGTAAGTGGCGCAACTTTATTAAATCTAGGAGATAAGCCCTACATGAAAGAATGGGCTTATAAGGAAGCCCTACAAGCTAAACCCGAAGTGCTTATTATTAAACTCGGAACAAACGACAGCAAACCCCAGAATTGGGATGAGTACAAGTCTTACTTTGTTCGTGATTATAAATCGTTGATTAACAGTTTTAAAAATGTGAACCCAAATGTGAAGGTATTTATTTGCCTGCCTGTTCCCGTTTTTGGGGAAGCATTTGGAATCAGAGAAAAGGTTCTACAGAATGAGATTTTACCACTGGTGAAACAAATTGCCAAAGAGGAAAATGCATTTATCATAGATCTGAATACCCCTTTACTAAGCCATCCGGAATATTTCCCGGATAAGATTCATCCCAATGCTGCGGGAGCTAAAGTTCTGGCTGATTTGGTGTTTGAATCTTTGAAGGGAATAAAGGTGAGATAAAACAATCATTGATTTCAAACCTGAGTCACATTTCTTCTCATGCTTTTCTTTGGATTCTATCGAAAGATTTGATGTGATTATTTCGGCTGTTTTTTATCAAAAAAAAGTGGTGCGAAAAGCAGAGTAAGAAGTGGTTTCGTTGTCAATACTGGTCTGATTTCGAACAAAGAAGTTTTTAATTATTTTTTGTTTTCTTGATTCCAACCAAAATGCCTCTTTACTTGTTTGTTTAGATGTTCGAAAATCAGAAAAAACATTCGATTTCAAAATTTATTAGACCGTATATTTACAAACTCAATAATACTATGAAGCAGATACTCCTTTACTCCATCGCCATCCTTATTTCATTTAAGTCATTTGGATATCAGAACGGGATTGATGCGATATCCAATGACGTGGTGTCCCATTTTATTGAAGAAGAGACAATAATTCAAAATCAGGTTTCAAAAGGGGTTGAAAATCCTCTTCAGTTTGTCGTGAAAGAGGGACGTCTTCAAATCCGCCTGCCTGAAGAACTGCACACAGGTTCCGTTTTTCTTTTTGATTTGCTGGGAAATAAAATATTCGAAACTTTAGCAAACGACAACATTGATTGGTCACTTGCAAACCTAAAATCAGGAATTTACTTCGTGGTTTGGAAAGAAAATAAGTCCAGCTTTACCCGGAAGTTTATCCACAAACAAGACAATTAGTCTTTTATTTAATCTATCATTCCAGTTCGTCTGTAATGACATATTCTTCTTTTTTATTGGTATTGGCTAAGATTTCTCCCAGAAAACCTGCGAGGAACAATTGAACACCAACCACAATTGCAACTAAGGCTAAAAAGAAAAGAGGTTGTTCTACAATGTCTCTGGTCTTGATGTGGTGTCTTAAATTACTTAGTTTCTCCCAAATCAACCAAACCGTTATTCCAAAGCCCATCAGAAAAGACAATGTGCCCAGACTGCCAAAAAAGTGCATGGGGCGTTTGCTGAATTTAGATACAAAACTGATGCTGAGTAAATCCAGAAAGCCATAAATGAATCTTTCAAGACCAAACTTCGTAACCCCGTACTTTCTTGGTCTATGCTCTACCACCAATTCCGTTATTTTAGTGAATCCATTCTGTTTGGAAATCACCGGAATGTAACGATGCATCTCTCCGTACAAGTGAATGGTTTTCACAACTTTACCCTGATAGGCTTTTAAGCCGCAATTGAAATCATGAAGTTGAATGCCGGAAAAAATGCTTGTAACCTTATTGAATAATTTACTTGGAAGCGTCTTTGAGATCGGATCATGCCTTTTTTGCTTCCAACCGGAGACCAGATGATAACCTTTGTTGGCAATCATATCATACAGTTTTGGGATTTCATCCGGACTGTCCTGCAAGTCTGCATCCATCGTTATCACCACCTCTCCATTACAAGCGTGGAATCCCAGATCTAAGGCAGCTGATTTGCCATAATTTCTACCAAAACGAAACGCTTTAATTACAGGATATTGCTCCCATAAAGTTTGAATTGTTTTCCAGCTGTTGTCTGTGCTTCCATCGTCAACCAATAGTATTTCATATTGGATGTCCATGTTTTTAATCACTTTAGTAATCCATTTGCATAATTCTGGTAACGATTCTTCTTCGTTATAAAGCGGAATGATAATCGAAAGGTTTTTTTTCACGTGATTTCGGAAACAGGATTCTGAGTGGTTTTATTGATTGTCCAAAGAGTCAAAAACATCCTTTTCCTTTTTCAGGAAAAATCCCATTATTGCTCCGATCACCACCATTGAGATAAAAATAGTGATAATAATCATGATCGCCATAGGTACAGGCTCCAGCATAACATTGACCATCTTCATGCTTTGTTCAATTTGGGCATCATCTAAACCTTTGTTTTCAAGTTCAACCTCCATTCGGTTCTTCTGCAAATCAAAAAGGGTTGGATCCATTTTTGCATGAATAAATCCAAATACGGCAGAAAAAATACCCGCAAAAAGTCCCATCCACAAGGAGACTTTGATCAGGTCTTTGTGAGACATAAAGCCTTGATTTTCTTTTTTAAATCCTTCAGCAGCAAGATAAACACCCAGTGCAAGAATCAGGGTGCTGGTCCAACCGCTGGAAGAGCCGGAATAGTCAGCCATCCCGGTGAAAAGCAATGCCAGTCCAATTAATGTGGTTAAAATACTGGCGATGATACCGAAACGGAATCCGGTTTTTAAATACAAATTATTCATTAGTACAAAAGAACTACTTCCTTCTGAATATCATGGAAAGTAGAGGAACTAAAATAAAAGAATAAAAAACCTTTTTCATAAACTCATCCAAAATAAGGAAGGAAGGCTGGGTGTTTCTGATTTCATCAATCACCTCAGGCAGATGTTTCATTTTTAAATTAACGGGAACAGATTTTTCGCTTTCCTGAAGGTATTTGATGCTTGATGAGAGGAAGTTATGAAAGGCATCCGGTTGATAAATTGAAATTTGCCACACAAAAACTCCTGAAAAAAAACCACCAAGCCAACACATCATATTTCCTGAAATAAATCCTTCCCAAAAATGAAAGGGCTGGTTTGGTTTTCCTCCGCGAATGAGGATGAGCATAAATACTAATACAACCAACGGTATCCAGAAATCAAATAATCGAACCTGTGGGGGTATGAGTCGGTCTTTAAAAACGAAATAGAAAAAGGCAGAACAACCCACACCGATCATTAGGGCTCCAATGAAAATGAGTTTTATACTTCGGAGGGAATTCATGTTTGTTTGGCGTAATGAGGATTGACATGGAAACCGGTTGATGTAAGAATTCCATATACTAAACCTCTCATTTTTTCTCCCAGGAAAGGATTATTATAGGATTTAGATTGCCAGTTTTCTTTTCGGGGAATCCAATGGCTTTCCGGTGAAAAAAGTGTGAATTCGGCAGGAGCGTCTTTGATTAATTTATAATTCTCTAAACCCAGTATGCGTCTTGGCCCGGTTGAAAGAAGTTGAACCTGAATATTGGTTGATAAGTCCGGTACATAGGTCATCAGACTTGAATAAGTTGTTTCCAGGCTACTTATTCCGAAAGCAGCGTTTTCGAATTCGATATCTTTATAGTCGTAATGCAAAGGTGTGTGGTCCGAAACAATGGCATCCGGTAATCCCTGTTTCGTAGCTTTAATCAATTCCTGCCGATCGGATTCCTGCCTGTACGGTGGAAAAACTTTGTGAACAGTATTAAAATCGTCCAGAGCATCATGCGTAAATGCCAGTTGGTGAGCAGCAATACTAAAACTCAAATCGGCTAGTCGCTTTTTCGATTGAGCCAGATTTCGAATACTCATTTCTGTTGAAACACAAGGGATATGAAGCTTTCCCCCCGTATATCCTACTATTGAAATGTCTCTTTCAATCATTACATCCTCTGCCAATGACGGAATTCCTGAAAGTCCCCGACGGTCACTGATCTCCCCTTCATGCATTTGTCCGCCAGCAGTAAAGGTTGGGTCATAACTTTGGTGAAACAGAACTGCATCCGAATGTTGCAGATACAGTAAAAGGCGGCTAAAGAAACCGGCGTTTACAATGGGATAAACGCTTGAAAAGGAATCTGCTCCTGCTTGTCGTAGCGTGAGAATCTCAGCCATTTTTCTGCCTTCGAGATCAACTGTTGCTGCGGCAGAAACGAGCAGTTTAATTCCAAAATCATTGTTCCAATTTTTGTAATAGACCACTGATTCCAATGATTGAAGAACCGGTTTTGTAGAAGGTTGCATCTGTATTCGGGTAAATCCACCTGCTGCAGCTGCCCGGAAGATTGATTCTTTACTTTCATTTTCCGGCCTTCCTGGCGCTCCTGCGTTACATTTGAGATCAATCCATCCCGGAGAACAGAATTTACCACCCGCGTCAATTATTTTTTCATTCTCGTATTCTTCCAGTGTTGTGCCTATTTCTGCAACAGTACCATTCCGGATCCGAATAGAAATCGTAGACTCTGAAATCGGATCAGACGGATTTACCCAGATACAGTCTTTTAATACTATCATGCGCTTACTATTCGGGATTGCGTGAACCGGATAAAAATTATTTCTGCAGTAAACATCAGAATGGAAAGCAGAATGCAATACTTCCAAAGTTGCATTTCATCTTGCTTGTCGTTTTTTAAATGTTCGGATGAAGAACTATTGGAAATGCCCTGAACGGTAATCCATGGTTTGTCTTTAAATAAATTGGACAGTTCGGATGAGGAATAAAATTCGGGTCCGGATTCTTCACTTTTTTGGTTAACAGCAATGAATCCAAGAGAAAGACCGCTTTTTTTAATTTCCCAGAATCCGGGCGCCAGTGATTCTTCCGGCAATTCAAGTTCGTATGATTTTCCAGCTCGTTTTACATTGGCCAGCAACTTTTTAGTTCCATGGATGATTTCGAGAGCGGCTTCATTTGAACCAGGAATCGAATCAACGGATAAAGCTATTGAAGTTTGATTCGGTTTTACATACAAATTCATTGTACCTGAGCGAGAGGATAAAAATGCCATCCTGAAAAATACCGGAATCATTAAAGGATGACTGACAAAGGTTCCTGATTTTTCCGAAAGTGGCGACGACAGGATATACAGCTTACCATTTCCTGCCTTTTTCGAAACAAAAAAACCGTCGCCTGATTCATATTTGAGCAAATGGTTGCCATCCTTTAATCGGATCATTGGGCTTGAAGTTGGTTTTACTTTGTTTTGACTGGCTTCTCTGAATACTTCTGAGAAGAAGGAGCTTTCCTTTCCGGGCAGTTCAATTTTCCAATTTTCACTTTTAGTGTTTCCTTCGACAGGCAATATAGTAACGCCAGAATTTCCGGAGAAGTTCTTTAGCCAATCTATACTAGGCCCTGGAATGAGGCAAACAGAGCCTCGATCAACCATTTTTTGATTCAGACTTTCTTTGAGTGCATCTCCCGGATTAATAGCACCTTCCACAATCACTAAATCGGCATCCTGAATTCTTCTATAGTCCGGATTTGAAAAGTTTGACCTGGTAAAATTAAATAGTGACCTGTTTGAATAGACTTTATTAAGGTAAGATGTTGCATTATCAGAAATCAAATAAATCTGAATGGGTTTTGGAGCAGAGAGCGTAAAATAGAATTCGTTGTCAAAAGTGGTTTGAGAATCATCTACACTGAGCGTACAATTCAGGTTTTCCCCGGGTTTAATCCGGATCGGTAAACTTGATATAGTGGTTGACCCAGGATTTAAAGGAACCAACTTTCCACTCAGCAAATTTCCATTTGCAAAAAGCTGAAGGCGAATCGATTTCATTGGATTTTTTCCTTCATTTTTGATCGAAATTCGAATTTCATTATCATTCTGATCATGCGAAATTAGTTTAGGAAGCCAAACCGAATCAATCCAGACATTTGATTTAACGAGGTGTTCAATCGGAAATAGTTGGATTTTAAGTGTTGAGTCAAGTCCAAGTTTTGACAAATCACCCACTTGACTTTTCTGGAAATCAGACAAAAGAATCAAATTTTTCGATCCACTTCCAGATTGGAAATCAAACTGTCTGCCAGCCCGGTTCACTACAGAAAGCAGTTGTCTTGATTCAGACGTATTTTTAATTTCTGTAAGCTGGTCTTTATATCCGCTCCCGGAGGTCCATAAATGTTTTGAAAGGAAGTCGTTGCTAATGATTTGAAACCACGCTTTATTACGAAATTGATCAGGCGTCCCGCTTGCCTTTGCGATGGCTTTATCAAACGCTCTGTTTCCTTCATCGGGTATAAACATCGAGCTGGAATTATCGATGTATACGCAAACCTTTGATAGTTCTCCATCGCTTTTCCCATTTCCGGAATCAACGAAGGGTTGAGAAAACGCCAATATCAGGAATGCCAGAGCTAATAGTCTGACAATAAGTAAAAACAGATTTTTTACCTGACGTGATTTGTTTGTTTTTTGAATGACCTCGGATAGAAGTTTGGTGTTGGCAAACAGGACTCTTTCCGTTTTTTGAAAATTAAACAAATGAATTATTACCGGAATGAAGAGAGCCAGAAGAGCCCAAAGGATGCCCGGATTTAAAAAAAGCATGTATGTTTTGAGAACAAGAATTAGAAATTTTTCTGCAAAAATGTAATTAAGATTAGAATCTTTTGTTCTTTTGAGGTTGGAAATAGTAAAAATAAATTATCAGTAAATGATCAAGGTATTGGAATGTAGGAGATTAGGGGCATCGCTTTTATTTGTTTTTTTGATTTTATTGGCAAATGGCACATTTGCACAAAACAATCTGGTAATAAAGCCAGTAGATCCCATTGACAACCCTTTAGTTGATTCATTAGTCGGAACTTTGGTTGGAGCTGGGGTAATTGTCGAAAATATCCGATCCAACCTCACCGAAACCAGCAGAGCTTTAGGAACTTTTAAGGCCCCCCAAAATTTATTGGGTATTAAAGAAGGGCTAATGATGGTAACGGGTATTGCAGATACTATGGCAGGGCCTAATACAGGTGGAGTTATTTCCGGACAAATTCCTTATTCTGATACCATTGATGGATGTTCAACTGGCAGACAAATGCTCAATAGAGTACTGGCTTTTGGAAGTACAACCGTCCGAAGAACCACGGATTGTGCAACCATCCAATTTGATATTATACCTGCCACTGATTCGATTAAATTTAACTATGTTTTCGCCTCTGAAGAATACAACACATTTGTCTGTTCTAACTTCAACGATATATTTGGTTTTTTTATAAAGGGACCAGGTATTGCCGGAGACGTTAGTTTAGCACCGAATTTTCCGGATACAAAAAACATTGCACTTATTCCTGGAACTATTCTTCCGGTATCTATAAATACAGTTAATAACGGTACAGCGGGTGGTGGCACACCCACAAATTGTACATTTACCCCACAAGGAACAGCTGCTTACATTGATAACACAGCTGCTGCTAATTTCCCGTTCATTCACAATCGGCTAAAATTTAACGGATTAACTAAAGTATTATCAGCTGGGGTAAAAGTTATTCCATGCCAGACATATACATTGACTTTAACAGTGGCTGATGTTACAGACAGAGCCTTTGATTCAGGTGTATTTATTGAAAAAGGTTCTTTGCGGTCTTCAGGTATCACCGCAGTACAATCTTCTGTATTTAATGTTCGTTTCCCTTACAGTATTGTGGATTGCAATCCCGGAAAATTCATTTTCGAACGTTGTGCTGCCAATACGATCGATCCATTGGTAGCTAAATATAAGCTTTCAGGTACCGCAGTGAATGGAGTTGATTATTTACAACAACTACCGGGTGGTGTAACTCAGCTTCTTCCTGACAGTTTTGTATTGGCTTCCGGAAAATCATTGGATAGCCTTATTATAATAGGTGTTGATAACCCGACCTGGACTTCAATCCCATCCAAAACTGTGGTTATTAAATTTCTGAGTTCTACCAGGCCATACATTAATGGAATTCCGAACTACAGAGGAGATTCAACCACATTGACTATCAAAAGAAGATATACATACAGTACAAGCAATGATATTTCTCTTTGTCAGGGATCTGATACTGCATTAATCGCCAGAACCCCTTTTGATTCCAGAGACCGGTATCGTTGGGTTCAACTGAATTCGAATAATGATACTATTTCTACTACATCACTCAGTTGTACAAATTGCGAGAAACCAAGATCGTTTGCAGATTCAACCACAACGTATGTCGTTAATTTATTGGATTCGTTGTCTGGTTGCAGAACTACGGACACAGTTAAAGTAACGGTTTTGAAAGTACCAACAATCTCATTATCGACTAACAAACCAGGCAATGCAGTCTGTAAAGGAGATGATATTCGGCTTATTGCAAATCCCACAAACACCGACCCTACCTGGAAATATGTATGGACGAAACCAATTACAGCAAACAATACAGGGGTAGACCCTGACAGCTTGAAACAGCGACAACTACTTATTGTGCTGCACAATGTACCACAGTTTTACAAAGTGAAGGCAACCAACATACTAGGCTGCAATAAGACAGACTCCATTGAAGTGAGGATTGTAACCAGACCGATTTTTAAGCTTCCTGAACTTGATACGGTTTGCTATAAAACTCCGTACCGAATTATCCCAATCCAGTTAACGGATACACTACAAACCGATTTTTCGTGGATCAGCTCTGATAATTCAGTGGCATTATTAGATTCTATTAAACCATACCTTACCATTTACCCTTCCAAATCTGCCCGTTATATTCTCGCCGGAAGGAATAATTGTGTAACAGGTGGTGTTGCAAAAGACACTTTCAATGTACACGTCATTGATTCCGTTTCTGCCGCACATACATATGCATTGGTTAATGATGAATTTACTGTAGCACCTGTACAATTTGCATCATCCTTTTATCCTCCTTCTTTCTCCAGGATATGGAATTTGTATAACGATGCACTTAGTTGGGATACTACTCTATCGGGTCTGGACCCATTGGTGTTATTTAGAAAAGGCGGAATTTACACTTCCGAAGCGATTGTCTTTTCTCGGGAAGGAAGTTTTTATTGCAGCGATACTGTACGCACAATCATTCCTATAAAGCCTCTGGGTCAAATTTTTATTCCTAATCTGGTAACAGACAATGAAGACAATAAAAATGGTGCATTTATAATCACAGCAAGAGATGAAAATGGAAATATTTTAAGAGAAGTAAAAGAAGGTAGAATCACTGTCTTTAATCGTTGGGGAAAGCAGGTATACCAAAACGATACATATAACAATGATCTTAATTTTGAAACTCTTAAAAGTGATCTCCAGGATGGCGTTTATTTCTTTGAGTTTTCAGTTGCCCGGTACAATTACAAATCCGGTGGTTGGTTCCGTATCCACCGATAGATAGTAAAAAGCCTCGCCAAAAGCGGGGCTTTTTTTCTATGAGAATAGAGTGGAAAAATGCCTGGATCTTAATGAGGATACCCTTTTCGGTTTTCCTCATGCCCATTTTTTGGTTAAGTGTGGCTGTTCTTCCATTAAATGAATGGAATTGGCCTGAACTGGTTTCCGTATTTATCATACTTCATTTTTTTCTGTATCCAGCCAGTAATGGGTACAACTCAATGGTTGATAAGGACGAAGATTCAGTGGGTGGTATTCGAAACCCACCCCAGGTAACGGTTCATCTTGGGGTATTGGTTGCCGTTTTTGATCTGATATCAATCACCTCCTCTTTTCTTGTAAATGTCTATTTTGGTTTTTGTGTTGCTGTATATTGGTTGGTGAGCAAGGCTTACAGTTCTCCGCAAATCCGGTTAAAAAAAATGCCTGTGGTATCATGGCTTGTTGTAGCAGTTTTTCAGGGAGGTTGGTCTGTGATTATGGTTTGGTGTGGGTTAATGGGAAATGATGCTATTCTGGACAAGCTATTTGAATGGATCTGGCCTGTTGTGGCAACTTTGTTTTTAGCAGGAACTTATCCACTCACTCAGGTTTATCAGCATGAAAGCGATGCCAGAAGAGGAGACGTTACTCTTTCCGCCCTATTGGGTATTAAAAATACTTTTGTTGTTGCATCAATATTTCTACTTTTAGGTTCGGCAACCCTTGTAACTGCATTGGTTTTAAAAAATGAAATAGAAATCGTTTTTGTTCTGGCCGGGTGCACTTTACCCACTTTAATTTATTTTTTTTTATGGGCTAAAAAGGTGTGGATTGATGTTAATCAAGCTGACTATGAAAATACTATGATGTTCAATAAATTATCATCAATCAGTTTATCAATTGGTTTTATTGCCTGGCTCGGTATTAAAATACTAGGTATTTCTCTTCTTTTGCACTTCTAAATAAACACGTATGCAGCAATATGAAATAACGGGCAAAAAAGATACCCGTTCAGGATTCGGTGAAGGAATGATGGCATTGGGTGAAACGAATCCAAATGTGGTAGCTCTTTGCGCCGATCTTACCGGTTCTTTGAAATTGACCGATTTCGCAAAAAAATATCCGGAACGATTTTACCAGACAGGAATTGCAGAAGCGAATATGATTGGGATGGCTGCCGGGATGACAATTGGTGGTAAAATTCCTTTCACCGGAACTTTTGCCAATTTCTCTACAGGACGAGTCTATGACCAAATCCGGCAGTCCGTTGCGTATTCTGGAAAAAATGTTAAAATATGTGCTTCACATGCCGGTTTGACTTTAGGTGAAGATGGTGCAACGCATCAGATTCTCGAAGATATGGGAATGATGAAAATGCTGCCGCACATGACGGTAATCAATCCTTGTGATTTTCAGCAGACCAAACAAGCCACTTTGGCTATTGCCGACTTTGAGGGACCCGTTTATCTTCGTTTTGGCCGTCCGGTTGTACCCATTTTTATACCGGAGACGATGCCCTTTGAAATTGGCAAAGGAATAATTCTTAATTCCGGTAGCGATGTAAGCATCTTTGCAACAGGTCATTTGGTTTGGCAAGCTTTGTTGGCGTGCCAGCAACTGGAAGAGGCAGGAATTTCTGCGGAGGTTATAAACATCCATACAATCAAACCTTTAGATTCTGAGCTGATCCTTGCTTCCGTTAAAAAAACGGGTTGCGCTGTATCCGCAGAAGAACACCAGTTAAATGGTGGCTTAGGAGATAGCATTGCCCAACTTCTTTCCAGATTTTACCCGAAACCATTAGAGATGGTAGGTGTGAATGATCAATTTGGAGAAAGCGGAACCCCGGAAGCCCTCATGGAAAAATATGGGCTCAATGCGGCAAGTATTGTCGAGTCTGCAAAGCGGGCCGTCTTCAGAAAATGATCCTGTTTTTCATCAATCAGCAAGTGAATAATAATTATTTTGCTGTCTAATTCATTTTTAAGCGATTATTATTCTGCATTTCAATTGATTTATAAAATCTTCTTTGGTCTGGCAGAAAAAGAATTTAGCTTTGTCCCTTCATCATTCCACCTTCATGAGTAACTATAAGTTCGATCCAATCGACAGAAAAATTCTTAGCATTCTTCAGGATAACGGCAAAATCACAAATGCGCAATTGTCTATTGAAGTTGGTCTTTCGCCAGCCCCAACTCTGGAAAGAGTAAAAAAATTAGAAAAGAACGGCATTATTGAGAGCTATCATGCCAACCTGAATAAACAGGAAATAGGACTAGGTGTCACTACATTTGTACACGTAGCACTGATAGGTCACCGAAAAAGCATTGTTGATGCTTTTGTTATTCAAATCATCAATATTCCGGAGGTTATTGAATGCCATCACATTACAGGGCAAGGAGACTTTATTTTGAAAGTTGTTTCCAAGGATATCACAAGCTATCAGAAACTGCTGGTTGAAGTGATCAATGAAATTCCTGAAATTGATAACACACAATCTACTGTCATTCTTTCTACCTTTAAAGAATCAAGAGTGATGCCAATTCCGGATGAAGACAAAGAGATAGAAGAAGAATTTGAATCCTCATCCGACGATCGTAAGTATCGAAAAAATCACTTCAAAGCCCGGTTTTGATTCTGGATCAGAGGATGATCTCATATCAGGTTCTTCAGTTAGCCCGGTTTTGTAAAGAGGCGGGTATTACCAAAATTGTTGGCAGTCCAGGTTCCAGGTCCGCACCGATTCTTATTGCACTGGTACGCATTGGAGGCATAGAGGTTGAAATGGAAATGGATGAGAGATCTGCAGCCTACAAAGCTTTAGGACTGTCACTTGCCCTTAATAAACCCGTTGGATTGTTTTGTACCTCAGGTACGGCTGTTTTGAATTACGGGCCTGCCATTGCGGAGGCTTTTTACCAGAATGTCCCTCTTTTCATTTTTACAGCCGACAGACCTGCTGAAATGATTGATCAAAATGAGGGACAAGCTGTGCGTCAGAATGGGATATTTTCCTTGCACACGAAGTTCTCCGCTTTGGTTCCTTCTACTGATGGTCGCGTTGAGGCAGGAAATCATACACGAAGATTATTAAATCAAGCCCTGTTTTTAGCACTTCAACATCCGCAGGGTCCGGTTCATTTGAACTTTCCATTGAGAGAACCTCTTTACCCAACAATGGAAATTGACTTTACAGAGATTAATAATACCAATCAATTCATCAAAACCA
>Ga0105049_10003574_pt1 | contig 18318 bp, 7 predicted proteins | sample MAT06_FD_78087 | JGI IMG/M metagenome (GOLD analysis project Ga0105049, IMG submission 78087) | Freshwater microbial communities from Lake Fryxell liftoff mats and glacier meltwater in Antarctica - MAT-06 | ecosystem: Environmental > Aquatic > Freshwater > Ice > Liftoff microbial mat | place...
CTAGCCGCATGGCTAGAGGGACTCGAGCCGTCTAGCCGCATGGCTAGATGACAGGCAGATATTCTAACCAACCAAAACGTATTAATTCTTGCGCATGTCATAAGCATATCCAATTTTCTAAAAATCAAAAAGCTTCAGATTTCTCTGAAGCTTTTGTGTCTCGTTGGCGGTCGGGACGGGACTCGAACCCGCGACCCTCTGCGTGACAGGCAGATATTCTAACCAACTGAACTACCCGACCTTTATATGATTGCTCAGGGCAATCTACACTTCATCGCTGAAGCGGTGGCAAAAATAAGCAAATTGTAGGTTAATGCAAGTATTGTTGTAATTTTTCAAACAGAATGCCTATCGAACTCATAATCAGATGTCCGAAGTGCGCCCAGCCTCCGAGAGACGCCTTCCCTCCTGCTCAATCCGACTGGACTTGCCTTGCTTGCGGCACCTCATTCCCTTCCGAAGAATGGCTCGAACTGCCCGCCGATTCCGATCGTATCCTCTTCGAAGACGAACTCAAACGAAATTTTCTCCGCGATCAGTTCTACGAATAATTGGGGAAAATCTCCCGCATTCTTTCGCCCAAAAAAAACGAGGCCCCGAAGGACCTCGTCAAATCTATTAGGCGTATTAACTCACTTGTATTTCAACTCCCGCATCCTTTTACCGCCATACACCTCGCGCATCTCCACGCGACCTTCATTGATCACTTTCACGGCTTCTTCTCCACCAATCACTTTCTTGTACACCGCATCCCAGGCCGCATCGCTGTTGTCGTATGCCGCCATATTCTTTCGCTCAGTCATAAGCATAATGTCAAAGTCATCCGGATTAGATGCCCCACCTGAGAGCACTTTGAACGATACAATCAATCCTTGGGCTTGCGCTTCCTGATGAACTTTTACCCAAGTATTCGCCAAACCTTTGAGATACTCGTCGCCCATATTGGCCTTGAGCTTAATAAATCCTATGTCCCAAACTGTCCCGTCGGTGTAAGGTTTATCTTGAGCTTGGACGGTTGTTGTGCTGCACAGCAGCCCCACAAAGGCCATGAAAATGGCCAGAGAAATTGAAGTTTTTACGATTCGATTAAGGTTTTAGTAGATAGCTGTGGAATTCTAGCCCTGTCAGCACAGCCTCTAACTGACATGGGTGCGAACATAGTTCTTTTTACTATTTCCGGATAGAGAAGACTTATAATCGGGTATAGCAAGCAATTATTCTGGCACAGGATACTTCGCCAACTTGAAATCTTTTAGCAACCACTCCCACTTATATTCCGTACATTACCGTAGTGTGTGCATGCTGTGTACAGCGACTTTCGCTGAACGACTAAAATGATCTTTCGCCTCCTACCCTTGCTGATGCTTTTTGGCATCACTGGTCTGCTTTCTGCCCAGACCCCTGTGACTATTCCTTTCTGTGCCGGTAGCGGTGCCGCCAGCCTTTCCACTTTCCTTTCAGGCAATCTCAACGGCTGCGGCAGCAACCCGTCATTTACGATTGACAATAGCTCTGTGGCAGGAGTTCCTGATGGACCCGCCACTCAGATCAATCCGACCAGCGGCGGCTCATTTGAAGTGGTAGTGGAAAATGGAAACAATACATGCGCGAATCTTTTGGTAACGCTCAATTACATTTCGCTCAATCCTGCATTCACGCTTCAAAATCAGTCAGGCTGCTTTCAAGGCACGCTGGATGCCACACAAAATACCGGTCCCGGAATCAACTTCTCGTTTACTATCGATGGCACTCCATTACCCAATGCCGATGTAAATGGAACGCTCACATACAACTTCGGAAATGGTGGTCCGCATCTCGTGGAACTCACCGTCACCTCGGGGAGTTGCACATTTACTTCCTCGCAAACGATCACGATTAATGGTGCTGTATCCGGAGCCACCACGAGCGCCGATCTTGTTGATGGGGTGTACACCTTGTGCAACGATGCGGGCAACAGCAATTACTCACTCGACATCAGCAACGCGAGTTCCACAACTGGCACCAACACGAACTATCAAATTACCCTTACCAATGATATCAGTGGCGCGGTAGTTCAAACATTTACCGGAGCTGGATTTCCGGCTCCGCTCAATTTTAGCTGGACTGGCACCGGATATCACACACTTGCGGTAACAACCACTGGAGGGGGCTGTTCCGCGGTAGAATCATATAGTGTGTTCGCGGGATACAACGAGCAGCCCGGCGTGTCGCTTTCACTCCCTGCGGGAAATCTGTGCGAAGGGGCAGACCTGAACCTCAATGTGAGCCCACAGGATCTAGCCAATAATCCATTCGGCACGGATTATACCCTTGAATTCGCCAATGACCCTGGTTTCACCGACATCATTTTCCAATGGAACGGCGTGCATCCGGCGCCCGCTCAAATCCTCGTTCCAGACCTTCCCACTTCGTGCGGAAACGTGGGCAATCTGATCTACGTGCGATGGATCTCTTCCAATCCCTGTTCAGATCGAATCATCACCAGTAACGTGGTGGTTCTTCATACGCCAGATGCAGTATTTACTGCTCCCACTCAATTGTGTTTAGGCCAAACCCTTACTGGTACTCCTGAATATGTGGAGACTGGTCAAGCGTGCAATATTCCAACCGAACAATGGACACTGACTAATTCAAGCAATGTCATCGTGAACCAAAGCGGCACGAACGTGCACAGTTATTCGTACAGCGGAATCGCAGCACCGGGAATTTATACGCTGACCTATACTGCCCAAAATTTTTGCGGTTCTGCCTCTAGCGCTGAAGTAATTTGTGTAGAAAACACGAATGCTCCTTCGGTCAACTGGAATCTCCCAGCGGGCAATCCACTTATTATCTGCACCCCAGCGCCAGTCAATCCCGTTCTCACTCTACCTGTGCTGTTTTGTGATACTCCCACCTACACGTGGCAAGTTCTCAATGGTTCGAATCAGGCCGCAGCAGCATCCTCTTTCACGATACAAAATCCCAATTCGCTCAACCCTCAAATCTCGCTGATCACGAAAGGGCAGTACATCATTCGCGTGACGGTAGTAGCGGATTGCGTCAACGGCACTGGATCATGGAGCGCGAGCACACCGCTCATAACTGTAGCAGGTGCGCCGATCGTCGGACTGACTGCCATCACCGCATGCGCCGGCACGCAAGTATGTCCTTTTGGAAGCCTGACGGTGAATGATTGTTTTGCTCCGATAACAGCCTTCACTGCCACTTGGGATGGAAACCCTGTAACGGCAGCTTACTGTGAAACACCGCTCAATCCTGATGTAATTGAAGCGTGTTATTCTGCTACGAATCAATGCGGCTCTGCAACTACCTGTGAGGACGTTACCATAACAGCAGGCAATTCGTGCAGCATCACTCCAGTGGCGGCAGTATGTGCTGGTGCAGGAGTTACGCTCACCACCGGACAAGTAGGATGCACTTGGGAAATTCTAAGTGGCGGCAACTGGATTTCAATTGGCGCAAATCCATTTCCCTACATTCTGAATCAAACGACCACCTTTCGTTCTTCATGCTCTGCGGGAGGCTGTCCGTGTACCACTCCCCAATACACGGTGAATGTGATCACTACACCCGCGTTTACCACGCAGGTTCTCAATCCCCTTTGTGCAGGATCTGCTGTTACGGTCAATGCCTTGCCAACTAATGGCGGTGTATTTAATTCGTTCGTGTGGACATCCAATGGCGTTCCTCAACCGAATGGTAATTCGGTGACGGTGACCTTGAACGGTCCAACTGCAATTGCAGTGTATGGTACGTTTGGGGGAACATGTCAGACCGCTACGCAAACAATCAATCTCAATCCTGTAGCGAATCCCCTCGCTGCAATTGCATGTCCCGGTATTCTCTGCGAAAACGGAAGTTGTGTGACATTACCCTTCGTACCGGGCGCTGCGCTTTCGTTGGACGGAACGCTGTATGCCTATATTGACTTTTGTCCAACGGCGTTTGGTGAAGGCACTTACGAGCTCTCGTATGAATTGACTTCCTCGGGCTGTGATTTTTCGCAAATCTGCGACATTACAGTGATTGCCCAACCAATATGTGCAATCGCGCCAGTGCCACAGCAATGTCCGGGAGTGGCCTTCACTCCTGCCCTGCAGCCCAATGGACTAACTAATTGTTCGTGGGAGAAATCAATAAACAACGGTACTACTTGGATTCCAGTAGTGTTTCCGGACTTTCCAAATGTGACTACTATTTATCGCTCGGATGATTGTTCGATTGGTGGTTGTGGATGTGGCCCATTGGAAGTGACTGTACCTGTGTTTGCCCAGCCTGTATTTACGGTGAGTGCATCGGATCTGATTCCTTGCCCGAATACATCGGTGAACATTGAAGTCATTCAAACGAGTGGCACTCCAATCACAAGTTATGTCTGGAGTGGAACTGGTGTGACTGGAAATGGAACCACCGCAACCGCAAATGTGCTCACTTCGAATGTCACGGCATCCGTCAACATGAGTTTTGGAAATAGCTGCAGCATTGCACCGCAACAAATTAGTATTACGCCGTGGGTTTCTCCGCTTGTGGTAAACTGTCTACTGAATCAACTCTGTGTGGACTTAAACGCGACACCAGTAGCAACCGCAAATGTGGCAGTGGCTTGGACGCTCAACGGCAATGCTATTCCGAATGCCACTATTGATCCTGCATTACTTGCTCCCGGCAATTACACATTAGTAGCTACGCATACCGATGCGCTTCAGGGATGTGTGGATGCGGAAACCTGCACCTTCACGGTGATTGATCAGATTCCGGGAGATATTGTGCTCAGTGAAAATGAATTTTGTGTAGGAGAAAATGTGCAAGTCATGAGCTACACTGCAGGTGGATCGCTTGCCGTGACCAATGGAACTTATGTTGGAAATACAATTAGTTTCACTGGAGTTGCGCCGGCTCAAATAGACATTACGGTAGATGGTCCGTGTATTTCCGCATACACCACTGCGGTAGAGGTGCATCCGGTTCCGTTGGCCGTGTTAGGGAATCTAGGTGCGGTGTGTTTCAATGAGTGCCTTGACATTATTCCGCAGCAGCTTTCCGGCTTTATCTCTTCGGATTGGACATGGAACGGAAATATGCTTGACACGCCGACCGTATGTCCAAATCAGTTTGCAGGCGTAGCTGAAGGGGATGTGATAACAATTTGTCTCAATGCGGAAAATGAATTCGGATGCATTGCGCAAGATTGTTCCGCGCTCAACGTATCGCCTCTTCCACAATTCAATCCGCTCCCTGATCCACTGTGTGCGGATGAATTGCTTGTGCTTCCGGCGTGTGGGAATTGTACGGATTACTCAGTTGCACTTGTTCCCGGAAATGGAACCGCTCTCAATTTTCCGGGGAGTTATCCAACACCTGCACCGGGTGATTACGACTGGACCATCACGGGCACACTCAATGCATGTGCCGACGAATTGATAGGAGAATTGCATGTGATCAGCTTAGTCACTCTTGACATTCTCGAGCAAAATATTACCTACAATGAATGTCAGCCTATCTATCCTGTGGATGCACTTATTACAGGAGAAAATTTCACGTCCACATGGAGTGATGTCTCTATTAATCCAACGCAACAAGCGCTTGGAAATAATACCTATCAGTACACCATTAATCATGGTGAGGCTATTCAACTCAACACTTCTTACACTGATATGCTTACCGTGAGTAACGCTTGCAACAGTGTGAGTGAAAGCATTACCACGGTGCATGTAGCGCCTCCCGCATTCAGTGTCGACAATGATTCTCTTTTCTGTAGCGGATCAATCCTTACGTTTGATATTGATGTGCCGTTTCCGATATCGATGGATGACTTCACGATCTCCAGCAACTGGTCCGGCTATGCCACGACCACCTTCCCTGGATTTCCACCGGATGAAGTTTCTGTAGCGGTATCCACAGGCAATGCACCAGATACGCTCACCTTTTATTTCACCGCTACCAATCAATGTGGAGCATTGACGATCACTTCGTCCAGCATCATTGTGTATCCATCTGATCTGGTCATGGATGTAAGTCTCGCCTACAACACTCCGCTTTGTCCGGGCGATACGGTACAAGTGAATCTGGTGGAGTTGTTTGGAAATACCTCTGCACTGTCATTCAACGAATTGCTTGGAGATCCGCTTACCCTTGTGGAGCAGGCTGAGAATACGTGGTGGTTCGTTGTGAATGATGTGCCCTTTGGTGCGTATCCACTTGAGTTCACCATGCAGAGTCCAGAATGCCCACCTGTAGTTGATCTTGAAAACCTTGATCTAGGTCCGGGATTCGATGTCAGTTATGTCTACTCACCTGTTTGTCCGAATGAGGAATTGGTACTCTTAAATGAATCAAATCCGCTAGATGGAATCTACACGTGGGTTTTTGAACCGAATACAATGAACGCTGATACCGTGCAGCAATACAACGCTTCACACCTGTATGAAAGCGAAGGACTTTATCCCGTTCAATTGCTTGGCGAACATCCACTATTGTGTCCGCTGGATACGCTGTTGATTGTAGAGATGTATTCGAATCAATTTCTCACCGGCATTATTACGAGTCCGAACCCTATTCCATCTGCGCAGCCTGAGGCGAATGTGATTGCGTTGACCAATGGCGATCTGATCGATTCGTTTGAGTGGTATGTTGGAGCACTTGGTGCGATCAGTTCAGCAGAATCACCGGAGTTCAATTTCGTCGCGGAAGGCGTTTGGTCGTATCTCGTATGCCTGAATGCGATGAGCGTCAATGGATGTTTGGATACGATTTGTCGTTACGTAAATGTGGATCCTGACCTAGTGATTTATGTACCCAATGCGTTCACACCCGATGACGATGGACTGAATGATGTTTTTCTTCCGATAGTTCGCGGTGTGCGCTCAGAAGGATTTGAGTTTCTCATTTTTGACCGTTGGGGTGATGTAGTGTTTCGCACCGATCAAATTGGAATACCTTGGGTAGGCAATCATCGATCTGGAAATTATTTTGTACCGAATGATGTGTATGTCTGGTTGCTCAAAGCACAAGGCATCGAGGAAGGTCAAGAAATCAAAAGGGAAGGAACTGTTACGATCGTTCGGTGATCTGTTTTTTATCGCATAAAAAAAGCCGCTCCAATCGAAGCGGCTTTCTTAAAGAATAATGTCTTATTTCTTCTCAGGAGTAGCAACGTCTTTCGGAGCTTCTACATCTGCCTTGATGGTCAGCATGGTAGATACAGAAGGGTCAGTGTTCGCCGTGAGAGTTACTGTCTTTTGCTGAGGACCACTCTTGCCTGCGCTGTTGAAACGCACATCAATCTTGCCAGTAGCTCCAGGAGCGATTGGCTCTTTCGGATATTGCGGAACAGTACATCCGCATGAACCTTGCGCGTTCTCGATGATGAGAGGCTCTTTACCTGTGTTGGTGAATTTGAAGCTGTATTCGGCGGATTCGCCTTGTTTTAATTTACCAAAATCATGTTCTGATTTGTCAAACTTGATAGTTGTTTTTGCCCGCGCCTGCGAAGCCTGACCGGCAGTCTCCTCAGTTTTACCCGTGGCTTGGAGCTGAGAGTTATCCGCTCCAGTGCTATTGGAAGACAGTGTTGGCATTTTCTTGTCTGCAATTGCAGCGGCCGACTTATCAGCTTCTAACGCTGCTGCCTCCGTAGCCGGGCGACTAGAGATATCTCCTTCGCTCGCCTGCATCTGGCGCCATGCCACAAATCCAAGGGCTCCTGCGATTACAATCAGTAATCCGATTTTTACTCCGTTACTCATGGGACTTAATTTTTGGTTTTGAATTTACGTTTACTTTTTTTTCTTGCTGTCCTTCTTCGAATTATCCCCGGACTTTCCGTTGGAGGCATTTGCGGCCAGCTTCATTTGATCAAATGTGCCATCTCTGAGCACAGCCACCGCCTTTTTTAACGCCGGATTAAGATCATTGATGACTACATAAAACGACTCATTTTCATACAAATTCCTAGCTATCAGCGCTTTAGTTCTCAATTTAATAGCTCTTTCACTGACCCTGAATTGAACTTCATTGAACGGCACTTCCTTCCCTTCCATCAACTTAATCATCTCCTGGACACCCGCTTCGGGCACTTCGAAGAGTTGAACATACTGTTCAAGAGTTGGATACTTACTCATCAAGTCTTCGCGGTTGCGATCGATGTAAGTAATCACCCAATCGCTGTTGATTCCGGTGCGCAGCATTTCAGAGAAATAGTCAGAATTCTCTGTGGTGTCAAGTGGAACAAATACGTCAGGCAGAATACCTCCGCCGCCATACACCGCTCGCTTGCTGATGTTGGTATAGAATACTTCAGAGTCCTTTATCTGTGAGCTATCCAAGCGGAAAAATTCACCATCGAGATAGCGGTTCTGACGATCCATATAATACTCTTCGATTCCTTCTTCGTAAGGCTTTTGAATGCATCGTCCGCTCGGCGTATAGTATTTCTGAACCGTCAGACGAACAGCACTTCCATCAGGAAGAGGAACTGGTCGCTGAACTAAACCTTTACCAAAGGAGCGTCGACCTACGATCAATCCGCGATCCCAATCCTGCACCGCGCCGCTCACAATTTCGCTGGCAGATGCAGAAGACTCATCAATCAGGACAATCAGACGACCTTTCTCAAAGCTTCCTTCTACACTCTTGTTTGCTTTAAAATCTTCTCGGGGAAATGAACGGCCTTGCGTGTACACCAGTAGACGGTCGCCGGAGATGAACTCATCGGCCATTTCGATGGCAGAATTCAACAATCCACCTCCATTGCCTTGAAGGTCAATAATGAGATCTTTCATCCCTTCGGCTTTGAGTTCTTCAATGCCTTTCTTCATTTCCTGAACGGTGGTTCGGGCGAAGCGACTGATTTTAATGTACCCCACTTGCGGCGCCACCATGTAAGAAGCGTCTACAGAATAGATCGGAATTTTATCCCGAGTAATCTCGTAATATGAAATGTCCTTTCCTCCTCGACGTTGAATGCCTACATTGACTTTCGTTCCTTTTGGACCGCGAAGTTTGCCAAGCACATCATTGTTTTTGATGCCTACTCCAGCCACATTGGCCTTTTCGATCTCCACAATTTTATCTCCAGCTTGAATACCGAGTTTTTCGGACGGACCGCCTTGGATCGGCTCTACCACATAGATTGTGTCGTTGTGGATATTGAATTGTATACCAATACCGTCAAAGCTTCCCTGAAGTGGCTCATTGGCCTCCTGCAACTCTTCTTTTGAGAGATAGGTTGAGTGAGGATCAAGCTCTTCAAGCAAACTGATAATGGCTTTCTCGGTAAGTTTATCGGCATCTACTGAATCCACATACATGTGCTGGATATAATTCAGCAGCGTGGCAAATTTTTCAGTGGTTGCGGCCGGATCGGCTACCTGGGCAAATGCTCCCGACACGGGGAGCAACAGGATCATTACAATCCCGAACGTTCTTGTCATAGTTCTCAGCATACGAAATAGAGTGAATTTCAAATTTAAGGCGCAGGGCAGAGATCACGCCACAAATTTGGTTAACACTTCAATGCTCAAATCAATAGGAGCAATTGTCCATCTTAACAAAGATGAATCACAAGTACAATGATGACAAAGAGTGAAACCCTGTCCCGCTGCCATTAGCTCGACGTGGCGAACTCTTTCGCGTTGCGCTTTCTGTCGTTTTCAGTGAGGTATACTTTGCGAAGGCGGAGTGCCTTAGGCGTAACTTCTACGTATTCGTCAGCCTGAATATACTCCAATGCTTCTTCCAGTGAGAATCGCAATGCCGGTGGATTACGCGACTTGTCGTCGGTTCCCGCTGCGCGGAAGTTGGTGAGCTGCTTGGCTTCAGTAATGTTCACCGCGATGTCGTTATCGCGGGTGTGTTCGCCGATCACCTGACCCATGTATACTTCATCCATTGGATCCACGAAGAAACGTCCGCGGTCCTGGAGGTTGCTGATACGATATGCAGTAGCCGTTCCAGTGTCCATTGAAATCAATGAACCGCTGTTGCGACCGGAGATATCCCCTTTCCAAGGCTGATATTCCTTGAAGCGATGCGCCATGATGGCTTCGCCTTGAGTAGCGGTAAGCATGTAGGTACGCATACCGATCAGACCACGCGAAGGAACTTCAAATTCAATTCGGGTGCGGTCGCCGGTGATCTCCATATTCTTCATCTCCCCTTTCCGCTTGGTCACAGTTTCGATCGCAGTGCCCGACATGGTTGTTGGGAGGTCGATGGTCAATTCTTCTATTGGCTCATGCTTCTGACCGTCAATCATTTTCACGAGTACGCGTGGCTGGCCAATTTGCATTTCATAACCCTCACGACGCATGGTTTCAATCAACACAGACAAGTGAAGTACACCACGACCGAACACGAGGAATTTATCCGCAGAGTCAGTTTCCTGAACACGAAGCGCTAGGTTCTTTTCCAATTCACGCTCAAGACGCTCTTTGATGTGACGGCTGGTCACGAACTTTCCTTCTTTACCGAAGAATGGGGAGTCGTTGATTGTAAACAACATGCTCATTGTCGGCTCATCCACTGAGATGGTTGGCAGTGCTTCCGGATTTTCGAAGTCAGCGAAGGTGTCACCAATTTCAAAATCCTCCAGACCATTGATTGCACAAATATCTCCGTTGGTTACGGATTCTACCTTAATCTTTCCGAGACCATCAAATACATAAAGTTCTTTGATACGGCCTTTTACCAAACGGCCTTCACGCTTCACAAGTGTGATCGGCATGTTTGCTTTAAGCTCACCACGGTGCAGTTTGCCGATGGCCATGCGACCAGTATAAGGTGAAAAGTCGAGCGAGGTCACCAACAATTGTGGGGTTCCTTCGCGGTGAATCGGACCTGGGATTTTGTCTACGACCATGTCGAGCAATGGCTCAATAGAGGTAGTTGGATTCTTCCAGTCTGTGCTCATCCAGCCCTGCTTTGCAGAGCCGTAGATCACAGGGAAGTCGAGCTGATCTTCTGTTGCACCAAGGTGGAACATTAGATCAAACACTTGCTCATGTACCTCTTCCGGCGTACAGTTTTCTTTGTCTACTTTATTGATTACCACGATTGGCTTCAGCCCCATTTGAAGGGCCTTCTGAAGCACGAAACGTGTCTGTGGCATAGCTCCTTCAAAGGCGTCCACCAAAAGCAGAGCACCTTCAGCCATGTTCAATACACGCTCTACCTCGCCTCCGAAGTCACTGTGACCAGGAGTATCGATGATGTTGATCTTGTATCCTTTGTAAGGTATTGAAACGTTCTTTGCCAGAATAGTGATCCCGCGCTCGCGCTCCAGGTCATTGTTGTCCAACAAAAGTTCCTTTTGTTCTTCATGCTCCTGAAATAATTTTCCGGCAAGAAGCATTTTGTCAACCAGAGTAGTTTTACCGTGGTCGACGTGCGCGATGATCGCGATGTTGCGTATTTTCTGCATGATTATCTATAAAACGGGTGCAAAAGTAGTTCATTTTCAGGGGTAAAAACGAAGGGGCTGCCGATTTATCAGCAACCCCTCGTACGGTAATTGAACTTTGGTTAACGAAAAACCCTATTATCTCAGCATGGTGACGATTCCTTCGAACACCATAGTTTCTGTATTTTCTTCTGTTTCCACCATTACACGATACTTATACGTCCCGCTCTGACCGAAGTGATCTCCTTCGCGAACATTACCAATCCATGGCTGTTCTGGATTGTCCGTATAGAAAATCACAGTTCCCCACCGGTCGTAAATCCACATTTCGTATTCCCGAATGAACTCCTTTGACGCCATCACTGGTATAAACGAATCGTTAAGGCCATCTCCGTCTGGTGTAAAGGCATTCGGAATGAACACCAATAAATCGTTCGTAATCTTAATGTATTCAGTCGTCCGGTCCTGACATCCTGTGAGGTTGGTGACGGTAAGTGTAACCGGCCAAGTTCCAGGGGCGAGGAATTCATGGCTTGTGTTTGCATCGGTACTTATCGTTCCATCGCCAAAATTCCAATGCGTTTCCAAGCCTTCTCCACTGGTGTTTTCAAAGGTGACTTGGGGGTAATAGATGGATGTTTCCTGTGTGGACGAAGTGAATGACGCTTCGGGTAAGGAGAAGGCTTCGATGAAATTATCCATTGAAACGCTATGAGTACAGCCATCGGCTGAGGTGACCGTGAGGATAATATCATATACTCCCGGCATATTGAATTCATGCTCCGGATCAGCTTCATTGCTTGTTGTTCCATCATCAAACGACCACACATAAGTGCTGGCGTTTTCAGATAGATTAAAAAACTGTACGTCGTGATCGACACATCCCGTGCGAGGCTCGGCATCCAGTATGGCTTGCGGTTGAGGATAAATTTGGAACAAGTGCGACTCCGAAGAGGTGCATCCGAAATCGTTCGAAGTTTCAAGCGTTATTTGATACTGTCCAACTTCCTGTGCCGTATAAGATGCTGAATTCACAGCAGAAATAAATCCGCCGTTGACTTGCCAGTTCACACTGGTAGATACATCACCGGAGTATTCCAAAGGAATGATAAAAGGAAATGAGCAACTTCCAACAGTGCTAAGTTCAAAGGATGGATCAGGAATAGGATAAATAATAATCTCGGAAGAAGCCTGGTCTGCGCATTGCTGCTCATTGACAGCTTCAAGAATGATGGCGAATGTTTGAGGTGCGCCAGTTTCATTCAAATACGTAATGCACGGGTTCGATGATTCGGAAACTTGTCCGTTGCCGAAATTCCAAGAGTATGTTACCGCCCCAAGCGACGTGTTTTCCAAACACATTTCCATCGGACTGCAGCCTTCACTTATCTCAAGATCAAATGAAGCCTCAGGCAAGGCGTGTACAATCATTTCATCGTTGGCGGAAACGGAACATGTATTCGGAGCTTCCACATGGAGAGTGACTTGATAGTCATATGCCACTTCGTAGCTATGCCCAACGGTAATGCCCGATTCTGTTTCACCATCCCCCAAATCCCACCAAACGGTGTTGAGTGGATCGGTGAGCGCAGTGAACTGGACTGAAGTGCCTTCACATGTTTCCCATGAAAGTGTTTCTATAGCAGCCTGAGGTGAACCCATTACGGTGATCTCTGTCGTCGCTGTGCCTGTACCGCAACCATCTGTTGCAAACATGTTGATCGTATAGACACCAGGATTCGCAAAAAGGACATCTGGATTTTCGTCGGTGGATGTCCACATTCCAGCTACCTGAAAATTATAATCGGTGGCTCCGGTTGATGTGTTTTCTACCGAAACATTCAGCGGGGTGCAGCCGGTGGTGACATCCGTGTTAAACGACGCATATACGAGGTTAGGCTGAACGGTAATGAATTGAGAAACGCTATCGATTCCACACTCATTCTGCACCACAAGCCACACTTCATAATTGGAAGGCTGGCTATCAGTGGTAAATACCATTGCAGCAGGATTAGTGTCTCCGCTCATAGTGCCATTGCCAAAATCCCATTCACAAGCCACAGGATTTCCGGTAGATAAATTGGTGAATGCCACTTCAACCGGAGAGCACATAGTGCTCAAAATCGTTTCGTCAAAAGCTGCTTCAGGTCTTGGAAGCACCGTCACCTGCTGACTTGTGCTGTGCGATCCACACACATTCGATGCGGTGAGTGAAATGGTGTAATTGGTGATTCCGCCTAGTTCGGTGTAAGTCACCGCAGACGGATTTTCATCGGTGCTTTGGATCACGCCGAAGTCCCAATTGTAAGTCAATTGATCTCCTTGAGCATTATTTACAACGCTCACTCCAAGAGGGGCGCAACCAATGAGTGGTGTCACTGTCATCGCCGCTGCCGGTGGTGCGATTGCCGGGATACTATGGGTCACAGAATGTGTGCATCCCGCATTATTTACTGCCGTGAGTTGGACGTCATAAGTTCCGCTCCATGTAAATTGATGCGAAGGCGCGGGTCCTGAAATAACTCCAATTCCATCGTCAAAATTCCACTGGTAGGAGGAGGCGCCTGAGGACTGATTCACAGGAGTAAAAGATGTGTTCAAACAAGCGTGTGATGGAAGCGTAAACGCAGCACTTGGAAGCGCGCTGATTGCAACACCTTTGAAGGCTGTGGCTTCGCAGCCTGTAAGTGGATCTAGATAGGTATATCCCACCACGTAGTTGCCAGGCGCAGCTGATGCGTTAAATGTACCTGTATTTGCATTGATGATTTGATTGCCAAACCATGTACCGTTTGAAGGAGAGTTTCCGGTGAGTGTGACCACGCCCTGATTGGCGCAGAAGGAGACATTAGCTCCTGCCGATACAATAGGGTCGCCATTCAATGTCACGGAGACTACATCAGTGTATAAGCAGCTTCCACTGCCGTTGGAGAGCGTATACACATGTACGCCCGATCCTGCTGAAACGGGATCTACTTGTCCTGAGTTTGCATCAAGTATTCCAAGTCCCGACCATGTACCTATAGATGAAGTGTTGTCGCTCAATTCGAATTCATCGGCTGAAATACATTGAGAAAAATCTGCACCTGCATTCACAGGCACGCCGTTCGATACGGTTACCAGATGCTGGTCGGTGACCGTGCATCCACCTCCATTCGTAAATGTATACGTGAGGGTAAATGTGCCCGTTCCATTTGGTGTAAACACTCCCCCTGCAGTCACTCCAGAGCCGGACCAAGAACCTCCCAAAGGAGAATAGCCGGAAAGATTCTCGGGAACTGGATTGTTGCAGAATTGAGAATCGGAACCCGCATTTACAATTGGAAGCGAATGGACCGTCACAGTAACTTGATCGGTTGCCGAGCAGTTGTTCGCATCTATAACGTTCAGATTATATGTCGTATTGAGCAATGGTGAAACTGCAACGAATGCAGATCCGCCAACTGGATTTCCACCTGAACTCCATGAATAAGCGTATGTTGCCAAACCACCTGCAGCAATTCCAGTAAGGGTTGTGGACTGCCCTTGACATATAGCCACATCGTTTCCTGCGTTCACTGAAGGGTTTTGATATACTGTGACGACTACCAAATCTGTGCTGATGCACAATCCGATATTCAGACTGTAAGTCAATTGATGCGTGCCTGCCGAAGTTGGGCTAAATACACCTGCGGAGGTCACCGAAGCTGATCCACTCCATGTGCCACCGTTCTGAACGGGAACGAGCGAGAAAGAAGATGAATTGAGACATACCGAGTGATCCGGACCTGCATTGATTATTGAGGGATTTGTGACAGTCACGGTGCGCGTGGCTGAATTTACGCAGCCCAACCCACTAGTGAATGAGTAGGTGAGTGTGAAGACTCCAGTGCCTGAAGGAGTGAAAACTCCTGCTGTCGTAACATTAGGTCCCCACCACGTACCACCTGGTGGAGATTGTCCGGTAAGCGTGCTTGGTACAGGGTTATTGCACAAAGTGATGTTTGCTCCGGCATCGACTATTGGAAGCGGATTTACTTGAACCGTTGTGTTGTCTGCAGCAGAGCAGTTGCGCGAATCTGTTACAACAAGCGTATATGTGGAAGTAGATACAGGAATGACTGTTTCAGTTGCGGTGAGACTTATCTGATTCGCTCCATGCATCCACAAGAATGAGTAAGGATTGAGTCCGCCTGCCGCACTTCCGGTGAGTATAACAAATGCCCCCTGACAGACAATTTGATCCGGTCCAGCATTGGCCGTAGGCAATGCGTGCACCGTGATCACCGCTTGATCAGTGGCATTGCAGGTACCCATGTTTAGCGTATAGGTGAGAGAGTGCACTCCGGCTGTTGTTGGAGTAAATACTCCATTTGAAGCTACTAGCGGAGAACCGCTCCACACTCCACCAGGTTGAATGGGATTCAGTGTAAATGCGGCACTATTTAAACACACCGCCAAATCAGGCCCGGCGTTGATGGCTCCAGGACTTGTCACGGTGATGGTTCGATTGGCCGATGCCGGGCAACCTAACGGCGAAGTGTAGGTATATGTCACGATAAATGCACCTATTCCGGAAGGAGTAAATATTCCTCCGGGCGTCACTCCAGGTCCCGACCAAACACCTCCTGCAGGAGTTTGTCCGGCAAGCGCAGTGGGTACTGGATCATTGCACAAGGTCAGCGGTGCACCCGCGGAAACGGCGGGAGTAGGTTGCACGATTACAGTTACTTGGTCCGGACTACTGCAGCCTGCCACATCGACGGCAGTCACATTGTATGTGGTAGTATTTGCAGGTGTTGCTGTAGGATTCTGATTCAGCGAGTTGCTCACCGAACCACCACTCCAGGTGTACAATGTAATGGTACCATTCGGACTGGTCGCAGTGGCGCCGAGCTGAACAGTTTGCCCTTGACAAATCGTTTGGTCGGAACCTGCATTGGTCGCGGGTAATTGGCGCACTTGCATCACCATTTGATCCGTTCCCGGGCAACCTCCTTGAGTTACACTTCGTGTGAGCGTGAAAAAGCCAAGTGCATTGGGTGTAAATGTTCCAGATGGGGTGAGCATTGTCAGTGGTGCTCCGCTCCACACTCCACCGCCCGAATTGGGCAAGTTGATCGAAGGGGTATTCAGGCACCGCGATAAGTCGGGGCCAGCGTTGACCACAGGAGTGGCGTTCACGGTAATAACAACCTCATCGGACTGCACACAACCTGCGCCATCATTTACTGTGAGGATAAACGTGGCGGAGGTGTTTGGAGCAATCACCGGATTAGCAACGGCTGGTATGCCAGCGCTACCTGTCCATGCATAGGTATAGGATCCACTTCCACCAAATGCGGTGGGAGCGCCTCCGAGGGTGATTTGTTGACCTGAACAAATCGTTTGGTCAGATCCTGCATTGATGGTGCATTGGGCCAGAGCCGAAGTGCTTCCAAACAGGATAAGTGCCAATGAGTAAAGGGTATATTTCCACATAGTATAGGGGCGATTCGTGAATTTTGCAATTCACATCGGTCTGTTCATACGTTAATCAATCCAATAGGTTTCCTAAAACCTTTTGGTAGTTAATTCGCTATGTAGAATTCATCCTCTGTTTGGCTGTTGCCATAGGTGATGAGTCGGTTCGATATGTCGCCTTTTTTAGAGTCGGATTCGTGATTATTCATTCAGAATTATTCACGCGCAAACAGGCCTGTCAGGTCTTCAAGTAATAAAATCGGTTAATAAAATAGCAGCCGTTTTTCGGAGCCAGAATTTGTTTAAGGCTTCAAAGATAGTAATTATCTCAGGAGAAATACATGCCCAGCGTAGATTCTAGGCTTTTCAACGCCTTTGAGCTGCACTATTACTTGCCAGTTGTAGGATTCGTCCTTGGCATAGTAATCCCCTTCCCTTACATCGCCTGCCCATGGTTCTTCGGGGTTATTGGTTTCAAAAATGACTGTCCCCCAGCGATCGTAAATCTGCAAGGTGTACTTTTCAATAAATCGTGTGCCACTCATTTGGGGCAGGAATACCTCATTGATATCGTCCTCATCCGGCGTAAAGGTGTTCGGTACGTAAATGTTGAAGATGTCCTCGATTCGAACTATGTCGGAAGCTAAATCTGTACACCCGTGTTCATTCCACACGCGAAGTGTCACAGGCCATGCACCTGCTTCATTGTAATAGTGCTGAATATTCTCGAAGGTTGAGGTGGTGCCGTCACCAAAATTCCAGAGCCATTCCTGTGCATCGTAACTCTGATCGATGAACGTAAAAGTTGGATCGTAAATAGTCGTTTCTTCTGGATTAAAAATAAAATCCGCCACTGGTAGATTAAAGGCTTCAATATAATCCGCGTAAACCAGCGTATCCTGGCAACCGTTTTCTGTAGTCACCACCAGACTTACATCAAACACACCTGGTGCCGTGTATAGATGAGACGGACTATCGGCAATCGCTGAAGAACCATCTCCGAACAACCATAGCACCGATTCCGCTCCTATTGAAGTATTCGTAAACTGGACTAACAAATCCACACAGCCGTCGAACTCATCGGCTTCAAAGCCTGCCTCCGGAAGTGGATAGACCGTGAATACATTCTGACTGGTGTGAGAGCATCCAAACTGATTGCCGGCTACTAGTTCAATCTGATACAAACCAACCTCATCAAAAGTGAACGAGGGGTTAGCCAGAGTAGACTCAAGTTGTGAATTCACAAACCACTCATAGCCTGAAGCGTCCGACGACAAATTGTTTATCGATGCTGTAACAGGGAAATAGCATGACTCCGATGCATTCAACGTAAACAGACTTGTCGGCTGTGGGCTCACAATCACATTCATGGTCATGGTATCCGCACACAACTGTAAATTCTGTGTGATGAGCGACACGGTTTGAAGGAAGGGCTGTGACCCAAAATTTTCATAGATAATACAAGGGTTAGCGAG
>Ga0105049_10003575_pt1 | contig 18317 bp, 18 predicted proteins | sample MAT06_FD_78087 | JGI IMG/M metagenome (GOLD analysis project Ga0105049, IMG submission 78087) | Freshwater microbial communities from Lake Fryxell liftoff mats and glacier meltwater in Antarctica - MAT-06 | ecosystem: Environmental > Aquatic > Freshwater > Ice > Liftoff microbial mat | place...
ATCGGCGATCCCGTCGCCATCGGTGTCGGCGGCGGCGAACGCGGTGTGAAGGCCCCTGTCGAGCGCGGCGCGCGGGACCGATCCATCGGCTGCTGCGTAGGGTTTCACGCGGCACGCCACTGCGGAGGTGGTTTCATCCTGCACGGGCGAGGGACCGCAGGGGCTGCCAGGTCCACGGTAGGATTGGCTGCCGCATGCGGCGAGGGCGAGGGGGGCGACAGTCATGCGAAGCTCCGGGCAACCAAGATCCAACGCGGCAACGGGCCGGCTCCGTCGCAACTCAAAGCAAGCCGAGTTCTCGAAAGCTGGCATGGCCGTTGCGGCCGATGACTAAATGGTCGTGGACGGTGATGCCGAGTGGCTTGGCGGCGGTGGCGATCGCCTTGGTCATGTCGATATCGGCGCGGCTGGGGGTGGGGTCGCCGCTGGGGTGGTTGTGGACGAGGATGATCGACGAGGCGCCATTCTCCAGGGCGCGCTTTACGATCTCGCGAGGATAGACGGGCGTGTGGTCGATCGTGCCTTCGGCCATCAAGGCATCGTCGATGAGGCGGTTTTTGCGGTCGAGTAGCAGGATGCGGAATTGCTCGACGGGCGCGCGGGCGATGTTGGCTTTGCAATAGTCGAGGAGCGCGCTCCACGACGAGATCACCGGTTTGCGGTGGACCTGCTTCTTGGCGAGGCGCACGGCGGCGGCTTCGATCGCTTTGATAAGTGTCGCAGCGATGTCAGAGACGCCCGCAACGGCGCGAAGTCGTTCGACTGGAGCTGCGATAACTTCCTCATAAGAACCGAATGTCGCAATCAGCTGTTTTGCGACCGGTTTAGTGTCTTTGCGTGGGATTGCGCTGAACAGAAGAAGTTCGATCATCTCGTGATCTGCGAGGGCTTCAGGCCCGGCTTTCAAGAAGCGTTCGCGCAGACGTTCGCGATGGCCGGCATGCGGCGAGGCCTTGGCAGCCGACGCTTCCGCCTCAGATGCCATAAGGCGGCTTGTCGAGGCCGGCGGGGGATTTGGTGAAGATCTCGCAGCCGGTCTCGGTGACGCCGACGGCGTGCTCGAACTGGGCGGAGAGCGATTTATCGCGGGTGACAGCGGTCCAGCCGTCGGAGAGCAGCTTCACGCGCCAGTCGCCGGCGTTGATCATCGGTTCGATGGTGAAGAACATGCCGGGACGCAGCTCGACGCCGGTGCCGCGCTGGCCGTAGTGAACGACGTTGGGCGCATCGTGAAAGATGCGGCCGAGGCCGTGGCCGCAGAAATCGCGTACCACCGAGAAGCGGTTGGCCTCGGCGTGCTGCTGGATCGCCGCACCGATATCACCCAGCCGGGCGCCGGGTTTCACCTCGGCAATGCCGCGCATCATGGCCTCATAGGTGACGTCGACGAGGCGCTCGGCAAGGCGATTCGGCTTGCCGATGCAGAACATCCGGCTGGTGTCGCCGTGCCAGCCGTCGACCAAGAGCGTGACGTCGATATTGACGATGTCGCCATCCTTGAGCGGCTTGTCGTTCGGGATGTCGTGGCAGACGACGTGATTGACCGACGTGCAGAGCGACTTGGAATAGCCGCGATAAAATACGGTCGCCGGAAAAGCCCCATGTGCCTTGCCGAAATCGAGCGCAAGCTGGTCGAGCTGGTTCGTGGTGACGCCGGGCTTCACGTACGGGACGAGTATGTCGAGGCAGGCGGCAGCGAGGCCGCCGGCCTTGCGCATGCCGGCAAAGCCCTCGGGCCCGTGAAGTTTCACGGCGTTGTTGGCGGTCACGGGGGCTTCGGCGGCGTCGAGATAGGTCATGGGAGCAATATAGGCCCATTCGTGGCCTGTTTCACGCCCGATCTGAGCCTCTCAAGGGATAAGGGTCAGCACCGACTCGTTGCGGAAGGCGTACTCGCCCTTGCCGTCGTTTTTGCGGTCGAATTCGGCGCGGGTGGTGAGGGTAGCGCCGTCGCGGGTGATGGTGTGGCGAATGGTGGCGGGGCTGTCACCGTCGGTGCCGTCTTCGGTGGTGATTACGGTCCAGTGAGTCGCGTCTGTGGGGGCGGCGAGCAGCGAGAGCGTGACCGCTCCGGTTTCCATCGAGTTGCCTTTGCGGAAGCTGGCTGATTGCCAAGCGCCCGTGTCGGAGTCGAGCGCGCTGAGCGATGAGATGTAGACGGTGCGCGAGCCACCCTCGTCATAGGCCGCGACGGTCTGCAGCGTGGCATTGTCGGGGAGGAGGGTGACAGTCTCGACAACCGGGAGGGCCGTCCGCTCGCCGCTTTCGTAATCGAGATAAGTGAGTGTGCCTTTCCAGATGCCGGTCGTGCCGAACAGCAGGGTGGCGGCCTGCTGCGGGCCTGTTGGCGGCTCGGCGGCGTCGGCCGATGCGGCGAAAAGGACAAGGCTCAGCGCGAGCGCGGCGTGGATCATGGAAGTCTCCCCTGTTTTGACTGCGCTTACTACGAAGCGCGCCGGTGCCGGATGGGGCGTGCGCACCTCGATGTGACGAGCGCTACGCTCTTTTTCGTGACGGCGATCATGGTAGGACTTGGTCCATGACCGAGCGCCAGCCACATAGTGCCGCAATTCTTCTGATCGGCGATGAGATCCTGTCGGGCCGGACCCAGGATACCAATCTCGCTTACATCTCAAAAAAGCTGAACGAGGCCGGCGTGCAGGTGCGCGAGGCGCGCGTGGTGGCGGATATCGAGGCCGAGATTGTGACGGCGGTGAACGCGCTCAGGGCGCGCTATGCCTATGTCTTCACGACCGGGGGGATCGGGCCGACCCATGACGACATCACGGCGGATTCGATCGCTGCTGCGTTTGGCGTTCGTTGCGATTACCACCCCGACGCCTATGCGATGATGGAGGCCGATTATCCGCCGGGCGAGTTCACAGACGCCCGCAAACGCATGGCGCGGACCCCGGTGGGGGCGAGCCTGATCCCAAATCCGGTGTCGAAAGCGCCGGGTTTCCGCGTGGAAAATGTCTTCGTGATGGCCGGCATTCCGCGCGTGATGCATGTGATGCTGGAGGGTGCGCTGCCTCTGCTGGAAGGCGGCAGGCCGGTGCTCAGCCGGACAATCGGCGTGCATCTGCCGGAGGGGAAATTCGGCACGGCGCTGGGCGAGGTGCAGGTGAAATTTCCCGATGTCGGGATCGGCAGTTACCCCTTCCTGCGCGACGGGCGCTATGGTGCGAGCCTAGTGTTTCGGGGTGAAGATGCCGCGCGTCTGGACGAGGCGGCAGACGCCGTGCGGGTGATGCTTTCCGGCATCGGCGGCGACCCGTTCGACGAAAATACCGCGTGATCTCGCAGGTGCGAACGGCCCAAGCCCTTGTAAGCGTGACGGAAATCTGTTGGATTTCGCCAGCTTTCGTAAGACTCATGCGCGGGGTATCGCCCCGGTAAAAACCGGGCAGTCGATCGCGCAAACAACACAAAACCGCCAGTTCAAGGCGGATAAGCCAGATGACCATTGGGAGAAAACAGGAGTGACGAACATGAAGAAATTGCTTTCGGGCGCCGCGATCGTCGCCGCGATGGTTCTGGGTGGCGCAGGTGCGTCGGCCCTCGACTCGTCGCGCGAAGTCTATCTGACCGCAGGCACCCACCAGTTCTACGTGTGGTGCACGGGCGGCGCGGCGGGTGAAACCGCGACGGCCGACGGTGCCACCGCCGAAGAAGCGCAGCTCAAGCTGTATGAAAGCCTGAAAGCCGGTGGCAAGACGAATTGCTGGCCGATCTGGCAGGGCAAGGTCTAACTCCAGCTACACTAGCGGGGGATGCGAAGCGGCGGCCCTCGGGCCGCCGCTTTCGTTTGTGCGGATACCGGCAGAGGGAACTCCAGCGCAGGGGATGCGTTTGCATGGAACTCCCCAGTGAAAGGCAGTCCGATGTCGCACTACGCTGCGCGCAACACTAAAGGCCATCACCGGGTCCACAAAAACGATCCGGCTGCGATCGCGCATCTGAAGCGCGAGCATCATAAATTTCGCAAGCTGGTCGATCGCATCAACGCAGCGAAGACGGCAGGTTCCAAACGCGACATTGCGGTTGAGCTGCATCGCCTCCTCGCGACACACATCGCGATGGAAGAGGAGCTGTTTTATCCGGCTGTGAAATCGCGCGGTCTGACCGATGAGGTGAAGGAGGGGCTAGTGGAACACGATATCCAGCGTTTCCTTTCAGCGCAGATCGAGGCGATGGATCTGGCCGACCCGCTGTATGGCGCGCGGCTGGGCGTTCTTGGCGAATTGCTGGTGCATCACATCGACGAGGAAGACGACGAGATGTTTCAGGAGGCAAAGCGCCTGAAACTCGATCTCGATGCGATGAACGACCGGCTGGAAGCGCTCGAGCTTGAGCTGAAGGCGGGCTATGCGCGCACCGGACGGGTGAGAACGCCGAAGCTCGACCGCGCGGTTCGGGCGCGCAACGCAGTCTGAACTGCTTGCATCTTGACTGGCCCGTTGATGCTGGCGGGTCATTTTACCTCGCAGGATCAGCCTACCTTGACGGGATCGGCGCTTTGGCCGGACATGGCCACGCGACCCCTTGGCGAAACTGGTAGACGCATCGGACTTAAAATCCGCTGCCGCAAGGCGTGCCGGTTCAAGTCCGGCAGGGGTCACCACTCCATTTGCGTGTAAGCCGAGATAGAAGAAAAGCCGCCCCGGTAGGGACGGCTTTTCCTTACTGAAGGTATCCGGGGCGGGGGGCGACCCGGATCCTTGCTGACGGCTGGATGCAGGGGGAGCTACAGCCAGCCGACCAGATTGGCGATGATGATGAGCGGGATCGGAATACCGACCATCCAGAGCAATGCGCTTTTCATGTTTCGACCCTCGTTCGGAAGCGTTCGGGATTAAGAACGCTGGTGCCAGTGGTGGGTTCCGGCGACGCCCGAAAGTTTTTTTGGGGTGAGCCGACCGACGCCGCACATTGGAGGCCCGCGACCGAACGCTGGCGCCGAAACCGCAGTGACGTAACGTCATGGCGAGCGGCGGCAGCGCGGCTTTAAAACAGCTTGGAAAGTGAGATGTCGAAGTGCTGCCGGAGCGTCATTTTGGCTTTGTCGCTCAGGGATTTGGCGTGCCGCCGCATTTATGTTGCGGCGCGAAAGACACACCGCGCCACTTATGCAGTTATCCACAGACTGAGCGGTTCAGAATCGCCGAACTGTCACATAAGCGTAAAGCTGCGAAGGCAATGGGGTGCCATGCGGGCGTGATCGCCAGGTGCGACGCGCAACGTGAAACCGGTTGGGGGCTACAAATGAAGATGAATGTATTGCTGGGCGGCGTTGCGCTGCCCGTTCTCGCGCTTGCGGCGATTATTCCTGCTTTCGCGCAGTCCACCGGCACGGACGCCGTCGAAGAGACGGTCATCGTTACCGGCCAGAAGAGCGGCAAAGGCGGCCTGATCAAGCCGGAAACCGTGACGAAGACGCGCTCGACGGTCGATCAGAGCTATTTCAAGACGCAGACTGCGGGTCAGTCGGTCATTCAGTCTCTCAATCTCGTTCCCGGGTTCAACTTCACCAACTCCGACCCCTACGGCTCAAGCGGCGGCAATATCCGTATGCGCGGCTTTGACGGCAACCGCGTCTCGCTCACGTCCGACGGCGTGCCGCTCAACGACACTGGCAACTACGCATTGTTTACCAACCAGCAGCTTGATTCCGAAATCATCGCCCGCGCTACAGTCAATGTCGGCACGACCGACGTCGACAGCCCAACCGCCTCTGCCACAGGTGGCTCGATCAATCTCAACACCCGCAAGCCCGACCAAGAATTCACCGTGAGGGCCACCGGTTCCGCCGGCGATTACGACTATGGCCGAGGTTTCCTTAGCCTCGACAGTGGCGCGTTCGGTCCCTGGGACACGATGGCATTCCTCACCGGCTCGTATCAGAAGTATGACAAGTTCAAAGGGCCTGGCGAACTTGAAAAGAAGCAGTTCAACGGCCGCGTTTATCAGGATATCGGCGAGAATGGCGACTTCGTCTCATTCGGCTTCCACTACAACGAAAACCGCAACGCATTTTACCGAAACCTGACACAGCTTGCGCCCGCTGCAGCCGTCGTTGTGGCCGGCGATCTTCAGAACCCGAATGCCCCGTCCCTGCCTGGCCAGACTGCGACGTTCGGTTTTGGCTATGACAACTTTGCCTCGTGTACGCGCGATGCGCCGACGAATGCTGTAGGTCCGACCGGCATCGACAACGATGGTTCGACTACGCTTGCGGGCGGCGCTGAAAACATCCTCAACCCTGGCAGCTGCACGAACTATTTCGGGTTGCGGATCAATCCTTCAAACACGGGCAATTTCCGTGCCCAGTCCAGCTTTACACTGGGTAGCGGCGTGAGGCTGACAGTCGATCCCTCGTTCCAATACGTGCTGGCAAATGGCGGCGGCACGACGGTGGTTTCTGAAACCGATCAGCGCCTGCGAGGCAACAACCTGATCACCAATCTCGGCGTCGACCTCAATGGTGACGGCGACATCCGCGACTCGGTCCGTCTCTACACACCAAACAACACCAACACTTATCGCTATGGCGTCACCGCCTCGCTGATCTGGGAGATCGACGATAACAACACCCTGCGCGCGGCCTACACGCTCGACTATGGACGCCACCGCCAGACCGGCGAGTTCAGCTTCCTGACTGGCACTGGCGATCCGACCGATGTGTTCGGCGGTCGGAACGGCGGGCAGATCAACACGGCTGACGGCAATTTCTTGCGCGGCCGCGACCGTTTCTCGATCGCCCGTCTGAACCAGCTCGCGATCAGCTACAACGGCTCGTTCGACGAGGACCGCCTGAAGCTCGCGCTGGGCGTTCGCCTGCCATATTTCGAGCGCGAACTGAACCAGTCATGCTTTTCGCAGAACGGCACCAGCACCGTGCTCTGCACGACGGAAGTGCCGAATGCGCCGCTCGCCAACGGAAATTTGACGTTCCCGGGTCGCGGTACGACCCAGTACATCGCGCCGTTTAGCGCCAACAGAAAGTACGACGCGATCCTGCCGAATGTCGGGGTCAGCTACCAGTTCGCCGAGGGCCACACGATTTACGCGAGCTTCGCGCAGGGTCTTTCTGCACCGCGCACCGATAATCTTTATACTCCTATCCGCAATCCGGTGACCTTTGCCATTGATCTGAACAACGCCGATCCTGAAAAGACGGACACCTACGATCTCGGCTATCGCTATTACGGCGAACAGGTCACCGCCTCGGCCGCCGTCTACACAACGAAGTATACAAACCGCATCGTCAGCGCGTTCGATGAAGTGCTGGGTATCAATATCGACCGCAACGTCGGCAAGGTGGACCTCTGGGGCTTCGACGTCGCGCTGGCCTATCAGCCGGATTGGGCCGAGGGTCTGACGCTTTACGGTTCGGCTTCGTATATCGACAGCGAGCTCAAGGACAATGTGCCTCTTTCGGCGACCACATTCCTGCCGACCAGGGGCAAGAAGCTGGTCGAAACGCCGGATTGGACGTTCGGGACGCGCGCTGAATACACGATCGACAACCTGACCTTCGGCCTTCAGGGCAAGTATGTCAGCAAGCGCTGGTCGACCGATCTGAACGATGAATATGCGCCGGCCTATTTCACGATGGACGCCAGCGTCCGATACGACATCGAGACGGAAGGTTGGACGGGCAGCTACATTCAGCTGAACGCAATCAACATCTTCGATCGCGGCTATTACGGCAATATTTCGTCGACGAACAACGCGCGCCCGCAGGACATCATCGGGTCTCTGGCAGGCCGCACTGGCTCGGCCCCTACCTACAGCATCGGCGCCCCGGCGACCGTGCAGCTCAGCATTGGCCTTCAATACTGAACGGGCCGAACACGTGTTATTTGGAAGGGGCGGCCTTTGGGCCGCCCCTTTTCGTTTGTAGGCCGCGCGCTTGATCACATAGCAGGCGAAGGTTGGGGCTCCGTGTGGAGCAGGTCGTTCGATCGAGCGCGGAGGCTCTACCTGCACCTTACGTGTGATCGCCAGACTCATCGGTGACGTAAGAGCATCGTTCCGTCTGAGGAGCTCATCATGTCTACGCCGTCCTCATGGCTGCTCTGAGACGGCTGTGCATCCCGCCGCCGGAAGTTCTGGATGGCCGGTCAAGCCCGGCCATGAGGACTTGCGACGATTTAAGTCGGACGGAAAGTGCGTTGAATCGTGACCTGCATGCGCGCGGGCAGCCAAGGTCGCTGCGTTCCGGCAGGCGGTTCGAGAGGCGGGGCGATCGCCGCCTGCCGCCGCCTCAGGCCTGGCGGCTGAGGCGGGCTGTCAGGGTGGCGGAACCGACAAGGGCGAGGCCGAACACCGTCAGCGCGAAGAAGGGCGAGTACCAGGCCTCGTCCCAGATCGCGATGGCGATGGCGCCGACCGCGAGGAACAGCTCTGCCAGGCCCGAGTGGCCCTTGGTCGGGCGCGCCTTGTCGAGCGCCGCTTCGCGGCCCTTGGGGGTGCGCACGAAAGCCGACGGCGTGCCGCGCATGGCTTCCCAGATCGAGCGGGTGTTGGAGAGCGTCAGGCCGCCATTGAGCGCCAGCATGGTGAAGAAGGCGAACAGCGTCTTCACGCCGGGCGGGCGCCTGAGGAAGAGCTGGCCGCACATCGTCATCGCGAACACTGCGACGCCGCCAAAGGCCGTGGAGAAGACGCCGATGGCGAAAATGCCCCAGGGCTGCGAGGAGGTCAGCAACATCGCGGCCAAGGCGGCGAACAGCGCGAGAGCGCCGGCGGGATAGGCCCAGCCCTGAAAGAGCTGGAACGTCATCGCTATTTTCTGGACGAGTGTGAGGTGCGTAGAGCGATAGACCTGCGGCAGGAGTTTGAGCGCGACCTGGGTGAAGCCCTTGGTCCAGCGGAACTGCTGCTGGCGCCACGCCGGCACGTTTTCCGGCAATTCGCCCGGAATGGAAACGGACGGCATGAAGCCGGTCTTCCAGCCGCGCAGCGCGGCGCGGATCGCAAGATCGATGTCTTCGGTGAGCGTATCGCCTTCCCAGCCGCCGGCATCGTCGATCGCTGCGCGGCGCCAGATGCCGCCGGTGCCGTTGAACGGCATGAAGAGGCCGGACCAGTTGCGCGCCCCCTGCTCGACCGTGAAATGCGCGTCGAGCGCCAGCGCCTGGGCGCGCGTGAGCAGGTTCATCTCGCGATTGAGGTGCTCCCAGCGCGTCTGGACATAGGCGAAGTTCTGGTTGGCAACGAGCGCGGGGACTGTGCGCTTCAGAGTGTCCGCGGGCGGGATGAAGTCGGCGTCGAAGATGGCGACGAACTCGCAATCGTCATAGAGCAGGCCGTTTTTCAGCGCACCGGCCTTGAAGCCTTCGCGATTGGTGCGGTGGATAACGTCGGCATCGATGCCGCGCGCCTTGAGCTCGGCGACTTTGGCGCGGGCGATGTCGGTCGTGCCGTCGATGGAGTCGTCGAGAAGCTGAATGCGGAGCTTGTCGCGCGGCCAGTCAATGGCGGCAGCGGCCTCAAGCGCCCGGCAGACGACGCCGGGTTCGTTAAAGGTCGGGAGCTGGATGAGGACGCGGGGCAGGACGGCGGGCATCGGCGAGGCGGCGAGGGCGGCTTCGATCTGCTTGCCGCGGCCGAGATTGGCGACGAAGACGATGGTCAGAACCAGAAGATGCATGCCAAGGGCGCACACCACGAACAGCGCGGCGACGAAGGCGAGCCAGGCGGCGGTGACGAAAACGTCGTTCACCTGCGACCAGATCGCGGAGCCCGCGCCCAGTTGCGACAGCATCAGTTGCGACATGTAAAATCATCCCCCGACGCGCCGCCGCTCGGGCGCGCATCTCCGTCTCATTCATTGCGGCGCAAAATGACTTTACGCAAACGCAAACACAAGCCCGAAACAATGGCATTTCCACGGCAGGCGGGACGTTTCCGCGCGGCCCAAGGGCGGGTACAGGGGTGGCCAAGCTTAGGGAATAACAGGGAAACGGGGCTATGGAGCTGATAACTGGGCGCGCGGCGGGCGGAACCTTGCGGCTGGCTTATGAGGACACCCCGCCACCAGGGCCGGAGAGCGGGCCGCCCGTTCTGCTGATCCATGGGTTTGCCTCGAGCTGGCGGACGAACTGGGCAAGCCCAAGCTGGTATCGGAGCTTTGCCGAGGCCGGGCGGCGGGTCATCGCCTTCGATCATCGCGGGCATGGCCAGAGCGAGGCAAGTCACGACGCGGCCGATTATGACGAGGGGCTGCTGGCAGGGGACTGCGTGGCGGTTCTGGGGGCCTGCGGGGTGAGGGAGGCCGACATTGTCGGCTATTCGATGGGCGCCATGGTGGCGATCCGGTTGCTGATCGACCAGCCCGGCGCGGTGAGACGGGCCGTGCTGGCAGGGCTGGGCGAGAATTATCTGATCAAGCCCGATTTCGCCGACGATGTGCCGCTGGCCTTGCTGGCCGAGGATCCCGCGACCATCGCCAATCGGGCGGCGCTGACGTTCAGGGTGTTTGCCGACCAGCAGAAGGCCGATCGTCAGGCGCTGGCGGCGTGCTGGCGGCGGCCGCGCACGGTGTTCGATGCGGCGGCGCTGGCGCGGATCGACAGGCCGGTGCTGGTGATCTGCGGGGCGAACGATGCGGTGACAGGGCCGCCGGACCGGCTGGCGGCGGCGATCCCTGGCGCCGAGATGCGGATCGTTCCGGGCAAGGATCACATGAGCGCGGTCGGCGACCGGGTCACCAAGGCCGACGTACTCAGCTTCCTCATGAAATGAAAAGGCCCGGGGCGCGAACCCCGGGCCTTGTCGGCTAAGATCCTTGTGGGATCAGAAGGTGAAGATGGCCGAGCCGACGATCTTGTCGTCGTTGACGACATCGCTGTCGGTCGCGACATAGCGGATGTCGAGGCCGAGAATGCCGTAATAAACGGTCGCGCCAACGTCGTAGTAGATATAGCCGCTCTCGGCATAGAAGTTGTCGTCCAGCGCCTGGTAGCCAAGATTAGCGCTGACCGAGAGCCACTCGGCCACGGCGTAGGTGGCGTTGCCGGAGACCGCGTACGCGGTGCCGGTGTCGCCGAAATTCTCGGGCGTATAGGCGATCTTGGCACCGAGCGAGAGGCCGTTGCCGAGATCATGTGTGATGCCGCCGATCAGCTCGAAATAGCCATAGTCGGCGCCATTCGGCTCATTTGGATAGGCGTAGTACGTCACGTTGACGTCGAACGTCGTGGAGTCGTTGATCGCGCCGCCATAGCCGAGCGTGAAATCGAGTTCGAAGTCGGTCTCGTCGCCGAAATCGACGTTCGAGCCCCAAACGGTGCCGTAAAACCCGCTGTCATGGCTGACCGTAAAGCTGGCCTGAATGGCCGCATCGCCCTGTGTCTGCGAGATGCCGCGGAACAGATAGTCGCTCACCACACCGAACGTGCCGGAGATGCCCCAGGGGGATTCGCCGCCGTCCTGGGCCAGCGCGGGAGCCGCACCGAATGCCGCAGCACAAGCAGCCGACAAAAGAATCTTCTTCATTTCTTCAACCCTCTGAATGGCGCCACGGCACCGAACCCGGCCCCTGGCTCACGTTTCTCAATGACGCCGACATCGTTAACTGGCGGTTACACATCGCCAGAGCGGACACAGCATCGGGAATAGTCTCAACGTCAAAATAGTCAGGTTTTCTGCGGTGAAAGACAACCGACGCAGTTCCCATTTCTGTGGCATTTGCGTAACAGACGGGGCGTCTTAGAGCACAAACTCCCCCAGTGTGACCGATGCGCCATGGCCCTGGGCGGCCCGGCCTTCGCAATGCAGCAAAATTCTGACCTAGCGTCACCCAAAATCAGCGCGGCGTCAGCGGGGTCATCGAAAGATGCAGGCCAGCATCGACCATCAGGAACTCGCCGGTGATGTGCTGAGCCCCTTCGGCACAGAAGAAGACGACTGATTCGGCGACATCGGCGGGCATGCCGGCGCGGCGCAGCGGTGTGGTTTTGATCTGACCGGCGACCATCTTGTCGTGCGCCGCCTGACCCAAAGCATCCTTGAACCAGCGCGTGCCGACGAAGCCGGGGCAGACGGCGTTGACGCGGATCTCGGGGGCGAGGGCGCGCGCGAGGTCGATGGACATGGTGTTCATGGCGCCCTTGGAAGCGGCACAGGCGACGGACGAGCCGATGCCGGTGACTCCGGCGATCGACGAGACGTTGACCACCGCGCCAAACCCTTGCGCCTTCATGGCCGGGGCGCAGGCGCGGATCATCTGGAAGGCGCCGACGACGTTGGTGCCGTAGATGCGATGCCAGTCTTCGGTGCTGAGCCCTTCCAGATCGGCGTGATCGACGATTTTGGTGGTGCCGGCGTTGTTGACGAGGATGTCGATGCGGCCGAAGGCATCGAGGGCCGCCTTGGCCATGCGGCGGCAATCGGCGTCGTTGGAGATGTCGGCCTGGATGAGAAGCGTCTGGCCCCCGAGCGTCTGGATTTGACCTTGTGTCTCCTCGGCCTCGGTCCGGCTCTTTGTGTAGTTGATGACGACGCTGGCGCCACGGGCCGCGAGTTTCAGCGCGACAGCGGCGCCGATGCCGGTGGCGGAACCGGTGACGATGGCGGCTTGGCCGTCAAGCCGCATGTAAGCCTCGGTCATCGCGATTTCTCCCTGTCGTTTCTGGTTCAACTGTCCAGACTTTTTACAATGCAGGCAACGCTTTGCATCGGCCTCGGCCGATCTTGCGACGGAGATGAAGCGGTCCTGCGTTTGATTCTTCGAGCGATGCGGATCACTCTAGAGAGACCCACACAATGAAGAAGCGATATATTGCTGCTGCGGCGCTGTTGATTGCGATCCCGGCGATCGCCATCGCCAAGGAAGGCGGCGAGGGCCGTCATCACGGCAAGGACGGCGCGCGTTTCGAACGGCTCGACACTGACAAGGACGGCAAGGTGAGCGCCGAAGAGGCGAAGGCCAGCGGCGCCAAGATGATCGAGCGCGCCGACACGAACGGCGACGGCGTCATCACCGCCGAGGAAGCCCCGCGCATGTTCGAGAAGATCGACGCAGACGGCGACGGCAAGATCACGGCCGCCGAGCTGGGCGCGATGTCCTCGGCGCGGTTCATGAAGGCCGACGCCAATGGCGACGGCGCGGTGAGCAAGGAAGAGGCCGATGCGGCGCGCGCCAAGATGAAGAAAGCGCGCGACGCCCGCCGCAAGAACAAGAGTGACGACACACCGGCGCCTTCGCCCACGCCGTAACGGCCATAAACCGACGGCAAAGGCCGGGACGCCTCAGGGTGTCCCGGCTTTTTTCATTGCAAAACCGCCATCTCGCCGCGCTGGCGCTCAGATATTCCGACGCTATGGTGCGGTCGATGAGAATCGTGCTCGTGCGCCATGGACGCCCCGCGATGGGCCGCAGCCGATGGATCGGCCATGCCGGCTTTGCGCGTTTCCTCGACGATTACGAGGCGGCCGGGATCGAAGCTGACCCGCCGCCGCCTGAATTGCTGGATATCGTCCAGTCCGCCTCGCGTGTTTACGCCAGCGATTTGAAACGCTCCATCGACAGCGCGCACACGCTGTTGCCGAAGGCCGAACTGGTCTCGACGCCGGTGTTCACGGAATCGCCGCTGGCCTCGCCGCGTCTGCCGGCGTTGAAGTTGAAAGTGCCTGCCTGGGCGGTGATCTCGCGGGTCGCCTGGCATGGCGGCTTCAAGCCCGGCATTGAGAGCTATGGCCAATCGAAGCAGCGGGCTCGAATTGGCGCGCCGTTGCTGATCGGCGAGGCTGAGCGAAGCGGCATAGCCGTGCTGGTGGCGCATGGTTATTTCAACGCGATCCTCGGGCGGACCTTGCGCCTCAAGGGCTGGCGGCGCGTTTCCGGGTCGCACAAGGCGCGCTTCTGGAACACCGTCGTCTATGAACGCGACACCGCCGTCGCACCGCCGCCGCGGCGCAGCGCCGTGCGGCGCTTGATGGGCCGCAAGGCAAAAGAAGCTAGCCCCAAGCCGTGACGATGGTCTCCAGCGCCGGGCGCGGACGGTCTTCCAGTGGTATCGCCGGCATCCCGATATAGATGAAGCCGGCGATACGCTCTTTCTCACTGAGGCCGAGCACGGGCTTCACCCGCGCGTCATAGGCCGGCCATTCGGTGTACCAGGCTGCGGTGAAGCCGAGCGCGTGCGCAGCCAGCAGCAGCATCGTGCAAGCCGCGCCCGATGAGAGTTGCTGCTCCCATTCCGGCACTTTTGCATTGCCTTCCGCCCGGCTGACGACCGCGACGACCACCGGCGCGCGCTCGAAGCGGCGGGCTTCTGAGGCGAGAATTTCATCAATGGCGGCAGGGTTGGATTCCTTGAAGAGGCGCGCCAGTTCGGCGCCGAAGCGGCCACGGGCCTCGCCCTGCAGCGTGATGAAGCGCCATGGCGTCAGCTTGCCGTGGTCCGGCACCCGCGTGGCGGCGGTGAGGATAGTGCGGAGCTGGCCTGCATCGGGGCCTGGACCGGTCATCGCTTTGGGGCTGCCCGAGCGCCGGGTCAGCAGGAGCTCGAGAGCCTGTGGGGCGGGGGTGTTCAGGCGTTCAGGCAGGACCGGACTCGTCATGGGTACCTTCAATGTCGCGTTGCGACACATATTTGCATTTTTCCATGAGTCTTCGGCACTTCAGTGCTGGATTTGTAATATTTTGCGCGTATCGTCATTTCAGTTGCGAAGCAGACGAGCGGGGGCGCTCTATGGCTTGGATTGCATTAGGTTGCCTTGGATTGGCCTTAGCGGTGATCGCAACCTATGCGAGCCGCAGTACCGCCGCCCGGCGCAGCGATCGCTTGGAAACAGCATTTTTCAGAGCTCGCGGACATCGTTTGACGACCAGCGGAAATCGCAGTAACCGCTTCTAAGTTTTAGCGAATTCCGGTCTGCCCAATGCCCAAGAAACGCGGGCCGCTCACAATCCATTCCGAACGGCCGGCCTTCGGCAATCCATGGTTGCTGGCGGTTGATTACGTTGTCTCGACGCCCAAGGGGCGCGAGTTCACCTATACGATCGTGCATTTCCGCAACTGGGCGACCGGTGTTGTGCCGCTGCATGACGACGGCACGATCACCATGGTGGGCCAACACCGCTTCGCGCTCGATGCCTATTCCTGGGAAATTCCCGAAGGCGGCGCCGAAGAATCAGAAGGCCCGCTGGAAGGTGCCAAGCGTGAGCTCGCGGAAGAGGCCAAGCTGGGCGGCGGCGAATGGCGCGAGATCATGCAACTACATCTCTCGAATTCGGTGACCGACGAGCACGCCTATATCTATTTGGCGACCGGGCTTGAGCCCGCGGAGGGCGAGGCGGACGACACCGAAGAGCTGACGATCGCGCGGGTGCCGTTCGCCGAGGCATTGGCGAAGGTGAATTCCGGCGAGATCACCGATGCGATCACCGTGGCGGCGCTTCTGAAGGTCTCTCACATGGCGGTCATGGGGGAACTTCCGGGCGGCCTTAACGAACTTCTGGCGCCCAAGCGCTAGACTAATGGCCGCAGGGGCCTTTCAGGCCCGCCTTGCCCACCCTAGATTGGGATCAACAAGATATCCGGGGAGAGTGCCGTGGCCCTTGCTGTTGAACGCCTGACGATCGTCGATCCGGTCTGGACGACGCTGCGGAGCGAAGCCGAGGCGATTGCGGCTAGCGAACCGGCGTTGGCGAGTTTTGTTCACGCCTCGATCCTGGCGCATGGCCGGCTTGAGGAGGCGTTGGCCTTTCATCTGGCGACCAAGCTCGGCAATGCCGATACCGGCGCGATGAAAATCCGCGACACGTTTTTATCAGCCTTCATCGCCGACCCGGAGATCGGGGCGGCGGTGCGCGCCGATCTGATGGCGATCCGCGAGCGCGATCCGGCCTCACGCGGCTTCGTGCAGCCGTTCCTGTTCTTCAAGGGATTTAGTGCGCTGCAGGCCTATCGGATCGCGCATTGGCTGTGGGGGCAGGGGCGCATCTGGATGGCGCTGCATTTCCAGAGCCGTATTTCCGAGATGTTCGGCGCGGATATCCATCCGGCGGCGAAGATCGGGCGCGGCGTGTTTATCGACCATGCGACGGGCGTGGTGATCGGCGAGACGGCCGTGGTTGAGGACGATGTCTCGATGCTCCATGGCGTCACGCTGGGCGGCACCGGCAAGGAGCGCGGCGACCGTCATCCCAAGATTCGCAAGGGCGTGATGATCGGTGCAGGCGCGACGATTCTCGGTAGTATCGAGGTTGGTGAATATAGCCGCATCGGGGCGGGGAGCGTTGTGCTGGCGGCTGTGCCGGCGCACTGCACGGCGGCCGGTGTTCCCGCAAAGCTGCTCGGCTGCGCTGGCTGCGACAACCCAAGCCACAGCATGGACCAGAACTTTCTGGCCCAAGTCACCTCTGACTTCGATATCTGATTTTCAAGCATCGCCTTATCGGAAAACCGGACGGCCACTTTTCCGGGCGACGCCTAAAGTCTGTCCTTCAGCGCGTACCACGCCATGCCGAGGGCGGTGAGCGGCGTACGGAAGAGGCGGCCGCCGGGGATCGGCTTGTGCTTCAGTGCGGCATAGACGTCGAAACGCGCGGCTGTACCGGTGACGGCCTCGGCCATTAACTTGCCGGCCAGCGCAGCGATGGCGACTCCTTGGCCGGAGAAGCCGTGGGCGAAGACGGTGCGTGCGTCTGCCCATCCGAAGTGCGGCATGCGTGAGCGCGTGATGCCGACCGGGCCCCCCCAGACGTGATCGAGCTTCGCGTCCGCGAGTTGCGGAAACACCTTGAGCATCGGCCTTCGAACGATAGACGTCAGGTCTGCCGGGTAACGCGGTGAGTAAGTTTCGCCGCCGCCAAACAGAAGGCGGTGATCGGCTGTCAGGCGATAGTAGTCGACCACGAACTTGGTATCGGCGACCGCCATGTCTGAGGGGATCAGGGCACGCGCACGCTCGGCACCCAGCGGCTCGGTGACGCCGACAAAGCTGTTGATTGCGATCGCGGTGCGGCCTGCCGCGTATGCGAGGTCGCCCAGCCATGTGTCACAGGCGAGGACGACGTGTGCGGCACGAACGCTGCCTCCGACAGTGCGGAGCGTGACCGCCGAGGCCGAGCGCTCGATGGCCGTGACGCGGCTCGCCTCGAAGATCGTTGTCCCGGATGCCTCGGCGGCGCGGGCGAGCCCCCGGGCGAAATTGAGCGGATGGAGTTGCCCGCCGCCGCGATCCACAACCGCGCCGAAATAGCGATCTGTGGCGACCAGATCGCCGACATGCGCTTTCCCAACCCATGAGGTTGGATAGTCATACGCGTTGGCCATGTGCCGCACGAACTGCTGCAGGACGTCGACATCGCTCCGCTTCCAGGCGGCATAGATCAGCCCGGCCTTCAGATCGCAGTCGATTGCGTGATCGGCGGCGAGCGCGCGCACCAAAGTCTTCGCTTCCTCGCCCAGTTCCCAGAATTGACGTGCGCGCTCAGGTCCGAAGTCTCGCTCTAGCTCGACCTGATCCTGGCGCTGGCCGGAGTGAATCTGGCCGCCATTGCGTCCCGAAGCGCCGCTGCCCACGGCATTGGCTTCGAGGAGGATCGTCTTGAAGCCGGCTTTGGCGAGATGCAGCGCGGCGCTGAGGCCGGTGTAGCCAGCGCCGATGACGACGACATCCGCCGCGAGGTCGCCCTTAAGTTGCGGGCGCGGCGATGCGGGGCCGGCGCTGGCTTCGTACCAGGTGGGGCCGAGCGGGGCGGGACTTGTCATGCGAGGGCCTCGCTTGACCTCGGCGGGCGCGCGCGCCAGAAGCTGCTCCCTGGCCCGGCCGGGCCCTGCGGCACTGTCGCCTTCAGCTCAGGCCGTTTCAATCGAGGAGCCTTTTCATGGACCGCAAGGACATGCTGCGCGTCGAAGCCTATCTGCGCGATACGTTTCGCAGCGAAGCGATCAATCTGCGCCCGCGACCCAATCTGAAGGATTCCGCCGAGGTCTATATCAGTTCGGACTTTATCGGCGTCGTTTCGGAAGACATCGAGGACGGTGAGACGTCGTACCAGTTCAACATGGCGATCCTCGATATCGACCTGCCCGAGGCGAAGAGCTGAGCCTTCGAGCGGCGATGACTGCGCGGCGGCCGGCTCAAGGCGGATGAGCAGCGCCTTTACGCCCTGGTCGAGATCGTTCCAGTTTTTCAACTGTCCGCTGCGGAAACTGTAAATTGCGGTGAGCTTTGGCCCCCACGGCATCTCGCGGATGCAGAGGCCGCCGATCTCATGTTCGGTATCGTCGGCGGTGCAGGTGAGCAGGGCGAAGTGCCCGTCATCCTCGCGCGTGAAAACCCGCTGGCCGGTG
>Ga0105049_10003578_pt1 | contig 18311 bp, 9 predicted proteins | sample MAT06_FD_78087 | JGI IMG/M metagenome (GOLD analysis project Ga0105049, IMG submission 78087) | Freshwater microbial communities from Lake Fryxell liftoff mats and glacier meltwater in Antarctica - MAT-06 | ecosystem: Environmental > Aquatic > Freshwater > Ice > Liftoff microbial mat | place...
CCGAAGAACTTGATGAAGTGGGGCCCGCCGTGATCCACTGCCATCGCAAACCCTTCCTCGCCGCATCGGCTGCCAGGGCCGACCCGCCCCCAGGGCCGTCCCCCTCAATTTCGATCACACCCTTCGACGATGTGCCTGTTGCCGGTGTCGAAGCGCTTCAGGTTCGCGTACGATTTCCGTTCCATGAAGCAGAGTTCCACCTGCCATCGGAAGCGATACAGATGCGCTACTTGGGCTTTAGCGGTACCCGGTGCGCAACGGCACTCGGGGTCGAAGCCGCGTGACAGTCTCATCACGAAGCTGGCGCCCGCATCATCGAGAGCCTTGAAGGAGTCGATTGACGGATAGCCGCGGTCCGCAAGAAGCAACCTCCCCTTGAGCTCGCTGGGCGTCGGCAGGAACTGTCGTTCAGCCTCCTTGTCGGGAGCGAGGCTCACGGCGAGCACATCATCTTGAAGACCGCTGAACGCGGCATGTAGCTCGATCGCCGCCGGGTCGTTCGTCGTGAAGCCGCCCGGGAAGATCGCGCGGAGGGACTCATTCACTGCGAACGAGGTCCCGTCCTGGATGACGATGTCACTGAACGCCGTGACCGGACTCCCGACCTCTGCTCGCAGCGTTTTGAGAGCCAGCGCCCCGATCATGCGGCAGAGCTCGCAGCCGCTCCGCGAAGAGGCACGTTGCCCCTGCGGCCGGGCTTCGTGCCCCGCGGTGTCGTTGGCGCGAGATCGCAAGACGTGGCGCGCTAACGCGGTAGACGCGCCGGTGCGGCCTGCGTATGGTTTCCTCACGAGCTCGCGGCGATGAGCGCCTCGCCGACTCGCCGACTCGCGGAGACCCGCTCATGCGCCGATCGATCTTTGCGCCGCTATTGCGGCTCGTCTGTCTTTCCGTTCTCGGCTTCGCCGCGGTCTCGTCATCGGCGGGGTGCGGTGGTGACGGCGACACCAAGGCGCCGGTTGGCCAGCATTGCCTCGACGACAGCGACTGTGTGACCTCGCTGTGCGTCGCGAATACGTGCCTCGATCCGCTGCTCGACGACGACTTCGATGGGCTCGTGAACTCGCTCGAGGACGAGCTCGGGTCGTCGCCGACCAACGCGGACTCCGATGGCGACGGGGTCCTCGACGGCGACGAGGTGACCGATCAGCAGGCCGCGATCGACACCGACGGCGACGGCGCGAACGACATCATCGAGTCGCGCACTGTCGACACCGACCACGACTGCATCCCGGACGAGTACGACCCGACCAACGACGTAGCCAGCACCGACCTGTCGCCGCTGCAGGACCTCATCTGCCGCACCGGTGGCGTGTGTACGTCGCAGCGCGGCGCGCTGACCGTGTCGTGCCAGAACGGCACCGCGACCTGCCTCTACGACCGCGTCGCCGGCTTCGCCGACCCCGAGGTCGCGTGCGACGGGATCGACGAGAACTGCGACGGCGTCAGCGACGAAGGCTTCCCGGTCGGATGCCGCGACGACGACTACGATCACGACGGCATCGCCGACGGTGACGACGTCTGCCCGGAGATCGCCGATGCCGAGCAGGCTGATGGGGATCGCGACGGCATCGGCGATGCCTGCGTCGGTCGCTATACGCTCGCGTTCGCACCCGCGCCGCCGGAGACGGTCATCGCGGGCGAGGCTTTCGACGTCGCGGGGGTCGTTGTCGCGCGCACGCCGGTCGACGGTGCACCGCCGCCGCCGCGCTTCCGCGGGCGTGTGACGCTGCTTTCGACGACCGGCGGGGCCGCGCCGATCGGCGGGACCGACGCCGACGCGAACGCGTTTGAGTTCCAGGCGATCGCGCTGACGCTCGCGGGCACCGAGCGGCTGGCGCTTTCGAGCGCGCTCGGCCGGACAGAGAGCGGGAACATCGGGGTGCGCGCGGCGGTGACCGCGGAGGTCACGCTGTCGGCGCCGAAGACGGTCGTCGCGGGCGAGGCGTTCGAGGTCTCGGCGGTGGGCGTCGATCGCTTCGGCAACCCGAGCGTGCTGGTGTTGCCAGCGCGCTTGTCAGCGAGCGATGAGCGCGCCGAGATCCCCGCCAGCGGCACGTTCGCCGACGGTGCATGGTCGTTGTCAGGCGTCGTGCTGCACCGCGCCGGCGCGACGACGGTGAAGGCCGCGATTGGCGATCCCGAGGTGAGCGCGGAGGCGAGCGTCGTGGTCCTTCCGGGCACCGCCGTCGCGCTGTCGGTCACATTGCCGGCGAGCAGCAAGGCCGGCGTCGCGGTGCCGCTGACGATCGCAGCGGTCGACGCGAGCGGCAACGTCGCTTCGGGGTTCCTCGGCAACGTCGCGCTCGGCCACGACGACGCATACGCGGATCTGCCGGGCTCGATCGCGCTGGCTGGAGGCGACGGCGGGCGACGCACGATCGACGCCACGTTCGGTGAGGTCGGCGAGCACGTCTTGCGCGCGAACGCAGGGCCGCTCTCGGCGGAGGCGGCGACAGTCGTGCGCGCGGGGGCTTCGGTCGCGCTGGTGCTGACGGGCGTCACCCAGGCGACCGCGGGCGTGGTCGCGACGGTGCACGTCGCAGCGGTCGATCAATATGGACAGGTCGCGGACGATCCGGCGGACACCTATCGCGGCACGATCACGTTCGACATCGTCGACGGCGTGCCCGAGCGCGCGCCGACGCTGCCCGAGCCGAGCGCGCTCGCTGCGGCCGAGCTGAGCGAGCGCGACGCGGTCGTCACGTGGGCGTCGGCCGGCGCTTGGACCCTGCGCGCGAGCGGCAGCGGGCTCGCGACTGCGGGCACGTTGAACGTGCAGGTCGTCGCCGGACCGATGCAAACGATCGCGCTAGCGCTGCCCGCGAACGCGAAGGCCGGCGTCGCCGTCGACCTGGTCGTGAACGCGCGCGACGAGGGCGGCAACCTCGCCACCGGGTTCGTCGGCACGCTCGCGCTGAGCGACGACGACGCGCGCTCGAACCTGCCTGCGTCGCTCGCGTTCAGCGTGTCGAACGGCGGTCGCCGCGTCGTGCCCGTCATTTTTGGCTCGCCGGGACTGCGCGCCGTGACCGCGACGCTCGGCGCCGCCGTCGCGAACGCGAGCACCACCGTCGTCGCCGGAAAACCGCACGAGCTCACGCTGACGGTGCCGGATGGTGCCGTCACCGGGGTGCCGCGCTCGGTTCGCGTCGCGGTGCTCGACGCGTTCGGCAACATCGCCGCTGACCCGGCCGATCCGTATCGCGGCGGCGTCAGCTTCGCGGTCGTGCCGCCAGCGCCCGACCTCGCGCCGACGCTGCCTACGGCGACCGCGTTCACGGCCGCCGAGCTGAGCCAGCGCGACGCCGCGACGACCTGGTTCCGCGCGGGCGACTGGACGCTGCGCGCGGTCGGCACCGATCTCGTCGTGACGACCGCCACCGCCACGGTCACAGTCGTCGCGAGCCGGGCGAGCATGCTCGCGCTCGCGCTGCCGGCCACCGCGCGCTCCGGCATGCCGGTCGCGCTGACGGTGAGCGCGCGCGACGCGAGCGGCAATATCGATCGCGCGTTCGTCGGCACCGTCACGCTCCGCGACGACGACGCCGCTTCGAATCTGCCCGGCTCGGTCGAGCTTCGCGCGGCCGATGCGGGCACGCGCACAATCCAGGTCGCGTTCGGCGATCTCGGTCTGCGCACCGTCACCGCGACCGCCGGCGCGCTATCCGACAGCGCGACGACGACCGTGCGCGCAGGTCCCCCTCACCATCTCTTGTTGGCGATGACTGGCACCGCGGAGAGCGCGGTCTCAAAGAGCGTTCGCGTCACAATCGTCGACGCGCTCGGTCACGTCGCGAACGACGCGACGAGCCCGTTCCTCGGCACCGTGAGCTTCGATATCAGCGGCGCGCCCCCAACGGTCGCGCCGAGCCTGCCCGCGCCGACGACCTTCAGCGCGGCGGACCTCGGCGTGCGCAACGTGATGACGACCTGGTTTTTGCCGGGCACGTTCACCCTGCGTGCGAGCGCGACCGGGCTCGTCGCCGCGACCCTGCCCGTGACCGTCACCGGCGTGGTCGCGACCCGCTTCGACGTGACGCTGCCAAGCGGCGCACGCGCGGGCCTACCGGTAGACCTCGCGATCAGCGCGGTCGACGCGAGCGGTCTGGTCGACACGCGCTTCGTCGGCGGCGTCGCGCTCGCGAGCGACGACCCGAAGTCGAGCGTGCCGACCACCGTCGACTTCGCGGCCGCCGACGCGGGCGTGCGCACGGTCCCGGTGACGTTCGGCACGATCGGCGCGCGTGCCGTGAACGCGAGCCTCGGCGCGCTGTCCGGCAGCGCGAGCACCACCGTGCGCGCGGGCGTACCGCACCACCTGTCGCTCAGCGTGGCGCCGACCGCGACCGCTGGAACCGTGACCCAGATGCACGCGACGATCCTCGATGTGATTGGCAATATCGCGAACGATTCAAGTGACACATATCTTGGCACATTGACGTTTACGCTGGTCGAAGCTCTGCCGACCCCGGCGCCGACCCTGCCCGCGCCGACGACGTTCAGCGCCGCCGATCTCGGCCAGCGTGGCATGCCGGCGACGTTCTTCCGCGCGGGCACGTGGACTGTGCGTGCGAGCGGCACCGGGCTCAACGGCGACGCGACGGTGGCGATCGCGGTCAGCGGCCGGTCCGCGACCTCGTTGCGCGTCACCGCCCCGACGACGTTCGTAGCTGGGACGAACCCGACGGCGGTCGTCGACGCGATCGATGACTATGGCAATATCGATGTCACCGATTATGACGTCGTGCGCTTGAACGGGCACGGCGGCCAACTGCCGCCCGAGCTCTTGCTCGTAGCCGGCACGAAGTCGCTGCCGCTCACGCTCACGGTGGCGAGGGACTACTCGCTCGAGCTCAGCGAGGGGGACGTCAATCCCAAGTACGGCCGGCTCGACGTGACCGTCATCGCCGGTCCCGCGGTGGAGATCACCGCCGCGCCGGCAGCGGCGCAGATCGTCGAAGGCGCGGCACTGACGACGCACGTGCGGCTGATCGACGCGTACGACAACACTGCGACCGGGTTCGTCGGCGCGGTCACGGTCGCGACCACGCTCGCCGCGACCTTCGCGAATCCGATCGCGTTCACGCTCGCGGACGCGGGCGAGGTCGACTTCGACATGACCTTCGCCGAGCCGGGCGTGACGACCGTCGGGCTCACTAGCGCCGCGATCGTCACTGGCTCCAGCTTTCCCCTGCTGGTGTTGTCGGACACCCCGACCCAGCTCTGGATTCGCAGGGTCGGAGCGCGCGGCCTTTTCACGTACGTGAACGTGCCAAAGTCATTCGAGGTTTATCTGCGCGACAGCGCCGGCTTGGAGGCCGCCGCGACGAGCGACGTCGCGGTGACCTACAGCCTGAGCAACGAGACGTTGCCGTTGTCGGGGCCGACGAGCGGCACCATCGTCGCCGGCACGTCGAGCGTGCGCTTCGACGACGTCACGATCGGCGCGGACGGCTACTTCTGGTACTTCATCCGCGCGCCTGGGTTCGCGGACTTCAATCCCGGCAGCGCAGCCTTCTATCGCGAGCCAACGGTCAGCATCACGCAAGTCGAGACCGTCGAGGGTTGCGTACGGGTCGACTATCATGTCGATCAGGCCGACGGCCGCCCGGTCGACGTGAACTTCGACTACTTGCTTCCCTATGGGCCGCCTCAGGCCGACTGGCTGCCGACGAGCCAGGCCGGTGTCGAGCCACGCCTCACCGCCCCGCCGAACGATGACATCCGCGGCACCGAGCGGCTCGCGTCGGGCGCCGACCATAGCTATCTCTGGAACGCGGCGCGCAACCTCGGCGCCTACGATGGCGAGGTGTGGGTGAACGTGTTTGCGAGGGCGGTCGGCAACCGCGACAACCCTGCTGGGTCTGCGACGGTCGTGGCGACTATCGAGCTGGACCCGCCGCCCTTCGACCTGGCGTACGACGACATCGCGGAGGCGTCCGAGCACGCCGACCTCGCGCTCGGAGATGTCGACGGTGATGGCGCGAGCGACGTCGTGCTCACCGGGTTCGGCGGGTTCTTCGTGGCCCTCGCGGATGGAACGCATCTGTTCACGGCGGAGCCGGAGCCGCCCAACCCGACGCGCCTCGTGCTCGGCGACATCGACTACGATGACGCGCTCGAGGTCGTGATGCTCGATCCGAGCTCCGGGCGCGTGCGCATCTTCGATCCGCTGCTCGGCACCGACCTCGGCGGCTTCGATGCCTGCAACTCGGAGGTCGACATCGCGATCGGCAACCTCGTTCGCAAAGGCGACCGCGACATCGCCGTGCTGTGCGACGACGCGGGCAACGAGCGCTGGGAGATCTGGACCCACGACGCGAGCTGGACGCGCGCGGACTTCGGTTCGACCGCGGGCGCCGGCCGCTCGCTGGCGGTGGCCGACCTCGACAACAATGGCGTGGCCGATCTGGTCATCGGCAGCGAGGCCGGCGTCGAGGTCGTGCAGGGCCTCCAGACGAGCCCGCCGCCCGCGCTCTCGATCAACTTCGCCAACCTTCAGGTCGTCCCGACCACGGCAGCCGTGCGACGGCTGGCCGTGCGCGATCTCGATCACGATGGGCTCGCCGAGGTGGTGTTCGTCGACGACGACGCTGCCGCCTGGCGGATAGCGGGCGTGCAATCGCCATCGGCGCTGCTCGCCGCCACCCCGATCGCGCTGAACGTGCCCGCATTCGCGCAGGACGTGGCGATCGCCGACCTCGACCACGACTCGCGCCCCGACCTCGTGTTCTCGTCGGACCTGTCGTTTGACACCTACATCGGTGAGTTCGCGGATGACGGCGAGATCGCCTGGCGCTGGAACAACTTCCAGCTGACCCGGCTCGCCGCGAACGGCTCGGAGGTGGTCGGCCTCGTGCAGGGGTACCTTCCACCCGATATCGGCGAGGGTGCGTTCGCGCGCATCGTGGATCGGCCGCGGCTCGCGTGTCAGCCGGCGATCGCCGCCGCTCAGCCGACGCCACCGTGGCCCGACACCGACACGCTCGCGACCGCGGACGTGAACGAGGACGGCAAGCTCGACCTGCTCGCGGGGCGCTCATATGGGGTCGAGATCGCGTTCGGGCGTGGCGATGGCAGCTTCGCGTCAAAGACGCAGTCGATCGGCGGCGCCACCGGCGATGTGCGATCCATCGCGACCGGCGACTTCGATCACGACGGCCATCTGGACATCGCGTTCGGCAGCGTCGACGGCCGCGTTCGCGTGTGGCGGCGCGATCCGACGATCGTCGACGCGGTTGCGTTCGTGCCGTTCGCCGACTGGTCCGCCCAGGCCGGTTCGTGCCCGATCGCTGCGGCTGACCTCGACTTCGATGGCTACGACGACCTGCTGTACGCCGATCTGGCGAGCGTCATCACCATCGCGTTCCAACGCGCGACGACGGCCACGACCGGCGTGTTTGAGCTAGAGCTACATGAAGCTGCGCCGGTAGTGCGCGCGTTCCTCATCCAACCGGAGCGGTACCGCGCGATCTGGAACATCCACTACTATCGGACGCAGGACGAAGACGCGACCGGGGTGCGCTTCACCCACACCATGAACAAGCTCGATGCGTTCAACTATGAGATTGATCTCGTGCCGACCCTCGACCAGAGCGCGCGCGAGACCCTGGTCATCGACCACCTCGTCTTGGAGAAGGAGGCGCTCGAGAACTTCACGCAGCGGGTCTACTACCGTGTCGTGCCGTTCGCGGAGATGGCGCACATCGACCAGGTCAACGTGCGCGACCCGTTCGAGCCGCCCTCGCCATCCGGGCTCTGCACGGGTCTCGCGGCGCGCAGCGTGACGCTCGGCCATGTCGCGGACCACGGCTTCGTAGAGGACATCGTCGCGATGTGCGATGGCGCGATCGACGTCATCACGCGCGAGTTCGACACGCCGTCGACGTTCAGCCGCATCGTCGCGCGCCCGGACCCATCACCGCTGGTCGCGGGCAACTTCGACGGCGACCGGGCGATGGAGATCGCGAACGACCAGGGCTCGATCGACTTCAGCGCGACCGCCACGGAGGTGCGCGCGCGCCTGCCCGAGCAAGTGATGACCGGCACCGGCGAGGGCCGCGACGCGGTGCTGGGCGGCGACTTCACAGGCGACGGCCTCGGCGACATCATCACTGCGTCGGTCTTCGCCGACGTCGACTTCGGCGACACGGCGGTCTCGCTGCGACTCGTGCTCGACTCGCCGGCCGGCGTCGACACGAAGAGCTACCAGGTGCTTGTGTGCAGTGACTGCGACGCGAGCGTACCGTGGTTGTTGAAGGCGGCGACCGGCGACGTCGACGGCGATGGGCGGGACGACGTGACGCTGTTCGTCGGCACGGCTGGGGAGGTCGGGCGCCTCTACGTGCTCAGCGTCGCTCGCGACGGCACGTTCAGCGAGCACGTCGCGCTTGGTGAGGCGCTGACCGCGATGCTCGACATGGACGTCGGCTCGGTGTCGGTCGGTCGCCTGCTCGGCGGCGCGCGAGGCGACGTCGTCGTCAGCGGCCGCCGGATGGACGACAGCGACCATGTCCTCGCGCTTCAGCACGACGGCGCCGGCAGCGTCGTCGGCTATGAGCTGGAGGACCCGGACGTCGCGGGCGTGCCGTACCAGCAGAGCGTCATCGCCGACTTCGATCCGCGCCTGCCAGGGGACGAGGTCGCGTTCATCTACAGCGGCGGTGGCGCCGACGAGATCCTGTTCATCGCACCCTATGATTGCGACCTCGGCACGAGCTGCCTCGGGAGGGTCGCGAAGCTGACGCTCCTCACCGGGAGCAGCCCGTGTTTCATCTACGGCGGCGTCTCGACCGGCGACATCGATCGCGACGGCGTCGCTGAGCTCTTCGTCGCCGCCATCGATCCGACCGAGAGCCCGATCGCATACCAGAGTATCCGGCGTGTCGGCTGGTCCGAAGCGCTCGGCGCGTTCACCAGCGATCCCGAGGTCGCGAACTTCACGCGCGCCGTGCCGTCGACCTGTAGCATGGACCCCGACAACGCCTCGTGCACCTTGCCGCCGCTGGCACCGGTCGTGACCGACATCGACGCCGACGGGGACCTCGACCTCGTCGTCGGCTGGCGCGAGGGCCAGAGCTGGGAGGTCTATCCGACGGGCGGTGCCCACTACATGATCGGCGGCACCGTCAGCGCGCGCGCGACCCACGCGTTGGTGCTGCCGCTCGACGCGAACGCGTTGCCCGACATCGCGACGTTCCCGAAGAGCTCGTCGCTGGCGACCGAGATCCTCTGGCGCTGACGCCGTACAGCCCAAAGGGCTCGGAGAGCGCCATGGCGACGCGCTCCGCCCAGCGTGCGTGGGATCACTGCGCCGCGGCAGGGTCCATCCACACCACCTCCCAGTGGTGGCCGTCCGGGTCGTAGACGCTCCAGCCGTACATGAAGCCGTGATCCTGGGGCGGCTGCGCATGCTCGCCGCCAGCGTCGATCGCCTGCTTCACGAGCTCGTCCACCGCCTCGCGGCTCGGGCACGAGAGACAGAGGAGCGCCTCGTGTGCTTGCTCGTGTCCGCGATCTCGTTCTTCGTGAAGGTCTTGAAGAACGGCTCGCTCAGCAGCATCACGCACGCCTTGTCGCTGAGGGTCATGCACGCGGCCTTGTCGTCCGTGAACTTCGGGTTGAACTCGAAGCCGAGCTTGCCGAAGAAGCCCTTCGAGCGGGGCAGGTCACGGACCGGGAGGTTGACGAAGATCATGCGTTCTATAGACATCGGGAGCTCTCATTGTCGGGTGGACGAACGAGGCCTGTTTCGCTGGCCTCACCTCTTCGACTCCGGCCGGCGGGTAAAACCATCGGGCCGCTGCGAAAAAAAGTCAGGGCGAGGTGAGCGGCAGCCCGAAGCGTGGGAACGAGGTCTCCACGTCGAGGTAGGACGTCATCGACGTGATGCTATCCACGTCGAACTCGAGGGTGATGATCGCCCACGCGTGGTAGCCCCCGCCCTCGGACGGTCGGTACTGCGCGATCGCGGGCAAACCGGACGCCTCGACGCGCACGAGCTTGCTTGCGCGACAGGGCGCGCCCGGACCCGTGAGCCAGCGCGCAATGTGTCGATGCCCCATGAGCCAGAGCGTGTAGGGCGGCATCGAGAGCGTGGCGTCTTGATGAAGGAGCGCGGTGAGCGCGTCGATGTCGTAGCGCTCGAACGCGGTGACGTAGCGATCGACGAGGGCACGCTGCAGGTCGGTGAGCGGACGCGGTAGCGCGAGATCCTTCGCCGCGAGCGTCGCGCGTGCCCGCTGGAGCGCGCTGTTTACAGCGGCCTCGCTCACATCGAGGCACGAGGCGCACTCGGCGACCGACCAGCCGAGCACCTCCGTCAGGATGAGCGCCGCGCGCTGCTTTGCGGGCAGGTGCTGCAGCGCCGCGACGAACGCGAGGCGGATGCTCTGGCGCAGCATGAGCTGATCTTCCGGGTGCGCGGTATATGGAATCGCGCACGCATCGGGGATCGGCTCGAGCCAGTGCTCGCGCTCGCGTGTCTCGAGCACGTCGTCAGGCGTGCCGACCGGGCTCTCGTCGACTGGCCGCGCGCGCCCCTTGCGGTCTGAGATGGCGTCGAGGCAGACGTTCGTTGCGACGCGGTAGAGCCAGGTGCGGACGAGCGACCGTCGAACCCGGAGAGTCTTCTCCGCGCGCGAACCATCGTCTCCTGCACGGCGTCGTCAGCGTCGACGGCCGATCCGAGCATGCGATAGCAGTGGCCCGTGAGCGCGGCGCGATGTGACTCCAGCTCGGTAGAGGCGATCATGGGCGAGGTAGTAATGGAGCCCCCTTCAGGTCGTCAACCGCGCCAGGCACTTGCCCGCATCGATGGCCCTTCCGTCGGGTAGGCTGGTCCTTGTTGCCGCACGAGCACGCGAATCGCGAAACAAGACGCCCTTCGAGCGCCGAGCGCTTGCGCCCTTCGAGCCCACCTCTCCAAGCCAGGGCCGCGAGCCCAGAAGCCAGCAGGTCCCCGGCTTGCCCAGCTGCTCGCCGCGCGGTAAGCGCCCCGCATGAAGGTAAGCGTTCTCGGGGCTTCGCAGGGAACGGGCGCTGCGGAGGTGCGGCTAGCGCTTGAGCACGGTCACGACGTCACGGCGTTCTCGCGGAGCTCCGAGCGAGTTGGACACTTGGCTCGGCCACACGGTGCAGATCGGCGGGTAAGCAAAACCCCACCGCACTTCGGGGGGCGTCACATCAACAGGGAGCGCCGCGCCGCAGACTGGGTCTGAACACGTATCAGCCCGCGTGCGCGCCCCGATGGCGGCCCCGATCACCAACCCGGCCACGAACAATCCCGCCGGCACCATTGGGCGGGGCGCTGCCACCGAGCCACGCATGGTGCCGGTTTCGTGCAAGGGGGCCCTGATAGCCCGAGCCCTTCTGTTTCTCCTACACACCGTCAATCAGACGGTCTTACGTCAGCATACGTCAGCATAGGACCTCGTCCTGCGTCGCGCCGACGTATCGATTGGCCGCCAATCGCTTCCGATGGCGCGCCAAGGACCATTCGTGGCTGGAGCTGGTCGCGGCTCGGGTGCATATCGAAGCGAGAGGTTCACCCATGACAGCCACGCGCAAGCTTCGCGCCGAGGACGACCTGCGTCCGGGGGGCGCCCGTATCATCAATCGTTCGCTGGAGCTCGCCGCGCGCCGCTCCGAGCACGCGGGCCGGGTCCAGCTCTCCAGCATCGCGGAATGGTCGATAAGCCTGAGCGCGCCGCCCGTCCAGCTCCAGGCGTTCGACGAGTCCATGGTCGATCTCCACGACGCGGTCGCTGTCGGCAATCACGAGGTCTTCGGCGATCCCCTGCCGCAGCACCTCGCAGTAGCGGGCGCGGTGCAGCTGCGCGAACGCCTCGCGTCCAGACGAGGGAGCAACGTACAGGCTGTCGCCGCGCAGGGCGTTAGCGGGTCGGGTGCCGCGCTGCCGCACCGCGAGACGATCCAGGCCGCCTTCGGCGAGCACGATGTCAGCGGCATCCGAGCGCACACCGACAGCGGCGCCATCAGCGCCAGCAAAGCGATCGGCGCCGACGCCTACGCGACCGGCAACGCGGTTGCGTTCGCAGGCCAACCCGACTTGCATCTGGCCGCGCACGAGGCCGCCCATGTCGTGCAGCAGCGCGCGGGCGTCTCGCTAGCGGGCGGGGTCGGCCAGGTCGGCGACCGCTACGAGCAGCACGCGGATGCGGTCGCGGACGCGGTCGTGCGGGGCGAGGACGCAGCCCCGCTGCTCTCAGCGGCAGGTTCTGGCGGCGGCGTTCACGCCGTGCAACGGCACGCGCCGGACCGTCACGAGAAGGCGACCATCGACGGGCTCAGCGGCAGCTTCGCGGTCGAGGAAATCGGCGCTATCTACCAGGCGAACTGGGAGCGAGACTTCTCGCAAAGCTCGCCCGAGATAGCCTCGCTGGTGATCGCCTGGCGCGAGCTCAAGGCCGCTGCACAGCCCGACAGCGGTGGCGAATCCCAAGCCCGCATCGCGGCGTTCCGGGCGGCGCTGAAGGCGGCGACCACGAACGACCCGAGGAACACCTGCCTGGGAGGCTACAAGACCTGGGAGCACATGGACCAGCCCGACGATAGGGGAGACTCGGACCGCCGCTGGGCGGGCAAGAACCACGGGCTGGCGGGCTACATCCTGGATGCCCGCGCGCACATCAAAGACCAGATGGTCGCCGCGGTCGACATGTTCCGGCTGCACTCGGGCGACGGCGCGGTCGGCGCCGGCATCGACAACTGGAAGGCAACGCCCGATGCCGGGCCGGGCTGCGATGACGACGAGGAGGTCAAGGTCGAAAAGCCCGAGGGCTATGTCGCGCCCGACATCCACCTGGACCGCGAGGTCGCAGCGTCGACGGTGCCCAAGGGTGCGCAGGATCGCAACGTGAAGTCGCGCGGCCAGGTGCGGGCGGACACCACGCGCGAGGCCGGCAATAAGCCGGACGCGGTCTCCGACCTGGAGCACGACGCGAAGCTCTGGACCATCGTCGGCCAGCACCTCGGGCGCGCGATGCATGCGTTCGAGGACTTCTGGGCGCACAGCGACTGGGTCGAGCTGGCTTTCGATCTCCGCGATCGGCTCGCCTCTGGGGAAGGGAAATCCAAGGGCAAGGACAAGCCGCGGCCGTTCGGCGGCAAGCTCCTCACCGGGCACTTCAAGGCGGCGTCCAAGGCGCACGCGCTGGGTCACAAATTCAAGGCGGTCGTCAGCGCCATCAAGGGCGACCAGGCGCTCATGGGCAAGGCGCTTGCGCCGGGTCTGGTGAGGGACGCATTGATGAGCAGCGACGGGCTCGCCGAGCTCGAGAAGACAGGCGCTGAGCTCATCCTGGGTGGCGACCTCGCTGGGGACGAAGAGTCGCACGCGAACATCGCCAAGGATCAGACTGAGCCCGGCAAGGACGCGAACGCCGCGCTGACGATCTCGGTCGCAGCGAACCAGCTGGTTTTCGCGCCGCTCCGCGCGATCATGAACGAGCGCAGTCCCGCCAAGGCCAAGAGCGCGCTCTTGCACCAGCTCGCGCTGGTCGACCGCTTGCTGCAGTCGCCTTCGCCGGCGCATCCCCTCTGGAGCACCGTGATCCCGCGCCAGCGGGGCTAGACCGTCAGGAGGCAGCGCGATGATCCGTGCACAGAAGGTTCGCGCCGCGGACGACATCCGTGGCAACGGCGCCCGCATCACCAATCGTTCGGCCGAACTCGCCGCGCGCCGCACCGAGCATGCCGAGCGCGAGCGGACGCGCACGACCAGCGACGACTGGAGCTCGGTCGTGCTGGCGTCCGCTGTCCAGCGCCGCGCGTTCGATGCGGCGATCGAAGACCTGCACGACGGCGTCTCGGTCGGCAACCACGAGGTCTTCGGCGACCCGTTGCCAGCGCATCTACCGGGCGGAGCTGTTCAGCTGCGCCGGCGCATGGCGACGCGTAGCGACGACGAACGCAGGCCCGCCGAGGTCCACGCGGCGCGGGTTGGCGTCCAGGGAAGCGGTGGGGCAATGCCCTTCCTCGAGCGCATCGAGGCGTCGTTTGGCGCGGCCCACGACCTGTCCGGGGTGAGCTTCCACGACGACGCCGCCGCACGTGAAGCGAGCTCCGACCTGGGTGCCGCTGCCTACGCCACCGGCGAATCGATCGCGTTCGGCGTCACGCCCGACCTCCACACTGTCGCCCACGAGGCGGCGCATGTGATCCAGCAGCGCGCGGGCGTGTCGCTCGCTGGCGCCGTCGGCGAGGCCGGCGACCGCTACGAGCGACACGCGGACGCGGTCGCCGACGCGGTCGTGCGCGGGGAGGACGCGGCGGGGCTGCTCGCGCCTTTCTCGAGTGGCAGTCCGCGGCACGTCGCAGCGGTGCAACGCGTCGAGTCGAAAGAGCCAGGCGAGACTGGCGGGGAGGAGCGAGGCGAAATCAAGACCCAGTCCGCCGACAAGCGCTTTTCGGTGACCATCGTCGAGACGGCCGAAGGCAAGGAGATCAAGGCCGAAGGTGAACTCATAGATCCCGAAACACTGAAGATGAAGCTGCCAGCGCTAATGGGAGTACCTGGGGCCGGAATCTGGCCGGAAGTGCAGGGCAGCGTACGCCTCTCTGGGTCCGCCAAGGTCAGCAAGTCAGGCACGACGAAGCTTAGTGTCGCGGTCATCGTGGAGGGCCGGTTGACGGTGAGAGGCGGGTTGGAGACCGCGAACGTCTACGGAGGTGCTTCGCTGCGGTTGAAGCCAGTCCAGGTCGAGGTCACTCACGATGCGAAGGGCTGGCGCCTCGCTCCGATGGTCTTGAAGATCGAAGGAGATCTGCGAGGTGGGGTCGAGTTCAAGCCGCTCGGTAGCGGCAAGGGCCCGAACGGGGCGAAGTTGAGCACCGCCCTCATCAAGATCGAATATCGAACCGGTTCGGGCGAGCTGCTGGTCGTCAGCGTCGGCCAGAGCTCGAGCTCGAACATCGGTGGCATCACGGTCGAGCTTGGCAAGGACGCACTGCGGCTGCGGGACACCATCCGCGAGATCTCCGAGCTCGATCCCGGGGCAGCGGCGGAGCAGGCGGCGCGCGGCATCGTGACGGTCGGCGAGGCGATCGCTGGAACTGCCAAGGTAGCGGGCAACATAGCCAAAGCATTGATCGGTGAGATCGCGGTGCAAGCACAGGATCTGCGGGGAAAGATGCTGCGCGACGCAGCCACGCTTCGCGCGATGCTCGGCGGCGCGAGCGCTGGGCCCGGGCCTGGGGCGCAGGACGACGCCACGCGGGAAGCGGTCGAGGCGGTGATGGGTACGCTCTACGGATATCTGGGAGCGGACATACCTGACCCCAACCCGGCCAAGCGGCCCGACGATCGCGTGCTCATGGCGTGGCACGAGGGAATCTCGCACACCCTGGTTGGTGAGTTCCCGGGCATGACCGAGACCTTTGCCGGGCTGCGACTGCCGCCCGCAACCGCAGCGGCCCTGCTGACCAAGCCGGTGATTCCGTTCCTGCAAGAGCTCGCGCGGCTTGGTCTTGTCGCCGTGGCCAAGGGCACGAAGGACGCTGCGCCGGCAACCGAGACTGCGGGATCGTCTGGCGCAAGCCCCTCCACCGGACGGTGAGCCGCGGGTCGACGACCAGCTAGCGGCGGGCGCCGAGCTGGCGGACCAGCTCGTAGGCGTGCGAACGGGCGATGCCGAGGGTGCGGGCGGCGTCGGCGATGTTGCCGGCGTGGGAGTCGAGGGCGTCTTGTAGTGGGCGGCGCTGGAAGGCGCGCACGGCGTCGTGCCAGCCGGAGGGGGCCTCGCTGGTCGCGCCAACGCGCGGCGGGAACAGGTGCTCGACCTCGACGAACGGGCTTCCGTCGGAGTGGGCGCGGATGGCGCCGGCTTCGAGGGCGTTGCCGAGCTCGCGGATGTGGCCCGACCAGTCGGCGTTGGTGAGGCGCACGAGGGCGGCGGGGCGGAGCTGCAGGTCGCTGAGACCGTGGCGGGCGACGGCTTGTGCGAGCACCGTCTCGGCGATGCCGGCGATGTCGCCGCGCCGCTCGTCGAGGCCGGGCACGCGCAGCGGGATGACGCGCAGACGATAGAGCAGGTCGGCGCGGAAGGCGCCGCCTCTCACGCGCTCGTCGAGGTCGCGGTTGGTCGCGGCGAGGATGCGCACATCCGCGTGGGCGGCCTGGCTCGCGCCGAGTGGCCAATAGGTCTTGTCCTGGAGCAGTTGCAGGAGCTTGGCCTGCGCGCCGAGCGGAAGCTCCCCGACCTCGTCGAGGAACAGGGTGCCACCCTCGGTCGCCTCGACCTTGCCGGGAATGCGGCGGGTCGCGGTCGAGTGGGCTCCGGGCAGGGCGCCGAACAGCTCGCTCTCGATGAGGGCCTCGGGCAGCGCCGCGCAGTTGAGCTCGGCGAAGGCACGCTGGCGACGTGGACCGTTCGACCAGATGAGGCGCGCGAGCACCGTCTTGCCGGTGCCGGTGGGGCCCGTCAAGAGCACCGGCATGTCGAGCGCCGCGACCATCGCCGCGGTCTTGAGCGCCTCGGCCAGGGCGGGGCTCTTGCCCGCGACCGAGGTCGCGCCGCCGAGTCGTTCGCGCCAGGGCGCTGTCGGATCGGCGCTGTCGGCGCGTTCGGCGTTGGACGCGACCAGCTTGCCGGCGATGGGTGCCAAGTGATGCGCGAAGAGCTCGACCAGACGGCGTGTCTCGGACGGCACGCGCGCGTCGGTCGCGAAGCCCTGGAGGTAGATGACGCCGTGTGCGGGTGACCCGATCGGCACGCACAGGACCGACTCGATGCCGTTGCGTTGGACCGAGTCGGCTTGCGCGAAGCGCTCGTCGGTCGAGGCCGAGAGCGTCTCGAGGACCTCGCCGGAGCGCAGCGTCTCGCGGATGATGGTGCGCGACAAGAAGCGCTTCACTGCGTCCAGCGCGGCCCCGTCGAAGCCGTGGTGGGCCGACCAGGTGCGCTCTGGCGTGAGCGGCCTGAGCGGATCGCCGAGCTCGATGTAGCCGCGGCACGGGTCCGCCACCGACCTCAGCGAGCTCGTCTGGCCAACGAGTGCCACGACCTGGGCGAGCGCCTCGGTGGCGAAGCCGGCGGGTGAGTCGTGGCGCGCCAGCTCCAGCAGGTGCGAAAGCAGATCGCGTTCGAGACGCAGGGTGTCGGGTTGGCTCACGGCGCGAGACTACCGCGGGCCTCCGGGGCGCGCCACGCTTGTCCGGTTTTCAGGACGTTGTCCGCGTTCGCTGAAGAGTCTCTTTCGGGAGGGCCGCCGCTGCCCGGGCTTCGGCTGGAGGGCGTCACGGGGCGGGGCAGCGTGAGGCGGCGATCCGCGCAGCCGGACAGCCATTCAGCAGGGTCCGAGACGGTGAGCCGACGTCGCCCGCGGCACGCTAGTCCTTGATCAAGCGAGCACGGCTGGGAATTAACCTGAAAGGCTCATGTGTTTGAGTGTTTGCAGAACGAACACTCCACCACAGAGGAGATTTTCAGGTGAAAACGAAGATACGTCGTCAGCTCGCTTCGAGGAAGTCCGAGATCATGTCGCGGCTCGAACCGGTTCGGGGAGGCCGCGAGCCACTGGGCCTCGGCCCCGAGTTCGCCGCGCGGGGCGTCGAGTACGAGATCGCGGACCGTACGCGCGCCATCGCCAGCGGCGGGATTGGTGCGATACTCATGCTCGCGTCGAAGGTCGGATGGGTCAAGGCGATCGACGAGCGTCTCGAGATCCTGCAACGACATCGGCCCTACCGCGACTCGGACCACGTCCGGAACATCGCCTTCAACATCCTGTGTGGTGGACGAGTCCTGGATGACATCGAGGTCAGACGCAATGACACGGCGTTCCTCGATGCCCTTGGCGCACGGACGATCCCAGACCCGACAACGGCGGGCGACTTCTGCCGTCGCTTCGACGCTGAGGCGATCCATCGGCTGATGGACGTCATCAACGACGTTCGCGTCAGGGTGTGGAAGCGGCAGCCGAATTCATTCTTCGACGGCGTCGCGCGCATCGATGCCGACGGCACGCTGGTCCCAACCGCGGGCGAGTGCAAGCAGGGGATGGGCCTCTCATTACAATGGCGTGTGGGGCTATCACCCGTTGGTCGTGTCGCTCAGCAATACCCAGGAGCCGCTCTACATCGTCAACCGCAGTGGCAACCGCCCTTCGGAAGAAGGAGCGCCCGACTACTTCGCACGGGCTATTGAGCTTTGCCGCAATGCGGGGTGGAAGCAGATTCTTCTGCGGGGCGACACGGCCTTCATGCAGACCAGCCACTTCGACCGATGGGACAGCGACGGCGTCCGCTTCGTCTTCGGCTACGACGCACTCCGCTCGCTCGTCGGGCG
>Ga0105049_10003581_pt1 | contig 18302 bp, 15 predicted proteins | sample MAT06_FD_78087 | JGI IMG/M metagenome (GOLD analysis project Ga0105049, IMG submission 78087) | Freshwater microbial communities from Lake Fryxell liftoff mats and glacier meltwater in Antarctica - MAT-06 | ecosystem: Environmental > Aquatic > Freshwater > Ice > Liftoff microbial mat | place...
CATCCCGACTTCGAGGACTTCCTCGGGGTCGATCGCGGGATCGTGCAGGTCGACCTCGGCGCCGACAACAAGCCGGTCTACGCGGCCGCTGGCGGGCGCGCGACGGTGACCAGCCCGGCGACGTTCGACCAGTGGTACCGCGACGTCGCGGGTACCAACATGACGTTCTCGCAGCCGCTGGTGCTGAGCGAGGATCCGCCCGGCACGTTCACGTTCGAGGATCTCGCATTCTTCCCGCTCGACGGCATCGGCTTCGGTGACGAAGGCAACGCGCACAACTTCCACTTCACGACGGAGATCCACGGCACGTTCAAGTATCGCGGCGGTGAGATCTTCACGTTCACCGGCGATGACGACGTGTTCGTGTTCGTCAACAAGCAGCTCGGCCTCGATCTCGGTGGCGTGCATGGCGTCGAGACCGCGACGATCGACTTCGATGCGCAGGCCGTGGCGCTCGGGATCACCGTGGGCAGCGTCTACCAGCTCGACGTGTTCCACGCGGAGCGGCACACCGTCGAATCGAACTTCCGGATGACGACGACGATCGACTGCTTCATCATTCAGTAAATCTCGATCTCTTCGGGATCGGTCTGCGGTGCCGGCTTACCCTCGTCCCCGACCGGCCGCACGACGGGGCGCACGCGACCCGCGGTCTCCTTGAGATCGGTGCAGCGGGTGGCGCGCGTGGTGCCGAAGCTCGCCGACCACCAGTAGCCGATCGCGAGCGCGAGCAATGGCCCCGCGTAGTAGAGCGTGAAGTCATCGTAGCGATCGCGCTTGGTCGTGCCCTCGAGGATGATGCCGCCGCCCATCACGCTGATCGCGGCGGCGCCGCCGAGCGCGTCGATCGAGGGCAGCAGGCTCGACTCGTTACACTTGATCTGCGCCGGCGACATCACCGAGGGATCGATCGACTTGCTCGGTGCACGGATCCCGACGAACGAACATCCGGAGAGCGCGAGGGCGAGGGTCGCGGTGAGGGAGGCAGACCGCATCTGGTAAATTGTCCCGCGAGCTGGGCTGCGATGCCAATTCCTCATCGAGGTACTGGAAATCAGTGGAGATGCGGACAACAGCATCATCGACAGCACCCCAGATCCGTGCGCGATCACGGGAACAGCCAGACGCCGAATGGGAGGCCGAGCTCCGCGAGCCGCGCGCGATCGTTGGCGCCTCGAGCGCGAACCCGCCGGTGTCGTAGTTCATCGACAGCACGGTCCCGAAGCAGGCGTCGGGTCCGCAGATCGCCCGCGGTGTCAGCGGGTAGGTCGGCCATGAACTCAGCTCGGTCGGCGGCGGCCCGGCAGGCGCCACAAGTTACGGTCGGCGCAACGTGCCGAGCGAGAACGCGAGGTGGGCGAACGCGTCGACGACCAGGGCATGGTCGATCCGGCCATCGCGCAGCATCGCCTGGACCTCGGGGAGCGTCGCGAGCTCGAGGTCGATGACCTCCGACGAATCGAGACGCTGGCCTCCACCCGGCGTCGGCACCGCATCGAGCGCGAGGAACGAGTGCAGCCGGTTGTTGAAGATCGCCGGGTTCGGCGCGACCGATCCGATCGCCTTCCACGTCGGCGCCGAGTACCCGGTCTCCTCCTCGAGCTCGCGCGCGGCAGCGGTCAGCGGATCCTCGCCCTCATCGATCATGCCGCCGGGAATCTCGAGGCACACAGAATCGTTGCCGACCCGGTACTGGCGGACCAACACCACGCGATCGTCGGGCGTCAGCGCGATCACGTTGACCCAGTCGACACACGTGATCAGCGAGAACCTCTTGGGCTTCGCGGCGCGGGGATGCGTGCCCTCGACGAACGCGGTCTTGAAGATCGCGTAGTCGGCACCCGGCGAGCGCGTGCCGAGCTTCCAGCGGAGCTCGTCATCGGAGGACATCTCCAGATAGTTTCAGCCCAGATAGGTTCTGCCAGGGTCGGGGATGGCGGGAAATGTCGCTGGTCTCGACGGCGATCGTCGGTGAGAGTGAACCACCGACATGCGCATCGTTAGCCCGCACGAAATCCCCGCGACTGGAAGGTCTCCCGAAGAAGTTCTCGCCGAGCTGCGCGCGAAGGGCGAGCACGACACCGACTGGCGCGGGGGCAAGGTGTTCTCGCTCGTCTATCACGCGGGCGAGGAGCACGAGAAGCTGCTGCTCGACGCGCATGCGATGTACGCGAGCGCGAATCTGCTCAACCCGATGGCGTTCAAGAGCCTCAAGCAGATGGAGAACGAGCTGGTCGAGATGGCGGGTCGGTTGTTTCACTGCAGCGGCGCGGTCGGAGCGGTCACCTCCGGGGGAACCGAGTCGTTGCTGGTGATGGTGGCGGCGTATCGCGATCGCGCGCGGCGCGAGAAGCCGTGGATCCGCCGGCCGCAGCTCGTCGTGCCGAGCACGATCCATCCGGCGTTCGATAAGGCGGCGCACTACTTCGGCGTCGAGCTCAAGAAGGTGCCGGTCGGAGAGGACCTGCGCGCGAACGTTCGGGCCATGGAGAAGGCGATCGGCTGGCGAACGATCGGCATCGCCGCGTCGTCCCCGCAGTATCCGCACGGCGTGATCGATCCGATCGCGGAGCTCGGCGAGATCGCGCAGCGCAAGAACATCCCGATGCACGTCGATGCATGCGTCGGAGGCTTCGTGCTGCCGTGGATCGAGAAGCTCGGGCGCCCGCTTCCGAAGTGGGACTTTCGGGTGCCGGGCGTGACCTCGATCAGCGCCGACCTCCACAAGTACGGCTACTGCGCGAAGGGCGCGTCGCTGTTGTTGTGGCGGTCGATCGAGCAGATGAGGCACCAGTTCTTCGTCGCGACGGACTTCCCGGGCGGCATCTACGCGTCGCCGACGTTGCTCGGCACGCGACCCGGCGGTCCAGTTGCCGCGGCGTGGGCGGCGATGCAGACGCTCGGCGTCGACGGTTATCTCGGATTGACCAGGCGCGCGCTCGACGCGGCGGATGCCCTGCGCCAGGGCATCGCGAAGATTCCGGGCCTCGTGCTGATGGGCAAGGGCGATGCGACCATCGTGTCGTTCGCCGCCGTGAAACCAGCGGGGAGGGGGCCCCACTGGCTCCGCCAGTGGGGAGGGGCTGTGCCCCTTGGCGAAGACATCTACGCGATCGCGGATCGGCTGGAGGCGCGTGGCTGGACGGTAGATCGGCAGCACCGGCCGGCGTCGCTGCATTTGACCGTCACCGCGAATCACGGCCCGATCGTCGACGAATACCTGCGCGATCTCGCAGCAGCCGTCGACGACGTGCGCAAGGATCCCTCGCTCGCGAAGTCCGGCAGCGCGCCGATGTACGGCATGGCCGGGCGGATGCCGGTGCGCCGGCTGGTCGCGTCGCAGGTCCGGAAGGTGTTCGCCAACATGTACGCGGGGAACGGCCGATGAAGACAACGAAGAGGATCGCCTTCGCGCGCATCATGCAGGAGTCCAACGCGCTGTCTCCGGTGCCGACCGAGCTGGTCGATTTTCAGACCGCGCACTATCTCGAGGGTGACGAGCTGATGGCCGCGGTGACCACGGGCTCCGAGGTGCCGGGCTACTTCAAGCGCGCCGAGCTCGCCGGGTTCATGACCGCAGCGAAGGATCGCGGCGGCGAGATCGAGGCCGTACCGCTGCTGTCCGCGTGGGCGTCGTCGGGTGGACCGCTCTCGACGGCGTGCTTCGAGACGCTCGAGGCGCGGCTGGTCGAGTTGCTGCGCGAGGCGGGCCCGATCGACGGCATGTTCTTCGCGCTGCACGGTGCGATGGGCGCGCTCGGGATCCGCGATCCGGAGACCCGGCTGCTCGCCACCATTCGCTCGGTGATCGGTGACGTGCCGCTCGTGATCTCGCATGACCTTCACGGCAACCTGACCAAGGAGCGCGTCACCGCGTGCGATGCGATCGTCGCGTACCAGACCAACCCGCACCGCGATCACGCAGCGATCGGCGCGAAGGGCGGCCGGCTCGTGATCGGCACGGTGCTGGGCGAGATCAAGCCGACGATGGCGTGGCGGACGTTGCCGATGATCCTCGGTGGCGGCAAGACCCTCGACTTCCTGATGCCGATGCGTCCGGTGTTTCGCCGGATGAAACGGATGGAAGATCAACAGGCGCTCGCGGCGTCGACGTTCATGGTGCATCCGTGGAACGACGACCCGGCGCTCGGCTGGTCGACCGTCGTGGTCACCGATAACGATCCTGCGGCCGCCGAACGGATGGCCGACGAGCTCGCCGAGATGGCCTGGGAGTGCCGTCACGAGCAACCGCCCGAGTTCCCGTCGGCGGAGACCGCGATCAAGCAGGCGCGCGCGGCCAAGATCCGCCGCAAGCTCGGCTGCGTCACGATCTCGGACGCGTCCGACGTGGTCACCGCCGGTGCGCCCGGCGACTCGACGCATCTGATCCGCGCGTTGCTCGAGCACGGTAAAGGCATGCTCAGCTATTGCGCGGTGCGCGATCCGCACGCGATCGAGAAGCTGTGGAAGAACCAGCCCGGCGATCGCGTCGCGCTGTCGATCGGCGGAACCCTCGATCCCACGCGCTCGTCGCCGTTGCCCGTCGTCGGCGACGTGCTGAGCAAGCACGACCAGCACGGCTTCGGAAAGACCGTCGTGCTCGCGGTGGAGCATCTGCGCATCGTGATCACCGACGGTCCGTCGATGGTGATGCGGCCGACGTTCTACACCAACGTCGGCCTGTCGCCGTGGAAGGCCGACATCGTCGTGGTGAAGAACTTCTTCCCGTTCCTGATGTTCTTCCTCGCGTACAGCCGCAAGACGATCTTCGTGCGCACCCACGGCGCCACCGACTTCGACGCGGCGTTCGCGCTCGAGTTCGACGGGCCGATGCATCCGCGCGACTCGGTCGCCGACTGGCGAGGCCGCGATCGCGCGCGTCGCCTCGGCATTCCCGAGGTGACGTCAGAGCGCGAGCGCGTTGCGAAGGGCGAGCGCGGCGCCGGCGACGAGGAGCAGCACCCACACCACCCGCTCGAAGCGAGCCGGATCGAGCGCACGGTGGATACGTTCGCCGATCACTAGCCCGGGGACCACCGCGAGCGCGATCGCGGCGCCGGTCTCGAACGTGTCGCGTGTGTAGAGCCCGAGACTCGCGAAGTTGACGAGGAGCGCGGTGTTGAGCGAGAGCCAGAGCAACGCGAGCGTGGCGCGAAACGCGCGCTTGTCGTCGATGCGCCGCCGCGTGACGTAGACGATCATCGGACCGCCGGTACCGAACAGACCGTGTGCGATCCCGCCGAGCCCGAGCAGTCCGTATCGCCAGGTCGGCGGGAGATCGCGTGTCGCGGGACGGATCAACTGCAGCGCGGCGAGCCCGGTGACGAACACGCCGAACCCGAACGCGAGCGCAGCTTTCTCGGGTAGGTGAAACAGCATCAAGCCCGCCGCCGCACCGACCACGACGGCGGGCGCGATCTCGCGGAGCAGGAACCGCCATTGCACCGCGCCGGCCCCGCTGGCGAGCAGCCACGCGGAGAGCGCCATGTTGACCGGCACGAACGCCGGCAGCAGCTCCTCGAGGGGCAGCAGCTGCGCGCCGATACTGGCCGCGATGACCGTCCCGCCGAACCCGATCGCACCCTCGGTGACGAACGCGATCAGCGCGATGCAGCCGAGGAGGACCAGGATCACGGCCCGGTTCTACGCCCAGGGGGCACCTGAAGGATCCGATAGTTATCGCCTCCGGATCGAAGATCGACTAGAAATCCGTCCTCATGGTCACGGACGTCGCACGCCGGGTCGAGCAGCGCCTCTACCGCGAGGTGAAGGCCACCTGCGAGGGCTACCAGCTGCTCGCCGAGGGCGACCGGATCATGCTCGCGATGTCGGGCGGCAAGGACAGCTACACGCTGTTCTACCTGCTGACCAAGCTGATCCCGCGGCTGCCGTTCAAGGTCGAGATGATCGCGGTGCACCTCGATCAGGTGCAACCGGGCTACGACGGCGCGGGGATCCGCACGTTCCTCGAGCGCTCGGGCTGGCCGTTCGAGATCCTTCGCGAGGACACGTACACGGTCGTCACCGATAAGCTTCCGGAGACCGCGACGTACTGCTCGCTGTGCTCGCGGCTTCGCCGCGGCATCCTGTACACCGCCGCCGAGCGCCTCGGCTGCAACAAGCTCGCGCTCGGTCACCACCGCGACGACTCGCTCGAGACGTTCCTATTGAATCTATTTTACAGCGGCAAGATGCAGGCGATGCCGGCGAGCTATCGCACCGATGACGGCCGGTTCGAGGTCATCCGTCCGCTGATCGAGTGCGGCGAGTCCGAGATCGCGGCGTTCGCGGCAGAGCTCGCGTTCCCGATCATCCCATGCAACCTGTGCGGCTCGCAGGATGGCCTCAAGCGCGACGCGATGACGACGCTGCTCGCGGATCTCGAGAAGTCGAACCCGCACGTGCGCTCGATCATGCTCAACGCGCTTCGCAATGTTCGTCCGACGCACCTGCTCGATCGCGATGTCGCGAAGGCGTGGGCGGAGCGGGATGAAGCGATCCGCCCGGCAGCGAAGGTCGAGCCCCGTATACAGCATGCGCGAGCGGAAGCGGTCGCGAGTGGCGGCGTGCGTTCGCCGAAGCTGCGCGTCGTCGACTAGAGCCGGCCGATCGCGCCGATCGCCGGGATGAACACGACTTCCTTGATGTCATCTTCCGGGTTCAGCAAGTACTCGACACCGAGCTCCGCGACGAACGCGAGATGCCGGTTGATCTGCAGCTCGATCCCACCCGCGCCACGCACGCCATAGCGCGCACCCTCGGAGAAGAACACCGGCATGCCGAACGCGACGATCGGCCGGACGTTGCCGGTCAGCACCGAGAACGTCGCGCCCGCGTAGCCGCCGAAGTTGGGACCGAGGATCGCGGCGCCCTCGACGCGGAGGCGATCGATGACATCGAACGTGACGCCGACCAGCGTCGCCGCGCCGCCGTGCGAGATATCGAGGTGCTCCATCGCGTAGACGCCGGGGCGCGCACGCGGACCCTCCGGCTTCGCACCGAGCCCGGAGTCGACATAGACGACCTTGGTATCGGTCTGGCGCGGCAGCAACGAGAGGCCGAGCGTCACCAACTGCTTCTCGCCGGCCTTGATCGACAGCGTCTTGGTCTCGGCGCGATGGCCGTCTTTCTTGCCGTTGATCGTCACCGAGCCGCCGGGCACGCGAAACAGTTTCGACGGCGCCTGCCACTCGCCATCATTGATCTGCACCGAGACGTCGGCCGGGCTGACCTGGAGCTCGAGCACGCCGACCGACTTGTCGAGGTCGGCGAGCGCCTTCGCGAGCTCGGTCTTCATCGCCGGATCGGCGTCCTTGTCGTCGAGGTAGCGCTGCAACGTGTTCGCGGCCTCGGCGAAGCGCTCGAGCTTGTTGAGCGTGATGCCGACGTTGAGGAGGATTTTTGCGTTCGGGAAGCGCGTGTACGCTTCCTTGTAGACCGCGAGCGCGCCGAGGTAGTTCTTGTCCTCGAACAGCTTGTTGCCGAGGTCGCGTAACTCGGTGGCGTTCTTCTTCGACAGGTCCGCTGCCGGGGCTTGCGCGTGCGCGAGCGACGCGACCGCGCAGATCAACCCGAACGCTGCAACACGTCTCATCGGACCCCTCAGATTGGTTCGCTGTTCGGGCAGTCGAGGATCGACTTGCACTTGTTCTCGACCGGCGGTTCGGGCTTCGGCTTGACCGTCGTGGTCTCGGGACGCGGCACCGGCTTCCGGATCACTGGGCGCGGCTTCGCGATCGGCTTGGCCGCCACGGGCTCGGGCTCGACGGGCTTGACCACGACGGGTTCGGGCTTGGGCTCGACAGGCTTCTGCTCGACGGGCTTCGGCGGCTTGGCAGGTGGGGCTGCGACCGGCGTCGGCGTCGACGTCGCCGCCTGGTGCATCTGACCACCGTCGGGGTTGCTGGTCAGCTTGACCGCGATCACAGCGGCGGCGCCGATCAGCACCGCCGACATCAGGCCGATGACCATGCCCTTGCGCGATCGTCGTCTCGGCAGCTCGTGGATCGACACCACGGACTGGCTCGCCGCACCCGATAACGTCGTCGGCTGCCCGAGCGCATCGTGGCTCGCCGGTGGATCGCGCGAGATGTAGATCGAGGGTGGCTCGCCCTCGTCGGGACGCGACTCGAGACCGTACGGCGTGGTCAGTTGCTGATCCGGTACGGTCAGCGCGAGGCGGTCCTCGAGCGTCGGCGATCCGAGCATGGGGAGGCGAGCGGCCGTGACGCCGTCGGGGCTGGCAACCGTGATCCAGCCGAGCTGCTGCGCGAGTTGCTGCAGCCGCTGCCCGAGCTCCTTCGCGGTCTGCGGACGCTTCTCGGGGCGCTTGTCGAGCAGCGCCATGATCAGCTGCTCGCTGTCGTTCGAGATGTTCGGGTTGTACTTCGAGGGCTTATCGGGCTGCGCGTAGATGTGCGCGCCGATCAACTCGCCGGCACCGAGCTTGGTGAACGGCGGGCGGCCGACGATCAGCTCGTAGAAGATGCAGCCGAGCGAGTAGAGGTCCGCGCGATGATCGACATCGCCCGTGCCCTTGCACTGCTCCGGGCTCATATACGTTGGCGTTCCCATCACCGCGCCGGTCTTGGTGGCGGTACCGGCGAGCCCGATGTCGGTCAGCTTCGCGATGCCGAAGTCGAGCACCTTCGGACGATCGCCCGTCGGCGAGTCCTGGTCGGTGACCATGAAGATATTGTCGGGCTTGAGGTCGCGATGGACGATGCCCTTCGCATGCGCCGCCGCGAGCGCGCTGCACACCGCACGCAGCAGCATCGCGGCCTCGCCCTCGGACATCTTGCCCCGGGTCTTGAGGCGGCGCGCGAGGGACATGCCCTCGAGGAACTCCATGGTCAGGAACGCGTGCCCCGACGCCATGAAGCCGAAGTCGAAGATCTCGACGATGCCGGGGTGTTTGATCGTGGTGGTCGCCTTGGCCTCGTTGAAGAAGCGCTGGACGATGTCGCGACTGCCCGAGAGCTCGGGGTGCAGGACCTTGACCGCGGCGAGCTTGCCGATCAGCGTGTGCTCGGCCTTGTAGACCGTTCCCATGCCGCCCACGCTGAGCTTGCTCAGGATCCGATAACTACCGACGGTCTCGCCGATCACTGGTCAATGATCAGGGTCGCTACCACAAAGGTCAAACACTGCGTACCAAACGTTCGTCGCACATCCCACGACAATGCCCGCGGTCGCCTACCACCGGTTCAGTTACAGAACGCGGTGTTGAGCTCGACGATCGCGTCCTGCACCACCGGCGCACCAGCACACGTCTGGTTCGCGTTGGGGTCGCGCGCGATCCCGTTGTGAAGCTGGCAGTTGTTGGTGGTCTGGCTGCAGTTGTTGTCCCAGCTGCACATGCAGTCGGTGGGATCCACAGTGGCGGTGAGCCCGATCGCGAATCCGATCGAGCCGATCACGGCGTTCGGAATCAGCGCATCGGGGAAGCCGTCGTCGGCCCACGCGACGTCATTGCGGACCAGATCACCGCAATCGAGCTCCTGCACGAAGCCGAACGCGGAGCCCACCGCGGCTGCATTGCCGCCGAACACGATCATCATGTAATCGCCGGTCACCGGCCGGGTCGTCGTCACGGTGATCGCGAACGGCGTCAGCCGCGCGGTCACTTCGTCGACGATGATCGTGATGTCGGTCAGGCGATCCGCCTGGTTCGTGTGATACCTCGGCGTCGTCGCCGAGGCCACGCTCATCCAGCTCGCGACGTTCACCTTCGCATCGCTGGTCGCGCCGGCCGTCAGCGTCTCGCCTTCGAACGACAGGAACAGCTGCCGCTTCTGACACACCGGTTGGGTGTCGGGATCGATCACCGGACCATCGGTGGGATCGGGGTTCGCATCGGAGTCGCCAACCTGCCCACCCACCCGCGCTTCGCACGCGGTGAGAGTCAAAGCGATGGCAGCGAGAGCCCTCATCCTTGCGTGATGGTGCCCGGCTCGCACACCGCCGACAAGTGTTCCTCGCTGACAGATCACAGGCCCGGCAGTGGTCGTACCAGGGCCTACTCGAGGCCGAGCCGGCTACGCAGCACGTCATTGACCACCTTCGGATCCGCACCCGGCGCCTGCTTGACCAGCTGCCCGATGAAGAACCCGAGGAGGCCATGCTTGCCAGCCTTCACCTGTGCGGCCTTGTCGGCATGTGCCGCGAGCAGCTCGTCGGCCTTGGTGCCCAGCTCGGCGGCGCCCATCGTGGGTGCGGACGGCGCGAGGTCACCGAGTCGCTTGCCGGTCGCGATCATCTCGGCCAGGGCCGCCTTGGCCGCCGGCGCCTGGATCGTCTGCAGCCCGACCGCGCGGATCAGGTCGGCGAACCGATCGGCACCGAGGTTCGCCTCGGCGAGCTCCTTGTCACCGAGCGCGCGTGGTAGCTCGTTGATGATCCACTTCGCGGTGACGTCGGGGAAGCACTTGGCATCGACGGTGTCGAGGAACAGCCTCGCGGTGTCGCGCTCGCCGGTCATCAGATCGGCCTGCTCGGCCGACACGCCCGACATCGCCGCGATCGTGATGAACCACTGCATCAGCTCGGGATCGCGGTTGCGCGCCTCGGCGCGGTACTCGGCTGGCGTCTTGCCCTTCGCGAGATCACGACGGCGCTGCTCCTTCGGATTGATCTTCTTCGCACCCGCGACCGGCGCCGTGGCCTTGTTCTCCGTCGCGTCGCGCAGCGTGATGATCCGGTTGAGCACCAGCGCATCGGGCTTGCTGTCGAGATCGACGCAGAAGTAGCCGACGCGCTCGAGCTGCCAGCGCGAGCCGACCTCGGCGTTCGCGAGCGAAGCCTCGACACGCACGTTCTCGATCACCTCGAGCGAGTCCTTGTCGATCATCGCGAGGAAATCGCCGCCGCCTTCTTCCGGCTTCGCCGACTTCATCAGGTGCGTGTACAGCCGGACCTCGGCGAGCACGCTGGTCGCGGCATCGACCCAGTGGATCACGCCAGAGACCTTCACGCCCTCCGGGTTCTTGCCGAACGTGTCCGGCACGACCGTCGCGGTGATCTTGGTGATCTCGCCCGCGGCGTCACGCGTGACCCCACCGGCCCCGGAGACAACGATGCACGGTCCGTAGCGCAGCCGCACCGTGCGACCGGGAGCGAGCCGCTGATAGTCCTTCGGTGGATCGTCATGCCAGTCGTCGCGATCGATGAAGATCTTGTGGCTGATCGACAGCGCGCGCGAGCCGGGCTTGCCGACGTCAGCCGGGAAGTAGGGTGCCTCCATCGACCGTGGAGAGAGCCCCGACAGCTCGACCTCGATCGGATGCAGCACGCCGAGCACGCGCGGCGCGGTCTGGTTGAGATCGTCGCGCACGCAGTGGTCGAGCTTGCCGATGTCGACCATCGAGTTCGCCTTCGCGACGCCGATCATGTCGGCGAACGCGCGGATCGCCTCCGCGGAGTAGCCGCGACGACGCAAGCCCGAGATCGTGGGCATCCGCGGATCGTCCCAGCCGCGCACGTGCCCGTCCTTGACGAGCAGGAGCAGCTTGCGCTTGCTCATCACCGTGTACTCGAGGGCGAGGCGCGCGAACTCGTACTGGTGCGGGCGCGGGCTCCACGGACCGGTGTGGTCGAGTACCCAGTCGTAGAGCTCGCGGTTGTTCTCGAACTCGAGCGTGCAGATCGAGTGTGTGATGCCCTCGACGCCATCCTCGATCGGATGCGCGTAGTCGTACATCGGGTAGATGCACCACTGCGCGCCGGCGCGGTGATGCTCTTCGTGGCGGATCCGGTAGAGCAACGGATCGCGCATCTTCATGTTCGCCGACCCCATATCGATCTTCGCGCGCAGCGTGCACGCGTTGTTCGGATACGTGCCGGCCTTCATGTCGCGCAGGCGAGCGAGGTTGTCCTCGGGCGTGCGATCTCGAAACGGTGACGGCTTGCCGGGCTCGTTGATCGCGCCGCGGTACTCCTTGATCTGCGCGTCGGTCAGATCGCAGACGTACGCGATGCCCTCCTGCACGAGGCGCTCGGCGAGCTCGTACATCCTGGGGAAGTAATCGGCGGAGAACAGCACCGCGGTCGGGTCGAAGCCGAGCCAGCGCACATCGCGCTCGATCGACTGCACGTACTCGACCTCTTCCTTCTCCGGGTTGGTGTCGTCGTAGCGAAGGTTGCAGGTGCCCTGGTAATCCTGCGCGATGCCGAAGTTGAGGCAGATCGACTTGGCGTGGCCGATGTGGAGGTAGCCATTTGGCTCCGGTGGGAACCGGGTGGCGACCTTGGTGTGTCGACCGGCCTTGAGGTCCTCGTCGATGATGTCGCGGATGAAGTCGTTGCGCTCGACGGCCATGACGACGCGACCATAGCACTCAGCGCAGGAGGCTGTAGGCGATCAACGAGATCAGCGTTCCGAGCACCGACTTCAGGAAGCCCATGCCTTGCTCGGGCACGCCGAGCGGTACCGTGGTCACGTGGGTGTCGTCGACCCAGACGCGAAACTGCTTGTCGCTGCCGTTCGCCGACATCGTGATCTCGGCGTTGCCGGTGGGGATGTCCTTGATCATGACCCGGCCGGTCTTCTCGTCCTCGACGATCAGCTGACCATTGATCGCGACCGTGACGTTGTTCGCAGGACGCGACAGCAGCAGCACCAGCGTGCCGGTCGGTGCACCCGGTGGTGCCGGGAACCCGGCGCGGACGTCGTGGGCGCAACCGACAAGCATGATGATCAAGAGCGAGCGCATGCGGCTTGGTCTGTTCGACGTGGATCGTGGTTGCACGGGCAACGCTCGCTCGCGGTCGCGCGTCGAATCGGCTAGTTTCGCCGCGTGGCACGCATCAACGAGCACTACGCGAAGCTCCCCGCGAGTTATCTGTTTCCCGAGATCGGCCGGCGCGTGCGCGCGTATCAGGCCGCACATCCCGATGCCAAGGTGATCCGGCTCGGCATCGGCGACGTCACCGAGCCGCTCGCGCCCGCGATCATCGCGGCGATGCACGAGGCCGTCGACGAGATGGCCGTGCGCGAGACCTTCAAGGGCTATGGGCCCGAGCAAGGTTACGACTTTCTCGTCGAGGCGATCCGGAAGCACGACTATGCGGCGCGCGGCGTCGACCTCGCCGCCGACGAGATCTTCGTGAGCGACGGTAGCAAGTGTGACAGCGGCAACGTGCAGGAGATCTTCGCCGCGGGCGCGAAGATCGCGGTCACGGATCCCGTCTATCCAGTCTACGTCGACTCCAACGTGATGGCCGGCCGCACCGGTGCGATGGGCGCCGACGGTCGCTATCCCGGCCTGGTCTATCTGGTCGGCAACGAGGCGAACGGGTTCCAACCCGCGCCGCCGGCGGAGCCGGTCGACTTCGTCTACCTGTGCTCGCCGAACAACCCGACGGGCACCGTCGCGACCCGCGCCCAGCTCGAGGCGTGGGTCGCGTGGGCGAAGCAGCACGACACGGTGATCCTGTTCGACGCCGCGTACGAGGGCTACATCTCGGACCCGTCGCTGCCGCACTCGATCTACGAGATCGAGGGTGCCAAGGATGTCGCGATCGAGCTGCGCAGCTTCTCGAAGCGCGCGGGTTTCACCGGTGTGCGCTGCGCCTTCATGGTCGTGCCAAAGGGCGTGATGGGTGTCGATCACCAGCATGTCAAGCGTTCGCTCAACACGCTGTGGGCGCGGCGTCACACGACGAAGTTCAACGGTGCGTCGTACGTGGTGCAGCGTGGTGCCGCGGCAGCGTACTCGCCCGAAGGGCTCGCACAGACCACCGCGCAGATCGCGTTCTATATGGAGAACGCGAAGCTGCTCCGCGAGGGGCTCGGTAGTTGTGGGTTCACGATGTTCGGTGGCGTGCACGCGCCGTACATCTGGCTGCGCACGCGCGAGGAGCAACCCGCTCGCGATGCTCGCGCACCTCTCACGTCGTGGGAGTTCTTCGATCGGCTGCTCGAGAGATCGCAGATCGTCGGCACCCCCGGCGCGGGCTTTGGACCGGCGGGTGAGGGCTACTTCCGGCTGTCCGCGTTCAACTCGCGCGCGAACATCGAAGAGGCGATCGCCCGGATCAAGCAGGCGTTCGCGTGAGCCTGGAGCGATTCACGTGTGGTTGCTCGCGCGGCGACGCCGCGTCGCCTCGGTCACCACAGGGGGACGGATGAGGTGGTCCAGCGAGCACGGCATGGTCGTGCGGCGGTTCGGTGACGGTGTCGAGCTGATCTGGATCCACGGCCTCGGCGAGCAATCGGCGAGCTTCGACGCGGTGACGCGCCATCCAGCGCTCTCCACCTTCGCGCACGTCCTGATCGATCTCCCGGGCTATGGCCGCGCACCATGGATCGAGCCGCCCGCCGGTGACTCGCTCGTGCACACCGCGGAGCTGCTCGCACGCTGGATCGATCAACGGCCGAGCGACGATCAGAACCTGCCGGTGTTGATCGGTCACTCGCAGGGTGGCGTGCTCGCGACGCTGATCGCCGAGTGCACCGCGGTGCGCGGCGTGGTCAACGTCGAGGGCAACCTGACGTTCGGCGATTGCACGTTCAGCGCAAAGGCGAACGCGTACTCGATCGACGCACTCGAGGCCGGGGGCTTCACGGCGATCTGCGACGACATCTATCGCGACGGCTTGATCCAGCGCGCGTTGCGCAGCTACTTCACGGCGATGTCGATGGCGTCGCCGCGGATGTTTCATCGCAACGCGGTCGATCTGGTCGCGGCGGCGAGGCGGGGCGATCTCGCAGCGCGGCTGGTCGGGTTGAAATGTCCCACGCTGTATGTCGCTGGCGTCCCGAACGGGATCTGCGAGGCGAGTCGGCAGCTTCTGCGTGACCTCGGGGCGAACCTCGTCGCGCTCGAGCCGAGCGGACACTGGCCGTTCATCGATCAGGTCGATCGGTTCGCGACCTCCGTCGCCGAGTTCGTGCACTCGCTCGGCTAGCGTGCGCGCATGACGAAAGCTTCCGATTGCATGCTTGATGGCGCTCCGCGCCACCGCGTTCGCGGACTCGAAGTCGGCGCCCGGAACCGCGAACAAGGTCTCGATCATCACCCTCAAGTGATCAGCCGGGCGTGGTGACGGGTTCGGTCTCCGGCGTCGGCGCGGGTTCAGGTGTCGGTTCCCGGACGGATGGCGGCGGCTGCGTCGCCGGTTTCGGCTGGCGAGAGCGGATCACGGGTTCTCCCGGCGCGCCGACCTGATCGAGAGCGAGCCGCTCCTGCGCTTCGTCGATCAGGCCCTGCATGCGGAGCAGATGCACGATCCGGATCGCCTTCTTGGTGAGCTCCGGCTTGTGGTTGTTCGGGGCGCGCGTGAATGGGTTGGGCAGCGCGATCGCGAGGCGCACCGCTTCCGCTGGTGACAGCGCTTGCGCGGAGTGCTTGAACCAGTAGCGCGACGCGGCCTCGGCTCCGAAGATGCCGTCGCCCCACTCGACGACGTTGAGATAGATCTCGAGGATGCGTTGCTTCGAGAGGTGATCCTCGAGCGCGAACGCGATCAGCATCTCTCGCGCCTTGCGGAGCAAGCTGCGGCTCGGCGACAGGAACAGATTCTTCGCGAGCTGCTGCGTGATCGTGCTGCCGCCGATCGCGAACGAGCCCTTATCGAGGTTGCTCTCGATCGCGTCCTCGACGGCGTCCCAGTCGACGCCGTCGTGCCGATAGAAGTTGTAGTCCTCGGCGTAGATCACGGCGGCGCGCAGGTAGCGCGAGATCTTTGCGATCGGTCGCCACTCGTAGCGCAGCTGGAAGGGCTTGCCGGCGGCCTCGGCCTCGGCGCGGCGAAGGTCGATGAACGCGGTGGTGGACGGGTTCTCGCCGACGAGTGCCTTGACGTTGGGCACCGAGCACCAGAGGACGAGCGCCCCGGTGGCGGCGAGCACGGTCACCACCTCGGCGGCGATCCGCAGCCCGCGCAGCACCCGGCGGGCGACGCTGTGCTTGCGCTTTGGAGAGCGAGTGGCCGTCACCGCGGCAGCATAACGCGCCGTTGCCACCGTCGACGAATTGGCGATCGGCGGATCCGCCGGGGTATCGTGCGAGCCGTGAGGGCCGTCGCGGTCGTGAATGGCAACGCACGCAACGTGCGAGGACGGTTGCGCGCGAAGCTCGAGCGCGTCGCGCCGGGTCGTGTGTTCTTCACGCAGTCGCTCGATCAAGCGCGCGAGGTGATCCGGCAGCAGATCGGCGTCGGTTGCGATCTGGTCGTGCTCGGCGGTGGCGACGGAACCGTGGTGATGGGGCTGACGCTGATCGGCGAAGCGTGTCGAGGAACCGGACGGCCCGAGCCAGCGGTTGGCGTGCTGCGACTCGGTTCGGGCAACGCGATCGCCGACACCGTCGGCGCGACCGACGATCCCGAGCAGGACTTGAGAGAGCTGCTCGATGGGCGGGCGACGTGGAAGTCGGTGCCGATGCTCGAGGTCGTCGGCATTCGCGTACCGTTCGTCGGCATGGGCGTCGATGCGATGTTGCTCGAGGACAACCAGACGATCGGTCGCGCGGTCGATCGCATTCCCGGTGGTCGGCTCGTCGGTGGCGCCGCGCGCTACGCGCTCTCGGTCGCGCTGCGATCGATGCCGCGCTTCGCGACGACTGCGCGTCCGACGGCGACGATCACCAACCTGGGTGGACCGGCGATCGAGATGACGAAACGCGGACCGACGGGGCGCGCGATTCCCAAGAACACGGTGATGTGGAAAGGCGCAGTCACGCTCGTGGCCGCAGCGACGATTCCGTTCTTTGGTTTCGGATTGAAGATGTTCGCGTTCGCGAATGCACGACCCGGGAAATTCCAACTGCGCTGTGGCGATGTCGGCTTGCTCGAGATCGTGCGCAACACGCCGGCCGCATTTCGCGGCGAGTACTTCTCGGACAACGTTCGCGATTTCCTGTGTGATCGCGTGCAGATCGAGCTCGATCAGGAGACCGCGATCGAGGCCGGTGGCGAGCTGCTCGGCGATCGGCGGCAGGTCGAGGTCAGCTTGGGACGTCCCGCGACACTCGCGACGTTGGCGAAAGATCCGTGATGGTGGAACACCAGCGTCGTCAGCTAATTAGCTTCTGATTAGTGATCTCGAAATTTTCTCGTCGAAAAAGCGTTTGACAGGTGCGTGTGGCGCTGTTATTCGTATCAACCATCGGCTGAACGAATTCGTTCTGGCCAAAGTGAGCGGTGAAGTGAAGCCAACCCTACATATCTCGAGCCGAGCCCCCAAGGCCGCCCGTTTGCGTACGCCGTCCTGGGCGAAGCAGACGTATCGCCTTGGTGTCGTGGCCGGAGGTATGTGCCTGGAACTCTTTGGAAACGATATCGGTACCCTCCCTGGAGGTCCCCCAAGCGCCTGACGTGAACAACGTCTAGACGCTGAAAGGGCCGCCAGGGAAACCTGGGCGGCCCTTTTCCGTTTGGTTGTGTTTCGGGCAGTTAGCGGCCCCGGTGGTACCGGGCCACCAGCGTGGTCTTCGGGTCGAATACCCCCTCCCGGTAATCCGGGGACACGACATATTGATTCTGCGAATTGGTGATCTTATTTCAGATCATCAGTCCGCGAAGGTGTGCTCGCACGACCTGCGAGGACATCACGGCCCGAGGTGCGTCCTGCGCCAGGCGTGATCTCTGACAACCGAAGAGTGACGACGAGGGTGCCCTGGCAGGCACCCGAAGAAACCGCCGCAGCCGTGTTCGCGTGAGCGCGCACGTCTGCGGCACCCATCCCTCCTTGGCGAAGCGGTCTACGCGCTCGGCTGAAACCCGAGAGGTTCTGGTTCGACTCCAGTGGGAGGGACGATGCAACGGAGTGTGGCTCGCGACGGCGATCTGCGATCTGCGCTCCGGGCTTCGAGCTCGAACGGGTTCGACGAAGATCGATGGAACCAACGGCCACTTCGAACGTCGAAGTGGCTCGAGCGCCGCTTCGAAGGTAGCGCGGCAGGTTCGCAGGCAACGAGGTGCAGCTCGCGCGTCGATGCAGCAGCGACAGTCAAGGAGTGGGCCTCGCCACTGGAGGCGCGCAGTCTCGGGTCGGTAGCAAACGCTGGCTTTGCAGCGGACTCTTAATCCGTCATGACGAGGGTTCGATTCCCTCCCGACCTACGTAGGGTTGTCGAACGCGCTCCGGCGTCGACGGCGATCCACAACAACCGGTCCCTCGCGGGACCACCATGCAGGTGAAGTGTTGCGGTGACACACCGGTGCGCCACACCGGAGTCGGTGGGTTCAACTCCCCCCTCCTGCTCGATCGACAACTACACGGTTGAACGTACCCCTCGAGATCGCTGCGGTCGGATCGCGCTGCGCGATCGCTGCCTCGATCTCGAGCGTGGGTACAGACG